>Ga0265327_10003597_pt1 | contig 14623 bp, 11 predicted proteins | sample 41621metaG_FD_202089 | JGI IMG/M metagenome (GOLD analysis project Ga0265327, IMG submission 202089) | Rhizosphere microbial communities from Carex aquatilis grown in University of Washington, Seatle, WA, United States - 4-16-21 metaG | ecosystem: Host-associated > Plants > Roots > Rhizosphere... | reverse complement strand
TAAAACTCGCGACTCTCCGGCAATGGATCCATCTCTATGACCGCACGGGCGACCGCGCCTTGTGCGACTACAGTGAACCCCCCGGCACGTGACCCCCGCGCCCGCCCCATGAAATCTCAGCGTCCGCTTTCGCTCCCGGCAATCTGGAACATGAGTTTTGGGTTCCTGGGCATCCAGTTCGGCTGGGGCCTGCAGATGGCCAACATGAGCCCCATCTATAAGTATCTCGGGGCGGCCGACGACCAGATCGCGCGCCTCTGGCTCGCGGCACCGCTCACGGGTTTCATCGTGCAGCCGATCATCGGGGCGATGAGCGACCGGACGTGGAACCGCCTCGGGCGCCGCCGGCCGTATTTTCTCACCGGGGCCATCCTCAGTTCCATCGCGCTGGTGTTGATGCCCAACGCGGGTTCGCTCGCCGCCTGGCTCGTCCCGAACCTGCCGAAGTTCTACATGGCGGCCGGCCTGCTGTGGGTGCTCGACGCCTCGATCAACGTGTCGATGGAGCCGTTCCGCGCGTTTGTCGCCGACAAGCTGCCCGAGAGCCAGCGCGGATCCGGCTTTGCGATGCAAAGCCTGTTCATCGGCATCGGCGCGTTCGTCGCGGGAATCATGCCGTGGATCCTGCGGCATCTTTTCCACGTGAGCAGCGAGACCGAGGCGGCCAACGCCCTGCCGACCAACGTGCGGATTTCGTTCTACGTCGGCTCAATCGCCTTTCTCACCGCCGTGCTCTGGACGGTCTTCTCCACCAAGGAGGATCCGCCCGAGAACATGGAGGAGTTCCGGCGGAAGAAGGCCGCCAGCGCCGGCTTCGGGCACTTCCTGCGCGAGATTCCCGACGCCTTGCTGCACATGCCCCGGTCGATGCAGCGGCTCGCGATTGTCCAGTTCTTCACCTGGCTGGGGCTGTTTTGCATGTGGCTGCACTTTTCCAACGCCGTGCCGGTGCTGTTCGGCACGGACGACCCCAAGACCGACCTCTTCAAGCGAGGGGCCGAATGGGCCGGCTGGTGCTTTGGGGTCAAGGATCTCGTGACGTTCTTCGCCTCGTTCGCCCTGATGGCCCTGGCGCGCCGCATGGACCGGCGGTTGCTGCACGGCATCTGCCTCGTGATCGGCGGCCTGAGCCTGCTGGCGGTCGGGCTCTTTCACGGCGAGGACAACCGATTCCTGCTGATGGCGGACATGGCGCTCGGCGGCCTGGCCTGGGCGTCGATCCTGTCGATGCCCTACGCAATTCTTGCCGGCGCACTGCCACCCGAGCGGATGGGGATCTACATGGGCATTTTCAACTTCTTCATCGTGCTGCCGGAGATCCTCGCGGCATTGTTCTTCGGCGGACTGGTGAAGAATTACCTGCACGGCGACCTCGTGCACGCCGTCATGGCCGGCGGGATCTGCATGTTCATCGCGGCCGCCGCCCTGGTCTTTGTGCCGAAGGAACAAGCCGCGGCGCCGGCGCCCGAGCCGGCCTGAGTTCGGGATCATTCGGTCGAAAGGTCGACGTCCCCGTGTCGATGAGCCAAACCAAAGGGTGCGCCGATTTTCGTCGATTCCAGGGTCAGTCCTGCGCCGAACAACGACGCGCCCGCCGCCTATCTTCGATTCTTTCAACCCGCATCGCTCAGCTTTCAACCGTTTCGTTCCGCCTGAAGGAGACATTTCCATGAAAAAGCCATTTGGTCGGATCGCCGCCGCAATTGCGGCCGGCCTGTTCGCTGCCGCGGTCGCCATCGGTGCGACCGCCCCGGACCTCGCCCGCTACCAGCCGGAGCCCTACGTCAAGCTGAAGCACCCGGACTGGGTGAAGAACGCGACCATCTACCAGCTGAACACGCGGCAGTTCAGCGCCGAGGGCACCTTTCGCGCCGCGGAAAAGGAACTGCCGCGGATCAAGGCGTTGAATGTCGACATCATCTGGCTGATGCCAATCCACGAGATCGGCGTGAAGAACCGCAAGGGCACCCTCGGCAGCCCCTATTCGGTGCGCGACTACTACAGCGTGAACCACGAGTTCGGCACGCTGGCCGACCTGAAGCATTTTGTCGCGACCGCCCACCGGCTCGGCCTGCACGTGATCCTCGACTGGGTGCCCAACCACACGGCGTGGGACAACGTCCTCGTCGCCACCCATCCCGACTGGTACCAGAAGGATTGGAAGGGCAACTTCCGGCCGACCCCGTGGTTTGACTGGAGCGACATCATCAACCTCGACTACCGGCAGCCGGGCCTGCGGCAGTACATGACGGCGGCGATGAAATACTGGGTGACCGAGGCGGACGTCGACGGCTACCGGTGCGACGTCGCGGGCTATGTACCGCTCGACTTCTGGAACAACCTCCGGAAGGAACTCGATGCGATCAAGCCCGTGTTCATGCTGGCGGAATGGGAGTCACGCGACCTCTACGCCGAGGCCTTTGACATGACGTACGCCTGGAGCTGGTACGAGGACATGCACAACATCGCCGCGGGCAAGGCCACCGCCGGCAGCATGTACGGCTATTTTTCCTGGGATGAATGCAGCTTTCCGCCGGACAGCATCCGGATGAACTTCGTCAGCAACCACGACAAGAATTCGTGGGAGGGAACGGAATACGAGCAATTCGGCGATGCGCTCAAGCCGGCGATCGTGCTGTCCGTCGTGGGCAACGGCATGCCGCTGATCTACAACGGCCAGGAGTCCGGCAACACCAGGCGCCTGAAGTTTTTCGAGAAGGATCCGCTCGAGTGGCGCGATCATCCCATGGCCGATTTCTACCGCCGGCTTTTTGCCCTGAAGAAGGCCAACACCGCCCTGTGGAACGGTCACTGGGGAGCGACGATGGTCGACGTGCCGAACAGCGACCACGACAACGTGCTGAGCTTCGTACGGCAGAACGAGCACGACAAGGTTTTCGCCGTGCTGAATTTGTCGAAGGAGGCGCGGACCGTGACCCTCGGGGACGGCCCGTACCGCGGCGCGTACACCGAGTTCTTCAGCGGAGAGCGGGTCGAACTTGGCGACGCGGCCCGGCTGCACCTTGGTCCCTGGGAGTACCGCGTTTTCGTGAGGTGACGGTGCCGGTCTACCGCCCGGCCGGGGCTTGTCAGTTGCGTCCCCGAATTTCGTGAGACGTTGGCGAGCCGGACACGCGGCGGCGGAGTCGCGGCGCGTTTTGTCATCCCCAGCCGGCCGCGGACGGGTGCCGCGAGCGCTACTTGGCGGGGGCGGCGTGCTTGCCGAGCTGCTCGAAACGTGTCCGGGACTGTTTGTCCGACTCGGCGAGCTGCTCCTTGGTCATCCGGCTTTCGAGGGAATCGGCGAGGTCTTTTGATTGAGAGGATCCGAGGGCACCCGACACTCTCAACCAGGCGCGCGCCTCGACCAGATTCGCGTCGGCGTCGCTCCCGCTGATCAAGGCTACGCCGAGGTTATGCATGGCCGGGACATAGCCTTGTTCGGCGGCGAGGCGGTACCACTTCAACGCCTCCTGGCGGTCCGGCGGGACACCGTTGCCGAAAGTGTACATGACCCCGAGGCTGTTGCGCGCGCGGGCCGATCCGGCCTCGGCCGCCTGCCGATACCACTTTGCCGCTTCCGTCAGATCCTTGGCTGGACCGTTGCCGGTGGCGTACATCGATCCCAGGTCGGCGGCCGCCTCCGCGAGCCCCAGATCGGCGGCCTTGCGAAACCAGCGCGCCGCCTCGACGGCGTCCTTCGGCAGGCCGTCGCCGCGGGCATAGATCAATCCGAGGTTGTATTGGGCCTCGGCGACGTCCTGCTCGGCCGCCCGGCGGTACCAGCGAACGGCTTCGGCCGTATCCCTGGGCACGCCGTCACCGGCGGCATACATCAACCCGAGATTCGACTGGGCTTCGACGAAGCCCTGTTCGGCCGCCCGGCGGTACCACCGCACCGCTTCGGCACTGTCCTTGGGGAGGCCGATGCCACGGGAGTAGTACAACCCGAGATTGTACTGGGCGGCGGCGTCGCCCTGTTCCGCGGATCGGCGCCACCATTGGGCAGACTCCGCGCTGTCCCGGGGCAGGCTGACTCCGTTCGCATACATTTCGGCGAGTCGCTTGGGGGCGTTCCGGTCGCCCAAGTCGGCGGCCTGGCGATACCAATTCGCCGCCTCGCGGCAGTCGATCGGCCCGCCCTCGCCGTGCTCAAACATCCAGCCGATGCTGTAGTGCGCGAGCGCGTTGCCCTGCTTCGCGGACTGGCGGAAATACTTCAAGGCCTCGGCCGCATCCTTCGCGACTCCGTTGCCGTGGGCATAGGCGGAACCGAGATTGCACTGGGCATCGGCATCGCCCTGGTCGGCCGCCTTTCGCCACCAGGCAACGGCCTCGGCCCGGTTCATGGGCACGCCGATGCCGCCCGCATACAGCAGGCCGAGATTCAACTGGGCGGCGGCAAAACCCAGCTCCGCGGCCCGGCGGTACCACTTCGCCGCCTCGACGCCGCTTTTCGGGACACCGTCGCCGTGCTCCGACATCACCCCCAGATTGTATTGGGCCAGCGCATTGCCCTGCTCGGCCGCGCGCCGCAGCCACTTGAGAGCCTCGGGCTTGTCCACCGCCACGCCTGAACCCAGCCCGTACGCGAGGCCCAACTCCGCCTGGGCGGCCGCATCGCCCAGTTCCGCCTTGGTTCGCAGATCCGTCAATTTGGCCGGCGGCGCGGGGGCCGCCAACAGGGCCAGGGGAGCCGCCAGCAACGCGGCCAGGAGGAGGATCTTCATGTCTCGGGGTAGGTCAAAGGGCATAGGAGATTTTCGCCCCCGGACGCAATGCAAACGGGTCGCCCGCCCGTCGGTGCGATCGATTGACACGGCTCGCAGCGGGCAAACAGAATAAACGCTTCCCGGTGAGTGCTGAAAAATCCCCGATGACCCCAAAGCCGGACCGCCGGCTCCGCGCCTCTGCGCGCGTCGGGATCTTTCGCGCCCTCTTGCTCGTGGTTGTCCCCGCGGCAATCTTCCTCGGCCTCGAGGGCGGGCTTCGGTTGGCGGGATTTGGACATTCCGCCAGCTTTCTCATTCCGGACGACCAGCCCGGCTTCTACCGAACAAACCCGGATTTTCTCGGCTTGTTTGTCCCCGCGAGTTTTGAACTGCGGGCCCTCAATTTTCGCCTGGCGAAGAAAAAGCCGGCCAACACGGTGCGGGTTTTCGTCCTCGGCGAATCGGCCGTCCAGGGCACGCCGGTGCCGGTGTTTTCATTTGCGACCCAGTTGCGCGCCCAACTGCGCGCCCGGTACCCCGGCCGGGAGGTTGAGGTCATCAACGCCGGCATCGTGGCCATCAATTCCCATGTGATCTACCAGATTGCGCGGGATCTGGCGGCGTTTTCGCCCGACGTTGTCGTCGTGTACATGGGCAACAACGAGGTCGTTGGGCCCTATGGGCCGGGATGCGCCTACTTGTCGGAGATGCCGCCGCTCTGGCTCATCCGGCTGAGCGTTTTCGTCCGGTCGACTCGCACCGGCCAGCTCATCGCCGCGCTTGTCGGCAAACTGGCGGCGCACCGCAAACCACCCGTCGAGTGGGGTGGAATGTCCATGTTTGTGGACAGTGCCGTGGGCGGCGATGATCCGCGGCTCGAGGCGGTCTACCGGAACCTGGAGGCGAATCTGCGGGACATCGTGCGCGTGGCCGCGGGCGCGGGCGCCAAGACAATCCTTTGCACGGTCGTTTCGAACCTGAAGGATTGCGCTCCGCTGCTTTCCCGGCATCGCCCCGGGCTCTCCGCGCCGGACCTGGCCGCCTGGCAGGCGGCCTTTGCCCGGGGCAGGGTTGAATGGCTGTTGGGCGAGGGGGCGGAGGCGCGCCGCGACCTGTCCGAGGCTTGGCGCCTCGATCCGCAATATGCCGACACCGCGTTCATGCTGGGCTCGCTGGAATTGTCGGCCGGTGAAATCGCGGCCGCGCGGCGGCATCTGATGGAGGCCGAGCATTGGGACGCCCTGCGTTTCCGGCCGGATCCCCGCATCAACGATGTCATCCGGAACGTAGCCGCCAGCCACCTGGGGGAGGTCCGGCTTCTCGATGCGGCCGCCCTGCTGGGTTCCGATCCCGCGTCCACCGTTCCCCCTGCGGGCCGGGAGCTCTTGTGCGAGCATGTGCATTTCAATTGGGACGGGAATTACCAGATGGCGCGCTGGTTGGCCGAGGGGGTGGAGACCGCGCTTTTCGGCGACGAGCCGGGCCGCCCCCCCTGGCTCGATTCGCCGGGATGCGCGGCAGCCGTCGGGTACACCACCCAGGGAAAACTGACCATGCTGAGGAAAACGGCGGAGATCACGCGCCACCCGCCGTTCACCAATCAACTGACCTATGGCGAGGACCAGTCGAGGAGCGCCCGCGAAATCGGCCGGGCCGAGGTCGCCGCCAATAGCCCGGAGGCCTTGCAGCGCGCGAAGGCGGCGGTCGAAGCGGCCATCGCCGGCGACCCCGGGAATCCCAACCTCTCCTCGATCGCGGAGGAGCTTGACATTGAACTGGGAGACACCGCCGGCGCACTCGCGCACGCGCATCGGGTGGCTCAACTGCTTCCCCTGAACGATCTCGCGCTCTTCGCCGATGAGGCGTCGCTCCTCTCCCAACTGGGGCGGCATGAAGAGGCGGAAAAACTCCTGCAGCGGGCCGCGACCGTCCTGGGGGACCCTGACAAGATCGCCCCGCCCCATGCGGCCCTGTATGCGCGCATGAAGCGTTTCGACGAGGGCCGCGCCGTGCTGGAACGGGCGATTGCCCGGCATCCTGCGGGAGGAAAGCTCCGCCTCGTCCGTGGAACCCTCGCGCGCATGGCGGGGGACAAGGTTGCGGCGGAACGCGAATTTCGGGCGATCCTGGACGAGGATCCGGGCAACCAATCCGCCCTGGAGGCGCTTGTGAGTCTGCTGGGTGAACAGGGAGAGACGGCGAAAATCGAATCCGAGAGCCTCGCCGTCGCGGAACAGCAGACGAGGAATCAGCTGAACAACCTCCGGGTCGCCAACATCTTTGAGGCGCGGGGCGATGACGCCCAATCGGCCCGGTTTCTCTTGGCCGCGCGGCGAAGCGGACTCCTGGCGGCGGCGGACGTGCTCCGGCTGGCCCGAAAACTCTACCGGTTGCGGCGCTTGGAGGAGAGCCTGCTGTACCTGGCCGAAGCCAAACGGCTCTCGGTGATCGAGGAGGATCCCGAGTCGGCGGAGTCGATCGGGCAGCTGATCGGGCGCGTGCGGGCGCAAATGCCGTGAGCGGGCGGGCACGGCCCGACGGCGGGACCGGATTCAGGTGCCGGCGGCGAGCGTCTCGGTGACGGATTCCGGCTTGTGCACCGGCAGGCCGGGGGAGTAGTCCAGCCGATCGGCGTAAACCGTCTTCGGCTGTGGCTCCCGCTCGTGGCGCTGCGCGTCGAGGCGCTCGCGATATTCCTGGGGCGCCACGCCCTTGTGTTGCTTGAATACCCGCGCGAAGTACGCCGGGTCGGCGAACCCGCTTGAATATGCGATCTCGGAGATGTTCAGGGCGGTCGTCTCGAGCGCGAGGATGGCGCCGTCGATCCGGATCCGCTGGATGTAGTGCGTCAGCCGCTCCTTGGTCTCGACGTGGAAAAGATGGGAGAGATAGTCGGGCGAGCAGCCCAGCAGTGCAGCGATGCACTGGACGCTCAACTTGGGGTTGGCGTATTGTTCGCGCACGAGACACTTCGCGTGGTAAACCTTGCCGACGTCGCCGTTAAGGTTGCCACTGCCCGTTTCGACAATGTTGCGGAACATGCCGAGCAGCGCCACCAGCATACCCTTCAGCACCGCATCCCGGGCGGGACCCTGGGAGAAGAACGTCTGGGCGATGCTCTTGGTCAGGGTGAGAAAGACGTCGAGGTGGGGCGCGTCGAAGAACTCGATCGACTCGATGTCCGGCCGGCGCGGTCCGGCCTCGTAGGCGAAATGGAGGCTGAGGGTGTTGTTGTAGAAACCAGCCACCATGTTGCGGAAAGGCTGACCGGCGGCGCCCGGGTAAACCGTCTCGCCGTGCGGCACGCTGGCGGGAATGATGCAGAGCTCACCGGCATCCAGCGAGAACGTCTCCCGCGGAAAACGAAAATCCGTGCGGCCCTGCAGCTGAAGGAAAATCTCAGGCCGGTAGTGATAATGCATGCCCTGCAGTTTCTGGGCGGGCCGAACCTCCCGGGGCACCCGCAACCGGAGCTGCCCGTGCTCCGCCTTCTTGATCGCCTGGTCGAATATCTGCCGCAGCTCAGCACGGATCTGGTGGCTGAACGAACTCGCGACAAAAAGCGGATTGGTGGCTTGGGGATCACTCATGGCGGCGCAAGCGACGACGACAGGAAAGTGGCAGGGGTACCAAGAATAGCCAGGGGTTGGGGTGGGGCTATGCCTCCTTTCTGCGGGAACAAAGCTCTCAATTCAAATTAAATTCCTTTGGCGCCTAAGATATTTCTTATCGCCTTAAAAAGGACATATTTGAAAGGAAGCGCCGAACAATACGTACGTAAATGATTCTAAGCTAGCTGGTCACAAGTTTTCATCTGCTAAATGCCGGCTCCATCGGCAGGCCATTTTATAGAGGCTATCTCGGAAAAATCACCACGTGGTAATCCAAGATTTATGTGCCCAGCATACGCGGTCAGCCGCCTTGGAACGACGGGCAACCTCTATTTCTGTCCGGCTTGGGCGAAGGCCTCAAGCACCTTGCCGGGAGAGAGGAGCTCAGGGAGCACCACCGGCTCGGGCCGGCCCGGTGCGTAGATCAGGTCGAATGGTACGGCGGAGCGGTTCCAGCGCGCCAGCTCGGCCGTGATCTTCGGATCGCGGTTGGTCCAGTCGCCGCGCAGCAGAACGACGTTTCTTTTGGCGAGTTCAGCGAGGACGTCCGCCGAATGAAAAACGGTGGCCTTGTTGGTTTGGCAGGTGGCACACCAGCGGGCCGTGAAATCGACGTAGACATAGTGCCCGGCAGCCTGCGCCGAGCGGATGGCCTCGGGACTCCATTTCTCCCACGTCACCTGGTAGGACCCGTCGGCCGCCGCGGCCGCCTTCGGCCAGCCTGTCCAAAGCCCGGCGGCCAGCAACGCCGCGGCGACGATCCGGCCGGCCACCTGCCGGCTCGCCTTGCCGTAGGCCTGGCCAAACCGCCCGTAGGCCCATGTCGCCATCGCGACCAGGACGAAGCCAAAGGCGATGAGGAGCAGGGCATTGTCGTCGTCCTTCGTCTGGCCCGCCAGGACCCAGAGCAGCCAGCCAACCGTGGCGTAGAGGGGGAAGGCCATGAGCTGCTTGAACGTCTCCATCCAGGCGCCCGGTCGCGGCAGGAGCTTGATCGCCTGCGGAAAAATCGAGAGCAGCAGATAGGGCAGCGCCAGACCGACCGCGATGGCGGTGAAAACGAGAAATGATTGGATTGCCGGCAACGACAGCGCCGCACCCAGCGCCGGGGCAAGAAATGGCGCGCTGCAGGGCGTGGCGACGAGCGTGGCGAGGGCCCCGGTGAAAAACGAGCCGCTGAAACCGTCCTTCATCTGCAGGTTTCCGCCGACCCCGGTTGCAGACAGCCCAACTTCAAAAAGGCCGCTCATGTTGAGCGCAAAGATCAGGAGAAACACCGCCATGCAGAAAACGAAGGCTGGCGACTGCAGTTGGAAGCCCCAGCCCAGTTGCTGGCCACCGGCCCGCAGGGCGAGCAGCAGACCCGCGAGCGTCCAGAACGAGAGTAGCACCCCAAGGGCGAACACCAGGCCGTGCAGGGTGACCTTGCGGCGGTCATTCCCCGACTGGTTCACAAACCCGAGTATCTTGATGCCGAGCACCGGAAAAACGCAGGGCATGAGGTTCAGGATAAGGCCGCCCACAAACGCGAGGAGGACGGTGCCGGCGAAGCCGGTGGCCGCAGCCGGCGGGCCGGCCACGAGGGACGAGGGGTGGGATTCCGGCCCGGCTGGTTCCGGTTTTCCGGGCACAACCGGCCCCGGGGTCGCGGTGCCGTCAACAATCGGCAGGTCGAGCACAAGGCCGCCGTTCCCGCTTCCGTCCGCCCAGCCGTTGCTCGAACCGAGCACGCCGGCCAGCCGCGGAGCATCCGGCTTGGCGTCATCCGCCATCGTCATCGTGACCACATACGCCCCGCCGTCCTCGCTCACACCCTGCGCGGCGCTGAAGTCGAGCAAGCCATCGCGATCGAAGAAATGCAGGTCCTTCGGTTGATGTGGCGCGCCGGCTGCACCCGCTGCGCGGGCGAGGCGGAGCGCAATGGTCTTGCCCGCGCGGGAGGCGGTGACCGCCCAGGCATCGTTCCTGGCGGGCAGATTGGAGAAATAACGGTCGAACAGGCCGGCGATGCGTGCGTCCGGCGCGGGGGTGTTCGCGGTGACCGGCAGGGTCAGCTCGAGGTCTGCCTCGCCTGGCATGCAAACATCCTTGCACATGAGCCAGCCGGCCTTGGCGCGGAGCGTGACGTTGTCGCCCGGCGAAAGCGTGGCGGGCGGGGTAATTTCGACGAAAAGCAAATTCTCACCCTCGTAGCCGAGGCCGGTGACCTTGTTGGAGCTGTCCTTCACGACGTGCGGCATCGACCAGACGATGTCGCCGGCCTTGAAGCCCGCCGGCAGGTCCCACGCCAGGGAGGTCGCGTAGCCAGTGCCGGGATTGATCCAGTAGCTGTGCCAGTGAGCGTCGTGCTCCATCTTTAGCGCAACCCAGAACGACCGTCCGGGCTGGATGGCCGCGTCCCGCGCAACCAGTTCCGCCTCGACGGCATGGTTGCGCACCGGGCCGGGTTTGGCAGCGAGGAGGGCTGGCAGCGCAAGGCCGATCAGCAAGAGCAGGCAGGGACGCAGGGACGGCATGGGAAGGTGAGAGTAAGGGCCGCGCCTTTTATTTCAAACGACGAATGGTAACCGTTTTGTGAAGAAAGGCCCTCCGCTGAAGCGGCGCTAGGTGTTCCCTCCCGGTCCGGCTCGGGGTGGTTCACCCGCTGACGCCGGCAGGCACGGGTTACCGGTGTCCGGCGGGCTCCCGTCGCGAGCTCCCCAGATTCTGGCGGTGGGTGATGCTTGCATAAAGCATCGACCAGAAGCACAGGACGACGTTGAAGAGAGGCACTTGCAGCGCGGCCGGCAGCGCGAAGACGCAGCAGACCACCGGAATCCAGAGGCACCACACGGCCAGCAAGGCCGGCAGCACCCGCCGTAAATACCAGCGCCCGCGGCGGTAGTCCTCGGTGAACGGACCCCACCGGAAGCCGGCATCCTTCCAGGCAAACAAGACGGTGGCAACCGGCGTCGCGTAGAGCGGGTTGTAGCCAAACTGATCCAGGAGCACTTTGGCCACGACGACCGGCGGCGTGTGGCTGTGGCCGAGCAGTGCCCCCAGGGTACGATACCACAGGTCCACCTCCGCGCCCTTCCAGGCCCAGTAAAGTGAGAAAAAGGCCAACTGCACCCAGGGCCGCGCACTGCGCGTGGCGGCGTTGGACTGCAGGTAGAGGACGGGGATCACGCCGCCGCATAGGGCGCTGGCCAGCGCGGAGAAGAGGAAGCCGCCTTCCGTGCGCCACACGGCCAACCGCTCGAATTGCGCGTGCGCAGCCGGCAGGAAATAATAGGCGAGCACGAGCGCCAGCGCGGTTGCCTGGAGGACCAATCCCGGCCGGGCCAGCGCGCGGGCGCTCTCCCATCCCTCGCGCCAGGGTGCGACGGACTCGACTCGATTGACAATGGCCATGGACCGGCGGGAGGAAGCGGGTGAACGCCGGCGAACGTTCGGAATCTCGGGAGGCGGGCGCTGCGGGTCCGGCCGAAGATGGCCGGGATTACTTGAGCCGGATGGTCTTCTCGACCTTGTTCAATTCCAGCGTGAAGGTGTTGGCCGTGATTCGCACCACCCGCAGGTAGGTGGCCTGGTCGCCACTGCGCACCGCCACCAGGTCTCCCTCCTTGTAGGAAAGTTGGTTGATGATGACCTGCGGCACGCCGCCGATCTGCACCACCCCGTTGATCTTCAGGGTGGCGGCCAGGCGGTTGAGGTTCTCCGCGTCCGACACCAGGGCCACCGGATGATCCGACTGATGGGCGGGCTCCGGGGTCTTGCCCGGCGGCAGGAACGGATTGGCGAGCACCGCGGGAATCGGGGTGGCGTCGTGCTTTGGCCCCAACAGGGTTTCGATGCGCTCCTTGGTGCGCTTGATCCACTCCGCGGAAGGCTGGGCCGTGGACGCGCCGCGGGCGGAGGCCAGGGCCATCGCCAGACCGGCCACAAAAACAAGGTTACGGATCATGGCTTGGCCAGCATTTCAAGGTTTAGCTCAAGGACGACGGAATCGCCGCCTTGGGCGCGCCGGTCGAAGCTGAAGGCGGTGATCCTCATCAGGCGCGGGCCATGTTCGAGCTCGTGCAAAAAGGTGAAGACCTGCAGGAACGTCCCCGTGACATTGACGGAAAACGGGATGGTCTTGGCTCCGGGGCTGGAGTTTCCCGCCGGCACGGCCAGTTGGTGAAGCTCCGTGATGCGGGCGTGGCTCTGGTCCTCGATCTTGTAGAAGTAGCCGAGGTTGTCCGCCAGGTTCTCCTCGGTGATGAGGTTCGCGCTGATTTCCCTGGTGGCCGCCCCGATCGCTTCGCGGTCGTTGCGCAGCGCGACGGCGCCGGCGATCGTCTTGAGCATGCCCTCGCCCTCGGTGCGGACCGAGGCGTGCTCCTGCTCGAGCTGCGCGATGTTCTGGCGCAGGTAGAAACTGGCGCCGCCAGCCACCAGAATCACGAGCACGGAAACGGTCACGAAGGCGAAGTCCGCCGCCAGGGCGAAGAACTCACGGATGCGCGGGTTCATGGCGATTCACCCTTCAGCTTCAGGGTGATCTCGAAATTGATCGACCCGGTTTGCTCGTTGCGCTCGAGCGAGGTGAGCGTGATGGCGGAGAACAGGCGCCGGAAATAGGGTCCGGCGCGCAAGTCGGCGACATACTGCCCCAGGAGGACGCTGGCCCGCTGCGAGGATTCGTTGAGGCCCCCGCGCAGGGAGACGGTCGCGGCGTTGAGCTCGATCATGTCCAGCCGGACCGGGAGCGGGCGGGAGCGACCGGCCTCCTGGACAAACTCCGAAACCACCAGCGGCGGGCGGACCAGTGCATAGACTTCATCCACGCGGCTGGCATCGGCGGCGAGTGCCGAGCCGACGGCGCGCAGCTTGGTGTTCTCGGCGCTGTTCGCCTCGATGCGGCGATGCCATTCGGCAATGTCGCTCAACAGTGATTGCCGGGAGTAGAGGGCCCAAAGCGTGTAGGTGAGCAGCACTGCCGCGAGGGATCCGACCAGCACGCCGGCCAGAAACCGGCCGCGGATGGGCTTGTCGTCGGGAAGTTCCTTCGAAAGGCGGCAATCAATGTGCCACGGCTGCACGAAGGGGGACTGTTTGCTATTGGATCTCATTCGTTTGCCGGGCGCCCAGTCGGGCGACGAGGGAGAGCAGGCTGAACCAGCGGGGGGAAAACTGCAGCTCCGGGGTTGTGCTCAAGCCGACCGTCTTCAGCCAGGCGTTGCAGTCGATGGCAAAGGGCTCCAGCCCGGTGCCGACCGCCAGGGGTTCGTTCAGCCACGACAGCCACGGTGGCAGGTAGGCGCAGTACAGCTCGCCGGCGCGCTGGCCCGTGGTCATTTCGAAGGAATCGAAGACCGGCTTGAGCTCGCGCACCAGCAGGCGCACGAGACGGTTGGCGCGCAGGAGCAGTTCCTCCTCGACGTCCATGAGGCGCTCGCGCACCTCCGCCTCGGTGGTCAACCCGAATTCCTTCAGGGCCGTCTTCTCGATCGAATTGTAGCCGATCTTCAGCGAGGTGGGCGTGTGCACCCCTTCCTTGCCGAGAATCCAGGCCGTCGTCTGCTGTTCCTCCAGCTCAATGATCACACTCGCCCGGGTGTCCTGGCGCCGCTGGTTGTAGTCGAAGATCGCCCCGATGAGCGGCAGGATCCCGATCTCGAGGCGATAGGGCAGGATCCCCAAGTCCAGCAGCAACTGCTGGGTCTGCCGGACGGACGAATGGGACACCGCGCTGATCAGTGCGGGCCGCTGGGCGCCCTCCGCCAGGATCTGGTCGCCCTCGAGCGGATGCAGCAGGTGAATGTGCCAGTCTTCCGGCGCCGTCAGCTTCATCTTCTCGCGCGCCAGGTCGCCCAGGTAGTTGGGCTCGGCCAGACGACGGGGCGCGACTGAATCGCGCACCAACTGCCAATCCCGCGGTGCAAAGCTGCAAAATGCCGGGACGAACGACCGGTCATGCAACGACTGGATCCACGTGCGCAGGCCCTCCAGGTCCTGCACATCGAATTCCGCCATGCAATCGATCAGGAGCGGGTCGTCGTCCCAGCCCGCGAGGCCGGCCACCAGGGTCCGGTGCGGATTGAACTCAACGAGCAGGCCGCGGCGTGCGGATTTAAAAAACATGGAGGTGCAGGATAGGGACTACAGGCAACACCATGCAGGGCCGGGCTTCCGCGTCAATTCCGTGTCAGCACGATATATAGGGCGGTATTCGGCCGGGTTCTCGCCCGCCCGTCCGCCTTTGGCCCCGCCCTCAGGTTTCATCGATCCGGACGATGAGGAAGGGCGTGGTGACCCCCTTGAACCACCCTTTCG
>Ga0265327_10003596_pt1 | contig 14624 bp, 14 predicted proteins | sample 41621metaG_FD_202089 | JGI IMG/M metagenome (GOLD analysis project Ga0265327, IMG submission 202089) | Rhizosphere microbial communities from Carex aquatilis grown in University of Washington, Seatle, WA, United States - 4-16-21 metaG | ecosystem: Host-associated > Plants > Roots > Rhizosphere... | reverse complement strand
GCCAAGGCGCCGCCCGACGGCTACACGGTCCTCTTCGGCAACTCCTCCGCGCTGACCCTGAACGCGGCCATCCGCTCGGACCTGCCCTACGACGCCGTCAAGGACCTCAAGCCGGTCATCATGCTGGCGACAGGCGGCATCCTGCTTGCGGCACTTCCGGGCATCCACGTGAGCAACGTCAAGGAGTTCCTGGCGTATGTGCGGGCGCATCCGGGCATGTCCTACGGGTCCTGGGGCGTCGGCTCCAACGGCCATGTGTCGATGGAAGCCCTGAGCGAGCAGGAGCACCTGCGCATGCAGCACGTCCCGTACCGGGCGATGAGCGCTCTCCTGGCAGGCCTGCTCGGCGGCGAAGTGGACATCGCATTCATCGACGTCCTGTCGGCAGCACCGCTCGTCAGATCCGGCAAGCTCGTCCCGGTGGCGGTGACCGGAACGGTCCGCATGCCGAATCTCTCCGAGGTCGCCACCATGCGCGAGCAAGGCATCGATCTTGGCTTTGACGGCTGGTACGGCCTCTTCGTGCCGGCGAAGACGCCGGAAGCCATCGTCGATCGGCTGTACGCGGAGTCGATGAAGATCCGGAAGGACCCTCAATGGGCCAAGACCTTCAGCGACTTCAATCTCCCGCCGGTCCCTGACAAATCGACTTCCGACTTTGCTGCGACCATCCGGGCCGAGATTCCCTATTGGCGCCGGATCGTCGAGGCGGCGGGCATCAAGCCGGAGTGACCCCGAGGATGACGATGCGCTCGTCTCGATCCGGGCAGAGCCTGGCTTCGAGCGAGACGCCAGGTCCTCCGCACGCGAACTAGTTGGTCGCGAAGCCGCTCGCGACCCGGCACTGGCCGAATTCGCAGTGGATGCCCAGGTCCGGCCCGTTGGTGCAGGCCACGCGGTGATCCTCGAAGCCCGGTCCCTTGGCGACCAGCGTAGCCGACGGCACGGCGGCGCAATTCATGGACTTCGCGAGCTTCTCGGCGCTGAAGGTGTCGCGTCCGGTCGCCCGTGTCGAGATGGTGCTCGTCGACACCATCTTCCAGGTCACCAATACGCTGGGGTCCAGGTTCTTGTAGCCGTAGCGCGCCATGCAGTTGGCGACCTGGGTTTCCTGCTTCTGGTGCCATGCCTTGGTCTGCGGCGAGTAGACCCATTTCGAAAAGAGATAGACGATTCCCAGGAAGGGTGGCGTCAGCGCCAGCCCGGCGGGGTAGGCGAAGCTTGCGTCGTTGCCGCTCATGATCGCCAAGTTCCAGCCGATAGCGAACCCCGCGCCGGCGGCCACCACCGCGATCGCCGCGTCATGGTCCTCGGTCTTGATGAAGGGCAGGCCGGTCGCTTCGCGCTGGCATTTCGCGACCAGCGCATCGAAGGACGGGCCGCTCGTCACATTGGCCGGCAGCACCGGCTCGACCATCGGGACGTAGCTTGCGCCTGAACCGGAGCCCGGACCGGTGGGCGGTCGCTGTGGGCTGGTGGAACAGGCGCTCAACAACATGGCAGCGCAAGCGATGCCTGCAATTTTCCTCATCACCCCTCCAGGCGCGGTTCGAGATCGTTCCGCAAAGTTACATAGTTATAAATTATTTACATTTTTGCGGTCAGGTTCGAATCAGGTCAAGCACAAAGTTGAGGGGCTTGGGCACATTTCTCAAAACGCGCACTCAGCGCTGTCCTCTGATTTCGTTGCCTCGCTGCGACATCTTGGTTACATGCGCGCGTGGCGAGCTAGCCTCTGAGCGGCGCTTCGTTCAAGAAAATCCCATCAAGGCGTAGGACAATTCCCACCAAAGGTCGACGAGCGGCTGGCTTTCACGCCAGGAGGAGTGTTCGATGCATCGGAGGTTTTCGCCGATCTGCCCAGGCTGGCAGTTCGCCACGGTCCAGGCGTGCGCATCTGGATCGCGCAGGGCGCCATGCCGCCCGCACGCGCAATGAGCTGGATCACCCTTCTCTGGGCGATGGTCGCCTCGGCCTGCCTGACGCTGGCCGCTGTGCAACTTCCGGTCTGGCTGCGCGACCGCTCGGCCCGGCCGAACGCCTTCTTCGCGATGCAGTGCATCTCGAGCGCCGGCCTGGCCTTCTGCGAGCTGAAGATGATGCATGCGCCCAGCACCGATGCGTATGCCTCGGCGATGCGCTTGGGCCACGTGATGGTGCTGGGCATGTCGGTGGCTGCCATCGGCTTCGTCGGCAGCTACTTCAAGACCGGGCGCGCCTGGCTCGGCTGGACCGCCATCGGCTTGCGAACGGCGTCGCTGCTGCCGAATTTCCTGACCGGCGTGAGCCTCAACTTCCTGGCCATCACCGCGCTGGAGCCCGTTCTCTTTCTTGGCGAGACGGTGCTGGTCGCCAAGGGCACGCCCAATCCATGGATGGTGCTCTCGCAGCTGGCTTCCCTGCTGCTGGTGGTCTTCGTGATCGATGCCAGCATCGCCGCCTGGCGCCAGGGCCAGCGCCGAATCGCGCTGACCGTCGGCGGCGGCGTCGTCTGCCTTTCGCTGCTGGGACTGGTCCAGGCGGTGCTGGTCTTCTGGGGCTGGCTGCGCATGCCGATCACCATCAGCGTGCTGTCGCTCGGCGTGGTGCTGGCCATGGCCTACGAGATGAGCCGCGAGGTGCTGCGCGCCACCCGCCTGGCCAGGGAGCTGCATGAAAGCCAGGAGCGGATGTCGCTGGCCGCCGAGGCCGCCGATCTGGGCATCTGGATGCTCGACCTGACGCGCAACAGCCTCTGGACCAGCGCACGTACCCGCTCCCTCTTCGGCTTCTCCCAGGCCCAGTCGCCGGACCTCGAGATGCTGCTGCAGCGGGTCGACGCGGACGACCGCGACGGAGTGCGAAAGGCTTTCTCGCAAGCCGCGCAGGCCCGGGGCGGCTACAACACCGAGTTCCGCGTCCGGCTGCCGGACGACGCCTCGCGCGCCCGATGGATCGCGGTGCAGGGCCGCGTCGAGCTCGACGAGAAGAAGCGTCCGGTGCGCATGCGCGGCGCCTGCAGCGACGTCACCCTGCGCAAGGAGAACGACCAGCAGATGCTGCAGTTGCGGCTGGAGGTCGCGCATGCAGGACGGGTCTCGGCGATGGGGCAGATGGCCGCCAGCCTGGCTCACGAGATCAACCAGCCGCTGGGCGCGATCATGCGCAACACCGAGGCGGCATTGATGCTGATGCGCAGCGAGCCGATGGACCTGGCCGAGATCCGCGCGATCCTCGGCGACATCCTGGCCGACGACCAGCGCGCCGGCGCGGTGATCGACCGAATGCGCGCCATGCTCCGGCGCAGCGAACTCGAGATCCGGAAGCTGGCGGTGGACAGCCTGCTGTCGGAAGTCGCCGCGCTCGTCCGCCCGGATGCCGCCGCCCGGCATGTGCGCCTGATGCTGGACATCGAGGACGGCCTGCCGGCGGTGATGGGCGATTCGGTCCACCTGCAGCAGGTGCTGCTGAACCTGATCTCGAACGGCATGGACGCCATCGACGAAGCCAGCCGCAAGGTGCGCGACATCGCGGTGTCGGCGGCGCGCCGCGGCGCCCGCATCGTCGAGATCGCGGTCAATGACAGCGGCCCGGGCATTCCGGGCGAGCGACTGGAGCAGGTCTTCGGTTCCTTCTACACCACCAAGGCCAGCGGACTGGGCATGGGCCTGTCGATCTCGCGCAGCCTGATCGAGGCCCACGGCGGCCGCCTCTGGGCCGAGAACATCGCCGGCGGCGGCGCCAGCCTGCGCTTCACCTTGCCGGTCCCCGCTCCGGAGTCTTCATGACAGCCCTTCGGCCCATCGTTCATGTCGTCGACGACGACGCTTCCTTTCTCGGCGCAACCTCGAGGCTGTTGTCGGCGAGCGGCTTCGCGGTGAAGGCCTATCCGTCGGCCGATGACTTCCTTGCCAAGTGCGAGGCCGGCGAGCCGGGCTGCGTGGTCGCCGACCTGCAGATGCCCGGACTGAACGGGCTCGAATTGCAGGCCGCGTTGGCGCGCAGCGGCAATCCGATGCCGGTGGTCTTCCTGACCGGCAATGCCGACACCGAATCGACCGTGCGGGCGATGCGTGCCGGCGCCGAGGATTTCCTCGAGAAGCGCGCTCCGCTGGAAGCGCTGCTGGATGCGGTCAAACGCGCCCTGGAGCGAGGTGCGCAGCAGCACGCGACGCGGGCGCGGCAGCTGGAGCTGGCCGGCCGCTTCGAGACCCTGTCGCTGCGTGAGCGGGAGGTGCTGGTCCATGTGCTGCGAGGCCGGCTCAACAAGCAGATCGCCAGCGACCTGGACATCAACGAGCGCACCGTCAAGCGGCACCGCACCTCCATCATGGCCAAGCTGGAGGTGCGCGCGGTGGTGGACCTGGTGCGGCTGGCGGACGAGGCGGGCGGCGAACGCAACCCGGCCGGCTGAGCCGCGACGCGCCGGTCGATGCGCCTTGCTGGCCGGTCAGCGCCGGACGACGGCCGCGCCGTTCGGCCCGACGCAACCGGCGCGATAGACGCCGGCCGCGCACTTGACCGGCGGGTGGTAGGCCGGAGCCGGTTTCCTGACGACGACCGCACCGTTCGGTCCGGCGCAGCCGGCGCGCACCACGCCATCGGCGCAGACCACGGCCGAAGCCTGGGTGGAGATCAGCAGCAGGCCGAGCGCGGCCGATGCGGCCAGCGAATGACGGGTCTTCATTTGGCGGTTCCTCCTTTGGATCCAGCTGGAGATCGGGCGTGCGCTCAAGGCGCGCGGACAACGTCCGAGACCACGCCGTTCTCGTTGACCGAGCAGTTGACCGGATGGCTCTGGCCGGCCACGGCCAGGGTCACGACGTAGTAGCCGTCTTCCATGCTCTGCTGGTCGCTGGTCGGCGTGACGTCCTGCTTCGGCACCTTGTAGTAGCGCGAGGCCGCGTCGATGCAGCCGGTGCGCGACATCTGCGGCGACATGAAGCCGCCGAAGATGGCCGGTGGCTTGTAACCGTCGATGGTGGCCGGCGGCGCCCGCGGCGGCGCACAGGCCGTGACCAGCAGGCCGAGTCCGGCGACGGCCGCCGCCTTGAGAAATGGATCGATCTTCATCTTGCGTCCCCCGCGCTTGGTTGTCAGGATTGGCCGGATCGCAGCGCCGCGAGGCGCGAGGCGAACAACGCCGCCCACTTGTTGAAGGCGTCGCGTGCGTAGGTCCAGCTCTCGAAGGAGCTCAGGTAGCCGTTGGTCCAGGCCTTCACTGCGTCGGGCGCGCTGCCCTTCAGGTCGGCCGCGTATTTCAGGCCGATCTGGCTGTCCGCGCATTCGCCCATGATCTGGCCGCTGGCGCCGTCGCGGAACTGCATCTCGATGCCGGTCTGGCCCATGTAGGGGGTGGAGCCGGTCGGTCGGCCGGTGGCGGCGCCGGAGCCGGCTTCGGCGATGAAGCCATAGGGCACTGCGGTGCCGACCAGGCTCGCCGCGGTGTCGGTCGGTGTCAGCGAGGTCAGGGCGACGCGCACTCGCAGCACGCCGGGGCCGGGCTTGTCGACCACCGGCAGCACCGGGCGCATGTTGTCCACCAGCGCCTTGTGGAAGTAGTCGACCAGGGCCTTCAGTTCGGTCGGATCGATGGCGCGCTGCTCCGGGGTCTGCGTCATGTAGACCTGGATGCGTTCGAACATGACCTTGTCGTAGCGGCGCCAGTCGATCTTGGCCTGGCGCCAGCACAGCGCCCCGCCGGCAGCCGGGCTGGGCTTCAGTTGCCCGGGCGCGCTGAGGAAGCCGACATCGGCGACCTTGGCGACCGAGTTGTCGGAGGCAGTCACCGCATTGCCGCCGTCGCTCGGCGTGGCGCAGCCGGCCAACAGGCCGAGGCAGGCGGCGCTGACGAGCAGCATCGATGCGAGGGGCCGCGGGACGGCCGTGTGGGATCGGGTCATCGTGTTCTCCGGAGCTGGTGCTGCTTTGGGTTCAAGGCGTCGGGACCACGCGGTAGTAGACACCGTTGGCTCCGTAGTAGGGCCTGAACCAGGTCGGGCCGACCTGGTAGTAGCTGACGCCGGCAATGGTCGCGACACCGGCGCCGGGCGGCAGCGCCGCGTAGTTGGTGCCCATCACGTAGACCGGCCGCTCGGCGCTGGCGACCGCCGCGCCGGCCACCGCACCCACGGCGACGCCGGCCGCTACGGCACCGGCGCTCACGCCGCAGTCGTAGCAGCCGCCGACCACGCCCACCGGTGCATGGTAGGGCGCGTAGCCGGCCGCGCCGTAGGCCGGCGGATGATAGGTGGTGAAGCCGCCCGCGGTGGTGTGGTAGCCGCCGTAGCCCGCCACGCCTGCACTGTGGCCGCCGTCGGCGTTGGTGTGGCTCCAGCCGCCCATGGCATTGGCCGAGGTCGAGCCGCCCCAGCGGTTGTCGTGGGTGGCGGTGCCGAAGCCGCCATAGGAGTGGCCGCCGAAGCGGTTCGCGCTGGCCCAGGCCGAGGCCTCGGAATGCAAGCCGATGCCGGCGCACAGCGCGATCAGCACGGGAACGATGGCTTTCTTCATGGTGCGCTCCTCAGGGCTTGGTGGCGGACTTGGCCGGCTTGGCCGCTGCCGGCTTGCGCGCGGCGGCCAGGTCTTCGGGCGAGGCGAAGGAGATCTTGGTGGCGTTCTGCGCATTCAGCGAAGCGAAGGCGTCGGCCGCGACCACCGGATCGAGCTTCCAGTTGGACAGCGCCAGGTCGTGGCGCAGGCGCAGCGGATCGCCGCGGAAGACGACCCGCATGCGCCGCGGCAGATGGTCGTCGGCGCCGACCCACAGCTGCATGAAGGTCTCGTTGGTCACCAGCGCGACGACGTCGGTGGTCGTGTTGTCGATCACCTTGGACTGGCCGACGTAGAAGGCCTTGATGAGGCCTTCGGACATGATCGCGTAGGGATCGGAGCCGACGACGTCGGCAAAGGGGAAGTAGATGGCGGCGCTCTTGAAGGCGTTCTCGAGCATGGCGTCGATGGAAGGCGGCGCCGGCGCGACCGCCACCACCTTCTGCGCGGGCGCGTAGGCCATCAGCGACTTGCCGTCGTAGTAGTACCCGGCCGCCGGGCCGTCGCCCAGCGTGATCACCCGCAGCTTGTCGGGCCGCTGCATCAGCACTTCGCTGGTCGTGGTGTAGGCCAGCGGGGGGCCGACGCTGCTCGGGCTCTCGTAGGTGGTGACGGCGGTGAAGGCCATCGACTGGACGCCGGTGAGCGTCTTGCTCATGGCGCGCAGCACGTCCATGGCGCGGGGTTCGAGGGCTTCTGGCGCCGCCGCCTTGGTCCGGCTGGCAGCTGGCGCGGGCTTTGTCGGTGCGGGCTGGGCATGTGCGCCGGCGAACATGACGGTGCAGGCACTCAGCGCGAGCACCCGGGCGATGCTTGGAATTCGATGCATGTGAGTCTTCCTCTCGTTGGAGCAAGCAGGAGGATAGGGTCGATCCCCCGCGGCCGCACCGTCCCTAAAGGGCAGTAGACGCTGCGCCTGGGTGCGCTCAAAGTGCGCCGGATCCGCCAATGAACGACAGCCAGTCCCTCCACGTTGCAGTCGTAGACGACGATCCGAGCATCTGCCGGTCGCTCGAGCGCTTCCTGCGTGCCTGCGGCATGAGGCCACGCTGCTTCGACTCGGCGGAGAGCTTCCTGGCCGACGCGGATTCCTGCTTCAACTGCCTGATCCTGGACATCCAGCTGGGTGGCATGTCGGGGATCGAGCTGGCCACCCGGCTGCACCGGGAAGGAAGCCGGGTGCCTTTCATCTTCATCACCGCGTTCGATGACGAGGAGATCAAGGCATCGGCATTGGCGCTGGGCTGCGCCGGCTATTTCAGCAAGAGCGATCCCGGCGCGCGGGTCATCGACGCCATCCGCAGGGCCGCGGCCTGAGCGGGGCCTTGCCGGTCGGCATGCAAGGCTTGGCCACGGAAGGAGCGGAACGTGAACGGCAAGAGACTGCTTCCCGGCTGGAACGACGGCGCCGCGCGCACGCGATCCTCGATTTCGTGGCCAAGGTCACCCGCCCGGGTTCTTCCGATTTCGTGCCGCCGGCCGAGCGGATCGCCACCTTCGACAACGACGGCACCCTCTGGTGCGAACGGCCGCTGCAGGTGCAGTTCTTCTTCGCGCGCAGCCGCCTGGAGGAACTGGCGCGCACGGATGCCTCGCTGCTGGCGCGATCACCGTTCAACACCTTCCTCGAACACGACATGGGCAGCGTGCCGCCCTTCGGCATGGCCGACCTGGCGCAGCTCGCGGCCATCGCGCATTCGGGCACGACGGTCGACGAGTTCGGCCGGATCGCCCGCCAATGGCTGGCCACGGCCAGGCACCCGGGCCTGGGGCGGCTCTTCACCGAGCTGACCTACGCGCCCCAGGTCGAACTGCTGCATCTCCTGCGCGACAAGGGCTTCAAGGTCTTCGTGGTGTCCGGCGGCGGCAGCGACCTCATGCGCGCCTGCAGCGAGGCGCTCTACGGCGTGGCGCCCGAGCAGGTGATCGGCAGCGGCATGAAGACCCGCTTCGAGATCCGCGAAGGACGGGCCGAACTGGTCAAGCTGGCCGAACTGGAGAGCTTCAACGACCGCGAGGTCAAGGTGAACAGCATCGCCCGGCATGTGGGCCGGCGTCCCATCCTGGCCTTCGGCAATTCGGACGGCGACCTGGCAATGCTCAGGTACACGCGAAGCGGCGAAGGTCCGCGGCTGGCGTTGCTGCTGCACCATGACGATGCGGACCGGGAGTTCGCCTACGACCGCGAGTTCCCGCTCAGCCCCCTCGCCGAGGGGCTCGACCGGGCGAACGAATACGGCCTGCAGCTGGTCGGCATGAAGCACGACTGGGCCCGGGTGTTCGCCGGTTGAGAAACCGCAACGATGCCGCCGAGCGCAAGTCCGCGGCTCATTCCGCCTCGATGCCGGCGGCCTTCACGATGGCGCCCCACTTCTGCGATTCGGCAGCCTGGAACTTCGCCATCTCCTCGGGCGAATTGGTGAAGACCTCGGTGCCGGTCGGCTCGTAGAAGGTGTTCTTCGCGGAGTCGCTCCTTGCCGCCTTGGTGAGCAGTTCGTTCAGCCGCTTGACCACCGCCGGCGGCGTGCCCGCTGGCGCATAGGCGGCGAACCAGTAGCCCATCTCGTAGCCCTTGACCCCGGCTTCGGCGATGGTCGGCACATCGGGCGCCAGCGGCGAGCGCTTGCTGCTCGACATCCCGAGCGCGCGCAGCTTGCCGGCCTTGACCTGCGGCATTCCGGTCGCGGTGTCGGTGATCATCATGTCGACCTGGCCGCCGAGCAGGTCGGTCACGGCCAGCGTGTTGCTCTTGTAGGGCACGTAGAGCAGCTTGATGCCCGCCATCTGCTGGAGCTGCTCGCCGGCGATGCGGCTGGACGAGCTGCCGGCGCCGAAGCTGTACTTGCCCGGGTCCTTCTTGGCCAGCGCGATGAACTCGCCCACCGTCTTCGCCGGGAAGTTCGGATTGACCACCATGATCTGGCCGCCCTTGCCCAGCGCGGTGATCGGCGCGAAGTCCTTCACCGGGTCGTAGGGCAGCTTCTTGTAGAGATGCTCGTTGGCCGCATGCGTGGTGTTGGTGGTGATCAGCACCGTGTAGCCGTCGGGCGCGGCCTTGGCCACGTTCTGCGCGGCGATGAAGCCGTTCGCGCCCGGCTTGTCGTCGACGATCACCGGCTGCCTGGTCTCGGCGCCGACCGCATTGGCGACCACGCGGGCGATCTGGTCGGTCGCGGTTCCGGCGGCGAAGGGCACCACGAAGGTGATGCTCTTCTCGGGAAAGCCGTCGGCCTGCGCCAGGCCCGGTGCGATCGCCAGGACGGCGGCAGCGCCGAGCAGGAGGGTCGTAGGGATGCGTTTCATGTCTTCTTTGTCTCCGGTGGGTTGGTCGTTGGCTTCAGGACCCGTCGGGCCCGGCAAGCAGGTGGCGCACGGCCGTCGGCAGCCGTATCGGCATGTCCAGCAGCAGGAACGAAAGCGACTTGCCGTGCGTGTCGAGGTTCAACGCGTCGTTGACGCCGCCGTCGAGCACGCCATCGAGCACGAAGTTCATCGCATGCAGCTTCGGCAGCACGAAGCGCTGGACCCGGCTCGGCGCACGATGGGCGAAGCGTGCAGCCACGGCCTCGGTCGTGACCTGCTCGACCAGCAGGTCGAACAGCTCCGCATGCCAGGCGATGACGCTGATGTTCGAGCGGTCGCCCTTGTCGCCGGTGCGTCCGTGGGCGGCGCAGTAGAGGGGAACGGTGATCGAGTTCATTTCAGTTTTCCGCGGCGTCACGTGATCACCTCGAATCGCGCGGTCACCGCCGCGCGCGGCACCAGGCACGAGATCGTGTTGAGCCGCGGCGTGAGGCCGCTTCGGACGCCGCCGCCGCCGGCCGGACCGCAGGTGTAGAGCGCCATCACCTCGCGCCCCAGGCGCTCGGCCTCGGCCCGGTCGTCGTGGGTCGCCGCGACCCGCAGCCGCACGTCGCGCGCGCCGCCATCGGGCGTGGCCGCCAGCGTGCTGCCCGCGTCGTCGGCCAGGATGCTCAGCACGCCGATCAGGTCGACACGCAGCGCCAGCCCGGGAAGACGGCTGCGAAGCACCTCGGCCGCCAGGCGGGCGCGGGCCTCGGCGCGCGGCCCGGCATAGGAGATCTCGCCTTCGGCCAGCCAGCCGCCTTCGTGGCAGACGTTGACCTTGTAGTGGGTAGGGCGCGGATGGCCGCGGACGCCGCTGAGCGCGACCCGATCGGTGCCCACGGCCTCGACGCATGCTTCGCCGATGTCGGCGATCACGTCCGGCGTGAGGTAGGCGGCCGGATCGTGCACTTCGTAGAGCAGCTGTTCCTTGACCGTGGCTTCATTCACCATCCCGCCGGTGCCGCTCGACTTGCCGATGGTGAATAGGCCATCGGCGTCGATCTCGGCGATCGGGAAGCCGACCCGGTCCAGGCCTGGTACGTCCTTGAAGCCGGGGTCGGCGAAGTAGCCGCCGCAGACCTGCGCGCCGCATTCGAGCAGGTGGCCGGCCATCGTCGCGCGTCCCAGCCGTTGCCAGTCGTCCGCGCGCCAGCCGAAGTGCGACATCGCCGGCCCGACGCAGAGCGATGGATCGGCGACCCTGCCGCAGACGACCACCTGCGCGCCGGCATCCAGCGCGGCGGCGATCGCCTCGGCGCCTATATAGGCGTTGGCGCTCACGATGCGCAGGCCGTCGAGGCGCTCGCCCAGCTGTTCGCGCAGCAGCGGCCGATGCTCGGCGGCCGAGAGGTCGTCGCCTTCGACCACCGCGATGCGCGGCGCCGGTGCGCCGAGTTCGCTCGCGATGCGGCCGACGAGCCGCGCGGCCGCACGCGGATTCGCCGCACCGAAGTTGCCGACGATGCGGATGCCGTGCGCCAGGCAGCGCGCCAGCACCGGACGCAGCATCTCGTCGAGCAGGGGCTCGTAGCCCGACTCCGGATCGGCCCGGCGGCGCAGCTGGGCCAGCGCCAGCGTCCGCTCGGCCAGCGTCTCGAAGATCAGGAAGGCGCGCTGCTCGCGCGGGCGCTGCGCCAGCGCGGCGATCAGCGTGTCGACCACCGGCCCCGCGGCGTCGGTGCGGTCGCCGGAAAAGCCGGCCGCGCAGCCGATCAGCAACGGCGCGCTGGTCTTCGTGTCCTGGGTGGGCTGGCTCATGGAGCGCCAATGTAGGGGCTGCGTATGCCATCGGTAAAATTGAAAATTTGGATCAACTCATCCAGGATTCAAATCAATATGGCCGTACCCGACCTGTCGACCCGACAGCTTCGCGCCTTCGCCGCGCTTGCCGACGAATGCAACTTCACTCGGGCCGCGCAGCGCTGCCATTTGTCGCAGCCGGCCTTCAGCACCCTGATCCGCACCCTGGAAGATGCGCTCGGTGCGCGCCTCTTCGATCGCGACACGCGCAGCGTCCGCCTGACGGCCGAGGGGCGCGAGTTCGAGGACTCGGCGCGGCGCCTGCTCGACGACATGCAGGAGCTGGTCGGCGACCTGGCCGAGCGCGTCGAGTTGCGCAAGGGCAGGGTGAGCGTGGCCGCCTTGCCGTCGTTGGCGGCGGGTTGGCTGCCGGCCATCCTGGCCGAGTTCATGCGCGCGCATCCCGGCATCGTGGTCGAACTGCACGATGCCTTGTCGGATGCCTGCGTGGCGCATGTGCGCAACCATCGGGCCGACTTCGCGCTGTCGGCCGTCGAGCCAAGGGCCTCTTCGGCCGCTTCATCCTCCGATCTGCTCGGCACCCGGCTCTGCAGCGACCGCTTCCATCTGGTCTGCCGGGCCGACCATCCCCTGGCCACGGTCGAGCGCCTGACGGTCCGCAGGATCGCGCCGTACCCCTTCATCCAGATGACCCGCAACAGCAGCGTGCGCCAGGCCCTCGATGCCGCGCTGCATCCGCTGCGGCTCAATTCGGTCTTCGAGGTCGAGCACCTGGCGACCGTCACCGGACTGGTCGAAGCGGGCGTGGGCATCAGCGTGGTTCCGACGCTGACGCTGTTTCATTTCCGGCGGGAATCGCTGGTGACTCGGCCGATCAGCGCGAAGGGGCTGACGCGGACCATCCATCTCATCCGCAGGCGGGAAGGGAGCCTGTCGGTTGCTGCGCAGGCCTTGCATGACTTGGTGTTCGAGCGAATGGGCTCGCTCAAGCCGGAGGACATGGTTCGAGGCTAGCCAGGGCACCGACTTGTTTGGTGCCTCGCCGCCAACCGCTACCGCCCCCGAACAGTCCTCTCGAACAACACCTGCAACTCCCGCACCGAATACGGCTTCTGCAGCAACTCGAAGCCCAGCGCGCCTTCCTCCGCCAGCACGTGGCTGTAGCCGCTGGTCAGCACCACCGGCAGGTCCGGCCATTGGCGCCGGATCTCCTTGGCCAGCTGCAGCCCGCTGGTTCCCGGCATGACCACGTCGGTGAACACCAGGTCGAAATCGGCGCGCCGCCGGCCCAGCAGTTCGAGTGCCTCGGCGGCATTGGACGCGCGGGTGGCGGAGTGGCCCAGCTCGATCAGCAGGCCCAGGCCGAAGTCGCCGACCTCGTCGTTGTCCTCGACCAGCAGGATCGAAAGAGCGCGCATCGGCTCGCCCGGCTGCGCTGACGGATCGGGCGTCACGAGACTCGCTGCCGCCTTGCTGGTGCGCGGAAGATAAATGGTGAAGCGGGTGCCTTCGCCCACTCGGCTGAGCGCATCGACCTCGCCGCCGGATTGCTTGGCGAAGCCGTAGACCTGGCTCAGCCCGAGGCCGGTGCCCTTGGTCGCCGGCTTGGTGGTGAAGAAGGGCTCGAAGATGCGCGCCAGGGTGGCTGGCTCGATGCCCGATCCGGTGTCCTCGATCGCCACCGCCAGGAAGTCGCCCTTGGCCGCCGCATGCCGGCGCACCGGCGGGACCTCGTCGACATCCAGCGCCGAAATGCGCAGTTGGCCGCCGCCGGGCATCGCGTCGCGCGCATTGATGACCATGTTGAGGATGGCGGTGTCGAACTGGTTGGCATCGGCCTCGACCGATGCCCTCGATCCACTGAAGTCGAGCGTCAGCTTGACGGTGGCGCCGAGCGTGGTCTCGATCATCTGGCGCATCGCCTCGATGCGCGCGGCCGCGCTGAAGATCTCCGGCCGCAGGGGCTGCTGCCGGGCGAAGGCGAGCAGTTGCCGGGTCAGCAGCGCCGCGCGGTCGGCGGTGTCGGCGATGGCTTGCACATAGCGGTTGCGCCGGCTCTCGTCGTGGCCGCCGCGGCGCAGCAGCTCGGCCGACGAGCGGATGATCGTCAGCAGGTTGTTGAAGTCGTGCGCCACGCCGCCGGTGAGCCGGCCGATGGCCTCCAGCTTCTGCGCCTGGGCCAGCGCATCGCGGGCCCGGTCCATCTCGTCCTGCACCCGCTTGCGTTCGGTGATGTCGCGGGTGATCTTGGCGAAGCCGATGTGGCGGCCGGTCTCGTCGTGGATCGGGTCGATCACCACGCTGGCCCAGAAGCGGGTGCCGTCCTTTCGCATGCGCCAGGCCTCGTTCTCGTACTTGCCCTCGCTGAGCGCGACCTGCAGGGCGCGCGCCGGCTCGCCGCGCTGGCGGTCCTCGGGCGTGTAGAAGCGCGAGAAATGCTGGCCGAGGATCTCGTGCGCCGCATAGCCCTTGATCAGCTGCGCACCGGCATTCCAGTTGGTGACCCGGCCGACCGGATCCAGCATGTAGATCGCGTAGTCGCGCACGCCCTGCACCAGGAGGCGGAAGCGCTCCTCGCTGGCGAACAGCGCCTGCTCGGAATTGAGCACCTGCGACAGGTCGCGGGTGACCTTGGCATAGCCGATCAGCTCGCCCTGCGCGCCCAGCACCGGCTCGATGTGGATGTTGGTCCAGAAGCGGGTGCCGTCCTTGCGCACGCGCCAGCCCTGCGCCTCGAACTTGCCCGCGTCGCGGGCGGTGGCCAGCGCCCGCTCGGGCATGCCGATCTCGATGTCCTCGGGCGTGTAGAAGCGGCTGAAGTGCTGCCCGATGATCTCGTCCGCCTCGTAGCCCTTGAGCCGCTGCGCGCCGGTGTTCCAGCTGCTCACGCGGCCCTGCGGGTCGAGCAGGTAGATCGCGTAGTCCTTGATCGCATTGACCAGCGTCTCGAAGCGGAAGTCGCCCGCCAGGGGGTCGGGCGGTGC
>Ga0265327_10003595_pt1 | contig 14624 bp, 10 predicted proteins | sample 41621metaG_FD_202089 | JGI IMG/M metagenome (GOLD analysis project Ga0265327, IMG submission 202089) | Rhizosphere microbial communities from Carex aquatilis grown in University of Washington, Seatle, WA, United States - 4-16-21 metaG | ecosystem: Host-associated > Plants > Roots > Rhizosphere... | reverse complement strand
GGCCAGGGCGGCGCGTGGGCCTTCGACGATGTGGGTGAGCTCTTTGAGTCGGTCTGTGCCGGTGCTGTCGCCGAACTGGGCAGCGGTCTGCCACGCCTGCACTTCGTACGCCGGCTGTCCTGCTTCTCGCGCGTCGGCCGCCGCGGTGCGGGTCAACTGCACCGCTTCGGTCAGCGATCCCTCGGCGGCGGCCACCCACGCCCGCGCGAGTGTCAGTTCGGCGCCGAGGAAGCGCAGTCCGGGATGCACGTTGGCGTCGAGGTCGGCCATGGCCCGTCTGGCGGCAGCGGCGTCGCCCGCGTAGGCCAGACCTTGCGTGACGCCCAGCCGGCACCGGAACGGCCAACCTCCCACCTCGCCCATCGGGGCCAGCTCGGTCAGTGCCTGCCGCAGTCGGTTCAACGCCACGGTGACCTGCCCGCCGGCGAGTTGGGCCTGCCCCAGATGGACATCACCGCTCTGCGGCAGCCAGGTGTCCTGCATGTTGTGCCAGGCCTGCCGGGCGACTTCCTCGGCGTCGCGCAAGAGGCCGGCGAGTTTTAGTCCGATCATGTGCCGGTAGCTGAGGCCGTTGCGCAGCACGGAGCCGTTCGGCGCGACCGTCGCGGCGGTATGGCCCCGCGCGGCCGCCGTGTTCAGTTCGCGGACCCGGCCCAGCATCGCCAACGCGCCGACGCTGGCCCAGTAGGCAAGGGCCGCGTCCTCGTCAGGCAGTGGTCCGCCGAGCGCCGCCGCGGCAGTCTGCATTGCCGCGTCCGGCCGTCCGAGATCTGCGTGGAAGACGGAACGCTCCGCTGCCAGGATCCGCTTGGCCAATGGATCGGTGACGGCCGCGTCCGCCTCGTCGAGGATCGCCTCGCCCGAGGTCGGCTGACGAAGGGTCCAGAAAGTGTTGTGGCCGCGCAGAGTAGCGACCTGAGCTCGTTCGAGATCCGTCAGCGCTCGTTCGGAAAGCTCGGTCAGCGCACGTTCAGCCGCCGCCGCGTGACCCAGCCAGACCGTACAGTACCCATGCTGGAGTTGGGCCGGTATGCCCCCGCCGGCCTCGACCGCTGCGCGTGAAAGCCGTTCTGCCAGAGGGGTATCCAACAGGTGGACAGCTGATCGGGCGGCTGACAGGAACAGATCGGGCTCGGGTGCGAGATCGGAGTCGAGCACCAAAGTGGCACGACGCACGAGGAGGGTGTCGTCCCGGTCCGGGCCGGCCGCCAACGCATTGGCAACAAGGCCGCGGAGCCGCCGCAGCCGAATCGCGGGCGCGCGTTCGCGGCGCACTTCGCCGTAGAGCGGATGCGCCAGGCGCACCGTCGCCGCGCCGTCGCCGGCGTCGAGGGTGATGAGGCTGCGCGCTTCGGCATCCTCGATCGCCGCCGGATCGGCGATCTCGGCGAGCAACCGGGCATCAATCGGTTCACCGACCGCCAGGATGTCGATCACGTCGCCGACCGCGGCAGGCAGAGCACCCATCCGGGACTCGATCAGCTCCACCAATGCCGGCGCCACGGTGACCCCTTCGGCCCAGCGCCAGCGGCCGTGCTCGGGGGCCAGACGGCCCGCGGACACTTCCTGCTCCACCATATGGTGCAGGTAGAGGGCGTTGCCGCGCGTCAGGTTCCACAGCCGGTGCCCGGCGGCCGGGTCGATGACGCCGTCGAGGGTAAGGCTCAGGAGGCCGACGGTCTCGTCGGAAGACAACGGTTGCAGGTCGATCCGATGGAAGTGGCCGGCAGCCCAAATCTCTTGAACTCCAGGGGGAATCACCTCACCGTCCCGTAGGGTCAGCACGACTTTCGCGGTCCGCCGACGCACGATCTGATGCAGGACGAAAGCCGACAGATCGTCGAGCAGGTGGACGTCGTCGACGCCCACGATGACGGCCGCGCCGTCCGGCGTGGTGGTCAGGGCATCGACCATGAGCCGAACGAGTTGGGGGCCATCCATGTCCGCGGTCACCCACGCGGCGAACGCACCGAGGGGCAGCGCCCGCGCCGACGCAGTGGCGACCGCCCAGTGCGTCGTGCAACCGGAGTCTGCGGCGTGTGCCAAGGCCTCCCGTGCGATGCGGCTCTTGCCCACGCCGGCGGCGCCGTGCAGTATCACGCCGGACGAGTCGGGGTCGGACATCGCGGCGTCGATGGCCGCAAGTTCTTCCTTGCGGCCGGTCAGCGGCCATTTCAGGCGCACTTGGACAGCGTAGGCGGCAACACCGCAGCTTGGGCAGGGGCAGTATCACCCCTGCAAGAGCGCGGCGAGTTGGTCGCGGTTGGTGGTGCCGGTTTTGGCCATGGCGCGGTAGATGTGGCCTTCGACGGTGCGGGTGGACAGGGTGAGTCTGTCGGCGATGGCGCGGCTGGGGAGGCCTTGGCCGAGGAGGGTGACGATTTCGCGTTCGCGGTCGGTGAGGGGGAGTGGTTGTGCGGCTTGTTGGAGTGTGGGTGTGGTGGCGCCGCAGTGTTCGGCGAGTGTTTGTGCGTGTGTTGCGCAGGTGAGTGCGGAGCCGCGTTGGTTGTGTCGGCGGTAGGTGAGGGCGGCGTGGGCGGCGGCGTCGATGGCTGCGACGAGGTCGCCGATGTCTTCGAAACATGCTGAGACTGTGGCGAGTTCGTCGGCGTCTCCGGTGCGTAGTGCGGATGCGAACCGGGCGGCCAGGGCGGCGCGTGGGCCTTCGACGATGTGGGTGAGCTCTTTGAGTCGGTCTGTGCCGGTGCTGTCGCCGAACTGGGCAGCGGCTTGCAGACACATTACTTCGGCAGCGAATTGCCCGTTTTCTCTTGCGGTTTCGGCGGCAGCCAGCGCCAGCATGACAGCGGAACGGACCGAGCCTTGGCAGGCTGCCACCCACGCACGTGCCAACCCGTACTCGTAATCCACCATCCGCCAGCTGGGATGTCGCTGCCGCTCGAGTACGACCGCCGCTGAGGTGGCGTCGTCCACGGCGCCTCGCAGCGCCAGCGCAGTTGTCCACGACACGCGATACCGGTGTCCCCATCCGTTGGTCTCGTCCGTCGCCAACGCATCCACGATCGGAGCCAGCAGTCGACATGCGTCGGCGACCTGCCCGGCGGCCAGCGCTGCGCGACCGGCCACGGCTGCAGCTCTCATTCGCGCGGGGCCGGGCATGTCGTTGGCCTGCGATCGCGTTCGCCGCGACGCTTCGCACGCTTCGACGATATGGCCCGCTTGGACCAGCGCACTGACGCGGGCATCGGCCACGGCGAACCGGGTGAAGGCATGCTCCGTCGTCTGCGCCAACAACACATCCGTCGCGTCGGCTGCGGCGATGGCGGTCGCGGTGCGGCCGCAGTCGCCCGCGGACATGGTGATTGCCCAGCCACCTGTCGGTGCGGCGATTCCGGGTAGCTGGTCGAGGACCATGCCTTCGGATGACGCAAGCGCTGCGGCAGGGTTGGCCATCACAGCCCAGTAGGTGGTACGGAGCGAGTCGATCCAGCCGCGGGCTTCTGGTGTCACCGCATACTGCGTCGCGTCGTCGAGAATCTGCTTCGCGCCCGTGGGGTCAGCGAGAGTCCACAACTTGATCGTCGCCCGCACATACGCGAGCCGGCAGTGGTCGGCCGCGGTGAATCCGCCGGTGGGGGTGGCGGCGATAACAGCCTCGGCTTCGGTGCCTCTGCTCAACCATGACAGCAGATTGGCGCGGACAAAATGTGCCTCGGCGCCCGCTCCTGCACGAATTGCGGCGTCGCCCAACCGATCTGCGAGGGCCAGGTCGGCCAGCCACATGGCGCCGACCGCTGCGCCGGCCAACAGCTGAGGGTCGGGCGCGAGGTCTGAGTCGATGCTCAATGTGGCACGACGTACCAGGATTCGGATGTCGTCTTGTGGACCGGCGGCGGCTAGTTCGGTTGCGACAACACCCCGCAGCCGGCGAAGTCGGGTCTGCGCCGCGCGGGCACGACGCACTTCTCCGTACAACGGATGGGCCAGGCGAACTTCGCTGGATTTCAGCGTGATCAGGCCCCGCACTTCGGCTTCTTCGATTCCTGTCGGATCAGCGATCCGGCGCAATGAGGCCAGATCGAGCGGCTCGCCGACGGCCAAGAGGTCCACGACCTCGCCGGCGGCCGCCGGAAGGCCGCGCAGCCTGGACTCGATCAACTCCACAAGGCTCGACGGGATGGCAATGTCGCCCGTCCAGGTCCACATGCCGCGAGACAGCGCGAGGCGTCCGTCGTCCACCTCCCGGTCGACAATATTGCGCAGGTACAGGGCATTGCCGCGGGTGAGCGCCCACAGCCGCCGCGCGGTGTCCGAGTCCACCGGTCCGTGCAGCGTCGCAGCGAGCAGCATCGAGGTCTCGTCGCGAGACAAGGGCTGCAGGTCGAGGCGCCCCAGCGCGTCACTCGAACGCACTTCATCGAGTCCCTGCGGTACCGGTACACAATCGCGAATTGTCAGGACGACTTTGGCGGCCCGCCGCTGGATGATCTGGTGCACGACGAACACCGACAGATCGTCGAGCAGATGGGCATCGTCGACACCTACCACTACCTGTCCACCCTCAGGGGCGGCGGTCAGCGAATCGACCACCCCGCGCACAAGTTGGAGAGAATCTGCAGCAGCCGGTGCCCAGGATGCAAACGCGCCCAAGGGAAGCGCGCGCGCCGATGCTGTCGCCACTGCCCACCGAATTCGGGTCCGATCCCGAGTTATGGCCTGCAACGCATCTCGGGCCAATCGGCTCTTCCCGACACCCGCCGCACCACACACCACGATGCCCGCCAGTGTCGGGTCCGACACGGCGTCGGTAATGGTCCGGACTTCTTCGTCGCGGCCGGTCAGCGGCCATTTCAACCGCATTGGAACAGGGTAGTCGGCGGCCCGCTCCGTGCACAGGTCCAACCGCGCAGGTAGGGCACTCCCACAGGGTGCCGGATTCGAGTACCCGTCTACTCGCGCTCAGGTGCCGTCGTCACCGCACCCTGAGATCAAGAGCGGCACCCCTCGCCGCTGACCCGATTGAAAGGCGACGACGATGAGCCACGTACTGCACCTCAGCTGGCCCCACGCCCTGGCAATGCACGCACCGACCGCCCCCCGGTGGCTCACCAACACCGAGCATGCCGTCGCCGACGCGGTGCATCGGCTGGCCGACGAGCACCCCGCGAGCCCGGTGTATGACACCCATGTCGAGTACCTCGAGGACGCGCTGATGGCGCGCGAAATGTATCGGCTGTGAACGCTTTTGGGCTAGCCCGCGAATCGGCCGGTGACCGGCGGCAGATCCTTGAGCGTCAGGATGCCCGGCGCGGCGGCCACCACCGCGGGTACTGCGTTGGTCACGGGCAGCGCGGTGTAGATCATGCCGAGACCGTTGAGGCTGACCTCGCTCCAGTCCTTCGACGGCAGGCAGTACACGACGGTGCGCATGTTGGGCACGCCGAACACCTGGATGACGTGGCCGTGTGCGACGGGCTTCGGCGGGGTGACGTGCTCGCCCATGATCCAGTTGAAGCCGACGCTGACCACGTTCTTGTCGCCGACCCAGCCGCGGTGGTAGCCGTAGACGCTGGCGACGGTGCCCTTCTGGATCTGCATGAACCCGAGGTCGGAGTCCTCGGTCGCGGGGGTGAAGGTGACGTCGAAGGTGATCCGGTCCAGTTTGGCGCCGATGGCGTCGGCCATCATCGCGGCTGACTCGGCGAACACCTCACTCTCCAGGCGCACGCTTTCGGCCAGGCCCGGTGTCTCGGGGTCCTTGCCGAAGCCCATCGCGGCCATGGTGCCGGCCGATTCGTAGACGCCGCAGTCGACCGACTCGGTGATACGGATTTCGTCGACGCTCTCGCAGGCGCTGGAGAGCACCATGCCCATCATGTTCGTCAGGCCGGGGTGTGCGCCGCTGCCGAAGATCGTGGAATTGCCTGCCTCGCAGGCCTTCTGGATGCGCGCCAGGTCCTCCGGCGACTGCTTGCCACCGGTGATCCAGGCCGCGGTGGAACAGATGTTGATGCCGGATTCGAGCAACCGGACCAACTCGTCGACGCTGGGCCAGATCGGGTTGTAGCAGCAGGCGTCGGGCTTGAGGGCCACCAGCTCTTCGATGTCGTTGGTCGCCTTGATGCCGGTGGGCTCCGGCCAGCCCGCCAGCTCGGCGGCGTCCACCCCGACCTTCTCGGCGCCGTACGCGTAGACGCCCACCAGTTCCATGTCGTCACGAGCGATGATCGCGTGCAGAGACCGCTTGCCGATGTTGCCGGTGGTCCACTGGATGACGCGCAGTGGTCGGTCGGTGGTCATGGAGGGCCTCCTCGTTGGGGCTGTCGCTTTCGCTAGACACTATGCCGCAGGTGTCTACCGCCCTTAAGGGGTCCCGATGGTCGGGAAATTCATCATCAGTCGAAATGCGATGGAGATTGACAGGCGCACCCTTGCGGTCAGATAACAGCGGATTTCAGGCCTCGAGCGGGCGGATGAATATTGGCAGGCCGTCGGCCGGTGTGGGGCCAGTGCCCCATGCCATTTTCGGGTGGTACCCGGATGGCAGGCGCCAAATGTGGCGTCGCAACAGTTCATGCATGATCGCTTTGACGTTCATCTCGGCGAACTGCTGGCCGATGCACTTGTGGACGCCGCCGCCGAACGGTGCGAAGGCGTATCGGTGTATCGGGCCTGCGTCGGTGCCGTCGAGGAATCGGCTGGGATCGAAGCGGTCGGGGTGGGGCCACCAATCGGCCAGCCGCATCGAGGCGTAGACGTTGATGGCGATCTGGCTCTTGCGTGGGATGTAGTGTCCGGCCACCTCGGTGTCTTCGATGGTCTGCCGGAACAGCGTGCCTGCCGGGGCGTACATACGCAGGATCTCTTTGAATGCAGCCTCGAGGAGGGGGTAGCGGTTCAGGTCTTCCAGGGTCGGTTCATCGGTCGGGCGGCCAAACGCTTCCTCGCGTAATGCGTTTTGCCACGCGATATTTCGGCCCAGTTCATAGACCAACATCGAGATGGCGATGGCGCTGGTGTCGTGAGCTGCCATCAATAGAAAGATCATGTGATTGACGACGTCGGCGTCGACGAAGCGGTCGCCGTCCTCGCTACGGCTGCGGCACAGCATCGAGAACAGGTCGGTGCCGGTGCCTGCTCGGCGAGCCGGAAGCTGGCAGGCAAAGTAGCGCTCCAGACGCTCCCGCGCCCGTAGCCCACGCGCCCATGTACCGCCGGGGACGTCGGCGCGGATGAAAGCCTGCCCTCCGCAGACCGTGTCGTGGAAGTCGGCGGCGAGCTGGTCAGCTTCGCCGCTCAGATGGGTGCCGACGAACACTTCGGCTGCCTGATCCAGTAACAACTGCTTGACGACGGTGTAGAAGGGAAAGCGTTGAACTGCAGTCCAACTCGTAACAGTCCGGGAGATTCCCGTATGCATCAATGCCAGGTAACCGTCGAGCGCGTCGCGGGTGAATGCGTGCTGCATGATGCGCCGGTGATCGCGGTGTTCGTCGGAGTCCAGGAGCATGATTCCGCGGTGGAAGAACGGGCCGATGACCGGCGCCCAGCCGCGAGCGCTGGAGAACGCCTTATCTTTGTTGATCCAAACCGCTTCCAGCGCTTGCGGTCCCATGAGTTGCACGATGCGGAATCCGACACCGCCGGCCCAGGACACGGGTCCGTAGCGGTCATAGCGCTCGCGGGCGAAATCCAACGGGTCGACCAATGAACTCATGATGTGGCCGATCAGTGGGAACCCATAATTACCCATCACCGGTTTGAGCCCGGAACCCTTCGGCGGATGGGCCAAGGCGTGCTCACGGCTGGGGTAGCGCGAGGTCACTGAGGCGGCCGCGCTCTGCAGACGATGTTTGGCGGCCGCTGTGCCGAGGACGGTCATCGGCCGATCCGGTCCAGGTAGGCACGCCGCCTGACGGGGTCGTAGTGCCCGGGTGGTCGCCTCAGCGTCGCAAGGTGTTTGACGCGCCGCAGCAGTAATTCTGGCGTCGCTTCTTCGATGGCACCGAACGGTGCCAGCCAGCGCGGCACGGTGACTTCATTGCGTGGACGGCGGGCACTGTCGGCGATCGCTATGGCGATATCGGCGGGTTGGCGGGTCGGTAGCAGATCCAGGGAAACGCCCGCCGTCAGCTCGGTATGCACTGCGGTCGGAAACACGGTCGTCACGGTGACACGTGTGCCTGCGATCTCGGCTCGGACGGCGCGGGACAGTGCGGCGACGGCATACTTGGTGGCGCAGTACACCGACATCCCGGGAGTGGTCACTTTCGCCGCCATCGATGCGACGTTGACGATGTGGCCGTGATCTCGCTCCAGCATGCCGGGCAAGAACTCGTGCATCCCATTGATCACGCCACCCAGGTTCACGGAGACCTCACGGTGGTACAGCGACAGCTTCTGCTCGGCGAACGGCCCCATGTACTGGATGCCGGCATTGTTGATCAGCATGGCGACGGGGCCGTCGGCTGCGGCCGCCGCGTGGTACGCGGCGACGCTGTCGGGATCGGTGACGTCCAGATGGACTGCGCGAGCGCCGATCTGCTCAGCGGCACGCCGCGCTTCGTCAGCGTCCAGATCGCCGATCCACACCCGGGCGCCTCGGCGGGTCAGTTCCTCGGCGGTGGCCCGACCGATGCCGCGCGCACCGCCGGTGACGCACGCGATTGCACCTGCCAGGTCGATCATGACGCGTCTGCGGTTTCGTCGCTGAACTCCCGTAGCGCGAAGTAGGCGATGAGCCGTACTTCGCCGTCGGGCATGGTGAGCAGTGCCCGCCCCAGATAGAGACCAGGTGTCAGTTCGACGATCTCGTCCCGAGTGCGTTTGATGGGGAACGTGCGCACGCTCGGGTTGCGGTACTCCTCGACGGAATAGTCCAGCGCGCGCACCGTGATGAACGGAGCGACCGCGGCGGTGTCGAGGCGATGGTTGAAGTGAAACCCATTGACCTCCTTACCGACACGGCGCAGGCCACGGTATCCCGGTGCGATGATCGGCATCGCTACCCGGGCGATCGGTGCGAGCCGGTTGAATCCGGTCCCTGCGGTGTGATCGAAGGATTTGCCGCGCCAGGTCGGTTCGATCTTGAGCAGCGGGTTCGCCAGGTGTGCCTCGGGAATGCCGAACAGCTTGCCGACGATCAGGCCTTCCAACGCGCCGTTGATCTCTTCCGGCGCATCGCCGCGACCGAACAGTGCCGCGAGTTGGTCTTGTCGTCCGCCGTTACCTAATTCCTTGATGTAGTCCCAGCCTTGCCGCTGCGCCAGGACCGGCGCAACGCGCGCGAGTTCACGCAGGTCGCTGAGTGCGGACGTGCCGGTGTCGATGGCCGCCGTGCCGGCAAGCGGACGGACTTGAGGGGAGGTGCTCACGATGCTCCTTTCGAATTCTGGCACGATTTAGTACCAGACTAATCTGGTTCGAGACGGTGCCAGATATGGAGACGCCTGTCAAGGGAAGGTGGAACGACGAAAAGGTGCGACGATCATGTGGTGTCCGAAGCCTCGTCCCGTGCGTACGCTGGTCAGTCGGCAGACGTTCGACGGCGCGATCGGCGAACTCGGCTGATCGAATCCGCGCTGGACGTCTTGGCCAATGGCGACTGGCGAGCCATCACCGTTGACAAGTTGTGTACGGCGGCGGGGCTGAACAAGCGCTACTTCTACGAGAGCTTCTCCGACCTCGATGCGGTGGCCACCGCAGTGGTAGACGACATCGCCGAGCAATTGCGTCTGGTCGCACTGGAGGCCACCGCAGCCAGTGCGACCCAGCCGCTGGCGGTGCAGGCTCTGTCGACAGTCAGTGCACTGGTGAATACGCTGGCCGACGATCCCAGACGCGCGACGGTGTTGCTGGGCGCAGTGTCCTTGTCGCCCGCTCTGCAGCGCCACCGCGACGACATCATGGTCGGCCTGACCGGCGTGCTCATCGAGCATGCGCGTACCGTGCACGATGTCGAGCTCGAAAGCGATCCGTTGGCTCAGGTGGCACCCGCGTTCATCATCGGCGGCACCGCAGATGCAATCCTCGCGTTCGTCGAAGGCCGGGCCAGCGTCACCAAAGACGAACTGGTCCAGAGCATTGCGACGCTCTGGCTGATCACCGGTAACGGTGCTGCGCAGGTGGCGCAGGCCCGACGGATGTCCTGAGAGGCGTCAGGTCCCTGGTCGGCAGAGTCGACCCGTACCTTCGCCGGGCGTCCCGGTCGCCGCCGGGAGGCACCCCCGGATTCGCCGACGGACGGACTGAGACTCCGATGCCGCCGGTGGCGGCTGAACGCTACGCCAGCCTGTGCGGATTCATCCACAGAACGCGATTGATCCACAGGCGGCCCACGCGGCGCGATTTTCGCCGCGTTTCGGTCGGTCACGCTGCCTAACGTCGCGAGCATGGTCACCCAGACACCAGTCGATCGAGCACAGCGCCGTCTGACCGCGCAGCCCGGAGATACGACGGACGCCGACTGCGAATCCGCACCGAACGACGACACCTCGCTGTCACGCTGGTTGCCCGACGCGGTGCCCGGTAGCCCCGGGTGGCTCGCGTCGGTGCGGGCCGATCCGGGACGTGCGGGCGTCATCGCGCTCGCTGTGGTCGGCGTGGTCGCGGTCATGGTGACCGTGATCGCGGTACTCGGCGATGACAAGCCGCCCGTGACCGCGGCGAAACTGCCTCCGGTGCAGATGGTTTCGTCCAGCTCGGCTGGGCCACCCGCGCCGCCGGCCAAGACCGAGGATGTCGTGATCAGCGTGGCCGGTCTCGTTCACAAACCGGGGTTGGTGACGCTGCCCGCCGGTGCGCGCATCGCCGACGCGGTCACGGCCGCCGGAGGAGCGCTGGCCGGCGCGGACCTGGTCAGCCTCAACATGGCCCGCAAGGTGACCGACGGCGAGCAGATTCTGGTCGGCATCACCGCGCCGCTGGGCACGCCCGCGGTCATGCGCAGTTCAGCAGGCGCGACGTCCGGGCCGCCGGAGAAGCGGCCGCCCGGTGACGGAAAGGGCTCTGGTGCACAAGGACCCGTCGATCTGAACACTGCGACGGAGGAGCAGCTCGACGCGCTGCCCGGTATCGGCCCCGTCATGGCGAAAGCGATCGTCGCGTGGCGTGCGGCCAACGGCCGATTCGCGAGCGTCGATCAGCTGGGCGAGGTCGACGGCATCGGGCCGAGCCGGCTGGAGAAACTGCGCGAGCTGGTCAAGGTGTGACAGCGGATCCGGCGCCGGACGTCCCCGGTATCGACCTGCGCTTGGTGCCGGCCGCGTTGACGTGCTGGACGGTGACTGCAGCCGGCGTGTGGTGGGGGCCGTGGGCTGCGGTGTCGCTGGTTGTCATCGCGGTGGCGGCAGTCGTGGGCGTCGGGATGCGAGTGGGTTCGGTGCGGTGGCCCGCAGTGCTCGCCGTGGCGGCGGTGGGTACGGCGTTCGCGATCGTCGCGGCGGTGCGAGTGCATGCGATCGAGTCTCACCCGCTCGCGTCCCGGTTCGGCACAACGGTAGCGGTGACGGTGACGCCCACCGAGTCACCCAGGACGATCCAAGGTGGCCGGTTGATGTTCTCGGCGTCGTTGCAGAGGCTGCAGGACGCCGAATCATCAGGGCGGGTCCTGGTTTTCGCGCCGGCCGTGGGGTATTCGGAGGTCGGCGTGGGCCGCCCGATGGCGTTCCGGGCCCGGGCCGTCGCGCCCAAGCGGCGCGACCTGTCGGTGGCCGTGCTCACCGCCGTGGGCACACCCCGGTTCGGGACCGCGTCGACCGGGCAGCGCGCGGCAGCACACGTGCGGGCTGAATTCGGCGAGACCGCAAGGTTGGCGTTGCCGCCCGATCAGGCCGCGATGCTCCCTGGCCTGGTGCTCGGCGACGTGTCGGCTATCGAGTCGGATACGACGGCCGCGTTCCGCCGGGCGGGGTTGACGCATCTGACGGCGGTGTCGGGCGCGAACGTGACCATCGTGTGCGGCGCGGTGCTGCTCAGTGCGGCGTTGGTGGGACCGCGCATCGCCGTGACGCTGGCGGCGGTGACGCTGTTCGCGTTCGTCGTGATCGTGCAACCCTCGCCGAGCGTATTACGCGCCGCGGCAATGGGTTCGGTGATGTTGATGGGCATGCTTGTCCACCGGCGCCGACAGGCCATCCCTGCGCTGTCGGCCAGTGTGCTGGTGCTCATGGTGATGTCTCCGGCGCTCGCGGTGGACGCCGGCTTCGCGCTGTCCGTGGTGGCGACCGCGGGACTGGTGGTGATCGCGCCGGGGTGGTCGCGCCGACTGGTGGGCCGCGGCTGGCCTAAGCCGATCGCTGACGCCGTGTGTGTGGCCGTCGCCGCGCAGCTCGTGACCGCGCCGTTGGTGGCGGCGATCTCAGGAAGCCTCAGTCTGGTCGCGGTGGCGGCCAATCTGCTTGTCGCTCCGGTTATTCCGCCCATCACCATCCTCGGCACCGCGGCCGCCGCGGTGGCGTGGTGCTGGCCCGCCGCGGCGCAACTGCTGATCCGGTTCACCGGACCCGAACTCTGGTGGCTGCTGCACGTCGCGCGGTGGAGTGCCGCGGTTCCCGGAGCGGCGGTCAGTGTCCCGTCGGGCTGGAGCGGCGCGCTGCTGCTCGGGGCGACGACGGCGGGAGGGGCGCTGTTGCTGGCCGTGTGGCGCCGACGACGAGGAAATGAGATCCGGCCATGAACACCCGCGCCGCGTTGCAGAATTATTGACGTGAATGACGATCCGGCCGGGTCTGTGGCGGCGGCGGTTGCGGGACTCGAAGAGGCCGGCGTGGGGACCCTGGTCGGCACCGTGGTCAACGCTGCAGGCCTGACGCAGGTCAAGGTGGTTCCCCTCAACCGGGTGGCGGTGTTCGCCGAACATGGACTGGGTACCAGCCCGACGTGGCATGTCTTCGCCATCGACCAGACCGGCATCGTGGTGGGTGATCGGATCGGTGTGGTCGGGGACCGGCGGGTGCGGGTCGACCTCGCGGGTCTGGCCCTCATCGGGGATGGGCTCGCCTGGGCGCCCTGTTCGTTCTTAACTCAGGACGGCAACCAGGACCCGTACTGCGGTCGCGCTGTGCTGCAACGGGTTACGCAGCGACTGGCCGCAGCCGGGCTGACGGCCACCGTCGGACATGAGGTGGAGTTCGTGCTCGTCGGCCCGGACGGCGCGCAGCTGCCGTCCGATCTGTGGGCGCAGTACGGACTGGCCGGCGTGCTCGAATTCGAAGGGTTCGTCCGGGACGTGATGGATGCGGCCGCAGCCGCAGGTGTGTCGATCGAACAGTTCCATCCCGAATACGGAGCGAACCAATTCGAATTCTCGCTGACGCCGCGCGATCCGCTGGCTGCAGCCGACCAGCTGGTGCTCGCGCGAATCATCATCAGCCGCGTCGCCCGCCGCCACGGGCTGCGCGTCAGCCTGTCTCCGGTGCCGTTCGCGGGCAGCGTGGGTTCCGGTGCCCATCAACACTTTTCACTCAGCCGTGACGGGGTACCGGTGTTCTCCGGTGGTTCAGGGGAGCGCGGCATGAACGCTGCCGGCGAGTCGGCCGTCGCGGGGCTGCTGGCGGGCCTGCCCGGCGCGCAGGGTGTCCTGTGCGGCTCGATCGTGTCGGGACTGCGCATGCAGCCGGGGAGTTGGTCGGGTGCCAATGTCTGCTGGGGTACCGAGAACCGGGAGGCCGCCGTCCGCTTCGTCAGCGCCGCGTCCGGAAATCCATACGGCGCCAACGTCGAGGTCAAGATCATCGACCCGTCGGCCAATCCGTACCTGGCGTCGGCGACCATCCTCGGCCTGGCGCTCGACGGCATCGTTCGTGAACTGCCGTTGCCACCCGAAGTCACCGTCGACCCGGCATCCCTGACCGAGGCCCAACGACAGCACGCCGGAGTGGTGACGCTGCCGGCGAAACACATCGAGGTACTCGACGCGCTGCGGAACAGCGACGTGGTCCGCGACATCCTCGGGGACGCGCCGGTCGACGCTGTGCTTGGTGTGCGCGGCTACGAGCAGCAGAACTACGGCGGCCTGTCCGACGCCGAACTGGCCGAGAAGTTCCGGCTGGCCTGGAGTCTGTGAGGGTCCGAGCCTCCAGGGCCGGGTGTCGGCAGAAAGCGGGGCCGGTTGGCTCAGAGGCGTTTCATTCCTCGGATTGCCTGGAGGAACGGCACAGCCGACGCGAGTCCTTTGCACAAGCTCGGTTGCAGCGTGCTGACGTTGCCCAACGTGATGTGCCGGACACCTCGGTTTCGCCATTCGGCGGCCTGTTCGACGACGTCGTTGGGGGTGCCGGTGAGTAATCCCTCTCGGAGGAGTGACTGCGGGACCTGCCGGGTGCAAGACAGTGCGGTTTGTTCGTCGATCAGTTGAGGCATGAGGTCCGTTGCCCCGCCCTTGAGGCCCAACGGATGTGGTACGCCGTGGCGCTCCCACCACTCGGCCGGGGCAAGCAGTGCGGTGGACTTGATCGCGTCGCTACTCAGCGCTTCGTCGACGTCGTCTTGGGTGCGCCCGACGACTGCGAACCCCTGCCAGGCCGCGGTGATCGACAAGGGATCGCGGCCGGCGTCGGAGGCGGCGCTTCGCACGGCATCCAATCCGGCGGCGTAATCGGCCGGGGCGATCAGGGCCGGTACCCAGGCGTCGCCATAGCGGCCGGTGATTCTGAGCATGCGCG
>Ga0265327_10003594_pt1 | contig 14626 bp, 18 predicted proteins | sample 41621metaG_FD_202089 | JGI IMG/M metagenome (GOLD analysis project Ga0265327, IMG submission 202089) | Rhizosphere microbial communities from Carex aquatilis grown in University of Washington, Seatle, WA, United States - 4-16-21 metaG | ecosystem: Host-associated > Plants > Roots > Rhizosphere... | reverse complement strand
CGCTCCGATGCCGCACGCTGGCGTGATGCCTGCTCCGTCGCTCGCGTCTTCTCGCGTTCGACGTTCTGGTGCGCTCGCACGGCTTCTTGACCGAGGCGGATCTCGCCCTTCGTCTCCTAGGCACGGATACGGATGCGCCCGCGCACCTCGTCTTCGGTGAGCTTCACGCGCGACGAAGCGGCCTTCTTCTCGGCCGCCGTCGCATCGGCTGCAGCCTTCTTCGTGGCCGCCGACTCTTCGGCGAGAAGCGCACGTGCGGCGGCCAGCCCGTTCTTGCGCGCCGCGAGCTTCGCGCGCTCGCTGGTCACGATCGCCTTGGCTTCGTCGAGCGCCTGGCGTCGGGCTTCGTCGGCCACCGAGCGGATCGCCGAGATCGCGTCGGCTTGGCCGTGGACGGAGATTCGATAGACGAGGTCGCGGTTGCTCATGCTGTCACCTCGTCAGGAGAGCGAGAGGGCGGCGCGCTCGAGGCACCAGCGTTCGCGGTCGAAGGGCTGATAGTTCGTCCACGTAGCCGCCGGCAGCGCGGTGGACAGGGTCGCGTCGAGCGTCTCGGCGGACGTCGCGATGAAGATCTCGCCGCGCCGGGGTTGCCAGCCGCGCGCGTCGGCGGCGGGGTAGCGGACGGCCCACTTCAGGTTGATCGTCCCGGCGGCGCTCGGCAGCGTGACGGCGATCGAAGCGGTGGCGGAGGTGCCGGGCGTGCGCGCCTTCGCAATGGCATCGAACACGCAGAGCAGCACCTGCGTGGCCGTCAGGGGGGCGTAGGTGGTGCTGCGCACCGAGGTCTGGGCGAGCGCCGAGAAGCGCACTGCGCCCCAAAGGTCACACGCACGGGAGATCGAGAGGTCATCGGCGGATGACAGGGCGGGACCGAAGTCGGTTTCGAGAAGGGCCATGGGATGTGAGTTCCTTTCGGGTCAGGCGGGTCAGGCGGCAGAGGTGCGGAGCACGCGCTCGAGGGCTTCGCTCTTCGAGATGCGCTCGCCACGGCGGGCGAGCTCGGCGCGCAGGCGTTCGGCCTTGGCGTCGATGGACTGCACCGCCGCCGTGGTGGGCGTCGGCGCGGGGGCGTTGATCAGCATCTCGAGGGCGCGAGACATGGAGATCGGCTCGCCCGTGTCGGCGAAGTGCGTCTCCTGAAGCTTGCGGGCGCGCGCCTCGAGCGACGCGGGGGGCGTCGGCTTGCTGGCCACGGGTCGCGGCGGCGCGGCGCGCTGAACGATCGGGAAGCTGCGCCCGTCGGGGCCGCCGTCGTCGTCGTGGATGATCGCCGTGGTGCGGAGAAAGCCTGAACGAGTGAGAGGTTGACGCATGGTCGTGGTCCTTTCGGGTCTGTCAATAGTATACCATCACAGCGTGATAACGCCTTCGGCGTCGACGATGCCGGCGCGCTTTGCGAGCTCGAACAGCACCAGGTCGCGGTGCAGGTTCATTCGGTCGATTGCCGCCTTCGACTCGATCGCGCGCATGTGCAGCGCGACGTTGCGCGCGGACTCGGCCGCCTCGGCGCGCTCGGCGAGGATGCGCATCGACTCCTCACGCTGGGCGGATGTGAGGGCGGCGGGCGTCGTCGGTGCCCACTCGAGCCACTGGCCCGCCCGGTCGCTCTTGCCGAAGAGGTGATACTCGCCGCCAGCGAAGACGAGGACGCGGCACGCGAGGCGCTCGTACACGAGAGCTTCCGCCATCTTCTGGCACCGCGCGTTCTTCTTCTGGCTGTCCGTCGCCTCGCGCTCGTCGCGCAGCACGTCGCCGGCGGTGGACGCGCCGATGAAGTAGCAGTCCCGGCGCTCGCCAAAGTACGCCGAAGCCATCGGCCTCGAGCGGTAGGTGGGCAGGTCGTCGGCCCAAAGGACGACGTTGCCGTTGCCCTCGAAGATGGCGTCCAGCACCGCGGCGTAGGGCTCGACGCCGTCGCGGGCCAGGTTGGCCGCCGTCAGGTCGGCGAACGTCTTCGGGGGCGGCGGTGCGTCGGTGTCGGGGCTGGCCAAGAAGAGCGAGGTGACGGTTTCGACGGCGGTGGTGATGCTGGTGCGGATGGACATGTGACTCCTACCAACGGCCGGATCGGGCGCTTCCGCCTGACCAGTCGTCGAAGTTGTTGCGGTCTTGGGGCGTCGGCTCGCTCGAGGCGGGCGCGTTGCTGGGGTACGAGGCAGAGGGCAGCTCGCGGGCCGCGTCGACCATGGCGAGCGTGAGCAGGAGCGCCACGTGGTCGTCGTGCTCGCGCCTGCCGGCGTAGGTGAGGGCGCCGCTCGAGGTGATGCGCTCTTCGAAGCGCGCGAGCTCGCGGCGCAGCGGGGGGCAATCGGGCAGGACGATCCGATCGTCGGCGAACCATCGACGCAGCCGCGTGACCGCCTCGATCTTGCCGGCGTTCGTCCAGTCGTGGACGCAGTAGGGCAGGTGCCGGCGCTCGAAGGCGCTCGAGAGCATGAGGGCTTCGCGCTGGTCGGCATGCACCACGCCCACCTCGCGCTTGCGGGCTTCCGCCACGACCGCGTCAACGATCGCGTCGCCGGAGATCTGTTGCCAGAAGCGCCCGGTCACCGAGGCGACCGCGTCGACGACGAGCTCCGCGCGCGTCGGGTCGGCCATGGGGAGCGACCAGCCCGCGAACCCGTACGCCCACGCGTCGGATCGCCCGCTCGACGGGTCCAGAATGCCAGCGCGGCGAGCCGTGCGGATGATCCGCGGCACCGGGCGGAACGCACGCGCCACCGCTTCGTCATCGAACGCGCCGAGGGCGCTCGCTTGCGGGATCGCGGCGTACTCTCGACGCCAGACGCGATCGTCAGGCTCGAGGCCGCGCGTAGCCGCTTCCGTCACCGAGGGGTTGGCCAGCCACGTCGGGGCGCTGGCGACGATCTGCGTCGCGGTGTCGCCTTCGTCGAAGGCGCGGGCGTGGGCGTCTTCGTTGCCGAGAGGGCTCGACGACAGGATCTCGATCGCGTTCGGCTGCGTCGCGGTGGTGGGGCGGAGCGCCGCGAGCACCTCGGTGGCGGGGTTGGCGCCGCTGTCGCTGTCGCGCCACTTCGCGACCTCGTCGGCAACGATGGCGATGCACGTCGGACCCGACACGGCGGCGACCGAGCATGCGTAGACCTTGAACGCGACCGGGCGGCCGACGAGCTCGATCCCGGACTCGATCGGCTTGAACTTGACGCCGATGGCGCGGAGCACGGCCTCGATCGTCCGAAGGCGCTGGCTCGCCTCGTCACGCGACACCGAAACGAACGCGACCACGCCCACGTCGCCCGGCGGAATCGTCCACGCCCCGTACAGCGCGAGCAGCACCGCCAGCCTGCAGAGCGTCGACGACTTGCCACCGCGGCGACCGACACGCGCCACCAGGCGGCGCCGACCCGAGCAGAGGAACCGCTCGATCGTCGCGCGCCACCAGGGCGACGTGCGAGGGAAGCCAGCGGCGACCAACCCGCGGTCAAGCGCGTCGTACTTCGCGAGCAGCTCGGTCACTTGCCCGACTCCGTCTCGGCGGCGGGTGTCATCCACCGCGCCAGGGGGTCGACGGGCGCCTTGGGGCGCGACTGCGCTTCCTTCGCGCAGAGCTCGTGTGCGGCGAGCAGGTTCTGTCGGCTGGCGTCCGCGAGCCGGCTCGAGGTCATCGCGGCTTGCGGGTCGCCCGTCTCGGCCGCCTGGTCGGAGAAGTAGCGGGACCACGCGAGCTGTAGCGCGGCGCTCGCCACGAACGACGACGGCCCCGGCCCGCAGAAGCCACCGCCGACGGTCCGCGCGAGCTCGGCGCACTGCGCCCGGCGGAACGAGACGGCGCTCGCCCGGTACGTCGCGAAGACGCTGGTGGGCGTGTTGCGCAAGCCGAGCCGGCTCGCCAGCTGCACCTTGCCGGCCTTCGAGCGCCCGCCCTTGGCCGCCAGCGTGTTGCCCGGTTGGAACCGGCCTTGGGTTCCGCGGTCGGTGGGTTGCTCGAGGGGGGCATCCGAGGGCACGCCCACGGGTAGCTCGTCGGCTGGCAGCACCTCGATCCGCGGCGAGCCGGCGCCGTTGCCGTGGCCCTTGCGGAGCGTCACTTGCTGGCCCCGCGGCGCGCCGTTGGCGAGACCGGCCGGTCCGGCATCTCGTTCGCGACCGCCAAGATCGCGCGGGCCAGCCGAACGAGCTCGTACGAGCGGAAGTCGAGCACGACGGCCAGCTTCCCGCGGCTGTTGCGGCAGAGGAGCCGAGCGCCGGGGTACTGGCCTTCGCGGACGTGGATCGCGAACTGGCTGTGTCGGAGCAGGTCGACGCGTCGCCCGGTCGAACCGTCGACGGCGGCGCGGTTGTACGCGGGCTTGTCGCCCTCGGCTTGGGTGAACGTGAACACCTCGACGCCGTCGGGGGCGCCTTCGTCGTCGGGGTCGGCTTCGGCCTCGGCGCGGGCTTCGGACATGGCGGCAAGGTGGATGTCTGCGGGGTCGGTCATACGTGGGGCTCCATGCGCCGTGCTGGCGCTGTGACGCGTCGGCGACGGGCCGACGGGCGTTGACGGGGTCGGCGCTCGCAAGGCCGCCAGCGGGGCGCCGAGGCGGGCGAGCGCACACTCGAGGCAGAGGTGGACGCCGCGCAGGGTGGCCACGGCTGAGTTGCGGCAAGTCATGACGCAGCACGCCGGTTTGCGGCTTGCGGGGTCGTTTGCGGCTTTGGCCTGCGTCGACGCTTCGTTTGCCGTGGTCGGCGGCAGATTGGTTGTCTTGCGCGCCTCGGTGGCGTCGCTACAGCCGCGCTCGGAGGGGCTGGCCAGGTGCTGCGACGGCTGGGCGGCGCCGATGTAGGCAATCGTGGGCGAATACGGTATCGCGCGCGACGAGATCGGGACGTTGGGCCGGCCGTTTGGGCTGTCGGCGATGTTCCGGGCGCTGGAAAGGGAAGAACCGCTGGGGCTCAATTTGCCGACGATTTCGGTCATTCGGCGGCCCCCTTGCCTGGGGTGTCCCGTCCCGTCCTGTCCGCCCCACCGCTTTCCAAATACCCCCTATCGTCTCCCCATGCGCTCTGCTCTCCACCTATCTCTCTACCCCTGATAATAGGTAGGGACAGTAGGGACACCACGTTATTGGGCTCGTTTTCAAGGTCAGACGGCGTCCTTACGCCCGTCCCTTCCCACGGCCTAACCGGCGGATCGTAGGGATAGATCCGTTCGCCATCGCGACGACGGCGTGCGCCCTTCGTCCAGCCGAGTGACACGATGATCTCGGCCGCGCGCATCTCGTGCGCCCGGGTAATCTGCGCCGCGTAGAAGTTCAGGGCGCCGGTCAAGACCTCGTAGCTCGTCACCGACGACTTGGTTGCGGCCTTGGCGCGGAGCCACTCGCCGATCGGCTGCTCCCACGGATCGGATGTGCGCCGCTGGTCCTGCTGCTCGCGAACGGTGGTCGCGATGGCCTCGTCTTCGTCGAGCCACCACCGCTCGCCGCCCTCGAGGCGCACGATGGCTTCCGCCAAGAGCTGGCCCCGGTCGCGGGCAATCTTGTCGATCTCGACGCGCGTGCTCTTGAACGGCCAGAAGCGTCGACCGCCGGTGAAGTCGCGCTGGTAGCCGTCGTCGTTCGTCGTGCCGGTGATGACGGTGCGGCGGAGGCGGCGAACCTTCTCGCGGCCGTAGACGCGTCGATACTGGTCGTCTCGTTTCGCGATGTACGCCTTGATCGTGCTCGCTTCGGCCCTGCTGAATGAACCGAGCTCGGCGAACTCCTGACCCCACACGCCATCGAGCGCCGACATGCTGTCCTTGCTGTGCAGGTCGATCGGCGTGTCGGAGAAGAACTCGGAGCCGAAGAATTCCCGAAGCCCGCTCGACTTCTTGATCCCTTGTGCGCCCTCGATAATCAGCATCGTGTCGACCTTGCAGCCAGGTCGAAGGGCGCGAGCGACCGCGGAGATCGCGAACCGCCGGCCGATGGTCTGGACGTAGGGCGACTCTTCGGCGCCGAAGTAGTTCGTCAGCAGCGAGTCGAGCCGCACCGTGCCGTCCCACGCGAAGCCGCGCAGCTCGTCGACCAGCGGGTCGAAGGCGTTGTTTGCGGTCGCGATCTGTACCGCCTGGATCGCCGTCTCGGTGGACGGAGAGATCGCCAACTGCGCCTGCATCCACGCGCGTACGCGCGCCGTGTCGACATCGTCCCATGCCCCGACCGCACCACCCCAAGGGGGCGGACGTAGCTTCACCTTCACACCGCGGAACTCGTCGAAGGCGAGCACGTCGGCGCACTCGGGGTGATGCCCCAGGATGATCGCAACGTTGGACACGCACGCGACGATCCCGCCCTTGTCGTTGCGGATGAGCCCGACGTCCCAATCGGTGCAGTCAGTCACGCAGCCCTCCCACGGCGCGGCACATCGCGCAGAAAGCCGATCGGCACGTCGGTGGCGTCGGCCGCGTTGATGGCGGTGCGGCGCAGCTCGGCGGCGCTCCATGCCGGTTTGCAGGTCGGATTCCAGACCCGCGCGAGCAGCTCGATCGCGGCGTCGACCGGCAGGCCAAAGCCCCGCGTCATCGCCAGCGACGCGCGCCAGATCGCAGCCTGGCCACCAGAGCCGGAGATCGCCGGCTCCATGCGTGAGAGGTACTTTTCGGCGCGGTCCGCGATGCCGACGTCGACGCTGTAGGGGAGCGCAGGACCGTCACCAACTGGCCCGCCCTCTCGCTCCTCTCGCCAGCGTGCGATCGTGTCCGTCACGATGCGGGGCGCGTCGACCGCGTACCGCTCGAGCAGTACGGCCACCGCCAGCTCGCGCACGCTCACCAGCAGTTCGTCGTAGGGCGCGGCGTAGAGCGGCGTCGAAGACGTCCACTCGATGCGCTCGCCCGTCACCGGATGAACCGAGCCGGGAGCCATCGTCTGCGCGCCGTCGCCGCGCAGCTCGACGATCGTGCTGCCCGTGTGCGGGTCGCGAAAGCGACGAGTGCGCGCCTCGCCTTCGAGGGTGCGGGCCAGCTCGTGACGGGTGACGCCACCGCGGCCGAACGTGCGCGACGGCGGCAAGTACGTCGACCGGACGCGCACCGCTTCGTCGCAGTCGAGATCGATGTCGACGAGCCCCGCACTGCGGGCGCCGAGGATGAACCCCAGCCCGGTCACGCTCGGCGCGTCGAAGTCGTCGGCAGACGCGTCCGCGGTCGGCCAGTCCGTCAACGTCGGGCGCTTGCCGACGAGCGGCGTGCACACGATGCCGACAGCCGCGTAGCGGGCGACGAGCGATGACAGCGCGATCATTCCCGCACCTCGAGCAGCCGGATGCACTGGTCGACCAGTTCCATCGACTTCCAGGTCGCGCGGTCTGCCGCCATGCCGACGGGACCCGTTGCGCGCGTCGTGTACCGGCGCGCCCGTCGCAGGTGCGCGGCGACATCCTCGAGCGTCTCGGAAACCGCGCGTTGCAGATGCTCGGCGCAGACATGCATGCCTGCGATCGTTCCGCGCGCCGGCGCCCCGCATTCGCAGTTCGGACTCGTGCCGAGGATGCTGAGTTGGCAGGCGGTCATTCACCGGCCTTCAGGCGGTACTGCTTCAGGTACTGCGCTTGCTCGAAAGCCCGGCACACGAGCTCGATCGCTTCGTTCAGTAGCTCGTCCGCGAACTTCGCCTTGGGGTTGAGCCGCTTGGCCAGCTCTTCGACACGCTTTGCGATCTGGTAGATCTGCTCCGCTTCGAAGACCGTTGCGCCGTGGTTGTAGGAGAAGTCGACTTGCCCGGTGACGTCGACGATCTTCGCGCCCGCAGCTTCGAGCGCGATGGTGAACAGGTCGGGCTGTTCTCCCTTGCGGCTGGCCATCAACGCTCCCCAGCAGCGCGACGGATATCCGCCGCGATGACAGGATCTACGCCTGCGAAATCTACGTCGTCGTTCGCGGCTTCGACGGCCTGTGCCTGGCGCGCGATGTGAGCCTCGAGTGAGGTCACGTCGAAGCACCAGACCTTGCCGATCTTCGCGAACCTCACGCCGTGCGGCTCGAGGCTCGGGCGTTGCTTGTGACTCACACCGTCTTCGCTGCAGCGACGCCAGCACGGGCCAGCGAAAGCAGGATGCGCAGCGATACGGGCGTCGATCTTCTCGTCGATCATCGCGTCGACGGTCGCGGGCTTGCGGGGTTGTTTGGAACGCGTAGACTGCACGGTGACCTCTCGGTGGTGCGAGGGGTGAGCGCCGCGGGGATGTCGGTCCCTCGCGGCGTTCGCGTCTCAGGGACGCGGCAACAGAGCGGCGACCCCAGCCCGCAACGCGCGCTTGCGCGCCTCCGCCTTGGAAACAGGGCGCTGCAGCGTCGCCGTCAGGGCGACCGCGAGAGCACCGATCTGCGACTCAAGATCCGAAGGGATGCGGACGGTGGTTGACGACATGGGGTAGTCGCATGTTGCGACTCACACCCACGATGCGGCAGAGGGTAACGTGAATACCCTAACCTAGTTATGCGTTCCGGCGCTGGTTGTAGTTGCGCTTCATGGAAGCGCTCGCGCGAGACATCTCGCCATCGCCTTCAACCAGGTCGTGCACGCCCAGGGCGACCGCGAGTCGAAGCGTCGCCGGCCACTGCCCGCGGTTCGCCCGCCACGCCCCCACCGCTGCCGTCCAAAGTGGCAACTCGGCGACGCTCGCCTGCCCGCGGGTGTTGTTCACCCACCACTCGCCGAACGCGAGCCGCGCGCGAGCCTCGTCGTCGTCGTCGAGAGGGTGCGCGACGCCGTCAGGGTCCACCCACGTCTCGCGCGCCGCCGCGTGCTTCAGGATGTCGACCAGCAGATCGCGATCGCGCACGTCCGCCGTCCGCCGCGTGAGCAGCTCGAAGAACGGCACAATCGCGGCGCGGTGCTCTTCTAGCTCGCTTTCGGCTGCAGCGAGCTTCGCCGCGCCCGTGGTCCGGTCGGCCATCGCCTCCGACACGATCCGCTCGATCTCGCCGATGCGCCCTTCGAGCTCGGCGACGACGGCGCGCGCCATCTTGCGCACGTGGAGCAGGCCCATCGGAAGCGGGACGTCGGCCATGACGACGAGCCTACAACGCCCGGTCACGGCCGCCCCCTGCGAGCGCGCACGGCGCCGAGGTCGGGTACGCCAGCAGCGGCGAGGCGGCGCTCGCGCAGCTCGGCGGCGAGGGTCGCGACCACGTCCCACGCCCCGGCTGCGGACGCCCGCTCGATGCTCAGCGCTAGCAGCTCGTCGGCGCTCCGCGATGTGTCCGAAACGGCTGAGGCGTTTGCAGATGCCTTTTCAGGACCCGCAAACGCCTCATTTGTCCCACTTGTCTGCCGAGCTACTTCTACGCTCTGTGCGAAGGGCGGGACTTGAACCCGCACGCTTTTAAGGGCGCTAGAACCTGAATACAGAGCGGCGCTATTGACAAGCGGAAACGAGGCGGATTCGTAGCCTTCTGCGTCGCTGGTTTCGACAGGCTCGGAGCCTTGTTTGCGGCATGTTTGCGGCTCCGTTTCCCCCTCGGACGGATCGCTTTCGCCAGGTAGGCGAAGCTCGGGGACGGCCAAGTGCAGTGGCGCGAGCCGCGCCTCGGAGCCCTCGCCGAAGGATGACGCCGCGCGCTTGTACTTGGCAAGCATGTCGCTCGTGGTGTGCCCGGTGCGCGACTTGATCCAACCTTCGGACTCGCCGCGCGCGATCGCCATCGTGCAGAAGAGGGCGCGGAGATCATGCACGACCAGCCGGCGCCGCGTCTTCGTCGACTCGTGCAGCTCGAGCCGCTTCGCGCCCGCCGCCATGTAGTACGCCCGCATGCGTTCGGGCAGCTTCGCCACGTTGCGCGGACCGCCGTCGTCCGCCGGGAACACGTAGCGCGCCCGCTTGTGCAGCTTGCGCCATCGACGCAGCGCTTCGATCACGTCGTCGCCGAGCTTCCACGGGTCGCGCGCGGCCACGCTCCCGTCCGTCTTGTGCTCGTTCAGGTAGACCTTGCCGGCCTCGAGGTCGACCCAGCCGAACGCATCTGCCTTGCGCGTGTCGCCCCACTCGAGGCTCGCGGCTTCCTCTTTGCGGCCGCCCTCGCGCGCCAGGTAGCCGAGTAGCAGCCGCTCGACGACGGGCGCCGTCTCTTCGGGCAGGCCAAGCACTGCGCGCTCCTCAGCGATCTCGGGCGTGACCTTGCCGCGTGCTGGGCCGAGCTTCGGAAGGAAGCCGCGGGGCAGGGGGCTCGAGGCGATCATGCGCGCCGGGAACGCAGCGACCGCGAGCACGCGGTGCATGATCTGGGCGATCTGCCGACGACGCGCCGCCGACAGGTGCGCGGGCGCCTTGCGCATGACGTCTAGCGCGTGATCGAGCGCGATCGCCTTCAACGGCAACGGGCCGATCGTTGGGTTCACGTACAGCCGCAGAAGCCGCTCGTAGTCGGCGGCCGTGTCGGCATCGAGTGCGCCGACGTGGTCGGGGAAGCGCTTGTGCAGGCCACCGTCGTGCAGACCTTCGGCGAACTTCTCGAAGCTCACGCCAGCGGGCAGAGGCTTGTCCTTCGACGGGAGCGGGCGCCCGACGATCACCATGTAGCCGCGCCGCACGTCGTCGATCTTGTCGTCCGGCACGTCGCACGCCTGGCGAATCGCGGTCGTGAGCAGCTCGTCATCGTCGCGACCGCTGTTCAAGAGCGACCGCACGATCTCCGTCGCGAGCTCGGCGCGCCGCTGGGCGTCGGCGAGGCACTTCGCGTGCGGACACATCCGCGCTTTGCGCTTGCCCCCGCCGAGTGGCACCTGCGCCCCGAACCCGCCGCGCGCCTCGAAGGCCACGCCCTTCGCGTCTTCGCGGAGTTCACGCGCCATGGCTGGCCCCCGTGGCGATCGTCTCGGTGTGATCGCTGTAGCGCGGCAGCGTGTCGACTATGCGGTCGCACGTCCCGAAGCGTTCGCCGTAGGCCAGGTAGTCCAAGAATTCGCCCGTATCCATGTCGAGGCGGCCGAACTCCCGCACGTGGTCGTCGCAGCGATTCACGGCGCGCGCGCACTCGGCGCATTCGAAGGCGTCACCGTGCGCGATCGCCACCACGCAGCCTTCCTCGTCGCCGCGGGTGAAGAGGCAGACCATCAGGTCGAAGCACTCCCAAAGCACCACGCCGTGCTCCTTCACGACCTGCGCCCCGTAGTTCTTCCACGGCAAGATGCGTCCAAAGCCAGCGATGGCGCGGGCGCGCGCTGGCGTGATGCCGAGCAGAGGGATCGTGGTCGCAGGCTTCGTCGTCGTGGTCGTGGTAGACATGGATCGTTCACTCCTATCAATCAGGGGTGGGCCAAGGGGTCGGACGCTTGCAGGCGTCGCGGCCCCTACTTCTTCGTGGGCTTCGTCGTGGGCTTCGTGGCTGCCGCCTTCGGCACGGTGACGAGTCCGAGCGTGTCGGCCTCGCGCTTCACCAGCATCCGAATCAGGCTCGCCGCGTTGAGGGCGTAGTGCTTCGAGACGGCCTCGAGCCGCTCGGACTCGTCGGCGCTCATTCGCATCGTGAACAGTCGCTCGCGCATCGCGTCAGTCTGCATCGAGTCACTTCCTTCGCATATGCGATCCGCGTCGCATGTCGAACGTATATGCGTTCTAGAACAGTCGCGCAACCCCCGCCCGGTCGATTTCAAGAAACGACGAGGATTCACACCGCGCCACCGTGGAACGCTGTTGAATGCCGGGGTTTCTGGACTATGGCCCCAGGCCACAGTCCCGATCTCTCGGTGTTTCTCGATGCGTTCCACGGTGCATCGCATCGGCTCCGCCCAGATTCGCCGGGGTTTTGAGGTAGTGGGATTTCCCCACTTCCTCGGATCGCCGGGGTTTCTGGCCAAGCGTTGCGTTCATCACAACGGTTCGTCCCCGCGTTTGTGACCGCCTCTCTCGCAGCCGAAAACAAGGTGTTTCGCGCGTTTCGGGCGTCGAGATCGCCGACTTTGTGACCGCCCTTCGTGGCCGCCACTTCCGAGGGCGATTCCCCGCGTGGACGTGCCGAGCAGCCCCGCGGATCGCCGACTTCGTGGCCGCCGTCCCCAGCGCCCCCAGGTCCCGCGAGGATGGCGAGCCAACCTGCAACGGATTCAGGTTGCCAACTGTGTACCGTTCACAGTCCCGCCCCTGGCCAACCTGTAACGGTTACAGGCTCACGCCCCGCGCTTGCGCCGTACGTAGGGGCCGACCTGCTCGACGACGACGATCACGGCGTCGCCGGCCTGGCGGTACTCGATCGACAGCTCCCCACCTTCGACCAGCCCCTCGAGCAAGGGCAGCACGGCCGCCGTCGCCGACGCGCGGTCGGGGAACGTCTCGCGGTAGACCTCGGTCACGCTGCACCGCCGGGGCTGAACGGCGTGAACTCCCACGCGAAGCGGCGCACGTACTGGCCGACGACGACGAAGACCGTCGTCCCTTCGGTGGGCGGGGTCAGGTCGACGCCGGGCAGCAGCCCACGGATCTCGCCGCGGGTGAGGGCGAAGGCTTCTCGGTTGGCGTAGATGAGTCCGACCAGGTCGTGCACCGCGTGGCCGTCGCCGATGCGCGCCTCGAAGGCTTCCGCGAGCTCGTCGCCATGCATGTCGAGCGCGGACACGAAGAGCGCTTTGCGCTCGGCGGCGGTGATCTCGGTGGCCATCAAAAGTGCGGCTCCAGCTTGATGATCGACACGCCTCGCCCCGCGGCTTGCGCCTTCTTGCCAAGCTCGCTGACGGCCTCGCTCGCGATGGCGAGATCGCGAATCAGCTTCTGCAGCGCCTTGGCCGTGTCGTCGATCGACGTGGTCGCAGCTGCCGCCGTCGCTGGCGCGCTCTTCGGCGACGACGGGAACGCGGCGCCCATGATCGATCCGATGATCCCGCGCCCCTTGCCCCGCGCGGCTCTCTCCTCGGTGTCGTCGTCTTCGTGGCGGTCGGCCATGAGGGACGGGAAGAGCTGCGACATGACGCGGTCACGCTTGCGAAGCATGTCGGCCATCGGCAGCGCGCCGCCGGACTCCGATTGCATATCCGCGTAGCTCGCGCGCTTCGGGGCGACGGGCAGCACCATGTGCCCCGACTCGGCGACCGTCTGCAGCACCGGGATCTCCGTCCCGCCGCCTCTGAACACGCGATTGAAGATGTTGCCGACCTCGGTCTTCTGGCGCGGCTTCGCGTGGTCGGAGAACATCGTCTGTAGCGTGTCGGAGCCGCGCACCGTCTCGGCGCTGTTGTGCGGTGAGTCCACCAGCTTGTTGAACCATTCGAGCCCCTTGCGCACGATGGGTTCGCCGATGCTGGTGACGTTCTGGCGCGCCTTCTCGGTCTCCACCTTCAGCTTGATCGAGTCCTCTTCGATCGCGTCCTTCGCATCGACGTTCATGTCCTCCACGCTCGACTTCGCGAGCGAGGGGTCGCCAGCGAGAAGCGCGTTGATCGCCTCGAGTCCCTTGCCCTTGATCTTGCGACCTTGGGCGTCGGTGCCCTCGCCGTTGTGCGCGCGGATCATCGTCTCGATCGCGTGATAGCCGCTCTTCGGGAACAGCTTCGCGAGCACGGATCGATCGCCCTTCGCCGCGACGATCGTGTCCTTCAGGACGTCGACCTTCGCGCGGTCTTCGCCGTTCTCGTCGGTGTAGCTCACGCCCAGCTCTTCGATCTTGTCGCGCTTCTTGTCGAGCGACTCGATCGCACCCTTGAACGCGGTCGACGCCTCGCGACCGGAGCCGACCGAGCGCCGCGTCTCGTTCGCAAAGCTGATGAAGTCCTTGAAGTGGCCGACCACGCCGGGGCCGAACGCGCCGAGCATCGCCTCGCTCGACTTCGCCACTTCCTTCGCCTGAAAGACGCCCGTCTTTCCGGTCGAGTGCATGAGGGCGATCATCTCGTTCACCTGCTCGGTGTTCGCGCCCTGCGCGCCGAGGTTCGCGCGAACGCGGGCCACGTCTTCGGGGTCGGCACCCATCGCGCGGGCTTGCATCGCGATCTCTTCGAGCTCGCCGACGGCGCGCGCGCCGCTGCCCTTCTCGCTGTACTTCTTGACCGCGTCGAGTAGCTGGACCTGCGTGTAGCCGGTCTTCGCGGCGACCTGGGCGATCTTCTTCTCGGCGGCCGCCTTGTCGTAGGTGTTCTTCTCGCCCGCGTTGCGCGACTCGATCCCCACGGCGGTGACGCCCTCGGAGATCGCCATGCGCTCGCTCGCCATGTCGCCGACGGCCCACGCGCGATCGATGCCGAGTCCGTTGGCCACCTCGCGTGCCGTCTGCGCGGTCTTGCCCGCCGCCCACTTCAGCGCCGCCGAGGTGCCGCTCGGCTTGTCGCCCATTACGCCACCGCCGCCGCGCAGGCCCGTGGGTGCGCCGCTTCCGTTCGTCGTGGCCGTCCCGCCAGGTGCGCCCGTCGGCATCGAGTCGTAGACGCGGCGGATCTCGCGCGCCGTCTCCTGCGCGGTCTGGCGCTCCGATGCCGCACGCTGGCGTGATGCCTGCTCCGTCGCTCGCGTCTTCTCGCGTTCGACGTTCTGGTGCGCTCGCACGGCTTCTTGACCGAGGCGGATCTCGCCCTTCGTCTCCTCGGCACGGATACGGATGCGCCCGCGCACCTCGTCTTCGGTGAGCTTCACGCGCGACGAAGCGGCCTTCTTCTCGGCCGCCGTCGCATCGGCTGCAGCCTTCTTCGTGGCCGCCGACTCTTCGGCGAGA
>Ga0265327_10003592_pt1 | contig 14630 bp, 11 predicted proteins | sample 41621metaG_FD_202089 | JGI IMG/M metagenome (GOLD analysis project Ga0265327, IMG submission 202089) | Rhizosphere microbial communities from Carex aquatilis grown in University of Washington, Seatle, WA, United States - 4-16-21 metaG | ecosystem: Host-associated > Plants > Roots > Rhizosphere... | reverse complement strand
GCGCCGTTGTCGCCGTAGTTGTTGAAGTAGAAGCTCACGCCCGACACCGCGCTGGCGAACGAGAAGTCCAGGACCGTGGCGGTGGGATAGTCGGCGACGCTGCTGTTGCTCAGGCCCCGGGGCTCGGCGGAGCCGTACCCGATCAGCGGGGTCTGGCCATTATCGCTGCCGCCGATCAGCGAGAAGCTGACGTCGCCGACGCTGGTCAGGGCCGTACCCGTGGCGTAGCTGTCGAAATCGATTGAGGTCGCGTGCGCGGCCGCGCCGGCGCCAAGAGCCATCAGCGCGCCGACGACGAGGTACTTTAACTTCATGGAATTGGCCCCAGTATTTTTGACGATGAACGGCGCGCCTAAACTTGGCAATTATGTCGCCGCGGAAGCAGTGCGTTAGCAGAACAACGCTCCGCCAGCAATTGCACTCACCTATTAGATGAGAGTTTTATTTATCTGTCGGCCGAAAAAACAATGGGGCCAGATGTGATCATCTGGCCCCGCTGAATCGTGATTCAGGTTTTTAAAGTTGAAGCGGCGCTTGCCTCCTAGTGCGTGATCACCGCTTCCGCGTCGTCCGCCGGCGGCGGCTTGGCGGACAAGGGTTCGTCCTCCTCGTGCCACTCCACTGGCGTCAGCGGCCCGGCCAGGGCCCGCGCCAGCACCTCGTCCACCGTGGCGACGGGCACGATCTCGAGCTCGTTCTTCACGTTGTCCGGGATGTCGGCCAGGTCCTTCTCGTTCTCCGCGGGGATCAGCACCGTCTTGATGCCGGACCGCAGGGCCGCCAGCAGCTTCTCCTTCAGGCCGCCGATCGGCAGCACCCGGCCGCGCAGGGTGATCTCGCCGGTCATGGCCACGTCCTTGCGGACGGGCACGCCGGTCAGAACCGAGATCATCGCCGTGGCCATAGCCACCCCGGCCGAGGGACCGTCCTTGGGCGTGGCGCCCTCGGGCACGTGCACGTGCACGTCGGTCTTCTCGAACAGCGGCGGCTTGATGCCGAAGTGGGTCGAGCGGGCGCGCACGTAGCTGTTGGCCGCCGAGATCGACTCCTTCATCACCTCTTTCAGGTTGCCGGTGATGGACATGCGTCCCTTGCCCGGCATCTTGACCGCTTCGATGGTGAGGATCTCGCCGCCGAACTCGGTCCAGGCCAGGCCCGTGACGATGCCCACCTGATCCTCGTCGTCGGTCACGCCGTAGTGGTACTTGCGCACGCCGGCGTATTTCTCCAGACGCGCCTCATCGATGGTGATCGACTTCTCGCCCGACAGGGCCAGGTCGCGCACGCTCTTGCGGGCCAGGTTGGCCAGCTCCCGCTCCAGCGACCGCACCCCGGCTTCGCGGGTGTAGTAGCGGATCAGGTCGCGGATGGCCTCGTCCGGCACGATCCACTCGCCGGCCTTCAGCCCATGGTTCTCCATCAGCTTGTTCAGCAGGTGGCGCTTGGCGATCTCGATCTTCTCGGCCTCGGTGTAGCCGGGGATGCGGATGATCTCCATGCGGTCCATCAGCGGCTGAGGCATGTTCAGGCTGTTGGACGTGGTGACGAACATCACCTGCGAGAGGTCGTAGTCGATCTCCAGGTAGTGGTCGTTGAAGGTCGAGTTCTGTTCCGGGTCGAGCACCTCCAAGAGGGCGCTGGACGGGTCGCCCCGCCAGTCAGCGCCCAGCTTGTCGATCTCGTCCAGCAGGAAGAACGGATCGGTGGCCTTGGCCTTCTTCATCGACTGGATGACCTTGCCGGGCATCGAGCCGATGTAGGTGCGCCGGTGACCGCGGATCTCGGCCTCGTCGCGCACGCCGCCGAGCGACAGGCGCACGAACTCGCGCCCGGTCGCCTTGGCGATCGAACGGCCGAGCGAGGTCTTGCCGACACCCGGAGGACCGACCAGGCACAGGATCGGGCCCTTCAGCGTATTGGTCCGGGCCTGCACGGCCAGGTACTCCAGGATCCGCTCCTTGACCTTCTCCAGGCCGTAGTGGTCCTCGTTGAGGATGCGCTCGGCCTCGGCCACGTCGATCTTCTTCGGCTTGGCCTTGCCCCATGGGATCGACAGCAGCCAGTCCAGGTAGTTGCGCACCACCGTGGATTCCGCCGACATCGGGCTCATGTTGCGCAGCTTCTTGAGCTCGCCCTCGGCCTTGGCGCGGGCCTCCTTCGACAGCTTGGTCTTCTTGATGCGCTTCTCGAGCTCGATCAGCTCGTCGCGCGCGTCGTCCTGTTCGCCCAGCTCGCGCTGGATCGCCTTCATCTGTTCGTTGAGGTAGTACTCGCGCTGGGTCTTCTCCATCTGGCGCTTCACGCGCGAGCGGATCTTCTTCTCCACCTGCAGCACGCTGATCTCGCCCTCCATCAGGGCGTAGACCTTCTCCAGCCGCTTCACGACGTTGGAGATTTCCAGCAACTGCTGCTTGTCGGCGATCTTCACCGACAGGTGGCCGGCGATCGAGTCGGCCAGCTTGCCGGGCTCGGTGATCTGCGGGATCGACGCCAGGGCCTCGGGCGGGACCTTCTTGTTGAGCTTGATGTAGTTCTCGAACTGCTCGACCACCGCGCGCGACAGGGCCTCGGCCTCATGGGCCTGGCCGCCCTCTTCGGACACCGTCTCGACTTCGGCCTGATAGTAGTCGGCCTGGTCGGTGAAACGGACGATGTGGCCGCGAGACTTGCCCTCCACCAGCACCTTGACGGTGCCGTCGGGCAGCTTGAGCAGCTGCAGCACGGTCGCCAGCACGCCGATCTCATAGATGGCGCTGGGCGCCGGATCGTCGTCGGACGAGTTCTTCTGGGTCGCCAGCAGGATCTGCTTGTCGCTCTTCATCACCTCTTCGAGGGCGCGAACGGATTTGTCGCGGCCCACAAACAGGGGAACGACCATGTGCGGGAACACCACGATGTCCCGCAAAGGCAGCACTGGCAGAGTCTTGGTCTCAGACATGATGCACTCCAAAGAGCCGCGCTTTGGCTAGGCGCTGGCCCGTCCGGCCGGCTTTGTCCGACGCACGACGTCGGAAGTCCGCCCGAACCCGTCCAGTAGGACGGCCATTCGCCGTCTAATGTGGCGCGCGTTTGCAAAGGTGCAAGCCGCGCGGGCGTTCGATCCCCAGGAAGGTGCATGCGGCGCGAAGTCGCCGCCCTGGAGTTCTCAAGCAAAAACCCCGGTCTGGACCAGGGTTCCGCCTTGAATCACCTCGCGAACACAGCCGCTTAGCTGGCCGCCGCCGGGCCCTTGTCGCCGCGACGTTCGGCGTAGATCAAGAGAGGCTGGGCGCGGCCCTCGATGACCTCCTGGTTGACCACGACTTCTTCCACGCCCTGATAGGTGGGCAGTTCGAACATCGTCTCCAGCAGGATGCCCTCGAGAATCGAGCGCAGGCCGCGGGCGCCGGTCTTGCGGGCGATGGCCTTGCGGGCCACCGCGTGCAGGGCGTCGTCGGTGAAGGTCAGACCGACATTCTCCATGTCGAACAGGCGCTGGTACTGCTTGACCAGGGCGTTCTTGGGCTCGGTCAGGATCTTGACCAGGGCCTCTTCGTCCAGGTCTTCCAGGGTCGCGATCACCGGCAGGCGGCCGATGAACTCGGGAATCAGGCCGAAGCGCAGGAGGTCGTCGGGCTCGACGTTGCGCAGGACCTCGCCCGTACGGCGGTCTTCCGGATCCTTGACCTTGGCCCCGAAGCCGATCGAGCTGCCTACGCCGCGCTGGCTGATGATCTTGTCGAGGCCGGCGAAGGCGCCCCCGCAGATGAACAGGATGTTGGTGGTGTCGACCTGCAGGAACTCCTGCTGCGGATGCTTGCGCCCGCCCTGCGGCGGCACGGAGGCGACGGTGCCTTCCATGATCTTCAGCAGCGCCTGCTGCACGCCTTCGCCCGACACGTCGCGGGTGATCGACGGGTTGTCGGACTTGCGGCTGATCTTGTCGACTTCGTCGATGTAGACGATGCCGCGCTGGGCCCGTTCGACGTTGTAGTCGGCCGCCTGCAGCAACTTGAGGATGATGTTCTCCACGTCCTCGCCCACGTAGCCCGCTTCCGTGAGCGTGGTGGCGTCGGCCATGGTGAAGGGCACGTCGATGATGCGCGCGAGGGTCTGGGCCAGCAGCGTCTTGCCCGAGCCCGTGGGGCCCAGCAGCAGGATGTTGGACTTGGCCAGCTCGACGTCGTTGTTCTTCTGGGCGTGGTTCAGGCGCTTGTAGTGGTTGTGCACGGCCACCGAGAGCACCTTCTTGGCGTGCTGCTGGCCGATCACATAGTCGTCGAGAACCTCGCAGATCTCTTTCGGCGTGGGGACGCCGTCCTTCGACTTGACGAAGGCGATCTTGTGCTCCTCACGGATGATATCCATGCAGAGCTCGACGCACTCATCACAGATGAAGACGGTCGGACCGGCGATGAGCTTGCGCACTTCGTGCTGACTCTTTCCGCAGAAAGAGCAGTACAGCGTGCTCTTGGAATCGCCGCTCGCGGCTTTGGTCATGGTCGCTTCCTACTCTTCGGCAGACCGCCCGAAGGCCTTCCGCCACGCTCTAGACAGGCCCCCAACCGATTCCCCGGAAAGGCGTCCATCGACCCAGGGTACGCGCTGCAAGTTGTCTAAACCTTGACATTCCCCGATTGTCGCCGCGATCACAAGCGCGTTCAGGCAACAGGGCTTATTGAAACATGGGAACGCCGGAGGCCGACCGCCAGCCGATTCCTTCGCAAGAAGGGCCCGGCGGGAGACCGATCGTGGCGTTCGATTTCGACGGCACCCTCACTACCCACGACAGTTTCACAGCTTTTCTCAAGTGGAAAGCAGAGCCATTTCCCTATCTGCTCGGCCTCGTCGGCCTTCTACCCGCCCTCATCGCCTACGTCTTCAACCGCGACCGAGGGCGGCTGAAAGCCGCGGCGACCGCCCGTTTTCTGGGCGGACTGCCCTCAGAGCGCCTCGCCGCCGACGCCGAAGCCTTCGCCATGGAGCGCGCCCAGAGCATGCTCCGGCCCGACGCTGTGCACGTCTGGCGCAACTGGCGCGCCCAGGGGGCGGTGGTGGTAATCGTCACCGCCACGCCCGAAGCCATCGTGCGGCCGTTCGCCCGGGCCCTGGGCGCCGACATGCTGATCGGGACGCGCCTGGAGTTCGATGAGCAGGGCCGCGTCACCGGCCGCTTCATCGGCCGCAACTGCCGCGGGCCCGAGAAGGTGATCCGGCTGAAGCAGGCCTTCGGCGAGGACGTGATCCTCGCCGCCGCCTACGGCGACACCTCCGGCGACCGCGAGATGCTGCGCATCGCCGAGTTCCCCGGCTATCGGGTGTTCAAAGGCAAGCCGTACGCCTGAGCGCTACTTCTGGTCCGCCTCAGCCCCTTCGCGGGTCTCATAGACGTGGTCGATCAGACCCCAGGCCTTGGCCTCGTCGGCGGTCATGAAGTGGTCGCGGTCGAGCACGCGCTCGACCTCTTCCACCGGCTGGCCGGTGTGCTTGGCGTAGATCTCGTTGAGCTTGCGCTTGGTCTTGATGATGTCCTGGGCGTGGCGCTCGATGTCCGACGCCTGGCCCGAGAATCCGCCCGAGGGCTGGTGCACCATGATGCGGGCGTTGGGCAGAGCCACGCGGCTGCCCTTCTCGCCGGCCATCAGCAGGAACGAGCCCATCGAGGCGGCCATGCCCATGCACACGGTGGTCACGGGGCTGCGGATGTACTGCATGGTGTCGTAGATCGCCATGCCGCTGGTCACCACCCCGCCCGGCGAGTTGATGTACATCGCGATTTCCTTCTTCGGGTTCTCCGACTCCAGGAACAGGAGCTGGGCGCAGATCAGGGCGGACATGCCGTCTTCGACCGGGCCGTTGAGGAAGATGATCCGTTCCTTCAGGAGGCGCGAGAAGATGTCGAAGGCGCGCTCGCCGCGGCTGGTCTGCTCGACAACCATCGGAACGAGGTTGAGCATGGTGGCTGGATGATCGCGCATGGAAGGGCCCTGCAATGGGTTGGACGGCGGAGGGACTCCGCCCTGGCCTTTAGATAGGCGCGCGCAGGCTAGCCGCGCAAGGCGGCCCATGGGTTAACGTGGCGCTGCGGCTAGAGCCCGCGTCAGTTCCGCCCGGTCCGCCGCCGACAGGTCCATGCCCTGGGCCGCACGCCACTGATCCCGCGCCTCGTCGGTCTTGCCCAGCCGCGCCAGGGCCTGACCCCAGCGCAGATGGTTGCGGCCCCAGCGGGGAGCGTCCTTGTCGGCGGCGGCGAACTTCTTCACCGCACCCTTGAAGTCGCCCTTCTTCATCAGCGCCTCGCCCCACAGCTCCACCGGATCGGCGAAGTGCGGGCCCTTAGTATGAGCCAGCGCCACCTTGGCGATCGCGCCGTCCACGTCGCCCTTGTCCAGCAGCGCTGAGCCCCAGTCCGTGTCCCCGAACGGCAGGTCCGGCGCCTGGCGGTCGAAGGCGGCAAACCAGCGGTCCGCCCCGGCCCAATCCCCCTTGGCCGCCGCCACCAGGGCGCGGGCCTGCACACAGGGGTCGCAGTCGAGCGGCGTGTTCGCCACCAGCGCCTCGGCTTCCGCCAGACGGCCGACGTGGACATAGCCGAGGGCGAGCGTAGTCGGGACCTCGCGCTCGAGCCTGTCTTTCGCCGCCGGACCCTCGGCCTGAACCGACGCCTTCGCTTGTTCCGCGAGCGCGACGTACCTGGGCCAGTCGTCGAGCGCAGCGGGGGCGGCGACCCCCAGGGCGAGTCTGGTCTGGGCCGGCCCCGCCTGTGCGGACGCCTGCAGCGTGTCGAGCAACCGTCGGCCGCCCGAAACATCGTGGTTGCTGATCAGCGCCAAGACCGCTGTGCGTGTGAGGGTGACGGTCATCCCTCCGCCTTCCGTGTTCAGGTCTCCCACTTCGCCCATGCCCGCGGCGGCCCGGCGATAGTCGCCAATCCGGCCTGCGATGGTTGCCTCCTGGACGCGCCGGGCCGCCGGTCCGACAAAGATCGTGTGCAGCCGGCTGGTCTTGTCATGTTGCAGACCCGCCCGCATCTCGGACAATTCGGCCTGAAGGTGGCCCAGGAAGAGCTCGGCATTGACGGCGGTGACCTCTCCGCCCGTGTCATGCAGATCCAGCCCGCGCCGCCGCGCCTCGCGCACCACGGCCACAGCGCCGGCGTTGTCGCCGCGCTCCCACAGCAGCTCCGACCAGCCGGTATAGGCCCAGCGCTGATCTTCCTCCGATCCGGTTCTGGCCAGCATTATGTACGCCGCCAGGGCTTCGTCCGCCTTCCCGTGGCCGGCCAGATAGACCGCGTAGCGATAGGGCTGAGTGGAGGCATAGACCGCTTCCGCCGCCTGAAAGATCAGAGCGTCGACGTCGCTGTCGGGGCCCTGGACGGACTTGCCCGGCTCAGCCCCGGCGCGGGCGGTGACCGACAGCCCTGTCGCGGTGCGCACCACCTCTCCGGTGACGCGGGTCTCCTCGCCCAGCCACTCGCGCAGCCCGCGGTTGAGTTCGCCGATGGAGACGCCGGTCTCGGGAATCTCGACCTTGATGTCCTCGCCCCAATCCTTGCCGTAGGTCGAGGCCGGCCGCGCCGATACGGTCTCGGCCTGCAGCTCCGCCAGACGGTCGAGCACTCGGGCGGCCACCACCTGTCCGGTCAGGCCGCGGGCCTGCTGGTCGGGAGGAACCGAGAAGGCGGCGATGGTCAGGCCGTGATCCTCGTGCGCCTGCCACGCCATGACGGCGATCGCCGCCACAACAGTCAGGCCGATGAAAGCGGTCATCACCTGCAGCCCCGCCTTCATCCTGTCGCTGAAGCGGCCCCAGCGCAGGCGCGAGGTCTGCAACTCCCGCTGCTCGTGCAGGTGCTCGGTCTGCAGGCGGATCAGGGTCGTCTGTTCGTCGAGGAAGGCCGCGGCCTTGGCGTCGAGGACCTTCGCGCCCTTCGATGTCCGGCCCAGCGCCAGGCTCACCGCCGCCGGGCTGGCCTGATCGAGCGCCTGCTCGGTGGCGGCCTCGGGCTCTTCTGGGCGTTCAGCCACGGTGAACGCCCCGGTCCCTACGCACGATGCTGAACCGGCAGGCGCGCATGGCCGCTCCCGTGTCGGGAGGCCCCCGCCCCCGCCAACGCGCAACCATACGGCGCAGTTTGCGAGAGCGCTAGACAGACCCCGGCCAGCGGCGCCCACTCTAGCCTGACGCGAATCCAGGGGCGGGCATGAAATACTGGATCGACACCGAGTTCATCGAGAAGCCCGGCGTCCTCGACCTGATCAGCGTCGGCCTGGTGGCCGAGGACGGCCGGGAGTTCTACGCCGAGAGCAGCGAGGTCGACTGGTCCAGGGCCAGCCGCTGGACCCTGCAGATCGTCCAGCCCCTGCTGGAGGGCAAGGCCATGCCCAAGGAGGAGATCGGCTACGGCGTCCGCCGCTTCATGGACGGCGACAACAATCCGGTGTTCTGGGGCTACTATCCCGCCTTCGACTGGGCGGTGTTCACCTGGCTGTTCGGCGGCATGGCCGACTTGCCGTTCGATTTCCCGCAGTACTGTCTCGACATCAAGCAGTGGGCCATCGAGCTCGGCGATCCGCTCCTGCCGATGCAGCAGGGCGTAAAGCACCACGCCCTCAACGACGCGCGCTGGACCAGGACGTGCTGGGATTTTCTGGCCGACCTCGATCCCCGCTCGGGCAAGCAGTGGGTGCGCCGGCGCTGGATCCCCGCCCCGACCGACTGAGCGGGGCTACTGCGGAATGAAGGTCTGAAGGCCCGGGTAGTCCTTGGCCATCTCGTTCGGGTTTTTGGTCAGGGGCGGCGTGCTCTGGCGATACTTGCGCCAGGCCTCGTCCTGGGCCGCCTGCGCGGCGTAGGCCTCGGCCTTGTCGTCGGGAATGCCGATCTTGGGCAGAACCTTGGCGCCAGTGACGGTGACGCCCTCCACGCTGTTGGGCGCGGCGGCGGGTTTCGCATCGGGCGCCGGCTCGCTGGGACCGGAGACGGCGGGCTTGCCTTGCGGGGCCTGGGCGAACGCGGCGCCCGACGTGAGACCGAGCGCGAACAGGGCCACGAGCATCGGCTGGCCGCAGGTCGCAGACAGAGTGCGATTCTTGTTCATGACTTCCTCGCCAAGCCCCAGCCCGAGGGGTGAACGCGCCGGCTTGACGCTTCGCTCCACCCCGCTTCGCGATGCCTTGCATCGCCATGGCCAGACTAGGCGGCGGGCTTGTTTGCGCCTTGCGTCAGATCAAGGGGGTCGCCTCAGGGCTTGCGCGCGCTGACCAGGGAATAATAGCCGCCGCCCGAGCGCTTGGCCCGCACGTCGGTGAAGCCCGCGCTGCCGAGGATGTCCTGATATTCGGCCAGGCTGTACTGCTTGCCCAGGGTGCCGAGCAGCATCAGCAGCGAAAACGACGCCGCCTGCCAGGGGCCCGTGCCTTCGTCGTCCATCAGGACTTCGCTCAGCAGAATGCGCCCGCCTGACGGCAGGGCGTCGAAGCTTTTCTTGGCCAGCAGCTTGTTGGTTTCGGTCGACCAGTCATGAAAGACGTTGGCGAAAAAATGCGCCTGGTAACCGGTGGGCCAGGCCTCGGTGAACATGTTGACCGCCATCGACCTGACCCGGTCGCCCACGCCCTCGGCCGCGATATATTTGTCGACCTCGACGCACATTTCCCTGAGGTCCATCAGCCCGACCCGGAGCTGAGGATTCCGTTTGGCCATCTCGATTCCGTAGACGCCTGAGCCGCAGCCGACATCCATCACCGATGCCAGCTCGGCGAACTCGTCCTGCACCGCGGTTCCCAGCGCCGGCGCCTGGCTGTGGGCGTGCATGAAGGCGGCGACGCCCGCGGCGACCTCGGCGGTCATGGCGGGACGTTCCCATGCGGGCGGGCCGTCGGGGTCGACCCCCTGACGCTCGCCGGTCTTGATCGCGTCCAGCAGCTGGCCGTGCAGCGGGCCCCTGACCATGTTCCCGCCGAGGAAGGCGCCCCAATAGCCCTTGGCCTCCGGGTGCAGCCAGCGCCGCGCCTCGTGGGTGGCGGTCCAGCGGCCGAGGCGCTTGTCGATAAGGCCTTGGCAGCACAGCGCGGCAAGCAGGATGGCCAGCGCCCGCGCATCGAGCTGGAGCTGCGCGGCCAGCTCTTCCGTCGTCAGGGTCGCGTCGGACAGCGCCTTGAATATGCCGAGCTCGATTGAAACGGTGACCACCGGCAGGATGAACATCGACTCCCAGAGGTCCCAGATTCTGGTGTCGTCGCTGGTCGGCGGCAAAGCGCTCATACAAGTCCCCCCATTGCGGTCGATGTTATGATGTCTTGAGGACGTTCGCCCCGACCGTGGGCGCCGGACACCCTATTCTGGCGGCGACCCTAGCGCCAAGCCCGCACCACCCCTGGCGGCTTTCGAACCAAATCAGGCTCCCGACCGACTATAGTGCCTGAGGGGCGGCCAGATGCGACGCGATCCGGGAACAGTGCTGGATGAATGGCTCGTCGCGTCGGCGAAGACCGGCAGCGAGCCTGCGTTCGAACAGCTGGTCGCCCGCTGGACTCCCCGGCTCCTGCGGCACGCCTCCCGCCTCCTCGGAGACACGGATCAGGCTCAGGACGCCGTGCAGGACGCCTGGGCCGGAGCGGCCCGCGGCCTGCGCCGGCTGGAGGACCCGGCCCGGTTCCCCGCCTGGATGTTCGCCCTGGTGTCCCGTCGCTGCGCGGATCGCGTGCGCCGCAGCGTCAGGGACCGCAGGCTCGCGGTCCAGGTCGCCGACCTTGGGGGACCGCCGGCGGAGGTGAGCGGCGCGGACCAGCGTCTCGACCTTCGCGAGGCCATCGCGAACTTGCCGGTCGAACAGCGGCTGGTGGTCAGCCTGCACTACGGCGAGGGCTTCGGCGTCGACGAGATCGCCGCCGCCCACGGCCTTCCCCCGGGCACGGTGAAGTCGCGACTGTTCGCGGCCCGCCAGACTCTCAAAACCTTCCTCGAAGGAGACGAACCATGACGACCATTGATGACGCGATCCGCCAGGCGCTCTCGCCTGACGACCTGCGGGCCTATGAGGAACTGAGCCGCGCCCAGGGCCCGCTGCAGGCGACAATCACCGCGTTTCGCACTCAGCATAGGGCCTTCTCGATCGCCGGCATCCTGGCCGGGACCCTGTGCCTGGCCTTGGCGGCCTACGCGGTCTGGCGCGCGTCCGAGGCGAGCGAGGTGAAGGCCATGCTGGGCTGGGCCGGCGTCGCGGCGCTCGGCTTCTTCTTCATGGGCCTGCTAAAGGTCTGGTTCTGGATGGAGATGCAGAAGAACAGCGTGGTGCGCGAGATCAAGCGTCTGGAGCTCCAGGTCGCGAGCCTGGTGGCGCTGGCCTCCCGGTCGTAGATTGGCCGGACCTGGCCTATTCGTACCGGAGCGCCTTCACCGGCTTGGCCCTCGCGACCACCAGCGACTGATAGGAGACCGTGACCACCGCGATCGCCACGGCCGCGGCCATGGCCGCCAGGAACAGCCACGGCGACAGGTCCACGCGATAGGCGAAGCCCTGCAGCCAGCGGTTCATCACCCACCATGCCGCCGGCCAGGCGATCAGATTGGCCCACAGCACAGGCTGGGTGAACTGCCACAGGAGCAGCCGGACCACGTCGACCGTCGAGGCCCCCATCGCCTTGCGCACGCCGATCTCCTTGGTTCGCCGCTCGGTGGTGAAGGCGGCCAGGGCGAACAGGCCGATGCAGGCGATGAAGATGGCCAGGCCCGCGCAGATCGACAGCACCACCTCCTGGCTGATGACGTCCTGGTAGAAGCTCTGCACGGCCTGGGTCTCGAAGAACACGTCCGAGGGCAGGTCGCTACCGGTCTTGCGCCACAGCTTGTCGATCGCGGCCAGGGTCTCGGGGATTCGCCGGCCGTCGAGCTTGATCAGGAAGATCTGCGCCAGGGAGGGATCGACCAGGTAGAAGGTCGGCTTGATCGCGGTGCGGATCGACCCGAGGGTGAAGTCCGGGACCACCCCCACGATCACCGAGGGACGGGCCGGCAGGATCGTGGCCTGACCGCCTGCGACGGACCAGCGCGTCCAGTTGACGGTCTTGCCCACGGCGTCGGCAGCGCCGGCGAACCCGAGCACCTTGACCGCGGTCTCGTTGATGACCACGGACGGATGCGCGTCCGGGCTGGGGTCTGGACGGTTCAGGGCCATGTCCTCGCCCCGGCCGCGCTCGAAGAAGCGGCCCGCGAGCGGCTTCAGGCCGTGCATTTCGAAGAAGCCGACATCGACCGCGCCGTTCTGCACCGTCCGCTGCGAGCGGTCGGGCATGTTGACCAGGGAATTCATGTCGCCGAACCCCATCGGAACGGCGGAGGCGCAGGTGGTGGCCTTCACGCCCGGAAGGGCGGCCACCGCGGTAGTGAAGGACCAGCGACAGGGCCCGTTGACCAAGGCGATCTGGCTGGTGTCGAGCCGCAGGGCCTCGGTCAAGGCGAACCGGGTCTGGCGGTAGATAGTCCCGGTCATCACGATCAGGCCGATCAGGATGGCGAATTGGCCGATCACCAGCGCCTTGCCCACCGCCGCCGATCCCGCCGGCTGGCCGAGTCCCCCCTTGAGCGCCGATACCGGCCGGAACCCCGAGAGGACGAACGCGGGATAGGCGCCGGCCAGCAGCGCCGTCAGAAGTCCCCCGGCGGCGATCCCCGCGGTCAGGGTCGGATCGCCCAGGTAGTCGAGAACCAGGGTCCGTTGCAGGAAGGCGTTCACCGCCGGCAGGGCGAGTTGAGCCAGGGCGGCGGCCAGGACCATGGCGACCAGCACATAGATCAGCGCCTCGCCGATGAACTGGGCGATCAGGTCCCGCCGGCGCGCGCCCAGGGCCTTGCGCACGCCCACCTCCACCGCCCGGCGGTTGGCGCGGGCGATCATCAGGGTCACGAAGTTGAACGCCGCGATGATCACGATCAGCGCCCCGACAGCGGCGACGCCGGCGTCCACGGCGCGATCGCCCGGCGGCCGCAGGTCCCCGTTCGTGGCGGTGAAATGAAGAGTCTTCAGCGGCATCAGCCGGAATTGCTGCGGCGAGGGCGCGCCGGGCGCGATCGGCGGATAGTGCCGTGGCCCGAACGCCTTCACACGGTCGCGGAGCGCTTCGCCCGAGACCCCGGGCTTCAGGCGAATATAGGTCAGCTGATCCACATTGACCGGCGAAGGGAAGCGGTCGTCGAAGGATATCGGGGACCAGGCCCAGCGGCCGGAGGCGAAGGCGTCCGCCGCCATATGGCTATTGGACGGCAGGTCCTTCAGCACCGCCATGACCCGCATCGTATGGGGAGCGGCGGGCTGACCGGGGAAGCTCACCCCGGAAAGCACGGTCAGGGTGCGGCCGATAGGGGCGTCCTGCCCGAAGTACTTGCGGGCCAGCTGGCGGGTCAGGATCAGGCCGTCCGGCGCCTCGAGGGCCGCATTGGGATCGCCGGCCAGGACCGGGAAGGACATGATCCGGAAGAACCCGGGATCGGCCCATAGGACCCGCTCCCGGATCGTCGTCGGGCCCAGCTTCAGGGTTGCGGCGCCGGGCATGACGCGCGCGATCTGCTCGACCTCGGGGAAGTCGAGCCTGAAATTGCCGGCGGCGGTGGAGACGGTTCCGTTGGACGGGCGGGGCTTCTGGCCCGGCAGCACCAGGTCGAACTCCAGCCGGTAGACCTGCTGGTAGCCTGGGACGAAGCGGTCGTAGCTGTATTCGTCGCGGATATAGAGCCCGATCAGGATCGCCGCGGCGAAACTGATGGCCAGGCCGATCACGGTGATCGCGGCGTAGAGCCGGTTGCGCCCCAGATTACGCAGCGCCGTGACGACGTAGTTCCCCAGCATGGCGGCCCTCCCGTGCAACCGGACGGTGCACCGGATGGCCTCGGGCGGCAAGCCGGGGGGACCACTTGCAGGGCGGTCAAGAAAAAGGGGAGGACCTGCGCCCTCCCCTTCGTGTCTCTCGACGTCGCCTCTTGGCTAGTCGGCTTTCTTGGCCTTGGGCGCCGCCTTGGCCTTGGCGGGCTTGTCGGGGGCCGCCGCGGCAGGAGCTTCCTTGACCTTGGCCGCCTTCGCAGGCTTGGCCTCGGCCGCCGGCTCTTCCGCCTTGGCCTTCTTTTCTGCTTTCTGGGCGGCCGCCTTCTTGGCCGGCTTCTTGTCGTCGCCGCCATAGCCTTCCGGCAGCTCGTCGTCGGCCATCAGCTCGTCCTTGCTGACCGGCTTGTCGGCGATGGTCGCCACGCGGAAGATCAGGTCGACGACCTTGTCTTCATAGAGCGGGGCGCGCAGCTGGGCCTGGGCGGCCGGGGTGCGGCGGAGGTAGTCGAACACTTCCTGCGCCTGAGGACCGTAGCGCATCGCCTCCTGGCGGGCGGCGTTGGTCAGCTCCTCGTCGGTGACGCTCACGTTGTTGGCCGAACCGATCTCGGCCAGGACCAGGCCCAGGCGCACGCGGCGCTCGGCGATCTTGTGGTAGTCGGCCTTGAGGTCGTCCTCGGACTTGCCGTCGTCTTCGTCGGGCAGGTTGCCCTGGGCCTTGTCCTGTTCGACCTGGGCCCAGATCGATTGGAACTCGGCCTCGACCATGCGCGGCGGCAGGGGGAACTCGTGCTTGGAATCGAGCGCGTCGAGCAGGGCCCGCTTGAGT
>Ga0265327_10003591_pt1 | contig 14634 bp, 29 predicted proteins | sample 41621metaG_FD_202089 | JGI IMG/M metagenome (GOLD analysis project Ga0265327, IMG submission 202089) | Rhizosphere microbial communities from Carex aquatilis grown in University of Washington, Seatle, WA, United States - 4-16-21 metaG | ecosystem: Host-associated > Plants > Roots > Rhizosphere... | reverse complement strand
CTTCCGTACAACAGACGTCACTGGCGCAGTTGAACTGCCAGCAGGTACCGAAATGGTGATGCCTGGTGACAACGTATCAATCAGTGTTGCACTGATTGCCCCAATCGCGATGGAAGAAGGCTTACGCTTCGCGATTCGTGAGGGTGGCCGTACTGTTGGTGCTGGTGTTGTTGCTAAGATCATCGAGTAATTATTTGTAGTTAAATCAAACGGCAGGGTTAACCCTGCCGTTTCGCTCTTTAAGGAAATGTAAAATGGCAGCTCAAAAAATCCGTATTCGCTTGAAAGCATTTGATTATCGTTTGATCGATCAGTCTGCTCAAGAAATCGTAGAAACAGCCAAGCGTACTGGTGCTGTGGTAAAAGGCCCAGTGCCATTGCCAACACGCATTGAGCGTTTTGACATTCTGCGCTCACCACACGTTAACAAAACATCACGTGATCAATTTGAAATTCGTACCCATCAGCGTCTGATGGATATTGTTGATCCAACTGATAAAACTGTTGATGCATTGATGAAGCTGGATCTGCCAGCTGGCGTTGATGTAGAAATCAAGCTGTAATTAGTTGTAATTTAGAAAAGGGTCGGATATAATCCGGCCTCTCGTAAAACGGGCTGGTCAATTGTAATCAGCCTTTTAATTAAAATAAGGAAACGATCATGAGCTTAGGGCTTATTGGTCGCAAGGTCGGTATGACCCGCATTTTTACTGATGAAGGCGAAAGCATTCCAGTAACAGTGTTGGAAGTTGTACCTAACCGTGTGACACAGGTCAAAACACTGCAAAGCGATGGCTATTCAAGCCTGCAAGTCGCTTACGGTGAACGTCGCGCTAGCCGCGTAGGCAAGGCGCTTACTGGTCACTACGCCAAGACTGGTGTAGCTGCTGGTTCCGGTTTAAAAGAATTCTCCGTAGCTGAAGATGTGGTTGCTGCTCATGCAGCAGGTACTGAGATCACTGTTGAAATTTTCCAGGCAGGTCAGTTAGTTGATGTAACTGGCACATCACTTGGTAAAGGTTTTGCTGGTGCAATCAAGCGTCACCACTTCAGTTCTAACCGTGCATCCCATGGTAATTCCAGATCACATAATGTACCTGGTTCTATTGGTATGGCGCAGGATCCAGGTCGAGTATTCCCTGGTAAGCGCATGCCTGGTCACTTGGGTGCGGTTAAGGTAACCACACAAAATCTGCAAGTAGTTCGTGTAGATGCAGAGCGTAATCTGCTGCTGATTAAGGGTGCGATTCCTGGCTCTAAAGGTGGGGACGTCGTTGTGCGTCCAGCAGTGAAGGCGGGTGCATAATGAAGCTAAAATTAATTGATGTTAACGGTAAGGCAGCCAAGGCCGGTGTGGAAGTATCTGAAGTTACTTTCGGTCGTGAGTTCAATGAAGCTCTGGTACACCAAGTTGTTGTTGCTTATATGGCAAATGCTCGTACTGCTACCCGTGCACAAAAGGGTCGCGATACAGTAGCTCATACTACCCATAAGCCATTTGCACAAAAAGGTACAGGCCGTGCTCGTGCAGGTATGTCTTCAAGCCCGATCTGGCGTGGAGGCGGTCGCGCTTTCCCAAATAGTCCAGACGAGAATTTCAGCCACAAGGTAAACCGTAAGGCCTACCGTGCAGGTATGCGTTCGATTCTATCTGAGCTGGCCCGTCAGGAGCGTATTAGTGTTGTTGAGGAATTTACCTTGGCTACACCTAAGACCAAGCTGCTGGCAGAAAAAGTTAAGGGTCTGGGTTATACCGATGGCGTTCTCGTGTTGATCGATGGATTTGATGAAAATCTCTATCTCTCAGCTCGCAACCTGACCAATGTGATGGTAATAGAAGCGCAATACGCTGACCCAGTTAGCCTAGTGCGTTTCCCAAATGTGATTGCTACCAAAGGTGCGGTCAAGAAGCTTGAGGAGATGTTGGCATGAGCGCATTAATTCATACTCAAGATCGTTTGCTGCAAGTCATTCTTGCACCACAGATCACTGAAAAAGCTACTCGTATTGCTGATCAAAATCAGCAAATCGCGTTCAAGGTGCGTACTGATGCTACCAAGCCAGAAATCAAAGCAGCTGTTGAGCTTGTTTTCAAGGTTGAAGTGGATGCTGTAACCGTTGTGAATGTTGGCGGTAAAGCAAAGCGTGCTGGTCGCGTTATGGGTCGTCGTAAGGACTGGAAGAAAGCTTATGTAAGCTTGAAGCCAGGCCAAGAAATTAACTTTGCAGCGGGCGAATAGGAGACATCATGGCACTGGTTAAAGTCAAGCCAACTTCCCCTGGACGGCGCTCTGTACTCAAGGTGGTGACACCTGAGCTTCATAAGGGTAAGCCTTATGCGCCGCTGCTGGAGAAGCAAAGCAAAAACGCTGGCCGTAATAACAACGGTCACATCACGATTCGTCACCAAGGTGGCGGTCATAAACAACACTACCGTATCGTTGATTTCCGTCGCAACAAAGACGGTATAGTCGCTAAGGTAGAGCGTCTGGAATATGATCCAAATCGCAGCGCACATCTCGCATTGCTTTGCTATGCAGATGGTGAGCGTCGCTACATTATTGCCCCGCGTGGCATTTATGAAGGCGCGCAGTTGGTGAGTGGTTCTGATGCACCAATCAAGGCAGGTAATGCATTACCGCTACGCAACATTCCAGTCGGTAGCACCATTCACTGTGTAGAGATGATGCCGGGCAAGGGTGCGCAAATCGCGCGCTCAGCTGGTACTTCAGTTCAGTTGCTGGCTCGCGAAGGTAGTTATGCTCAATTACGTTTGCGTTCAGGCGAAGTTCGTCGTGTGCACGTTGATTGCAAAGCTACTATCGGCGAAGTGGGTAATGAAGAGCATTCATTGCGTTCAATCGGTAAGGCTGGTGCAATGCGCTGGCGTGGTGTTCGCCCAACCGTTCGTGGTGTGGTAATGAATCCGGTTGATCACCCGCACGGTGGTGGTGAAGGTAAAACTGCAGCAGGTATGAACCCAGTTAGCCCATGGGGTACACCAACCAAGGGTTACCGCACTCGTAGCAACAAGCGCACAGATAATATGCGCGTAAGCCGTCGTCCGGCTAACAAGAGGTAATTAACATGGCACGTTCAATTAAAAAAGGTCCATTCGTAGACGGCCATCTGGCTAAGAAGGTAGAAGTAGCATCTGCTACGCGCGATCGTAAGCCAATTAAGACTTGGTCACGTCGTTCTACAATTCTTCCTGATTTCATCGGTCTGACGATTGCGATACACAATGGCAAGCAGCACATCCCAGTGATGATTTCAGAAAACATGGTAGGCCACAAGCTCGGTGAATTTGCACTGACCCGTACGTTCAAGGGTCATGCTGCCGACAAGAAAGCCAAGAAGTAGGAGATGACGATGCAAGTATCTGCAGTATTAAAAGGTGTTCATCTGTCTCCTCAAAAGGCTAGATTGGTGGCTGACCTAATTCGTGGCAAGAAAGTTGATAACGCACTCAATATCTTAAATTTCACACCTAAAAAAGGTGCTGAAATTATCAAGAAGGTTGTTGAGTCTGCTATTGCTAATGCTGAGCACAACGAAGGCGCCGATATCGACGAGTTGAAAGTAACTTCAATTTTTGTTGATAAGGGTATTGTTCTCAAGCGTATTCGTGCTCGTGCTAAAGGTCGCGCTGGACGTATCATTAAACCAACCTGTCACATCACTGTGACAGTAGGTAACTAAAGGAATCGCTATGGGTCAGAAAATTCATCCAATTGGTTTCCGTCTGAGCGTCCAGAAGAATTGGTCGTCACGCTGGTATGCCAATAGCAAAAACTTCCCATCCATGTTGGGCAGCGACATTAAGGTGCGTGAGTTCCTTAAGAAGAAGCTGGCACATGCTGCTGTGAGCAAGATTATTATTGAGCGCCCAGCCAAAAATGCAAAAATCACTATCCACAGTGCTCGTCCAGGGATCGTGATCGGTAAGAAGGGCGAAGATATCGAATCTTTACGCTCTACCCTGCAGGGTCTGATGGGTGTTCCAGTGCATCTGAACATTGAAGAAGTTCGCAAGCCAGAAATCGATGCTACGTTGATCGCTGAAAGCATTGCGCAGCAACTTGAAAAGCGTGTGATGTTCCGTCGTGCCATGAAGCGTGCAATGCAAAATGCAATGCGCCTTGGCGCACAAGGTATCAAGATTATGAGTTCAGGCCGTTTGAATGGTATCGAAATCGCACGTACCGAATGGTATCGTGAAGGTCGTGTGCCACTTCATACATTGCGTGCTGATATTGATTACGGTGTCGCTGAAGCGAAAACCACCTACGGTATCATCGGCATCAAGGTTTGGGTATTCAAGGGTGAAGTATTTGGCAATAAGGCTGATCAACAGCCAGCTGTTACTACTGAGCCAGAAAAGAAAGTAAGAAAGTCGGGGGGCAAAAATGCTGCAACCAGCTAGACAGAAATTCCGTAAACAGCAAAAAGGCCGTAACAAAGGCATTGCTACTACCGGTAATAAGGTTAGTTTTGGTGAATACGGTCTTAAAGCTATCGGTCGTGGCCGTCTGACCGCACGTCAAATTGAGGCTGCACGTCGAGTGATGACACGTCACATCAAGCGTGGTGGTCGTGTTTGGATTCGCATTTTCCCTGATAAGCCGATCTCAAGTAAGCCTGCTGAAGTGCGTATGGGTAACGGTAAGGGTAGTCCAGAGTATTTCGTCGCAGAAATCCAACCTGGCAAAATGTTATATGAAATGGATGGCGTGAGCGAAGAGTTGGCTCGTGAGGCGTTCCGTTTAGCTGCGGCTAAACTGCCTATCGAGACTACTTTCACAACTCGTCATATTGGGAGCTGAAAATGAAAGCAACCGAATTAAGAAGTAAGACTGTTGAAGAGTTGAATAATGAGCTGATCGAATTGCGCCGTGCGCAGTTCTCACTTCGCATGCAATTGGCAACTCAGCAGTTGAACAAAGTTGATCAAGTCGGCAAGGTTCGTCGCGATATTGCTCGCGTTCGCACCGTACTTGCTGAAAAAGCTAAGCAAGCTTAAGCGGAGTGAATATGAGTACTGATACACAAGTAGATAAGGTTGTACGTACCCTGAGTGGTCGCGTAGTTAGCGACAAGATGGATAAGACTGTAACAGTCCTGGTCGAGCGTAAGGTAAAGCATCCTTTGATCGGTAAGGTTGTTCGTCGTTCAAACAAAGTCCATGCACACGATGAAGCTAACGAGTGCAAGGAAGGTGACTTGGTAGTGATTGAGGAAAGTCGTCCTCTTTCTAAAACTAAGACATGGCGTGTTAGCAAGATAGTGCAAAAGGCGCACGCAGTTTAAATATATTGCGCGCCTAGCGGCGGCGTTATATAATGTTTGACTTTTTTGGCGGACAGTAAGCTTCCGCCCCAATACTGACCGTAGTGCTGTCGGCCGTGAGGACCACTGGCCGGTGTTGGTTTTAACGGATTAAGTTGGAGAATTTCTCATGATTCAAATGCAATCTCGGCTAGAAGTTGCCGACAACACTGGTGCACGTTCAGTAATGTGTATCAAGGTGTTGGGTGGCTCCAAGCGTCGTTACGCCGGTATCGGTGACGTGATCAAGGTCAGCATCAAGGATGCTGCGCCACGTGGTCGCGTAAAAAAGGGCGAAGTCTATAGCGCTGTTGTAGTGCGGACTGTAAAGGGCGTTCGTCGCCCTGACGGCTCTTTGGTTAAATTCGATGGCAATGCGGCCGTGTTGTTAAATAATAAGCTGGAGCCAATTGGTACCCGTATTTTCGGACCAGTTACCCGCGAGTTGCGTGGTGAGCGATTCATGAAGATCGTTTCTCTCGCACCTGAAGTATTGTAAGGAGCGGCTAGATGAATAAGATTCGTAAGGGCGACGAAGTCGTTCTGAACACAGGAAAAGATAAAGGTAAGCGCGGTGTTGTATTGCGTGTTCTGGAGTCTGGTCATGTGCTCGTAGAGGGTGTCAACATGGTGAAGAAGCATACAAAGCCTAATCCCATGAAGGGTGTGACTGGCGGTATTATCGATAAAGAAATGCCTATCGATATCTCCAATGTTGCTTTGTTTAATCGTGCCACCCAAAAGGGTGACCGCGTTGGTTTCAAGTCTCTGGATGATGGTCGCAAGGTTCGCGTATTCAAATCCAGTGGTGAAGTCGTAGACGCATAAGGGTGAATCATGGCTCGTTTAAAAGAATTCTATAAAGATACTGTGGTAAAGAAGATGACCGAGCAGTTCGGTTATACCTCGGTAATGCAAGTTCCTCGTATCGATAAGATCACGCTTAACATGGGTGTGGGCGAGGCTGTTGCTGATAAAAAAGTAATGGAAAACGCGGTTGGTGACATGGAAAAGATTGCTGGTCAGAAGCCGGTAGTTACCAAGGCTAAGAAATCCGTTGCCGCATTCAAGATTCGTGATGATTATCCTGTTGGTTGTAAGGTAACTTTGCGTCGTGAGCGTATGTACGAGTTTCTGGATCGTCTGGTTACGGTAGCAATTCCTCGTATTCGTGACTTCCGTGGGATTACTGCAAAGTCATTTGATGGTCGTGGTAACTACAACATGGGCATTAAAGAGCAAATCATTTTCCCGGAAATTGAATACGATAAAATTGATGCATTGCGCGGTATGAATATCACTATTACCACCACTGCTAACACTGATGAAGAAGCGCGTGCGTTGTTAGCTGCGTTTAACTTCCCTTTCAGAAACTGAGGGTCTCATGGCTAAGACATGTATGATTGAGCGCGAACAAAAGCGCCGCGAAACAGTGAAAAAATTTGAAGCAAAACGTGCTGAATTAACTGCTGTTATTAATGACGTGAATGCGTCAGCAGAAGATCGTCGTAACGCGCGTTTGAAGTTGCAAAGTTTGCCACGTAACTCCAGCCCGGTGCGCCTGCGTAATCGCTGCTCACTGACTGGTCGTCCACGTGGTGTGTTTAGTAAATTTGGTATTGCGCGTAGTAAGTTGCGCGAATTAATGATGCGTGGCGAAGTGCCTGGCGTCACTAAAGCTAGCTGGTAACGGAGGAATTTAGTATGAGTATGAGTGATCCGATTGCCGATATGCTGACGCGCATCAGAAATGCGCAAAGCACTAACAAGCCTACAGTTTCAATGCCTTCATCAAAAGTTAAGTGTGCTATCGCTAGCGTTCTTAAGGATGAGGGATACATTGATGATTATGCTGTTCAGGATGTTGAAGGCAAGCCCCAATTGAATATTGGCCTTAAGTACTATGCTGGTAGCCCTGTAATCGAAAAGATTGAGCGCGTTAGTCGCCCTGGTCTTCGTGTTTACCGCGGTAGCCAGGATATTCCTAAGGTGATGAATGGCTTGGGTGTGACCATTGTGTCTACATCCAAGGGTGTGATGACTGATCGTAAGGCAAGCGCTGCAGGTGTTGGTGGCGAAGTGCTCTGCGTTGTGGCTTAAGGAGAGTATATGTCTCGCGTAGCTAAAAATCCGGTCGCTATCCCAGCCAAGGTTGAGGTAGTTTTGAGTGCCGATAATATTGCAGTGAGTGGTCCTTTGGGTAAATTGAATCACCCTCTGACTAGCGCTGTTAAGCTTAACCGTGAAGGTGAAACTATCACTTTTACAGCATCCAGCGACAGCCAGCACTCACGTGCTATGTCAGGTACATTGCGTGCCTTGGTTGCTAATATGGTGCATGGTGTTTCCCAAGGATTTACCCGCAAACTGACTCTGGTTGGTGTGGGTTACAAGGCTCAAGCACAGGGTGCTGTTTTGAACCTTGAATTGGGTTACTCCCATCCAGTCAATCACAAAATGCCAGCTGGTATCACTGTGCAAACTCCAACACCAACAGAAGTTATTCTGACTGGTGTTGATAAACAGGTGGTTGGTCAAGTTGCTGCTCAGATTCGTTCGTATCGTGCTCCAGAGCCATATAAAGGCAAAGGCGTACGTTACTCCGATGAAGTGGTAATTATTAAAGAAACCAAGAAGAAGTAAGGTTTAGCCATGAATAATTCAAATCCGCGTCTGCGTCGTGCACGTAAAACCCGTGCCAAAATCGCTGAACTAAAAGTTACGCGATTAAGCGTTCACCGTAGCAATGGTCATATCTATGCCCAAATTATTGCTGCTACAGGTGACAAAGTTTTGGCAAGTGCTTCCACTTTGGAAGTTGAAGTTCGTAAAGATTTGCAAAATGGCGGTACGGTAGCCGCAGCTAGTGTGATCGGTAAGCGTATAGCTGAGAAGGCTAAAGCAGCTGGTATCACCACTGTTGCTTTTGACCGTTCTGGCTATAAATACCATGGTCGTATCAAGGCGCTTGCAGATGCAGCCCGTGAAAACGGCTTGTCCTTCTAATAGACGGGGTTGATGATGGCAAGAGATAAAGAAGTTGAACAGCAACAGACCGATGGCCTGCGCGAGAAGATGATTGGTGTCAACCGTGTTACCAAGGTGGTAAAGGGTGGCCGAATCATGAGTTTTGCAGCACTAACGGTGGTTGGTGATGGCGATGGTGGCGTAGGTATGGGTAAAGGTAAGGCTCGTGAAGTGCCAGTTGCTGTACAGAAAGCAATGGATGAAGCGCGTCGTGCAATGGTTAAGGTTAATCTGAATAATGGTACTTTGCACCATGCGGTTACTGGTGTTCATGGTGCTGCTAAGGTGTTCATTCAGCCAGCTTCAGAGGGTACCGGTATTATTGCAGGTGGTGCAATGCGCGCTATTTTCGAAGTAATGGGTGTAACTAACGTATTGGCTAAGTGCATTGGTTCTACCAATCCTTACAACGTAGTTCGTGCAACTTTGAATGGTTTGCAAGCGATGAATACACCTGCAGAGATTGCTGCAAAGCGCGGTAAATCTGTTGAAGAAATCAGAGGCTAATCATGGCTAAAGCAAAAAAAGAAACAGGTATGATCAAGGTTACTTTGGTCAAAAGTACTATAGGTAGAATTGATTCTCACCGTGCATGTGTGCGTGGCTTAGGTCTGCGCCGTATGCATCATACAGTTGAGGTAATCGATACTCCAGCTGTTCGCGGCATGATCAATGCAGTGAGCTATCTCTTAAAGGTAGAAGCGTAATGAAACTGAATTCTATTAAGCCTGCAGAAGGCGCAAAGCACGCTAAACGTCGTGTTGGTCGTGGTATTGGTTCTGGTCTGGGTAAGACTGCTGGGCGTGGTCATAAAGGTCAAAAATCCCGTACTGGTGGATTCCACAAAGTTGGTTTTGAAGGTGGTCAAATGCCTATTCAACGCCGTCTGCCTAAACGTGGTTTTGTCTCTTTGACTAAAGGTGATACCGCACATGTTCGCACTAGTGAATTGCTGGCTATTGAAGCTGATGTGATCGATTTGTTGGCTTTGAAAGCAGCAAAAGTTGTATCTGGCGGTGTGAAGGCAGCAAAGGTTTATCTGTCTGGTGATGTAACTCGCGCAGTTACTGTGCAAGGTTTATTGCTGAGCAAGGGCGCTCGCGCTGCAGTTGAAGCTGCAGGCGGTAAAGTGCTTGAAGTCGCTTAAGAGTATAAGATTTGGCAAACGATAGTTTATTTGGTGCTGTAGGCAAAATGAGCGAGCTTAAAAGTCGCTTGTGGTTTGTTTTAGGTGCGTTGGTTGTATATCGCTTGGGAGCTCACATACCTGTGCCGGGCATTGATCCTGATGTTTTGGCTAAGTTATTTGAGTCACAAAGTGGTGGTATTTTGGGCATGTTTAACATGTTCTCAGGTGGTGCTTTATCCAGATTTACGGTATTTGCCCTAGGTATCATGCCGTATATTTCTGCTTCTATTATTATGCAGTTGCTAACTGTGGTATCTCCGCAGATGGAACAGCTAAAGAAAGAAGGTGAAGCTGGGCGTCGTCTGATCACCAAGTACACACGTTATGGCACAGTGTTTTTAGCAGCTTTTCAGGCTTTGGGAATTGCCATTGCGCTTGAGGGTCAGCAAGGTTTGGTGTTAGAGCCAGGTTTTGTTTTCCGCATGACAACGTTAGTGACTTTGGTCAGTGGCACCATGTTCTTAATGTGGTTGGGTGAGCAAATTACGGAACGCGGGATTGGTAATGGTATATCCATCATCATTTTTGCAGGTATTGTGGCTGGCTTGCCTCGTGCGGTTGGCGGTACATTAGAGCTTGTTAGTACAGGTGCTTTTTCCATACCGTTGCTCTTGTTTTTAGTGGCAGCCGTGGTCATGGTTACTGCTTTAGTTGTCTTCGTAGAACGTGGACAACGCAAGATTACGGTGAATTATGCCAAACGTCAGGTTGGACGTAAGGTAATGGGTGGTCAGACTTCTCATTTGCCACTGAAGTTGAATATGGCTGGTGTGATTCCACCAATATTTGCTTCAAGTATTATTTTGTTCCCTGCGACATTGGCAGGCTGGTTTGGTAGTAATGAACGTATGTCTTGGCTGAAGGATATTGGGTCAACATTGTCCCCAGGGCAGCCGCTATACATTATGTTTTTTGCTACAGCGATTATATTTTTCTGTTTCTTCTATACGGCGTTGGTATTCAACCCTAAAGAAACTGCAGACAACTTGAAAAAGAGTGGTGCATTTGTTCCCGGTATTCGTCCGGGCGACCAAACAGCCAAGTATATCGACCGCATTATGGGACGTTTGACACTGGTAGGCGCTTTTTACATTACTGCAGTGTGCTTGCTACCAGAGTTTTTGATTTTGAAGTTTAATGTGCCATTTTATTTTGGTGGTACATCTTTGCTGATTATTGTTGTGGTAACGATGGATTTTATGACTCAGGTCCAATCTCATCTTATGTCACACCAGTATGAAGGTCTGCTCAAGAAAGCCAATTTTAAGGGCGGTGCGGTGGCTCCGCGCTAACTGGGTAGCAGGATGGCAAAGGAAGACCGAATTGAGATGCAAGGGGAGGTTTTGGAAAACCTTCCAAATGCAACTTTTAGAGTTAAGTTGGAAAACGGTCACGTAGTGTTGGGTTATATCTCTGGGAAAATGCGTATGCACTATATCCGTATTCTCCCAGGTGATAAGGTCACTGTAGAAATGACCCCCTATGATTTGTCACGTGCACGGATCATTTTCCGTGTGAAATAAGTATTTGTAGCGAGAGGCAATAAAATGAGAGTTCGTGCATCAGTTAAGGCTTTATGCCGTCATTGTAAAGTAGTTCGTCGTCGTGGCGTTGTGCGTGTTATTTGCACAGATCCAAGACACAAGCAACGTCAAGGTTAATTTGGCGCTGTCGTAGGTTTAAGTAAAGTCAATTGTTAAAAACTGACTAAGCTGATAAAATTTTGGGCTTTTTTGGCGATTTGAATAACCGACTTTAATTAAGATAAGAAGTTAAAGTCACACTGCCACATTTTGGAGTAGATACATGGCTCGTATAGCAGGGGTAAATATCCCGAATCATAAACACACTGAAATCGCGTTAACTTCGATTTTCGGTGTTGGTCGTAACACTGCCAAGCAAATCTGTATGGCTGCTGGTGTATTGTCGACGACCAAGATTAAGGATTTGAACGACGCAGAAGTCGAAAAGCTTCGTGACGAGGTCGCCAAACTGAAGGTGGAAGGTGACTTGCGTCGTGAAATCTCAATGAACATCAAGCGTTTGATGGATCTGGGTTGTTATCGTGGTGTGCGTCATCGCCGTGGTTTGCCAGTTCGCGGTCAACGCACCAAGACTAATGCGCGTACCCGCAAAGGTCCTGTTAAAGCTATTAAGCAATCCAAGTAAGGAATAAGTCACATGGCTAAAGCAAACATACGTGTACGTAAGAAAGTAAAGAAAAATGTAGCCGAGGGCATCGCCCACGTACATGCATCTTTTAATAATACGATTATTACTATCACCGATCGTCAAGGTAATGCGCTCTCATGGGCAACTTCTGGCGGTGCAGGTTTTAAGGGTTCACGCAAAAGCACACCTTTTGCTGCACAGGTAGCTGCAGAAGCTGCAGGCAAAGCAGCACAAGAATGCGGTGTTAAGAACCTTGAAGTTCGTATCAAGGGCCCAGGCCCAGGTCGTGAGTCAGCAGTTCGTGCACTCAATGCGGTTGGTTTCAAGATCACCAGCATTTCTGATGTGACACCAGTGCCACACAATGGCTGCCGTCCACCAAAGAAACGCCGCATTTAAGCGTGCCGGAAAGTAAATAGGAGAATACCTTGGCTAGAAATCTCGATCCTAAGTGCCGTCAGTGTCGCCGCGAAGGCGAAAAGCTCTTCCTTAAAGGGGAAAAGTGCTTTACAGACAAGTGCGCTATCGAAAAACGTAACTTCCCACCAGGTCAGCATGGTCAAAGACGTAACACACGTCTTTCAGACTACGGTGTCCAACTGCGTGAAAAGCAAAAAGTTCGTCGTATTTACGGCGTGTTAGAAGCGCAATTCCGTAGCTATTACGCAGAAGCTGATCGCCAAAAAGGTATTACTGGTGAAAATCTGCTGAAGTTGCTGGAATGCCGTCTTGATAACGTTGCATATCGTATGGGTATTGGTGCTTCACGTACTGAAGCTCGTCAAATTGTTCGTCACAACAGCATTTTGGTTAACGGTAAACGTGTAAACATTCCGTCATACCAAGTGAAGCCTGGTGATGTTGTTCAAGTTGCAGAAGCATCTAAACAACAATTACGTATTAAGGCAGCACTGGAAGCAGCAGAACAACGTGGTTTCCCAGAATGGCTAGAAGTTGATATCAAGGCATTAAAAGGCACCTTCAAAGCCAAGCCACAACGTGATGAACTTCCAGCTACGATTAACGAATCTCTGGTTGTTGAGCTTTACTCCAAATAATTTAGGGTCGTAAGGAACAATTGATGCAAAACAGTCCGACTGAATATTTAAAACCGCGTGTTGTTGATGTAGAGGTAATCTCTCCATTGCGTGCACGTGTGACGCTTGAGCCTATGGAACGTGGTTTTGGCTATACATTAGGCAATGCTTTACGCCGTGTATTGCTGTCTTCAATTCCAGGCTTTGCAATTACCGAAGTCAAGATTGATGGTGTTGTTCATGAATATTCAACTATCGACGGCGTTCAAGAAGATGTTGTTGATATTTTGCTGAATCTTAAGGGTGTTGCTCTTAAATTGAACAGTAAGAGTGAGACAATCTTAACCTTGAACAAGTCCGCAGAGGGTGTTGTTACAGCTGGTGACTTTGAAACAGGTCATGATGCTGAAATTGTTAATCCTAACCATGTGATTGCTCATCTAACCAAGGGTGGCAAGTTGAGCCTGGAAGTGAAAGTAGAAATGGGCCGTGGTTATCAACCTGTTCCTGCACGTCAAAAGGCTGATGATGAAGATCGTGTGCTTGGATTCATTCAAGTTGATGCATCTTTCAGTCCAATCAACAAGGTGAGCTACCATGTTGAAAGTGCGCGTGTTGAGCAGCGTACTGACTTGGATAAGCTGATCATGGACGTTGAAACTAACGGTGTGATTGAGCCAGAGCAAGCTATTCGTGATGCAGCGCGTATCCTGATTGGCCAGCTGTCTGTGTTTGCTGATTTGGAAGGTGCTCCAACTGAAGTGGAAGTGAAACATGCTCCACAAGTTGATCCTATTCTGTTGCGCCCAGTAGATGATCTTGAATTAACTGTACGCTCTGCAAATTGCTTAAAAGCAGAAAATATTTACTATATTGGTGATTTGATTCAACGTAGTGAGAATGAGTTGCTCAAGGCTCCTAATCTGGGTCGTAAGTCATTGAACGAAATTAAGGATGTGTTGGCATCTCGTGGCCTCACATTGGGTATGAAACTTGAAAACTGGCCACCTGTTGGCTTGGAAAAAGCATAATTAAAGGTGTGAGGGTATCACTATGCGTCATCGCAATAGCAATCGTAAATTAAATCGTACCAGCAGCCACCGTCAGGCGATGCTGCGTAATATGGCCACTTCATTGTTGCGCCATGAAATCATCAAGACTACCTTGCCTAAAGCAAAGGAATTGCGTCGTGTGGCTGAACCATTAATCACACTGGGCAAAACTGCAACCTTGGCTAATCGTCGTCTGGCATTTAGCCGCCTCCGTGACCGTGATATCGTTGGCAAGCTCTTCAATGAACTTGGCCCTCGTTATCTTGAGCGTAAAGGTGGTTATTTGCGTATTCTGAAATGTGGTTTCAGAGACGGTGATAATGCTCCAATGGCTTTGGTGGAGCTTGTGGACCGTGCTGATACAACTACAGAAGCAGTTGTCGCTGAATAAGTCTTTATGACTGACTAAAAAGCCGGTTAAAACCGGCTTTTTTTATGTGCGCTCGGGATTTAAAAACTTTTCTACTTGGTCATGGCTAAATGGCCATAGTAATTGTCTGCCAGAACAGGTATCTGCTAATACTGGAATAGTTAAGCCATACTTATTTAGCAGTTCGTCATCGTCAGATATATCTATTTCAATTATTGAAAATGGATATTTTCCATCGAAAGTGTGCATGATGATACGGGCTTCATCGCAAAGATGACAACCAACTGTTCCGTATAAATGTAAGTTTTTCATTTGATATTCTTCTAGGTAAAATTTAATCAGTAAATCTGCTTGTATAGGTTTTCCCTGAAGCAAAAAAGCACCATAATATGAGGGCTAGGGTTAGCCTGGCAATAGTGGCATGATTAACTGTGAAAGCTAGTGGTCTTGGCTTTATGT
>Ga0265327_10003589_pt1 | contig 14645 bp, 19 predicted proteins | sample 41621metaG_FD_202089 | JGI IMG/M metagenome (GOLD analysis project Ga0265327, IMG submission 202089) | Rhizosphere microbial communities from Carex aquatilis grown in University of Washington, Seatle, WA, United States - 4-16-21 metaG | ecosystem: Host-associated > Plants > Roots > Rhizosphere... | reverse complement strand
GCCGTCGTGGCACCGAGGCCGACCGCATCCGCGCCGACCTGGAGAAGCTGACCAAGAAGCAGGTGCAGCTGAACATCCTCGAGGTGAAGAACCCCGAGGCCGAGGCGCAGCTGGTTGCCCAGGGTGTCGCCGAGCAGCTCTCGAATCGTGTGGCGTTCCGTCGCGCGATGCGCAAGGCCATCCAGTCGGCCATGCGTCAGCCGAACGTCAAGGGCATCCGGGTGCAGTGCTCCGGCCGCCTCGGCGGTGCTGAGATGAGCCGCTCGGAGTTCTACCGCGAAGGTCGAGTGCCGCTGCACACGCTGCGTGCCGATATCGACTACGGCCTGTACGAGGCCAAGACCACCTTCGGCCGCATCGGTGTGAAGGTGTGGATCTACAAGGGCGACATCGTCGGTGGCAAGCGCGAGCTCGCCGCTTCGGTGGCCGCGCCCGCTGGTGACCGTCCGCGCCGTGAGCGTCCGGCCGGTGCCCGTCCGCGTCGTAGTGGCGCCTCGGGTACCACCGCGACGAGCACCGAGGCCGGCCGTGCCGCCGCAGAGACCCCTGCCTCGGACGGCGCTAGCGCGCCGGCCGCAGAAACCACGGAGAGCTAAACATGCTGATTCCCCGTAAGGTCAAGCACCGCAAGCAGCATCACCCGAAGAAGAAGGGCACCGCCTCGGGCGGTACGACCGTCGCTTTCGGTGACTACGGCATTCAGGCGCTGGGCCACGCGTACATCACGAACCGGCAGATCGAGTCCGCTCGTATCGCCATCAACCGGCACATCAAGCGTGGCGGCAAGGTCTGGATCAACATCTTCCCGGACCGCCCGCTGACCAAGAAGCCCGCCGAAACCCGCATGGGTTCCGGTAAGGGTTCGCCGGAGTGGTGGGTTGCGAACGTCAAGCCCGGTCGCGTGCTGTTCGAGTTGAGCTACCCGAACGAGGAGACCGCGCGCGAAGCGTTGACGCGCGCGATCCACAAGCTGCCGATCAAGGCGCGCATCATCACACGAGAGGAGCAGTTCTGATGGCAGTGGGAATTTCCGCTGGCGAACTGCGGGAAAGCACCGAAGACGAGCTGATCACCAAGCTGCGTGAGTCCAAGGAAGAGCTGTTCAATCTGCGCTTCCAGATGGCCACCGGTCAGCTCGCCAACAACCGTCGGCTGCGTGCGGTGCGCCAGGAGATCGCGCGCATCTACACGGTGATGCGTGAGCGCGAGCTCGGATTGGCCGCAGGACCCGATAGCGAGGACAGCAAGTGAGCGAGACCAAGAAGGCCGCCGGGCCTAAGCACACCCCGGCCACCGAGCAGCCGCGTGGGCGTCGTAAGACCGCCATCGGTTATGTCGTCTCGGACAAGATGCAGAAGACCATCGTGGTCGAGCTCGAGTCCCGTGCACGGCACGCCCTGTACGGCAAGATCATCCGCACCACGTCGAAGGTCAAGGCCCACGACGAGAACGGTGACGCCGGTGTCGGCGACCGCGTCTCGCTGATGGAGACCCGCCCGACGTCCGCCACCAAGCGGTGGCGCCTGGTCGAGGTTCTCGAGAAGGCTAAGTAAACGCGACGTCCTTCACGTTACGTAATACGCACAAAGCGCGCCGTTCCCGAAAGGGGCGGCGCGCTTTTGCATTGGGGCACGTACATCCTGGGTCGAGTGCCTACCGCACGCAGGCGATCCCGGTATTCGGTCTGCGTGCGGTAGGCACTCGATGATTAGCGTCGCAGGAAGTCGATAACCGTCTGCTCGAAGGCCTGCTTGGCCTCGATCATCACCCAGTGACCACTGTTCGGGAAGATGTGCAGCTCGGCATTCGGGATGAGTCGCATCGGGATGATGGCCATATCCGGCGGGCTGACCCGGTCGTCGCGACCCCAGGTGAGCAGCGTGGGGCACTTGATCTTGTGCATCGTCGCCCAATACGGCGCGATGTCGGCGTTGGCAAGAAACTGCTGCTGCATCGCAAAGGCTTTGGAGCCGTACATCAGCTGCGCGGTCTTGTGCGCGTCCGGATTGATGGCGGCTTCCCACCGTTCCTCGATGAGCTCGTCGGTGACGACGGCGGGATCCCACACCATGGAGTTGAGCCAGCGGATCAGCTTGTCGCGGTCGGGGTTATCGGTGAACTCCTGCAGCAGGCGCAGGCCCTCGCTGGGGCTCGGGCTGAATATGTTGGGTCCGACGCCGCCGATGGTGACGAGCTTGGTGATGCGGTCCGGGTGTTTGATCGCCAGGTTGATGCCGACGACACCGCCCATCGAGTTACCGACGATGGCGGCGGAGGAGATACCGAGGCCGTCCATGAAGCGGATCACCGAAGCGCCGGCGGTCAACACCGGGTGCCCCTGCACCGCGTCGCTGACGCCGAAGCCCGGGAACTCCAGGACATAGGTGTGGAAGTACTTGGCGAAGACCGCCAGGTTCCCGCGATAGTTGCGCCAACCCGTCACACCGGGACCGGAGCCGTGCAGCAGGATCAGCGGCTCGCCTTCGCCGGCTTCGTGGTAGCGCAGAGTCCCCTCATCGGTGGCCAGTTCTCTCTTGGTGCCTTCGTATGTCACGTCCACCCGACAAGAGTAGAACGTGTTTCAGTTTCAGATGACGCCGGTGTCCACTGAGTGGGTAGGAACCGAGTAGGCGTCGGCCGGCAGGTTAGGCCCGAGTAAGGGCCCGGTAAGAGTCGTTTCCGGATCACTTCAAGACTGTGAATGTGCGGGCATCGCTGTCTACGCTGGACGAATGAACCGATACGTCACACGTGGATCGGTCGGGGTTTCGATTTTCGCGGTATCCGCGGCGGTCGCCGCGGTACTTGCCACTCAAACGGAGAACTCCGCAATCGCCAAGGCGGCGGGGTGTCCGGATGTGGATGTGTCATTCGCGCGCGGGACCAACGATTCGCCGGGGTTGGGCGATGTGGGAAAGGCATTCACCGACGAGCTCACAGACCGGCTTTCCGGCAGATCCGTCGATATCTATGCGGTCAATTACCCCGCCAGTTTTGATTGGGTGCGTGCCGGCGACGGCGCCAACGACATGAGCTCCCACGTCCAGGAAGTGGCCCGAAACTGCCCGAACACGCAGTTCGTCCTGGGCGGGTTTTCCCAGGGCGCGGCCGTCGTCGACGTGCTGTTCGGTAAGAACGGGACGGGCCTTACCTTCAACAATCCGCTCCCGGCGGACCTCGAAAAGCGTGTCGCGGCAATCGTATTGATCGGGAACCCGAAGAACTGGCAGGTCGCCGGCATGAACCTCGACCTGTCGGTCAGGGATGACCAGCGCAGCAAGATCATCGACATCTGCAATCCGGGTGACGGCATCTGTGACCCGAATGGTGGTGGCCTGGGTCCGCACATGCAGTACAAATCGGACGGATCGGCCGATAAGGCCGCCGACTTCGTCGTCAACCGGCTGACCACCGTCGCCGCCAGTAGTAGTGCGGCGGCCGCCTCCAGCAGCAGTTCCACGAGCGCTTCGGGCACCGTGACATCGACGTCCAAGAGTGCCAGCCCGCTGAGCGGAACGACGACGGCCACGCCCGCACCGTCACCGACCTCATCGCCGGCGCCGTCGGCAGCGTCGTCCTCCACGCCCAAGCCGGTGGCGGCTTCGACGTCCCGACGGGTGCCCGCGTGGATGCTGCCGGCCACCGACGCCCCGGCGGCAGATATTCCCGCCGCGGTGATCAGCACTGTCCCTGCCCCCGACCCGGCCCGGCACGGCCCGCCGCCAGGCCCTGGATCTGGTGGTCAGTAACTCTGCATGGCCGTTTCTGCTGCTGACACACCAACTCCCTCGGATCGCGCGCAGACTCGTCGCGCGATCTGGAACACCATCAGAGGATCGTCCGGCAACCTCGTCGAGTGGTACGACGTCTACGTCTACACCGTTTTCGCGATGTACTTCGAGAAGCAGTTCTTTGACGAGACCGATGAGAACTCAACGGTCTACGTGTACGCGATCTTCGCGGTCACCTTCATCACCCGGCCGCTGGGATCGTGGTTCTTCGGCCGGTTCGCCGACCGGCATGGTCGCCGTGCCGCACTGATTGTGAGCGTTGCGCTGATGGCGGCCTGCTCGATGGTCATCGCCCTGGTGCCGTCGCGCACCAGCATCGGAATGGCTGCACCGATCGCGTTGATTCTGTGCAGGCTCGTGCAGGGCTTCGCGACGGGAGGCGAGTACGGCACCTCGGCGACGTACATGTCCGAGGCGGCCACGCGTGAGCGACGCGGATTCTTTTCGTCCTTCCAGTACGTGACCCTGGTGGGCGGCCATGTGCTCGCCCAATTCACCTTGCTGATCATCCTGACGGTCTTCGACAATGAGCAGGTTCATGAATTCGGTTGGCGCATAGCCTTTGCCGTTGGCGGCGTGGCCGCGATCGTCGTGTACTGGCTGCGGCGCACCATGGACGAGTCGCTCAGTGAGGGACAGCTGGCCGCCATCAAGGCGGGCGAGGACACCGGCGCCGGATCGATCCGCGAACTACTCACCCGGTACTGGAAACCACTGCTGCTGTGCTTCCTCATCACGATGGGCGGCACCCTGGCCTTCTACACGTACAGCGTCAACGCACCCGCGATGGTCAAGACCGCCTACAAGGACCACGCGATGACGGCCACCTGGATCAACTTGGCGGGTCTGATTTTCCTGATGCTGCTGCAGCCCGTCGGCGGCATCATCAGCGACAAGGTCGGGCGCAAGCCGCTGCTGCTGTGGTTTGGCTTCGGAGGAATCATCTACACCTACTTCCTCATCACGTATCTGCCTCAGACGCATTCACCGATCGCCTCATTTCTCCTGGTCGCCGTCTCCTACGTGATCTTGACCGGCTACACCTCGATCAACGCGCTGGTTAAGTCCGAACTGTTCCCGTCGCATGTGCGCGCACTGGGAGTCGGAGTGGGGTACGCGCTGGCGAACTCGGTGTTCGGCGGTACCGCGCCGCTGATCTATCAGGCGCTCAAGGAGCACGGTCAGGTTCCGCTTTTCATCGCGTACGTGACGGTGTGCATCGCGATCTCGCTGCTGGTCTACCTGGTGTTCCTCAAGAACAAGTCCGACACCTACCTGGATCGCGAGCAGGGCTCGGCGTTTTCCTGATGCCGACACGCCCGCTCGTGGCGGACACGTGCGATACGAAACCGCCGGGAATCGGCGTGTCGACCTCAGGGAAGCGGCGATTTGGGTTTCACCTGCGGGTTCGCCTACACTAGGGCGGTTGTCTTGTGGGTGCTTGGTGCCTCGGGACAGGTAGGCATTCCCATCAGGTGAAAACCCGGGGATGGCGCGTGCCCTGGAGACAACATGACCGCGTGCGTCGGGTCGGTATCCGCCGCACATCCAAATCCAGGTCAATGAGGAGAGACCAGTGATTCAGCAGGAGTCACGGCTGAAGGTCGCCGATAACACCGGTGCCAAGGAAATCTTGTGCATCCGCGTGCTCGGTGGCTCGTCGCGACGCTATGCGGGAATCGGGGACATCATTGTGGCGACCGTCAAGGACGCCGTCCCCGGAGGCACCGTCAAGCGTGGAGACGTTGTTAAAGCCGTTGTAGTCCGTACCGTCAAAGAGCGTCGCCGCCCGGATGGCAGCTACATCAAGTTCGATGAGAACGCCGCCGTCATCATCAAGGCTGACAACGACCCGCGTGGCACCCGTATCTTCGGGCCCGTCGGTCGCGAGCTGCGCGACAAGAAGTTCATGAAGATCGTTTCGCTCGCCCCGGAGGTGCTGTAAATGAAGGTGCACAAGGGCGACACCGTTCTCGTCATCGCCGGTAAGGACAAGGGCGCCAAGGGCAAGGTCATCGCGGCCTACCCCGAGCGCAACCGGGTCCTCGTCGAGGGCGTCAACCGGATCAAGAAGCACACCCCCCAGTCGGCAAATGAGCGCGGCGCATCCTCCGGCGGCGTCGTGACGCAGGAGGCCGCCATCCACGTCTCGAACGTGATGGTGATCGACTCCGACGGCAAGCCGACCCGCATTGGCTACCGCATCGACGAAGAGACCGGCAAGAAGGTGCGTATCTCCCGCCGCAACGGGAAGGACATCTGATGACCACCACCGAGAACACCGTGAATACGCCTCCGCGTCTGAAGACGCGTTACCGCGAAGAGATCAAGACCGCGCTGAACGACGAGTTCAACTACGTCAACGTGATGCAGATCCCGGGCGTTGTGAAGGTCATCGTCAACATGGGTGTCGGCGACGCAGCACGTGACGCCAAGCTCATCAACGGCGCCGTCGCCGACCTGGCCCTGATCACCGGCCAGAAGCCGGAGATCCGCAAGGCCCGCAAGTCCATCGCGCAGTTCAAGCTGCGTGAGGGCATGCCGATCGGTGCCCGCGTCACGCTGCGCGGCGACCGCATGTGGGAGTTCCTGGACCGCCTCGTGTCCATCGCACTGCCGCGTATCCGCGACTTCCGCGGCCTGTCGCCCAAGCAGTTCGACGGCAAGGGCAACTACACCTTCGGTCTCACCGAGCAGTCGATGTTCCACGAGATCGACGTGGACTCCATTGACCGCCCGCGGGGCATGGACATCACCGTCGTCACCTCGGCGACCACCGACGACGAGGGGCGGGCGCTGCTGCGGCAACTCGGTTTCCCCTTCAAAGAACTTGAGCAGGGAGCGAAGAAGTAGATGGCGAAGACTGCGCTGGTCAATAAGGCCAACAAGAAGCCTAAGTTCGCGGTGCGCGCGTACACCCGGTGCAACCGGTGTGGACGCCCGCACGCGGTGTTCCGCAAGTTCGGCCTGTGCCGAATCTGCCTTCGGGAGATGGCACACGCGGGCGAGCTGCCGGGCATCCGCAAGAGCAGCTGGTAAGTCACTGAGCAATAGGCCGGGACGGCATCCGTCCCGGCCTGTTGTCGTCTCCGCTGTCTTGGAGTCTGTTGGGCCCCACGGCCACTACGCTTGCGCCCGTGCCCGATAAGCGAGACGTGACGCGGCTGCTGATGGCGGTACTGGTTGTCCTGGCAGCCGTTGTGTCGTGCAGCCCCACCACGGCTGCCGATCCCGCGATCGTCAACACCCGTGCGGGTGCGGTCCGTGGACACGTCGACGATGAGGTGCGTGTTTTCTCCGCCATCCCCTACGCGGCACCGCCGGTGGGCCCGCGACGATTCACCGAACCGGGCTCCGTCTCGCCGTGGCCGGAGACCCGTGATGCCACCGGCCCGGGTGTCGAATGCCCACAACCGGGACACGAGAGCGATCTGCCGCAGAACGAGGACTGCCTGCTTCTCACGGTGACCATGCCCCGGCACACCGAGGGGAAGGTGCCGGTGCTGTTTTGGATACACGGTGGTGCCTTCGTAGCCGGCAATGGTGTCGGCTACGACACGCGAAAGCTGGCCGCTGCAGGCGGAATTGCCGTCGTCACCTTCAACTATCGGTTGGGGACGTTGGGATTTTTGGCCGCTCGGGGACTCTCCGACGTGATCGGCAACTACGGACTGTTGGATCAGGAAGCCGCGCTGCGCTGGGTGCGGGACAACATCGCCGAATTCGGGGGCGATCCCGCGCAGGTAACCATCGCCGGCCAATCGGCTGGCGGGGTATCGGTATGTGATCTGATGGCCTCGCCCAAGGCTGCCGGATTGTTTCGGTCCGCCATTATGCAGAGCGCTCCATGCCAGGCGCAGGCAGCCGTCTCCACTGCTCTCCGCGATAGCACGGCCTATGCGGCTGCGGTGGGTTGCCCCGCGGGGCCCAACACCGCCAGCTGCTTGCGCGCGCTATCGGTTGATGTACTGCGAGATTCACCGCAATTCACCGGGATAGGTCTGCCGGTGAGCCCGGTGACGGGAACACCGGAGCTTCCGGCACTGCCCTTGAACGCCTTCATGAGTGGCGCCGCGCCTCCCATCCCGGTGCTCATTGGCAGTAATGCCAACGAGGCCACGGTATTTGAGGCGCAGCAGTACCAGAACAGGCCGGTACCCCGCACCGCCGAGGAATATCAGAGTGCGCTCGAAAGCAAGTACGCGGACCGGGCGGCCGAGTTGGGGCGGCGATATCCGCTCTCGGCGTTCGGCGGAAATGTGCTTGCCGCGCTCGCGGCCATCGATACCGACAACAGCTACGCGTGCCCAACTTTCGCGATGGCGGAGGCGTTGGCGAGAAAGGCATCGGTGTATGCCTACGAATTCGCCGACCCGGTCGCGCCGGTAGAACCGCGGTACCAGGACGCGCCGTTGCCACTGGGCGCCTCGCACGGTTCGGAACTGGGATATCTGTTCGACATGTTCAGGCCCCTGAACCAGGAATCCGCAGCCCTGTCCGCGCAGATGATCACGTACTGGACGCAGTTTGTGAAGACCGGGAATCCCAACGTCGAGGGCCAACCCGAATGGCCCAGATATGTGCCCGGGGGAGCATTCCTGAGGTTGGCGCCATCCGCACCTCAACCCGAGGAGGGCTTCGCCGGCAGCCACCAGTGCGGCTACTGGCGATAGCCACTGGACGAGATCAACCTGGGAACGTTCGGCAAGACCCAATCGGCGATTGAGCGCCGGGGGATATTCAAGGTTGCCGGCGGTGCCGTGTTCCTTATTCGGCGGTGACATGTGGCGCCGCCCAGATAGCCACGCCGGCGATCCGCGATGTGCGTGCAGAATGCGCGGCCCACGTGGACGGCGAGAGAGGTTGCATGGGCAACGTGCCCGATGAGGAAAAGAACCGACTGAACTGCCTATGGCCCCATGGCGAAGAAGTGGGCTCGCGGTCGGTGGTGCGGTCGGTGACGCGAACGCCGGGCAGTTCGCCGATGCGCTGATCCTGGTAGCCCCACAGCAAAACCGAATGACGATTCCCCCGGACGATGCGGCCTGCCCATTCGTCGAGCTGGTCCTTGATGTTCCGTCGCCCGATGGTGGTGGGTTCGTGGAGCGTGTCACGCGCACCCAGGTCTGGATGTCGTCATCGCGGCAGAGCCGGACAGCGCACCACCGCTGGCCGGCCCCGAGTGTCCACCGTCGATCGGGGTGCGGTGGTAGGTCCGGATGGGCCATGCCGGACCACTGTGGGGCCGGGTGGGCGTCGCGCGCCGGTTGGCGCACCACCGTGGGCGAAGCTCAACGGCCATAGCCGGAATTCACGTGTCTCATCGCTGAGCACGCACGCCCATGAGCCCGGTAGACGCGTCTCAGCAGGGCATGTCGCAGCCTAGACGCGCCGGCATCGACGATTCGGGACAGCAACCTTCAAGGCTGTGCCAGCTGGTTCTGGCGCCAGCGGGTGCGTGCCTACATTGATGGGCGAGGATGTGGCTGGATACTTTGCTAAATGTTCAGCAACTTGATCGCATGGTGTGGTCGGGAAAGTTCTTGGGCCGTTGTCTGTGCTGGAGTTGTCGGCCATCTCGTGTGCATTGCCCAACAGATGGCTGAGTTAGCGGCAGTCGCGTCGCTGGTATACCTTGGTGAGGCCGCATTGCTGATAGTCCGGCAGTGGCTCGACAAACTCGCTGATCTGGAGGGTTAGGTAGCGAGAGGCGTCGAAGAATTCATGTCTGAGCAAATTATGACGAATGGACACACCGATGCAGGTCTCGCAGGGTCGACGAGAAATCACCAAGGCGCGGCTGCGCTCAACCGGCGTGGCGGCGCTCGCAGCGCTTGCCCTAGTGGCGCTTCCCGGTGTGGCCAGTGCCGATCCCGACGTGCTGCAGTCCACCGATCAGCTCGGCCTGAGTTTCGAGAAGACCAGCACGCCTCAGCCTGAAGGTGCGACCACCACCATCACGGTGCGCACCGCCGACGGCAAGGTTGTGCAGACGATCTCCGAGCCGTTCAAGGGCTGGCTCGGCAATGCCGATGTCGAGTTGCTCGATATCGATCAGGACGGCCGTGACGATCTGCTGGTTCAGGTCGACGCACGCGTCAAAGATGGGAAATGGGCCATCTGGCACGGGGTGGGGTCCAACCCCAAGCTGTCACGTGTCGGAGTGGTCGATGGGCATCCCGAGAGCGCCGGACCAGGCCTGATCAGGACACAGACCGAGCAGGGCACGTTTTTCTACACCATCAAGGGCAACGCGCTGGCCACTGCGCCGGCACCGCCTGCCTAACGGTGGGTCTGATGCCGCCTCGTTAGCCAAATGTGCTGTGGTGCACTCTATTAGGTATGCCAGAGGCTTTGCATCCCGTCTTCCAGCCACGTTTTGAGACCGTCCTCGCGCGTAACCCGGGGGAGGCGGAATTTCATCAGGCCGTCTTGGAGGTGATGGCCAGTCTGACTCCTCTGGTTGGCAAGACGCCGGACTACGACCGCTGGTCGATCCTGGAGCGGATCTGTGAACCAGAGCGGCAGATCATCTTCCGCGTTCCGTGGATCAAGGACGACGGCGCCGTCGAGATCAACCGTGGTTACCGGGTGGAGTTCAACTCCGCGTTGGGGCCGTACAAGGGCGGTCTGCGCTTCCATCCGAGCGTGAGTCTGTCGATCGTGAAGTTCCTCGGCTTTGAGCAGATGTTCAAGAACGCGCTCACCGGACTCCCGATCGGCGGCGGCAAGGGCGGATCCGACTTTGACCCCAAGGGCCGTTCGGATGCCGAGATCATGCGTTTCTGTCAGTCCTTCATGACCGAGCTGTACCGGCACATCGGCGAGTACACCGACGTACCGGCCGGCGATATCGGCGTGGGGCAGCGCGAGATCGGATATCTCTTCGGGCAGTACAAGCGCATCACTAATCGCTACGAATCCGGGGTGTTGACGGGTAAGGGCTTGCCCTGGGGCGGATCCCAGGTACGTACCGAAGCCACCGGATACGGTGTCGTGCTCTTCGCCCAGGAGATGCTCGCGACGCGCGCGCAGTCGCTGGACGCTAAGACAGTCGTGGTGTCCGGCGCGGGCAACGTCGCAATCTATGCGGTGGAGAAGGCGCAGCAGCTGGGCGCGACCGTTATCGCCTGTTCGGACAGCGACGGCTACATCGTCGACGAACGCGGCCTGAATCTCGAACTCCTCAAGCAGATCAAGGAGGTTCGCAGGGGCCGGCTTTCGGAGTATGTCGAGGAGCACGGCGGGGGCGCGCGTCAGGTCACCGACGGGAGCCTCTGGGAAGTGCCCTGCCAGGTCGCGTTGCCGTGCGCCACGCAGAACGAACTCGATGGCAAGGATGCTCGCAAGCTCATCGAAAACGGTGTGCAACTCGTCGCCGAGGGTGCCAACATGCCGTGCACTCCCGAGGCGGTGAAGTATTTCCACGATGCGGGCGTGCTCTACGCGCCGGGCAAGGCGTCGAATGCCGGTGGGGTGGCGACCAGCGCGCTGGAAATGCAACAGAACGCGAGCCGCGACTCGTGGTCCTTCGAGCAGACCGAGACCCGGCTGCGGTCGATCATGCGGTCCATCCACACCACCTGCGTCGAAACCGCCGACCACTACGGGGACCCCGGAAACTACGTGACCGGCGCCAACCTCGCCGGATACACACGGGTGGCCGATGCGATGGTCGCCCTCGGCGTCATCTGAGGATCGTGTTCGATCGTTCGGTTCCGGGCGCGCATCGGCTGTGTTATCAGTGACATATGTGCAGGTGCGGCGTGTTGGTGCTCACGGCGATCGCGGCTTTGGCCGGTGCCGCGGTGGCGCGTGCCGACCGGGCTGAGCCGGTGCCGCTATATGGCACCTACGACACCTACTTGGACCATGCGCGGCAGACATTCGAGGGCAGGCCGGACCCTTCGGACCCGTCGACGCAGTCGGCAAGCTTCACTACCATCTGCACCGCACAGGGATGCGTCGCGCATTGGCTGCGGCTGACTGATCTGACCGACAATCCCAGCGCACCGGCGCTGTTCGATTACCGATGGAACAGTGATCGGTGGGAATCGTCCGCGAGCTATCCGTTCCATTGCGGAGGTGGCGGCACGGTGACCGCGGCCAGGTCAGACTTCCTGGTCCCGAACGGCGATGGCAGCTTTTCCGGGGAGCGGACGTTCACGGTGGATGCGCCGGGATGTCCGGGTAATGGTCCGGGCACCTATCGGCTGCCCTTCACGCTGACGCCGACGGGTTAGCAGGTTTCGTCGCCGATTTGGTCGGTAGGTCCAGGTCACCTACACTTGGTCGGTTGCCTGGGCTGTGTCTCGCCCATGGCCGGTCGGCATGTGCTTTCAGGTTCTCATTTCGGGTTCCATAGATAGCACTACCGATGTACGACCCCTGACCGAACCCGGTCAGATACGGAAGATCACTTCGCAGTAGGCCCACCATGGGATGTACCAGGCCCTTTACGGGAACCGGTACGAGCGTGCTGTATGGGAACCGCGGCGAGAAAGGTTGATGGACTCTGTCATGACTATGACCGATCCGATCGCAGACTTTCTGACACGTCTGCGCAATGCCAACTCGGCATACCACGATGAGGTGACCCTGCCGCACTCGAAGATCAAGGCCAATATCGCCGAGATCCTCAAGCGTGAGGGTTACATCACTGATTACCGCACCGAGGACGCCCGCGTGGGCAAGAGCCTGGTTGTCTCGCTCAAGTACGGCCCCAGCCGTGAGCGCAGCATCGCCGGTTTGCGCCGCGTGTCGAAGCCCGGTCTGCGTGTATACGCAAAATCCACCAATCTGCCCAAGGTTCTCGGTGGCCTTGGCGTGGCGATCATCTCCACGTCCACAGGCCTGCTCACCGACCGCCAGGCAGCCCGTCAGGGCGTGGGCGGCGAAGTCCTCGCGTACGTCTGGTAGGGGAGGACAACAAACATGTCGCGTATTGGAAAGCAGCCAGTGCTGGTTCCCGCCGGAGTGGACGTCAACATCGACGGCCAGAACGTCTCCGTGAAGGGTTCCAAGGGCACTCTCGAACTGACAGTGAGCGAGCCGATCTCGGTGTCGCGCAACGATGATGGCGCCATTGTGGTGAGCCGTCCCGATGACGAGCGGCGCAGCCGCTCGCTGCACGGACTGTCTCGCACCCTGATCGCCAACCTGGTGACCGGTGTGACCCAGGGTTACACCACCAAGATGGAGATCTTCGGCGTGGGTTACCGCGTCGTCGCCAAGGGATCGGACCTGGAGTTCGCGCTCGGTTACAGCCACCCGGTGCTGATCGAGGCGCCCGAGGGCATCACGTTCGCGGTCGAGACCCCCACCAAGTTCTCGGTCAGCGGAATCGACAAGCAGAAGGTTGGCCAGATCTCGGCCAACATCCGCCGCCTGCGTCGTCCCGACCCGTACAAGGGCAAGGGCATTCGCTACGAGGGTGAGCAGATCCGCCGCAAGGTCGGAAAGACAGGTAAGTGACCATGGCTCAAACGAAGACAGAAGCGAAGCAGCACGAGCCCGTCGGCAAGAGCGTCTCGGAGGTGCGTCGCACGTCGCGTCTGCGCCGTCACGCACGTCTGCGCAAGAAGGTGTCCGGTACGGACGCACGGCCGCGTCTGGTCGTCAACCGTTCGGCCCGCCACATCCACGTGCAGCTGGTCAACGATCTCACCGGCACCACCTTGGCGGCGGCCTCGTCCGTCGAGCCCGATGTCCAGGCAGTGGACGGCGACAAGAAGGCACGCAGTGCTCGGGTCGGTCAGCTGATCGCCGAGCGTGCGAAGGCTGCCGGCGTGGACACCGTGGTGTTCGACCGCGGTGGCTACACCTACGGTGGCCGGATTGCCGCACTTGCCGACGCCGCCCGCGAGAACGGGCTGGTGTTCTGATGTTCGTGACTTTCAACGGAAGGAATGCATGATGGCGCAGCGCAATTCGGGCGCTCCTGGCGCCGCAGGCGGTGCCAACGAGGGTCGCGACGGCGGACGTGGACGTCGTGACAACCGCGACGATCGTCGTGGTCCGCGTGACAACGCCGAGAAGAGCAACTACCTGGAGCGCGTTGTCACCATCAACCGCGTCTCCAAGGTCGTCAAGGGTGGTCGCCGGTTCAGCTTCACCGCGCTGGTGATCGTCGGTGACGGCAACGGCTTGGTGGGTGTCGGCTACGGCAAGGCCAAGGAAGTTCCGGCCGCTATCGCCAAGGGTGTGGACGAGGCTCGTAAGAACTTCTTCCGCGTTCCGCTTATCGGTGGCACCATCGTCCACCCGGTCCAGGGCGAGGATTCCGCCGGTGTCGTCATGCTGCGTCCGGCCTCGGCCGGTACCGGTGTGATCGCCGGTGGTGCTGCTCGCGCGGTGCTGGAATGCGCTGGTGTGCACGACATCCTGGCCAAGTCGCTGGGTAGCGACAATGCCATCAACGTGGTCCACGCAACCGTCGCGGCGCTCAAGCAGCTGCAGCGTCCCGAAGAGGTTGCAGCCCGCCGCGGTCTGCCCATCGAAGATGTGGCACCCGCCGGCATGCTCCGGGCCCGTGCCGAGTTCGCAGCTGCGGCAGCACAGGGAGGCAGCCATGGCTGATCTGTTGATCACCCAGGTGCGCAGCACCATCGGATCACGGTGGAAGCAGCGCGAATCGTTGAAGACACTGGGCCTGCGCAAGATTCGCCAGACCGTTGTCCGTGAGGACAACGCGCAGACCCGCGGTCTGCTCCAGGTGGTTCGCCACCTGGTCACCGTCGAGGATGTGAAGTAAGCAATGACCATCAAATTGCATCACCTACGCCCGGCCCCGGGCTCCAAGACCGAGCGCACCCGCGTCGGTCGTGGTGAGGGGTCCAAGGGTAAGACCGCGGG
>Ga0265327_10003588_pt1 | contig 14647 bp, 10 predicted proteins | sample 41621metaG_FD_202089 | JGI IMG/M metagenome (GOLD analysis project Ga0265327, IMG submission 202089) | Rhizosphere microbial communities from Carex aquatilis grown in University of Washington, Seatle, WA, United States - 4-16-21 metaG | ecosystem: Host-associated > Plants > Roots > Rhizosphere... | reverse complement strand
ATGATTTTTTTCAGAAGGGTATTGACGTATCGGCCTTAACGTTCCATAAAATGTTAGCGGTAGCGCATAAATTAGATGCGCTCAATCAACACGCATCAGTTGTAGCGCTAACTTATATCGCCGCTCAGAGAGTTTACCCTTTTTATACCGATATGGCCGATATTAAAGCTATGCTTGAAAGTATTGCCCGTACATTTGGATATCATTATGGAAAACACAAACAAGTGCGTATCAATACCGTTTCTCAATCTCCTACTAAGACCACTGCAGGTGGTGGAATTAAAGGATTTACAGATTTCTTTGATTTTGCGCAAATGCAATCTCCTTTGGGAAATGCAAGTGCCGAAGATTGTGCGAATTATTGTGTGACCTTATTCAGTGATTTAACACGAATGGTGACTATGCAGAATTTATATCACGACGGGGGTTATTCTTCAACAGGAGTGAGTACCGAGCAATTGACAGGCAAATAATCTTCAATAATTTTAATAGAGAAGACAGGAGAATAACCTGTCTTTTTCTTTTTTATATAGAACCTAGCGCGTACTTTTACAAAAATTTTACTCATGTCCTTTTTAACCATATCTAATGAAAAGCCTGTTAAATGGGCTGTTTATATCACAACCATTGCAGTTTGTGCATTGGTAACAATTTTGAATCAAAAGTGGATCCCTCATCCGGATACTTTCCCAAATTTTATTTATAAGCTTCCTGCACTCAACGCATTTTTAAATGGAACTTGTAGTATTCTTTTACTTTTTTCATTGTGGGCGATCAAAAAAAGAAATATTGAGCTGCATAAAAAATTAAACCTGACCGCTTTTTTATTCAGTACTTTGTTTTTGCTGAGTTATGTAACAGCGCATTATTTTATTCCGGATACAAAATATGGCGATGTAGATCATGATGGTATGATGAGTGCGGCGGAAAGTGCTGCTGTGAGCGGTATAAAGCCTGTGTACGTTATTATTCTGCTTTCGCATATTTTTTTAGCTGTTGTGGTTTTACCCATGGTATTGTTATCTTTTTATTACGGATTAACAGATCAAAGAGAGAAGCATAAAAAACTAACACGCTTTAGTTATCCCATCTGGCTATACGTTACTGTTACCGGGGTGGTGGTTTATTTTATGATCTCTCCTTACTATAATTATTAGGTAGTATCTTTGAGCAAATGACTCGAAGTTTTTTTCATCTCTCGTTTATTTTTTTATGGTTTCTTATTTCGTGTAAAAATGAGGAAGAAAAAACGGGGTATTCTTATGATGGAAAAAAAATCACCTGGAGCGAAGAAATTGCACCCATTATTTTTAAGAATTGTACACCTTGTCACCGACCTGGAGAAAGCGGCCCTTTTGAATTATTAAGTTATGCTAACGCTGAAAAAAAGGCGAAACAAATAAAATTTGTTACCGAAACGCATTACATGCCGCCCTGGCCGGCAGACGCCACCTATTCGCATTTTATAGGGGAGAAAGTTTTAAGTGAAAGGGAAATTAATCTTATAAAAAGCTGGGTCGATACAGGCATGCTGCGTGGCGATAGTTTGTTGGAACCAAGCCCGCCACAATTTTACACAGGATCTTTTTTTGGAAAACCAGATCTGGTTATTCGTCCGCAACACCCGGTTTCCATAAAAGGAAACGGAACAGATGTGTTTTTAATTATGAAATATCCCTATGAAATTGAAAAAGACACCTTAATTGATTTTGTGGAATTTGTTCCGAATCAAAGAAAATTAATTCATCATGTAAACGGCCATTTAATCAGTTACGACGCAAAAAGAAAGTTTAATTATCTTACAGGGGAGTCGCTGCACGCAGACACACGCGTTCAATTGAATGATGTATACAGAGCGATGCACGTACCTTACATGGATAAACAACAACCCGAATTTCCAACACTCACACCGAACACGGTTTATTATTTGCCGGGTTATATTCCGCCGGCTTATCCGAAAGAAGTAGGCGGATATCATTTTAAAAAGAACGGCCTTTTTTTATTGAATAACGTTCATTACGGTCCAAGTAACAAGGACTTATTGGATAGCAGTTGCATAAATGTGTTTTACAGGAAAGCTCCCATTGAACGTCGCGTAGTTGAAACGCAGCTTGGAACCTTTGGTGTGTCTGCGATTGAACCGGAATTTATTATTCCGCCAAATGAAATAAAAACGTTTCATACACAGATGACCTTATCCACACCCATCTCCATGTTATCTGTTAACCCCCACATGCATTTGGTTGGAAAAACATTTTGGGCTTTTGCATTAAAACAGAATGGCGACACGATTCCCTTGATCCGCATAAATAAATGGGATTTCAGATGGCAATATTATTACACGTTTAAACATCCTGTAAAACTTGAATCAGGAATAACCATTCATGTTTATGGGACTTATGACAACACCAATAAAAACCCGAATAATCCTTTTCATCCTCCAAGAACCATAACTCAGGGTAATGGTGTAGAAAGCATGAAAACAACAGAAGAAATGTTCCAGTTTATTTTTACTTACATGCCTTATAAAGTAGGGGATGAGAAGATTGATCTGGAGAGGAAATAATCACCTGATTTTAGTGATAAAAGAACTATTTGGTAGTGGTTAACATTCCAAGTAATATGTGGTTTATATATTGGCAATATATGGGTAATATATAGGCAATATCTCTATATAACATATATATAGTCGAGTCTGAGGCTATGAGTTTCCCTTATGATCATCGGGTTGTTCCGAAGGAATTTCAGAACAGGGGCTCAAGAGGTGACCCTGACTACCTAGAAATTTTATTTCTTCTGACTCCGTCCCTTTGCCACTGCCTGCGCTGTCCAGGGGTCATCAGGCCAAGAATGTTTGGGATAACGGCGCTGCGGTTCTTTTTTTACTTCGAAATATAAATTGTTCCATGGGAAGGAAGATGGAGATAGGTATACAGTTTCCTCCTCGGGAGGAGGGTAGGGGGGAGGACTTTGAAACTTCGACCTTTAACTGTTCTATCGTTTCAAGAATCATCGCCCTAACCCTATTTATTTCTTTTAAAACTTCTTCATCTTTAAATCGTATAACTTTGAAACCAGCTTCCTCTAGTTCGGTTTGTCGGATAATATCTTTTTTTATCACCTCTTCTAACAAATGTGTATAGCCATCAACTTCAATTATTAATTTAAATTCTTTACACATAAAGTCGGCTATGTAATTTAGAACGGGTCTTTGGCGATTGAAAGTATAACCCATTTGTTTAGGTCTTAAAGCATATTTCCAGAGGCAAGCTTCGGCCTTTGTCATTTTTTTTCGGTTTTCATTCACGAAGTGATTTATTGTAGTAATTATTTCGTTTTGAATCCATCTTCTTTTATCTCCTCCCCCGCCCTTTGGGCACCCCTTCAAGAGGGGGATACTGCGTGCTTAATCCTTCTTTCTTCTCCCTTCGCTGTGACACGTGCAGATTTTTTGGAGAGCTATTTATTTCTTCTGACTCCTTCCCTTCGCCACAGCCTGCGCTGTCCAAGGATCATCGGGCCAGGAATGTTTGGGATAACGGCGTTGCAATTCTTTTTTTACTTCGAAATACAAGTTGTTCCAAAAACTTTTTAGATCGGAAGTTACCTGTACAGGCTTGTAGCCGGGTGATAACAGGTGCATCACGACTTTAGTTTTTCCATTGTTTAAAACAGGAGTATCACTTAACCCAAACACCTCCTGTAAGCGTACCGATAATACCGGCGTTGTGCCATTCGGAAAATACTGGATGTTTATTTTTGATCCGCTTGGCACTTCTATTTTTGAGGGCGTTAAAGAATTTAACGCCTGTTGTTTGTCCCAATCCAGCGAGTGAAATAACGCTTCATAAAGATCGAGTTTCTTTAAATCATCCGGCCTTTTTATATCTTTTAAATAAGGCCCAAGCCAGTTTTTATTTATTGCTAGTAAGGTCGGGGTACTAACGTCCGGCCATGCTTCATCAGCATTCCATTTAGCAAGGCTTAAAATCCTGTTTTGTAACTGAATCATGTTTTCTTCAAAAGACAAAAGAGTTTCACCTTCCATTTTAATGGCATTTGAAACGGCATCTGCCAAATGCTCAGGGTTAGGGGAGGGAAGAGGTTTAGATTGTAAAACGATGCTGCCTATTTTTAATTCTTTGGTTGCTATAAGTCCACCTTTGCGGGTGTCCCAGGTAATGACTTCCTGTTCTTTTACTAACGATTTTAAATCTTTAGGATTTAAAGGCGCTGCTAAAAATATTTTACCAAGCCCTTCTCTCAAATCCATGTGGGCCACAGCCAGCCAGGGTTCATGGGCGAGATCGTCTTTATGACCCACCATTGCATATTTTCCGTTTGCTAATTGAAACTGTGCATTGTTACCGGGACGCGCAAAGGCAATGCGTTCAGGATAGGCATAAGCCAATAGTAAACCCGTTTCAAAAACATCTACCGGACCGTTATTTATTTCCACGTCTAACATTTTACGATAAGATGCCGCAACTTTTTCTATGCGTCCAAATTTATTACCGCTGCTATTATTGCTTCGTGAACGACGTAAAGCTTCAATGCGCAAATTAATATCAACACCCGATTCTCTTGGTAAAGGATCACGTTCTTCTAAAACAGCGGCAATGTCTGTTGCTAGCTGTTGATCGGTTTTTTCTTTAGCTAACAATAGCATGTGTGCGATTCGTGGATGGCAAGCTAATTTATGAATCTGTTTTCCATGGGTTGTTATTTTTCCCTTTTCAATCGCGTTAAGTTGTTGAAGCGTTTCGGTTGCTTGTGTTAATGCGGACTTTGGTGGCGGCGTTAACCAGGCGAGTTGATTAATATCTGTGACACCCCATTGTGCCATGTCTAAAACAAGTGATGCAAGGTCCGCTTCCAGAATTTCAGGAACACGGTGTTCTGAAAGTCTTTCATTCGTTGCTTTTGTCCACATGCGGTAACACACACCACTGCTTAAGCGGCCTGCCCGGCCTGCGCGTTGATCGGCAGAATCTTTTGAGATGCGTATTGTTTCCAAACGCGATAGTCCCGATTTAGAATCGAAGCGGGATGTCCGACCAAACCCTGTATCTACAACAATCCGAATCCCTTCAATCGTTAAACTTGTTTCAGCAATAGATGTTGCTAAAACGATTTTCCGTTTTCCAAATTTATTTGGCATAATGGCCAGGAGCTGTTCCTGTTGAGGTAGTTGTCCATAAAGAGGATGAATTAAAAAACCATCTAATTGATTTTTAAGAAGTTCTTCTGTTTTTCGGATCTCTCCTTCACCGGGAAGAAAAACCAAAACATCTCCGGGGTGTTCTTTTACTGCTCTGGCAATGGTTCTTGCTGTGAGCTCCGGCAAAAGTGTTTCATCGGCATCATTGGTATAAATAATTTCTACAGGATATTGTTTGCCTTCGCTCACAGCCACAGGTGCTTTTAAAAGCAAGGTAAGCTGCGGCATATTTAAAGTGGCAGACATCACCATGATTCTTAAATCAGGGCGTAATACTTGCTGAGCTTCACGACACAAGGCCATAGCAACATCCGCATGTAAACTCCGCTCGTGAAATTCATCAAAAATAACAAGCCCCACATTTTCAAGCGCATTGTCCTGGTGTAGCATGCGTGTTAGAATTCCTTCTGTCACCACTTCAATAACTGTTTTTGATCCCACCTTATTTTCAAAACGAATGCGGTAACCAATGGTCTGGCCAATATCTTCATTTAAAAGTGACGCCATGCGCGCCGCGATAGTTCTTGCCGCCAGCCGGCGTGGCTCCAGCATAATTATTTTTTTGCCCTGCAACCAATCTTGTTCCAATAAGGCGAGAGGTAACAAAGTGCTTTTGCCAGCACCCGGCGGAGCATTCACTATCAGTGTGTTTTGTTGAGAGAGTAATTCGCGGACCTGCGAAATAATTTCGGTAACCGGGAGATCTATTTTATAGGGATCGAAGGGCAAGGCGTACAGGATATTGATAAATTAGGAATTGCAAAAATAACATCAATTAGCGTAATATTCATTGTCTTAACCCCTTTCATTTCCAGCAATTTACTATATTTGTGCCCCTTAAAACCACTTAGACACTAAGGTCACGCAGAAACACTAAGAAAAACTTAGTGACCCTCCTTGTTCTCCGTGTCTCCGTGGTAAAAAAGAGAGAGAAAAACAGAGATGAAGAACATACGTAACTTTTGTATTATTGCACATATCGACCATGGTAAAAGTACCCTGGCCGACCGATTATTAGAATTCACGGGCGCGGTTAGTAAACGCGACATGCAGGCCCAGGTGCTGGATGACATGGATCTTGAAAAAGAACGAGGCATTACTATTAAGAGCCATGCGATTCAAATGGATTATGAATACAAGGGCGAAAAATATGTACTCAATTTAATCGACACACCGGGTCACGTTGATTTTAGTTACGAGGTGTCCCGTTCTATTGCTGCCTGTGAAGGCGCTTTGTTGATTGTTGATGCAGCGCAGGGAATCCAGGCGCAAACGATTTCCAATTTATATCTTGCTTTAGAACACGATCTCACCATCATTCCTATTTTAAATAAAATGGATTTGCCAAGCGCAGAACCTGAGATGGTGACCGATCAAATCGTTGACCTTATTGGTTGTGATCGTGAAGAAGTTATTCCTGCCAGTGGAAAGACCGGTATGGGCATAGAAGAAATTTTAGCAGCCATCATTGAACGCATTCATTGTCCGGTTGGAGATCCTGATGCACCTCTCCAAGCACTGATCTTTGATTCGGTTTTTAATTCTTTCAGAGGAATTATCGCCTATTTTAAAATCATTAACGGTACTATTAAAAAAGGTGAGAAAGTAAAATTTGTAAATACCGGCGCCTTTTATAATGCAGATGAAGTAGGCGTTTTAAAATTAAAACCGGAACCCCGCGCTCAGCTTAGTACGGGCGATGTAGGCTATATCATTTCTGGAATAAAAAGCGCGAAGGAAGTTAAAGTGGGAGATACGATCACCCATTTTGATCGTCCTTGCGAAGAAGGAATTCATGGTTTTGAAGAAGTGAAACCAATGGTTTTTGCTGGAATTTATCCGGTAGATACAGAAGATTTCGAAGAGTTACGTTACAGCATGGAGAAACTTCAACTGAACGATGCTTCTTTAACCTGGGAACCGGAATCCTCTCTGGCCTTAGGCTTTGGCTTCCGTTGCGGCTTCTTAGGAATGTTGCACATGGAAATTGTACAGGAACGTTTGGAGCGCGAATTTAACATGACCGTTATTACAACGGTTCCCAACGTGTCGTACATAGCTTACCAAACTAACGGAGATGTAGTAACCGTAAATAATCCTAGTGACCTCCCCGATCCGGGCCGTATCGACCGTATCGAAGAACCCTACATTAAAGCAAATATTATTACCAAGTCCGATTTTATTGGACCTGTAATGAGTTTGTGTATTGAAAAACGCGGCCAGATCGTTACTCAAAATTATTTAACGGCTGATCGTGTCGAATTAGTTTTTGAAATGCCTTTAGGAGAAGTGGTGTTTGATTTCTTCGACCGTTTAAAATCTATTTCAAAAGGATATGCGTCGTTTGATTATCATCCAACAGGAATGCGTGATTCAGATTTAGTGAAGTTAGATATTCTTTTAAAAGGAGAACCGGTGGATGCCCTGTCTTGCTTAATCCACAGAAGCAATGCTTATTTATTCGGTAAAAAAATCTGCGAAAAATTAAAAGAATTAATTCCGAAACAACAATTCGAAATTCCTATACAAGCTGCCATCGGTGCAAAAATTATTTCCCGCGAAACAATCAGCGCCATGCGTAAAGACGTTACTGCCAAATGTTATGGTGGTGATATCAGCCGGAAACGTAAATTACTTGAAAAACAAAAAGAAGGTAAGAAACGTATGAAACAAGTTGGTACTGTAGAGATTCCGCAAAGCGCATTTATGGCGGTGTTGAAGCTGAATGATTAAAACTAACAGGATTGTTTAGAACGACGATTACGGGTTAATATCACAAACTAGTAAGTGATTCAATCATGTTGTTAGCGACTCATCTATTTGACAGAGCTACGAGTTAAACGAGCCCGTATCTATTTTACAAGTTCTTCTTTTTCGGATGCTGTCGGGTGTCATAAAAAACCAGCAAGTCAATTTGATTTCTCTTCAAGCGGTAAATCAATAGATTGTGTTTAGTAATTAAAACTTCGTGAACATCCTTCTTACCAGAGCCTTTGAGTTTTACGGATCCGGATTCTATTTGTTGCAGGACTTTCTGAGTGTTTGAAATTAATTTTTCTATCTCTTTCCTGGTCCAGTTTTTTTCAAGATATGTTATTATTTTATCGAAACTAGCAGTTGCTCTTGTAGACCAAATTACTTTTTTAGCCATTTCCCATATTTTTTCATAACCTGATCGTGAGGAACGCCCCCGCCGCCATTCAGTTCCGTTATTGCTAATTCAACATCTGCTTTTACATCATTATGAAGTTCATCCCAAAGATCGGTATCCTCAGTTTTGATGAGGTCCTTTATTTTTTCGATCAAATGCTTACTCTCGATGTTTAAAATGAGTTGGCTAAGCTTTACTTTTTCGGCATATAGGCTCATAAAATTTCTTTTTTACTTAATCAAAGATACACATTTTCAACAGGATTTACAACCGATGTTCTTCCTCATGGTACTATAAAGGTGGGTACTGTAGAGATCCCGCAAAGCGCATTTATGGCGGTGTTGAAGTTGAATGATTAAATAAACATTCTTGTAATTTTATTTAAGCAATCATCGTTTATTAAAAATAGTCAACCACTTATGGATATTAATTGACCAGATTGTTTTAAGTGTTTACATTTGAAATGATAAATCATATTTTATCTTTTACTTATGCCTACACTATTTACCCAAACGAAATCCAACGGGAGTTTTGTAAAATATTTTCTGATTTTATTTTTTTTTGTTAGTAACGTTTTTATTTTCGCGCAGCCCACATGGACGGTGGTCTCCAGTCAGGCACCTGACTCTTCGGGAAGCCTGATGTTACTGCTCTCCGATGGTTCAGTTCTTTGTAAAACGACTAATGGGGGCGATGGCGTTGGAACTATATGGGATAAGTTGACTCCGGATATCAATGGAAGTTACATTAACGGAACCTGGTCGCGCGTATGCCCCATGGCTAACAGCCGTTTGTATTTTTCTGCACAAACGTTTAAAAATGGAAAAGTATATGTAGCTGGCGGTGAATACGGCACGGGCAGTGGCCTGGGAGAAATTTATGATCCCGTTACAAATAGCTGGACACAGCTACCTAACACCAATAATTTTTTAGGAGACGCCAATTCAACTCTTTTAGAAGATGGCAGAATATTGCAGGCATCGCTTTCCGCATTTAATAAAACGCTTATTTATAATCCAGTAACAAATGCGTATTCCAATGGTCCAAGCTGCATTGGTGGGCACGACGAATCTACCTGGCTGAAATTGCCCGATAAAAGTGTGTTGTTTGTAGACATTGGAAGCACAAATTCAGAAAGATATATTCCGGCAACAAATCAATGGATCGCTGATGCTAACGTTCCCTCCAATTTATATGACCCCTATGGTTCTGAAACAGGTCCGGCTTTTTTGTTACCGGATGGCAGAGCTTTTTTTATGGGCTCTGAGGGCAACACAGCTTTTTATACGCCTTCAGGAAATACCAGCCCCGGTACCTGGGCAAATGGCCCTTTTATCCCCGGAAACAACGGAATGCCGGATGCAGCCGGAGCTATGATGGTAGATGGAAAAATTATTTTTTGTGCCGGGCCAAGACCAGCAGCTACAAACAGTCTTTTTATTGTACCCACTTATTATTATGAATTTAATTACTTAAACAATTCATACACGCAATTATCTGCACCAGGAGGAGGTTCATTTACAAATGATACAGCATTCACAAGTGTTATGCTGGATTTACCGGACGGTGGTGTTATGTTATCTCGTGCATCCACGAAAGATTATTATATTCACAAACCCACCGGCGCACCCCTGGCAGTGGGTAAGCCGACCATTACAGCGGTTTCACAAAGCGGCTGTACAAATACTTTTACATTAACCGGCTTATTGTTTAATGGAATTTGTGAGGGCGCCTGTTACGGAGACGATTGGCAAATGAATACCAATTTTCCGATTGTACGTTTAACATCCGGGTCTAACGTTTATTATGCACGAACCTACAACTGGAATAGAGTGGGGGTGCAAACAGGTTTATTACCGGATACAACTTTGTTTGAGCTGCCGTCCACTATTCCCGGCGGAACCTATTCTTTGTCTGTGATCGCGAATGGTAATAGTTCTAACCTTATCACGTTTACTTTCAGTTCATTTCCTGCCTTAACAAGCGCATTGTATGCGCCTGACCTTTGTTCGGGTAATAATTTTACGTACAACGCAGTTGCCAATTTACCGGGTACTACAGTGCTTTGGACAAGGGCCGCAGTGCCTGGAATTAGTAATGCAGCAGTTACAGCACCTCAGGCATCAAACCCAAACGAAACATTAATTAATACAGCCGGTTTTTCCAAAACAGCTGTGTATTCCTATACCTTAACAAATGGTACCTGTGTTACTTATTACAAGGTGAGCGTGGTTGTTCATCCCGCTGGTACTGCTTCGATTACCGGAAACACTTCTATTTGCAGCAACGCGACCACAACTTTAATGGTGAGTGGCATTGTTACATACTCCTGGAGCACTGGGGCTTTCACCAAAACAATATCCGTAAACCCATCTTCCACTACTATTTACACGGTGAGTGGCAATAGTTATTATGGCTGTTTAACTTACAAAACCATAACGGTGACGGTAAAGCCGGCGCCTTCAGTTAGCATTGTTGGACAAACAACGCTTTGTATAGGAGAATCGGTTATTTTAACTGCCAGCAGTGATGCGAATAATTATAACTGGACCAACGGAAGTAACACAAATACTGTATCTGTTTCTCCAATTTCAAACACCACTTATTCTGTTTCTTCTTCTTCAACAAATGGTTGTCACGCAACCGCAGTAATTACTTTAAGCGTGCAGGCTTGCGACGGAATTGTAGGGAATAAAACAATAAGTTTATCAGCGAACGTTTTTCCAAATCCATTTCAGGATAAAGTAAATATTGAATGTACGATTGGGAATGAAGGAATATATACTTTTCAAATGTTTGATATTTTTGGCAGACTCGTGAAAGAAGAGCAGAATGAATTTGTAAAAGGGCTCAACGAAAAGGTGTTAGATTTAACAGATTTTTCCAAGGGGCTCTATTTATTAATGCTTCGAAGGGACGCACATGTTTTTAAAACAAAGTTGATTAAGGAGTAGTTTTAAAGATGAGGAAACTGGCGTATTTAGATGGTTTGCGGGGCATTGCGGCAATGATCGTTGTTTTTCATCATCTCGCGCTTATGTTTTGCCCGGCTATGGTTTATGGGGAAGATACTGCATCTCTTGCAAAATTTTGTTCTACCACTCCTCTGAACATTTTTTATAACGGCGACTTTGCCGTGAGTTTATTCTTTGTATTAAGTGGATATGTCCTCAGTTATAAATACGTACTTTTAAACGATCCGCGCATTATCATTGGTTACGCTGTGAAACGTTACTTCCGACTCATGCCATTAATTGGCTCTTCTGTAATTTTTATAGTGCTTTGCATAAAGATGGACCTCATTAATACTGCGCCATTAAATGGATACACACAAGTTGGTGATTGGTTGCTCGGTTTTTTTAAAACAGATGCTACATTTTTACAATTGCTTGAAAATATTTTTTATGGCATCTTATTTTTCGGTGATAATACATACAATCCTGTTGTGTGGAGCATGCAGGTGGAGTTTCTGGGGTCTATGCTTTTGTTTGCGTTCATACTCCTCAATCATAAAGTTAAGTGGAAGTGGATTTTATTTATCGCGGCGCTCATTCTCGCTGTGTATTATAAGCATTATTATTATATGGCCTTTTTAATGGGTTACGGTTTGTGCTACTTAAATGAAACGAATAAAATTAAACCTCTGCCAAGAGGATTAAAATTGCTCGTTCTTCTGCTGGCAATTATATTGTCTTCTTTCCCGGCGTCATGGTTGTATTGGAAGAGTTCGATGTACCGTGTTATTTATTTTGACTTCAGCGATGTGGTTTCTATTTACCATATTGCCGGCTCTACATTATTTTTACTATTGACTCTTAAACATCTGCCTGCCGAAAAATTCCTGTCACTAAAACCAATTCGGTTTTTGGGGAAAATCTCATTTCCGCTTTATTTATTTCATATTATTTTATTGATATTGATTGCCAACCCTATCTTTGTTATGTGTTATCCCCACCTTGGATATTTTTTCTCTTTCCTGGTTTGTGTAATTGTATCTCTGCCGGTTCTTTTCGGCGTGAGTTATCTCGCTAACCGCCTTATAGACCAACCCGCGCTGCGCTTTGCCAATGTTATTGAAAAGTGGTTTTTGTTGAAGGTGCTTAGGTGGAATGGTAAGAGTAAGGTGCGATAAAATATAATAGAGACAAGCATTAAAAAGAATACAAATTTCAATTTACTTCTGAAATTGTTTTTTCAAGTTTATTGTAATAATAAATTTTATAACCTTTATTTTTAATAGCCTCGAAATCTGATTTTTCTAGTTTATTAATTGAATATGCCGTTGCGTTAGTATAAAACATAAATTCAATGGGATACTCAATATTCAAGACAACCGATTTTTTTTGAAATCTATTTTGAAACTTTTTGTAATCATCACAATACTCTTCATGCTTTGGTTTCTCAAATCCGAAAGAAGTTCTCTCAAAACAATATCTAACAGGAAGCGCGATCATTAAAACGAGTAAGATCCATGATAAAACTTTAAGGCCCTTGCTGGAAAATTCATTTATCAATTTGTCCTTTAAGTCAAAGAAAAAAAATGCGGTAACTATAAATAGTGCGGGGCTGATAAATAAAATATACCCTGTCATTTTTGTTTTTGCAAAGGAAAAAAAGATTAAGGGAATAGAAATCCATATGAAAAGCGTGAGTAAAGTATAATCCCTGAATTTACTTTTCGCAAGTTTGTAAACTAAATATACCAAAGGAATATAAATTATTTCAGAATATTTAATTCGTATATTATTTAAATAATGAAGCCATCCGTCATCTGGCTGGCCATCTAATTGACTGGATAAGTGAAGCCAGTGATGGTAGTATTCCCATTTTGCTTCAAGTGTGAAATTTCGAAGAATATAAATTTGCCAAGGCGCAGCAATAACTATACTTGCTATAAACGAAAATAAGAGAAATTTAATAATTTCATTTTTGCTGGCCTTAAACTGTAACAACATTGTTAAATGAATTGGCAAAACTATGAGGGCTGGAAGCCATTTAGTAATTATAGCAAATCCAATAAAAATTCCACTTAAGATTGCTAAGGAAGTAGATTTATTTTTGGAGTTATAGTAAGCAAATAGGATCGAAATTTCTATAAAAGCGAGGAAAAGAATATCATAATGATCTGTAGCTATTCGACCAGCTCCAATTTCAATAATAACCCCATTTATAGATATAAAAAACGCAGAGAGAATCCCTGTTTTTTTCGTAAAGAATGCTTGGCCTAATAGATAGGTTATGAATATCGCTAGAACTGAAAACAGAAATGAAGGTATTCTGGTTGCTAATTCTGTAACACCAAAGATTCTATAGCTTGTTGCAATTAGCCATAAAGGCAATGGTTGTTTATGAACCCAAATGTGATTACTATACCATTCTTTATAATCATAATTCAATAATGGATTTTCATAAAGCGTTGGCTCAAGTGGATGATTGATTAAATTTTTTGCAACAAGAGCGTGGAATCTCTCGTCCCATTTATGAAGACACTTATCTTGTGATAACCTGAATCGAAGTGCAAGGCCAACCACTAGAATAATTATTAGTAAAGCGGAGTATTGATATTTTTTAAAGAATTTATTCAAAGTTTATTTTCTCATTTATAATTCTGCCATCCACTTCTATTTGTAAATTGTAAGTTTTATTGGCTTCTGACAAAAATAGCGTTTCTAAAATATCGGAAACCATTATACTTTTAACACCCCTCCCTGTGATATCTGTTATGGATATCTTAACACTATTTTTTTTTGTTGCGCCAAAAACCCTAATATTATAAGTATTAGATGAAAGTTGCATTATAGAAACCGTTATTAGGGGTTTTATTTTTAAGCTTCTAGGTTTGTATTTAAGTCTTTTATGGGCCTTTTCTGCCTTTAGATCTCCTATTTTGTTTATCAATACAGTATCATAATTGATGGTTAGATTTTGAATAATTTTATTCAAATCTGGTAAAGTGTCGGATTTGTATACTCTTACATAGTCAACATCGAAGTAATTGGGAAAAGGCGTTAGTTCATTTGGTCCGGGATTAAAAGCTCCTTTATCTTTTGCTATCCCTGTGCCAAGTGTAAGATTCATTGGCATATCAAACGAGTGATCTGAATAGGCTATTAAATTACCATTTAAATACCATTTAATAAAATTAGGAGACCAGTCTCCGGAAACGACGTTGTAATTTTCCCTTAATTTTTGATTTGTAGAAACCCAATGGCCCCAACTTTTTCTGTAATTGAGAAACTCTTTGTAATTTGAACACCCATCAGGACAATGAATAT
>Ga0265327_10003587_pt1 | contig 14654 bp, 13 predicted proteins | sample 41621metaG_FD_202089 | JGI IMG/M metagenome (GOLD analysis project Ga0265327, IMG submission 202089) | Rhizosphere microbial communities from Carex aquatilis grown in University of Washington, Seatle, WA, United States - 4-16-21 metaG | ecosystem: Host-associated > Plants > Roots > Rhizosphere... | reverse complement strand
ACGCCAACACGTCAGTCAGATGACTCGGCCGATCAAGCGGATAGCGCCCAGGTTTATTGACGTCACCCAGCACCGACACCAATTGACTCTGAAATTGCAACACCACAATATTGACTTGTGGCTGTTTGACGAACCCGCCCTCTTCCAGACCCTTCGCAATCTTCTTCTCTGCATCACCTGTCACGACACCACCAACAGCCACCTCGCCCAATAACGGGAAAGTCAGCGTGCCTGCTGCAGAGACACGGGTTTCAAGTGTGAGATCCGGGCTACCGTAAACGGTGATACGCACCATGTCACCGGCACCAAGAACGTAATCCGGCTTAACTTCGCCGGCCTGAGCACCAAATGACAGCAAAGCAACTACGAACATCAGAAATAACTTGCGCATGCTTCAGTTTCTCCAGTCAGTAAGTGGCCGATCAAAGACCGGACAGACCTTTTTCAATATGCGCAGAATCAGTTGCCCCCTGCTTGGCATCTGGCTTGGTATCCGGCTTATTCTCGACCGCTTTGGCATCCGACGCCTTGGTTTCGGCCGGCTTGTCAGTTTTGTTTGAATTCATGTCGGCAAAAACACCCATATACTCAACCTTAGCCGTTGCGCGGAGTTTTTCCACTTGTTGCTTGGCGAGCTCGGTTCTGCGCTGAGTGACAAGATACTGCTCGATCATCGGCGTCGCTTTATCTCGGGTAATTGGCTGCTCCTGGGATCCCGCAAGTACGATGATATTGATCGTGTTTTTTGCGGGCACGATGACGATTTCACCATCTTTCATTTGATTCAACTTGGGCAATAGTTCGATCGGTAACTGTTCAGCTCCGCGAACATCACTGCTGGCAGAAAATCTCAGATTCTTTTCCTTCAGCCAATTGGCAATCTCATTCAGATTCTTGGCTGATTTCACTGCTGTTTCTATTTCAGCAAGCCGGTCATTCCCCGCTGCGACTGCAAGCTCTTGCAGCCGATAGTTGCGACGCTTTTCAAACAATTCCGGATGCTTGTTGTAGAAATCGGTGATTTCCTGTTCGGTAGGCTTCTGGACTGAAGAAACCTGTTGTTCGATGAAGGCCTGTGCGAGGATGTCCCGCTTCGCATTTTCAATACTTTGAAGAACCTTCGGGTCACGATCCAGCTTCGAAGCAACGGCCTGATGCACAATCAATTGTTGATCCACCAATCGTGCAAGCAATTGCCGAGATACGGCCTTGGCCTGTTCTTCGTTCATCTGGCCCATCCGACTCATCTGAGCATTTAGCTGATGGACGGAAATTTCATCGCCATTCACCTTGGCAACGACTTGTGTCTGCGCCTTGTCGCCATGATCCTTGTTGCCGCAAGCGGTGAGGCTCACCGCAAGAATTACTAGCACCAATGCAGATATGGGTGACTTAGTTTTATACATGAAGGAAGCCTTAACTATGCGCATGAAATGAGGACTAGATACTAAGTACCTTTTGTTACGTTTTTCTTGCGCCAACAAGACAATGGTGTGAAATAAGCAATGGCGCCAATTCGGCGCCATTGCTTATTTCGAAGGATCGAAACAGAGGGAGTAATTACATATTCGCCATCAAGTGGCGAACGTGCTTTTGTAAGCAAGTTCTGTCGAGCTAATAAGTTTCGCGACGACGATAAGCCATGAAACCAATGACGCCCAGCCCGGCCACCAACGAAATCATAAAGCCAGGTTCGGGAACCGCAGAAACACTGATGCCCCCTGCATAAAGCCCACCGCCCAAACCGTTGGCAATGCCACTCACCTGTAGATAATAGCTACCGGAGGCCAATGGGTTGATTGTGAAATCAAGGCCCGAACCCTGAAGGCTGTTGTTGGAGGCGTCAACCAGGTTCAACGACAGATCATTGACATTCAGGAACGGGGTGCCGCCAACCGTAAAGTTTAGTGCACCTGCGCCAAAACTGGCATCAGACGCCGTATCCAACGAAAAGTAAATTTTGTCCAGAAACGATCCAGTGACAACGTTGCCGCCAAAGGTGCTGGAACTGTTTGAAATATTACCCAGACTGTAATCCGCCGCTTGTGAACCAAGGCTCATGCCCAGCATTAACGACGAAACTAATAATGTTTTGATGGACCGCATGGGACCTCCATTACAAAAACGAACTACGGACTGCGATCATGTCAAAACACAGTGACAGCTATATTTATCAGACATAGTCCGATCGGACTATGTCTTGCTGACGACATTGGAGGCCCGGTATTGAGATCAACATTACCAAACAATGTTTAGGTGCTAAAAATCAACTCGCACATTTGCTGTGATCGAGTTGCTCTCGAATCCATTACCCGAAAGTGAACTATCCCGCTTTGTTTTTTGCAGCGACAGCATCGTCTGAATTTTTTCATGTGGGAGATAGCTTACGACCAGTCCTGCGGTTTTCACCTTATCTTCACGGCTATTCCCAATACCAGCCACGTAATTGATGCTTTGGTAGCTCATGTTCCCTTGCACAGTTATCTTTGCCGTGGGCATCCAGGCCGGGGTCAGACTAAGGCTGTCAGTCACGACATACGTACCGGCCAAGTCATCAATCGCATACATATCACGCGCAACTCCTGCCTGAACGGCTGTTTTACCTGTGACCTGCCAGTTAAGATTCGTGCGACCGATCCAGTCAGTGACATCTCGCTGTTTGAGTACCTCATAGCGCCTGTCCACCAATCCAACACGACCATTGATCATGGTTTTTCCCGCCGGTTGCCAGACAAAGTCCAGCGCCAACTCGCGCTGCTGATTCTGGTTGTTAAACACATTATCCAATGCTGGATAAGTAGTATCGATCTGCCGTGCAGAAAGCCCGACCAGGTTGCCTGCGGCAGTTTTGTATTGGAGCAGCATTTCGTTGGCAGCATCGTTGCGATCTGAAGACCGATAGCCTGCGAGACCATTTTTGTTTTCAGTCTCATCATGCTGAACGTGCAATCTCCAACTTGGGTGAAAATCCCAGTTAAGGCTCATCAGACTTCGAGTATTCGTCCTGATATTGAGTACAGGATTATGAACATCATTAAAACCAGCCATGGACTTCTGCTCGCTCATGCTCAACTCGCCAGCGAGATGGTTCCCAATGCTCCAGTTCCAACCAACCTTCTTGTTGCTGCCGTTGTTATTCAGGAAATCGAAACGATCAAAGCTGGTTTTATTCAGGCCAATCTGTACCAGAAAATGCTGCCGACTGAGCCGAAAATCCGCATTGACCCCTGCCTCGGTCGTGGACATGCGATCCGACATCGCCTCACTCCCCAATGCAATGCGTGCCTGGTCCTTAGATGCAAATCTGAATACGTTGTCGTCGTAGGTTAAGGTTTCAGAGACATAGGGCTTGAGATCAATCTGACCTTCTGCCGACGCCTGAAACGCCAAGAATGGCGTCATCATGAGCGCTGCACGCAACATCATCATCTGGAATGCGGAAGAATGTTTCATCACCAATAGTGCCAAGCCCCGGTATACAACACCCAAATCCCAAGCATTGCGTTAGTCACTGCATGCGCGATCACGGGCACCCAGAGATTTCCAAATTTCACATAAAGCCCGCCAAACGCCAGACCAGCCAGCAATCCAGCAAGCCAGAGGTTGTGCTCCACGGCAAAAAGCGCAGCAGTCACAACAAAGGCAAACCACCTGATTTGCGATGGATTCACAAGGCTAAAATCCGGGTTTTCAATCCAGCGCATGAAGAATGACCGCCAGAAAAGTTCTTCCATCAGCGGCACAACTAGCGCACCACCAGTAAGTCTGCAGACCGCAAGCACGGGAACGATATGGCCATCCGCGCCGGTCGGATCAAATCCCTTTCCGGCAGCTTCCATCGCTGCCCAATTCGGGTAAGGCATGACCCACATGGCAAAAACTGCCATGCCTGTAACAATTGCAATCAACAAGCCTCGCAAGGAAATGTTGATCGGCCACTTCAGTTCTGAATAGCCACGCCACATCCACAGCAAAAAAGCCCCAACCAGACCAACTCTTGCCACATACAACCAGCGGGAATCAAAACCGTTGGCTTCAATCATTCGAGCAAGTGGATGATCAATGGCAAGAAACAGGATATAGATCGCGAAAGGAATAATCCGTGAAGCGGAATTGCCTTTCGGATTGATCATGGGACTCCGCGCAAATAGACGGATATTAGAGCGTGATTGTTACGGAATTATTGCCCTGATCTGAGCATCGAACTGCATTCAATGAAAAGCCCGCCTTGTGACGGACTTTTCATTTACCCAATCGTCTTATGCAGACTTTTGTTTACGCCTGACAGTGAAACCAACCAACCCCAGACCGGCCAGCAGCATTGCAAGCGTGTCAGGTTCTGGAACGGCAGCAATAGCCCCTGGGGATCCTACTTCGACACCATTCGCTGAAAGAAAGGCGCCATGAACACCAATAGCACTGTTTTGAGTGAGGACAGTATTGTTTAAACCTGCAGCGTTATCAAAAGTGAATCCGGCAGTCGTTGCACCGAAATCAACGCGAGTAATCAAGGTTCCGCTGCCATTGAAGATATTGACTGCATCGGATGTACTGCTCAAGCCGACGCCAGAGCCACCATAATTGCCGATTGTCAGGCCAGCAGGAGGGTTCGCTCCAAACCAGGCGCTAATGAAGCTGGCATCAATCGCGGCATCATTGCTACCAGAAGCATTGCCTTCAAGAAAAACGACTGACTGTCCAGCAGCAATACTGGTCACGCCACGAAGGGCAACCGCCGAGGAAAATGCATTCGAATTATCGTCAATTTTCCATCCGCTAATATTGACTGTAGATGAGCCAGTATTAGTCAGCTCAAACCAGTCAGCCGCGTAAGTTGCACTGCTGCCAGCGGCATTAACCTCAGAAATGATAATACCGGCTTGCGCTTGCATAGACATCATGGCCATCAGTGAAGCGGCCAATACTGTTGTCTTGATCTTGAATGACATCATAATAATTCTCCAGAAATTTCAGAAATGAATGCTTATCTGGCAAAAATCCGAGGTTAACGAATACTGTTGCGATTTCTGCGTCGAGCAGAGAAACCGACCAGACCCAAACCGGCAATTAGTAGCGCAAGGATTTCAGGTTCAGGCACTGGCGCAAGGGAAACCCCACGAATCGACATCTGCCCGGTTGGGTCGGTGTACAAAACCGTGAAGCCTTCGTTGCTCACTTGCGACAGAGAAGTTGCACTCAGATTATCCGTAATCTCATACAAGTAGCTTTGTGAAAGTTCGTTCAATCCGTAGCTTGTTGCAAACAGTTGTACCTGACCGTTAACCACCTTGCCCGTCAGCGCCAGCAGACCAGTCACTCCGGGAGCACCAGGGGTAGTTGAATTGGCAGTTGCGTTATTTACCAGACCTAAGCCATTCACCAAGTTGTAGTCAAGTTTCCAGACACCATTGGTCAACACCCACTTCTGCAAGCCGCCTTCACCCAGCGCCGCTGCTCCTGCGCTGCCGTTCTTCGGCTGACCGCTATCGGCGACATACATGACTGTGGAACTGGCCATGAAGTACTGTTCCGGGCTGAGATATACAAAGCTGCCAACCCGCGCGTTATTGACCCCATTCGCCAAATCAGCCGTCAAATTGATGGATCCATTATTGCCTTTGGAAGACAACGAAGTGGCTGGTGGCGTGATATGCGTGGTGATAAGTCCTGCAGCAGAGGTCGGAAGACCACCATTGGCGTTGGTCAGTGTGCTGACATTTGTGAAATTTTGGGTTCCACCGGAAGGTGGATTGAAATCACGGGAAACGTAAAGAGTATTACCGCTTCCATTATTGATAATGGAGACGACCCTTGTATCCGTAGAGTTATCTATCATGGTTGCCGTGCTGGCACCACGAGTTGCGTAGTAAACGCCCTGAGACGGGTCGGTCTTGCTTGAAGCCTGTCCGGAAATATAGAACGAGGATCCATCTACCGTCGCCACACTACGCGGGTTATTCTGATTGTAAACACCGGTCAATGCTGTGCTGGTGTCGACACTCCCATTGGCACCAATCAAGGCGACCACACGTGGCACCGTCGTGAACGGATTTCCGGTCTGATTGGCAGCAGTAAGACTGGTGGTCTGTCCAAGCGCAGCTGTGCCATAAGTGGGTAGCGAAGCACTGTTAAAATCGTTGGCATTTACGCCGTAGCCCATGATGGTCAAATACTTCCCATCAACTGATCGCTGCAGAATACCCTCCGAAGCCGAACCATATTCGCCGGAAATCGCATAATTGCCGCCGCTGTTCATCTGCGGCAGAGTTAGTGTGCCGGCCGCAGTAGCGACATTGCCATCAGTATTCAGCTGGAACTGCCTCAGCACGATGGGAGAAGCTGAATCAAGCCCTCCCCCGTTATACGAAGACACAGTACTGATGACAAGATCATCTGCCGTGAAGGAGAAGATGGAATCAGCAAGCGCCGATTGTGACGCAGCAAATATTCCGAGTAATACTGCGATAACGCGCACTGACGCGTAGTATCCTGTCATTTTTATGGTTTGCATCAATTCTTCCCAAAGCTTCTATTAATTCGTTTTAGAGGTTATGTGGTGCCAAAACTTGACCACTTACTATGAGTTGGTTCACCAAAACTAAAAACCACAACTAAACTTTATCAAGTCAATATTTCGCAGGTGTGATCGCTAGTGGCTGGGGTATAGTCCGAAAGGACTACAAGAGACCTTACTTTGAGGGGCGCCGCCCCCCTTATCTAGAACAATAATCTGGTTGCCAGACAGATCTTCGTAAGGGTGTTGATATAAAGAACTATGGCAATACTGTCAGGCCTGTTGAGATATACACGAAAGGTATCCCTGTCCAACGTCGCGGTAAAACCATGAAGTTGGCCGGGCGGGTAAAACTTGCCATGGGGGAAGAATTCACTGAGGGGCATCGATATATTCAGCCTTACATCGCTCGCACCCGATTTATTGATTCGCCGCTGCTCAGGCTCGACTACAATTCCCATCTGCTGCTCTACCAACAAGCGAGACCTGAGTTGCACTTCCACATGACTCAACGATTTCGAGTCATGATCTACTGGATATGCGGGGAATTTATTGAGCGAATCGTTTTCCATGGGGAATTTTGGATTTCAGCTGGGAACGCGTTGAGCAATTAGCATAAGTACATTGTCAGGCATCTCCCATGGCATTCCTGTCACTGCACCATAGTCCGACCAGGCTATTTTGCCGATATTCCTGCACGCTGCTCGTCGAGTTTGTCGCGATAATCCTGCAGGATATTTTCCAGTTCCACCCGCTTGGTCTGGGCAAAAGGCTCAGTTCTGAGAACAGCGTCATAGATGCTGGGATTATCGTAAATCGCGATAAGTTGGGTACCAAAATCATGCAACCTGGCATTCTTTTCGTTGCATGCCATGACCTGCTGACCTTTCTTGGAAAGATTGGCCAGCAACTCTTTGCGCTGGGTATCGCCATCTTTAATTTCATGCTGCGCTGTCTGGTATTGCTGCGTCATATCTGCCAGCTTCTTGCTGGTATTTTCCAGCGCAGTCTGGCTCTGGAGCAAAGCAGCCTCGGTTTTTTGCTGCCTGGCTTCCAGATCAGTCTGTTCCTTGCGCAATGATTCCATCTCGGCGATCAACACTTTGTTTTTACGATTGGCGGTTGCCAAGCCGCCTTTGATCTCGCTGGCTTCCTGTTCACTCTTTTTCGCCTTATCTTCAAGGGCTGCCTTTTCCTGATCGAACTGCGCCTGCATTTCAGCCTTTTCCTGCTGCGCTTTCTGCATGATCTGCGCGATACGCTTGGAAGATTTGTCTTTCTTGTCGGCGGCGTGGGCAACGGAAGTCAGCGCGAGCGTGCCAACCAGCATCGTCATCATCAATCTGCTAAGGATATCCATGATCATGAGCTTTCCGTTAGAACTTGGCGTTCAGGTCAAGCATCAGCACATCGACGGAATATTTTTCCCCGACGATCGTATCCGCACTGAACCAGCGCGCAGTCAGCCAGGTGTTCTTATCAAGACCGTAGTTAGCCCCGACCAGCCACCCCTTGGCATTGGTGCCACCCAGATGGAAATCGGAATCTGTGTAGGCATCCAGAACCGAGTTGCTTTCGAGTCGCTTATAGGCTCCGAAGACGTTCCAGTCATTCGACTTATAGGTGTCTGGCATACCGACCTTCAGCATGGCCATCCAGGCAGTGTCGCCGCCGACCGGGCCGATCGGATTCAGGGCATTTACTTCACTTTCACTGAAGCCAATATTCTTGACATAGTCACCAGTCAACACCACGTGCACTGGGTTGAAACTGGCAATATCCAATGAACCTGTCAGATTGACTTCACGAAATTTTGACGCCAGAGCCCACAGTTCACTTCCAAACACTGATGGATTGTTAATATCAAATACCGTATTACCCTTCTGGTGAAACTGCCTAGCCGTCAAATTGGTAACGTGGCTAACTGCCGTAGGATTGGTGATGCCTTGTATGTTGCTAAAATCATAATAGGCAAGACCCAACTTGAATGCAGACTTGTTGGTCGACATCCACTCAAATCCCATCTGTGCGCCATAGAGCCACTTATCCTTGGCCGCAACCGGGCTCGGATTGGATGAAGCGTTGAAATCATTCGTCGTCTGCACTTCCTGAATCGGGAATGCTCCGACCGTGGCAAAACCAGTGAAGTTATCCGTGAATTTTGGTTTAACCGTGACTGCGCCACCGTCAAACGCCAAGTCCGGATCCCATACCAGATCAGTGTGGAACCAGGGGTTCTCAATGCGGCCGCCACTCATGGTCAGCCATGATGTTGGGGTGTATTTCAGATAAGCGCGATCCAGCGCAAAGCTGTATTTACTGCTGCTGGTATAACTGTCACCCATGGTCTGATTTGGCGAGACTGGATCCCCTGAACTGCCTGTCGTCAACCGGATGCCACCACTGAAATTATCATTAATGTGCAGCTTGGCTCCAAGACGCGCCCGAACTCTCCATCGATCACGGTCTTGCGAGGTATTGGTCACATTATCGACGCCATTTAAAGTTGCCAGATCAACTGGTGTAGCGTTACCTGAAGGGAAGGCATCCTTTTCGTAGCGCAGGCGCAAATCACCTTCCCACTCGATCCGGTTCAACCATTCTGGAATAGAACCCGGATAGGCCCAGCCTTCGCTTTGCGCCTTGGCCATGACTTCCTGCTTGATCTCGTCACGCATCTGCTTTTTGACGTGCTCGGGTACGTATTGCACACGAACCACCTTGTCATCTTCTTGGCCTGCATCTGTTCCGGCATCTGCCAGTTTTTCAGCATTACGCGCAGCATCCTGTGCTGCCTGTTTCAGCAAAGCATCCGCCTTGTCTTTTGACAGGACACCTTCCTGCACCAACAGGTTGATGAGATTGACGGTCGTGGCACGCAGTTGCTCCAGCGATTCGCGCTCACCTGCTTGAACCGTGCCTGTCGACAGAAAGGCTGCCATGGTCGCAAGCGAAATCAAAGACAGCTTGAATGGTCGTTTCATGTTTATGTTCGATCCCTAATGTATTTCTCAATAAAATCAGCCAGCCGAGCGAGCTGTAATACGCAACTTGACCGGTTGTGGCATATCTTCCGGAGGCATTTCAGTTAAAGGTGGCATCTGGCTCAACGCAGCCTTGATATGTTCATCCTTGTCGGCATCCCCACTGGAACCGGCCAATTCAAATCGATCAACCCTGCCATCCGCCTTCACCCAGACGTGCACCACCACCTTGTACTTGCCATTGGCCAGTTTTGGATCCCTGGCCAGCGCGTCTTCAATGCGTGACTTGATAAGACCGGTGTACCAGTCAAACTGATGGCGACTCACACCGCCACCACCAATCTTGGTGCCGACTTCCCCACCTTTGTATTCGTTGTTGACAGTGCCTGCTGCAAACGGACTGGGGCCATCGCCGGCAGCACCTTCCATCTTGAGCACTTCCGAGGGGGCGGGCGGGGCCTCCTGTGGTTTGGGTTGCTCCACCTTGATTTCCTTGGGTTGTTCTTTCGGCTGCTCCTTCGGTGGAGGAGGTGGTGGCGGAGGTGGTGTATCAGGAAGCAGTTTGACGGTAGTAACCGGCTTCTTGTTACTGACCTTGCCCGACACCATACTGCTGAACAACAACCAGCCACCGACCCCGATCGCGAGCACGATCAACCCCATGCCGATCCGTTTCAGCCAGAATCTGGTATTCGATTCGTCCAGATCGTTTTCTGCTAATCCACTCATCAGGTCCCAATCTTTGAAGTCACCAACCCAACGTTCTCGATTCCCAGACGAGTGATGAGATCAATCACACCAATCACGCCTGCATAGGGGGCACTGGCCTCCCCTTTGATCATGACCGAGAATTTTGGATCACGAGCCTTGGTTGATTTCAGCTGGCTCTCAAGTTCAACCATGCTCACGCCGATCCCGTTCATCAACAAACCGCCGCTTTGCTGCACCTGAACAATCTTGACCTCGTGATGCTCAGTACTGGGCTTGTTTGAAGGCTTGGGCAGGTTCATGGTCAGCCCCTGAACCGAGGCCGTGGTCATGAGAATGAAGATCACCAGCAGCACATAGGCCAAATCCAGCATTGGCGTAATGTTGATGGTGTCATAGGGCTTGGATTCTTCCTGAACCTGCATTTATTCAACACCCTTCTTGGTCACCAGCCCGATTTCAGTAATCCCCAGCTTCTTGCAGACTTCCAGCACTTCAGAAACCTTGTCGAAATGAGCGGTCGCATCGCCCTTGAGAACGACTGGCAGGTCAGGATTACCACCCTTGAACTGGGACAGCCGCTCTTCGAGCGTCGCCATATCGACCGGATAGGCGTCCAGATATACCGCGCCATCCCCGGTAATCGTGATGGCGCGAATCTGCGGCTTGGCAAGACTGGCCGTATTGCTGGTATGCGGCAAATTCACCTTGACGCCCTGCACGCTGGCTGTGGTCATGATGATAAAAATCACCAGCAACACATAAGCGAGATCCAGCATCGGCGTGATGTTGATCTCGTCGTATGGCTGGTTGTCGTCCTTTACGCCTTCAGACACTGCGCACTCCCGGCTTCATCTTGTCCGAAACTCAATTGCCGTGAAGTTCGGCGACGCGCGTCACGAACTCGTCGACAAATATCTGCATGTCGGCCGTGATGTTCTTGATGCGACTGGCGAGGTAGTTGTATCCGAACAATGCAGGAATCGCCACGCCAAGACCGGCAACCGTCGCCAGCAGAGCCGCAGCAATACCAGGAGCAATCGCGTTAACGTTAACGTCGCCTGCAGCGGCAATCGCGGCAAAAGTAATCATCACGCCCACCACGGTTCCCAGCAGGCCGAGGAAAGGGCCGCCGGAAATCGCAATGGTCAGCAGCACCATCTGCGAGTTGATACGATGCGTTTCACGAACCATATCAGCATCAATTGAGGCCTTGATAGCATCTATCGACGCCCCCGACAGCTTCAAGGGTTGACCTGCTATCTGACGTTTACGAATCTCGCGCAGGCCGGCCTGATAAAGCCGGAAAATGGAGGAATTGGCAAATCCAGTAGCGTTTTTGTCCAAATCCAGAATCTCATGATTTGCATCACGAAAACTTTTCAGGAAGTCGTGGTTGCCTCGTGAAGCTTTGCTGATAAATATGCCTTTTGACGCCATGACGTAAAAGCTGATCGCGAACATGACAGCAAGAATACCGATGACCACCTTGGCATCAACCGTCAGGCTATTGACCAGAATTCCGATATAGGAAGTGCCCCCTTCTTCTTCACCGCCTTCATCAGAAGCCTGCACGGTGATGAGCTGACCTTCTGCGCTTTGTCCTGTCGCGGCCAGCTTGATCCAGTCAGCGCTGCGCCCCGTATTGGCCAGTTGCAGTTCATCAAGTTCGCCCTGGTAATCGGCGCCAACATCCACGGCCGATTGCTTCTCGGTCAACGTCACACTGCCTGTCCCAGCGGCAATACCATTCACGTAAAGCGTTGCGCTCCCCGCCATCATCGTCACTGCCAGATGCTGCCATGCAGCAGGCTTGATCTCGCCACCTGAGACCGTTGCCTTGCCGACGGCGAGGCTGAGCTTATTGCCGTCAATCTTGATCACCGTATCACCCTGAGAGAACAGAATGCCCTGCTGAGGAATGGCTGCAGGTTTCACCCAGGCGGACCAGGTAAATCCTTGCCCGCCTAATTTAACGGAAGGAATGTTAAGAGGCTTGCCGCTAAAAATCGCGGCCTCGCCCAGCAACGCGGCTTTCTGTGCAGTGATATCACCAATTGCAGTGAGGTTGCTTGCAGAGGCATCCTGCAGCAGGGTTTTTTCAGCAAAGTGGAAATCAGCCACGGTGGCCGCATCGAACGTACTCTTTGCATCCGTTGCAGCGGTTGCCTTTTCATTACCCGAGTAGAGCCAGATAAAAGCTGCCTTGTCCTTTGGATCAACCTTGGGCAAGCTCACCCAGATCACGGCCAACTCGTTAACCTGATCAAATTTCTCGATGTGGTACTTGAGCTCGGTTTTGTCGTCGGAAGCGATAAATCGCAGATCCGAACCATCGGCCTTGGCAGCAGCAAAATCGAAGTTGCCGCTATGCAACCTGACGGCGACCAACACATCAGCGACGGCGGAACTTGCCGCCTGTGCGTTAACGACAATCTTGTTCTTGTTCGGCCAGTCCTTATTCCATTCAGCTGATGCTGCCAATGGCACAAGAACTGCCAACATCAGAAAAGCACTTAATAACTTCTTCATGACACATCCCCAATAGAAAATTCCTGGTTAAAACTCGTACCAAAGTCGTGCATGGCTTCTGATATCACCGCTTTCTGTCACATCACCTTTATGTAACGGCGTGGCAATATCCAGCTCTGCATTAAGATTATTGAATCCCTTAAAGCGCAAGCCGAAACCGGCACCGGCCAGAAATGGATGCTTGACTGAGCCGGTGTCACCTACCCACCACAACTTGGCGGCATCATAAAAAGCCAGTAAACGCAGGTCCTGCACCTTGCTCACGTTGTGCAACAACTGCGGCGAGCGAACCTCCAAAGTGCTATGCAATGCGCGATCACCTGGAACTTCAGCTTCCAGATAGCCACGCACACTACTAGACCCACCCGCCATGAACTGTTCGTTTGAAATCAGTTCCTGACCTGAAAACTGACCATCCAGCCGGAGAAAGGCCTGCGCATCCCACGGCAGTTTCTGGGTACGTTGAACATCGGCTTTGAGAATGAAAAAATTGGGGGACGCGCCGAAACGTTTATTTGCGAACTCGGTTTCATCACTCACGACACCACGCAGATTAAAATTCAGGCTGCCGATAAACTGCGTTTGCCCGATGTCATCCTGCTCGGTGCCGTTGTATGAAATGTTGAGGGGAGCATAGGTCACCGGAACCTGATCACCAACGCCCTGACTCTGGCCGAAATGCTTGTAATCAGCGCCAACAGAGATCGAGTGAGAATAGTTCTCCAAAGATGGCAGCGGTTGAATAAGCCGCACACCAACAATGGTCCCGTTACCGATCACATTGAAACCACCTACAGTGGCAACATTGCTTTTCGATCTGACGCCATACATCGCTAGCATGGTGTCAGTGTTATCGAAGCGCCAAAGGTAATTCGCCGACAACACCTTCACTTGATCCGTATCTTCGGGAGAAACCTGAAACGACAACGACAGGCTATGCTCGCGCTGCCAGAGGTTGTCGTATCGCACCGTCCCGGCAAGCCTCAGATGCGAGGTGTTCTGGCTGTACTGGTCGTTCAATTCAAGGCTGGCATGAAGCGGCAGGGTGTCATCCACCTTCAGATCCACGTCAACTGTGCCGAACGCCTTACCGGCCCGCATGACAGGGGTGACACGCTTATCCGCCGTGCGATTGAGACTGGCCATATCTTTCTGCACACCAGGGAAATAGGGTACCTCGCCTTCAGCCACCGAGGGCGCCAATGCCTTGATTCGTCCCAATGAAAAATATTTCGAGCCCTTGACCCTAAGGTTTCCGACCTTGCCTTCAGTGACGTTCAGGATCACGGTGCCATTGGCGACGTCCTGCTCGGGAATATCCACCAGTACAGTGAGATAGCCAGCCTCGTGGTAGATTTTTTCCAGCGATGTCCGGGCTTTCTCAACATCCTCGATGCTTTTCTTTTCACCCAGATGCGGATAAACAGCCTCTTCAATCCTGCCCTTGGCCAACAGGGTATTTCCCTCAACGCGATACTCCATGACGTCGAAATAATTCACCACCTGCGCCTTGTCAGCAGTTGAATTTTCAGACTCATCAGCGCGCAACTCTCCCTGCTGGGCAAGCAAGAGTGCGAGGGAAATCATTGCGAAGATTTTGTAGTATTTATTCATGTAAAAACCTGACCCCGGCCCATATTGGGCCGGGGAAATCGGTGTAATGTAATGGATGATTGTTACAGAGAGACTACGGTCAATTCACTTTGCGGCTGCTGCCATTTCTGTCAGAGCCGGCATCTGGAACAGTGGCGTTGCTGCTGGAAGATGTTCCACCACCAGCATTACCCAGGCCGATCACTTCGACCGTAATGAACGACGGCATAAGGGACTCTTCCTTACCCTGCGACGAGGCCAGTTGCTGGTCTTTTGTCATTGAATCACTGGATTTTGACGTACTGGTAGCATCGGCCATACTA
>Ga0265327_10003586_pt1 | contig 14659 bp, 16 predicted proteins | sample 41621metaG_FD_202089 | JGI IMG/M metagenome (GOLD analysis project Ga0265327, IMG submission 202089) | Rhizosphere microbial communities from Carex aquatilis grown in University of Washington, Seatle, WA, United States - 4-16-21 metaG | ecosystem: Host-associated > Plants > Roots > Rhizosphere... | reverse complement strand
CAACACCGACATCTCCGTCGTGCTGATCCAGCCGGTCGCCATGGACGAGGGTCTGCGTTTCGCCATCCGTGAGGGCGGTCGTACCGTCGGCGCGGGTCGCGTTACCAAGATCATCAAGTGATCTAGCTCTTCCAAACGGAGCGCCGCTCACCTTCGGGTGGGCGGCGCTTTGTTTTTGCCGTGAGAAGAGGTGTCGGCGCGTGGTAGTTGCAGGAAAGATGGCAGGATCATCCGCGATGGAGGGGAACACGATGAGGGGTGGCCTGTCGTGCGGGTGAACGTGCGCGCATTCACCGACACCGGACTACGTCGGAAGCGCAACGAAGATGCCGTGATGGTCGGCGGCTGGGTCAGCCAGACGCACAACGGTGTCCTGGTGGACATGCGGATGCAGCCCGGGTCCCCGTTCGTGTGCGCGGTGTGCGACGGCATGGGCGGGCACGTCGGTGGCGACGTCGCGAGCCGGACGGCGCTCAGCATGATCGCGACCATGTCGCCGGGCTGGACCGGTGGCGACGACATCACGTCGTCGCTGTCGTACGTCAGCGACTGGCTGTACGACATGGGCCGCGACACCGAGCTCGCCGGGATGGGTACCACCATCGCGGGTGTCTGTCTGACCGCCGACGAGGTGATCGTCTTCAACGTCGGGGACAGCCGGGTGTATTCGGTCGCCGGGGAGTCGCTGACCCAGGTGTCGGTCGACGACGCCGTGCTCGACGCCGCGGGCCGTCCGACGAACATCATCACCCAGTCGCTCGGCCAGGGCGTGCCCATCGCCGCGCACCTCACCGCGACGCCGCTGCAGCCCGGCAGCTACCTGATGTGCTCCGACGGTGTGCACGGTCAGATGGAGCATCACGACCTGCAGGCGGCCACGGCGTGCAACGACCGGGGCGACGGTTCGGCCATCATCATCGGGACGGCGCGGGCCAACGGCGCCGCCGACAATTTCTCGTTCGTCCTGTTGGACTTCCTTGCCGACTGACCGGCACTAGAGTTCCTCGCAGCGGTTCGGCTGATCAAGGAGCGTGGCTGAAATGTTGGTGCGTTACCTCAAGGCTCAGGCCATGGTCCTGCTGTGTGGCGGCCTGGTGGGCCCGATCTTCCTGGCGGTGTACTTCTACTCCGGGCAAGACGAGCTGATGAAGTGGATGTTCTGGACCGGCCTGGTCGTCACCGCCATCGACGTCCTGGTCGCGCTCGCACTGGCCGGGTTCGGTGAGATGCGGTCGGCGGAGCGCGAGGCGCTCGAGGCCGGCGGGGTGCTGGGTCTCGCCGAGGTCACCGGGATGGGGGAGACGGGCACCCGGGTCAATGAGCAGCCGTTGGTGAAGCTCAACCTGCACATCACCGGACCGGGCCTGGCGCCGTTCGACGCCCAGGACAAAGTGCTCGCCTCCGTGAGCCGGCTGCCGATGCTCACGAGCCGCAAGCTCGTCGTCGTGGTCGATCCGGCGACCAACAAGTTCCATATCGACTGGCAGAGAAGCGCTTTGGTGTCGGGCATGATGCCGGTGCGGTTGACGTCGGAGCAGGACGGCCGAACCTACGACCTCACCGGACGCTCGGGTCCGATCATGGACATCCTGCAGATTCTCAAGGCCAACGGGGTGGCGCTCGAGGGCATGGCCGACCTCCGGTCGAATCCGGTCGTGCGGCAACAGGTCATGGACGTGGTCCGGCGGGCGACGGCCGCCGAGCGTGAGCGCGCGGCGGCACCGGCCGCGACGGCGGCGCCCGTCGTCCCGCAGCCGCCGGCACCGTCGACCGCGCAGCGGCTGCAGGAGATCGAGACGCTGCGTGCGATGGGCACCATCAGCGAGGCCGAGTACACGGCGAAGCGCGCCCAGATCATCGCGGAGCTGTAGCCGAGGCCGCCTTTCGGGAGTCACTAGAACGCGTTCTAGTTTGGCTGCTAGCGTGGCGGTTGATTCCGGCGCGATGAAGGGACTGGCAATGACGGCAGGCGGAGCACTCGAAGGCAAGGTGGCGTTCATTACCGGGGCTGCCCGCGGGCAGGGGCGGGCGCACGCCATCCGGATGGCGCGCGAGGGTGCGGACATCGTCGCCATCGACATCTGTGGTCCCGTCTCGGACACCATCACCTACCCGATGCCGACGTCGGAGGATCTCGCCGAGACCGCACGGCTGGTCGAGGCCGAAGGCCGCAAGGTCCTCGCCCGCGAGGTCGACATCCGCGACTTGGCCGCCCAGAAGCAGGTCGTCGCCGACGCCGTCGAGCAGTTCGGTCGCCTCGACATCTTGGTGGCCAATGCGGGCGTCCTGAGCTGGGGCCGGCTGTTCGAGATGGACGAAGACCAGTGGGACAGCGTGGTCAACGTCAACCTGTCGGGGACCTGGCGCACCATCCGGGCCGTGGTGCCCGCGATGATCGAGGCCGGTAACGGCGGGTCGATCATCATCGTCAGCTCCTCGGCGGGCCTCAAGGCGACGCCGGGCAATGGTCACTACGCGGCCTCGAAATTCGGCCTGGTCGGCCTGACCAATGCACTGGCGCTCGAAGTGGGCGAGTACGGCATTCGGGTCAACTCGATCCACCCGTACTCGATCATGACGCCGATGATCGAGCCGGAGGCCATGGGCGCGATCTTCTCCAAGTACCCGACTTACCTGCACAGCTTCGCGCCGATGCCGTACAAGCCCGTCGCGCACGACGGCAAGGCCGGTCTGCAGGAATTCATGACGCCGGAGGAGGTCACCGACGTGGTGACCTGGTTGGCCGGTCCGGGCGCGGGGACCATCTCGGGTTCGCAGATCGCCGTCGACCGCGGCGTCATGAAGTACTGACCTACGCGGACACCTGCCCGACCAGTACGTCCGCGAATTCCGTTGCGCCGGCTGTTGCTCTGATCGCGGGCCGGCCGCAGGTGGGTGCCGTCGTGCGCCGCAGGGCGGATTGGCCGTCGAGGTCGACCGAGACCTCGCCGGCAGTCGTGATCGTCACATCGATTGTGTGCCAGTCGTTGTCGGGCGATGCCGGGATCGGACCCGAGCCCGGGTCGGCGGGGTCGGCGACGGTCGTGAGCCCGACGGCATACCCACCCGCCGCGGTGCGGACGCGACCGGTGAAGCGCAGCGAGCACGCCGGAGCGCCGGGTTGGATCAGACCGGCCCACGCGGCCGTCGGGGTGTCATGCGCGTCGAGGCGCGCGGTGCGGCCGTTGTTGGTGAACGTGGCGTCGACGCCGCCGACGGGCGTCCAGACGTTGAAGTCCGTCGGCTCCGGCGGGTGTGTCGGCACGATGGTCAGGCCGTTGAACGGTGTCGTCGTCGCGCTGGGTGATGCCGCGTTGTCTCGCGAGAGTTTGGTGGCGACCACCGTGCCGCCCGCCACCAGGGCGACGACGGCCAGCACGGCACCGCCGATGATCCACCACTTCCGCGCGCCGGACCGGTGCGGCGGACCTGGTTCTGTCGGGGCATAACGGGTTTGGTCGTCAACCCAGAGCGCCCATCCCGGGGGCGGCGGCGGCCAGGACGGATCCGGCTGCCAGTCAGGACCCGGTCGCCAGTCAGGCGCGAACGGGGGCCAGTTGGGTGGCGGATTGAAGCGCATCCTATGGGTCTACCACCGCACCGTCGACGGCTCGGCCAGCACCTCGGCGAATCGGTCCATCGCCCAATCGATTTCGGCCGGGGTGATCACCAGTGGCGGGGCGAACCGCAGGGTCGGGCCGTGGGTGTCCTTGGTAAGCACACCGCGCTCGGCCAGCCGCAGGCTGACCTCCCGTCCGGTGCCGACGGCCGGATCGAGGTCGACGCCGGCCCACAGGCCCAGCCCGCGGACGGCCGTCACGCCATGCCCGGTCATCGCCGTGAGGCGGGCGCGCAGATGGCGGCCGAGTTCGGTTGACCGGGCCTGGAATTCGCCGCGCTGCAGCATGCCCACGACGGTGGTGCCGATGGCCGTGGCCAGCGGGTTGCCGCCGAACGTCGATCCGTGCTCGCCGGGGTGCAGCACACCGAGCACCTCGCGGTCGGCCACCACCGCCGACAGTGGCACGACGCCGCCGCCCAGTGCCTTGCCCAGCACGTAGACGTCGGGCACCACGCCCCAGTGGTCGCACGCGAAGGTGCGGCCGGTGCGGGCCAGGCCGGACTGGATTTCGTCGGCGATCATCAGCGCGCGGCGCTCGGTGCACAGCGCCCGCACCCGGGGCAGATAGTCGTCGGGTGGCACGATGATGCCGGCCTCGCCCTGGATCGGCTCGATCAGCACGGCGGCGGTGTTGTCGTCCATTGCCGCCGCGAGCGCGTCGGCGTCCCCGAACGGCACCGCCCGGAAACCCGGCGTGTACGGACCGAAGCCCCGCCGTGCCGACTCGTCGTCGGAGAAGCTGATGATCGTTGTCGTGCGGCCGTGGAAATTGTTGTGTGCCACGACGATGTTCGGTTCGTCCAGTCCCTTGACATCTGAGCCCCACTTGCGGGCCACCTTGATCGCGCTCTCGACGGCCTCGGCGCCGCTGTTCATGGGCAGCACCAGATCCTTGCCGCACAGCTGGGCGAGGGCGGCGCAGAACGGACCGAGACGGTCCGAGTGGAACGCGCGGCTGACCAGGGTCACGGTGTCCAGCTGGGCGTGCGCGGTCGCGAGGATCTCGGGATTGCGGTGGCCGAAGTTCACCGCCGAATACGCCGCCAGACAGTCCAGGTAAGTCCGCCCCTCGGGGTCGGTGATCCACACCCCCTCGGCGGCCGCGGCGACGACTGGTAGCGGAGCGTAGTTGTGCGCGGCGTAGCGGTCGTCGAGGTCGATCAGCTGAGCCGTGCTTTGCGGCGCTCCCGCAACGGCATTCAGCATGACGTCGGGTACACCTCCAGGGTGCAGCACTTCACCGACCCGCCGCCCTTGAGCAACTCGGACAGGTCGACGCCGACGGGCCGGAAACCGGCGGCGGTGAGTTGCGCGGCGAAGCCGGTGGCGGCGGCCGGATGCACGACGTTCAGTCCGTCGGACACGGCGTTCAGGCCGAGCACATGGGCGTCGGCGTCCGCTACCTCGATGGCGCCCGGAAACATCTTGCGCAGCAACGCGACTGACGTGGCGCCGAACGCCGGGGGATAGAACGCGATGGTGTCGTCGTCGAGCACGGCCAATGCGGTGTCGAGATGGTAGAAGCGGGGGTTGACCAGCTGCAGGCTCACCAGCGGCAGCCCGGACAGCTTGGCGACCTCGTCGTGCGACTGTCGGTCGGTGCGGAATCCGTAGCCGGCGAGAATCTTTGACCCGACGATGAGCAGGTCACCCTGGCCTTCGTTGGTGTGTTCGGTGTACAGCGGGCAGTAGCCGTGGTCCATCATCCACCCGGCGTAGGCGATCGATTCGCCGGTGCGCTGCGGATAGGTGAACCGGGCGATGATGGCCACCTTCTCGAACCCGTCGTCCAGGACCAGTCCGCCGTTGGCGGCGTACACCATGTCGGGCAGGCCGGGGATCGGTTCGACCAGTTCGACGGTGTGCCCGAGGCTCCGGTACGTCCGGACCAGCTGTTCCCACTGCCGCACCGCCAGCGCGGTGTCGACGCTGGCGGAGGTGTCCATCCACGGATTTATCGCGTACTCGACGGCGAAATGCGTGGGCCGGGTCATCACATAGTGCCGGGGGCGGGCCACCCGGTCTGGTCGCCAGCCTGAATTCGGTGTCGCCATCTTGACGACATCAGTAATCGTCATAATTCGATGGTAGGAGCACTACTGCGCGCAAGCAATCGATGCTTGTTGCGCATATGTAACAGATCTATTGTGTGATCACTCGCGATTCAACAATCTATTGCGTGATGGAGGTGTGCGGCCGGTGGAAAGCGTCGACGAGACCGACGAGCGCATCCTGGCCGAATTGGCGGACAACGCGCGCGCCACGTTCGCCGAGATCGGTGAGCGGGTGAGCCTGTCGGCGCCCGCGGTCAAGCGGCGCGTCGACCGGCTGCTCGCCACGGGCGTGATCCGCGGCTTCACCACCGTCGTCGACCGGAATGTGATCGGTTGGGGGACAGAGGCATACGTTCAGGTGTACTGCCACGGCACCATCACGCCGGCGCAGTTGCGGCAGGCCTGGGAGGGTATCCCCGAGGTGGTGTCGGCAGCCACGGTGACCGGCACGTCCGACGCGATTCTGCATCTCCTGACCCGCGACATGAGACATCTGGAGGCGGTGCTCGAGCGCATCAGGGGCAGTGCGGCGATCGAACGCAGCGAAAGCATCGTGGTGCTGTCGAACATCGTGGAGCGCCGGGTCGGGGGCTGGGGCCAGGCCTGAACACCTGGCGGGTTGCTGAGCAACCAAGCGCAGGGTGGCCTACCTCGCACCGGCCGCATCGTGTAAGAAAGCCGACGTGACTACAAACGGAGGCATCGTCATTGTCGGTGGCGGTCTGGCCGCTGCACGTACCGCCGAGCAACTGCGCAAAGCGGAGTACGCCGGGCCGATCACGCTGATCAGCGACGAGGTCCATCTGCCGTATGACCGGCCGCCGCTGTCGAAGGACGTGTTGCGCGCCGAGGTCGACGACACGACGCTCAAGCCCGCCGAGTTCTACGCCGAGAACAACATCACGCTGCTGCTGGGTTCGGGCGCGGTCGCGCTGGACACGGAGGCCCAGACCGTGACCCTCGCCAACGGTGAGGTCGTCGCCTACGAGGAGCTGGTCATCGCCACGGGCCTGGTGCCCCGGACCATCCCGTCGCTGCCCACCCTCGACGGCATCCGGGTGCTGCGCACGTATGACGAGTCGCTGGCGCTGCGCGCGCACGCCGGTGCCGCCAAGCGCGCGGTGGTGATCGGCGCCGGGTTCATCGGCTGCGAGGTGGCGGCCAGCCTGCGCAAGATGGGTGTCGAGGTGACGATCGTCGAGCCGCAGCCCACGCCACTGGCGTCGGTGCTGGGTACCGAGATCGGTGAACTGGTGGCGCGGCTGCACCGCGCCGAAGGTGTCGACGTGCGCTGCGGGGTCGGGGTCACCGGCGTGACCGGCACCGGCCACGTCGAGACGGTCCAGCTGGCCGACGGCACCGAGCTCGATGCCGATGTCGTCGTCGTCGGTATCGGGTCGCGCCCGTCCACCGACTGGCTCGAAGGCAGTGGCATCGCCGTCGACAACGGTGTCGTGTGCGACGCCGCCGGCCGGACGAGTGCGCCGAACGTGTGGGCCATCGGTGACGTCGCCTCCTGGCGCGACGCGGCGGGACACCAAGTGCGCGTAGAACATTGGAGCAACGTGGCCGAGCAGGCGCGGGTGATCGTGCCGGCGATGCTGGGCCAGGATGCCACGGCCGCCGTGGTGGTGCCCTACTTCTGGAGCGACCAGTACGACGTCAAGATCCAGTGCCTGGGTGAGCCCAAGGCCGGTGACACGGTGCACATCATCGAGGACGACGGCCGCAAGTTCCTGGCCTTCTACGAGCGTGACGGCGCGGTCAGCGGTGTGGTTGGCGGCGGCATGCCGGGCAAGGTGATGAAGAACCGGGCCAAGGTCGCCGCCGCGGTGCCGATCGCCGACGTTTTGGGCTGAGTTCCCGGGGGCGGCGTGCTTGGCTGTCGATATGACTTCTGAGGTTCGGGCCGGGGGCCTGCGTGCTGCGGTACGCACCCTCGAGCCGGGCTACTTCGCGGTGGTCATGGCGACGGGCATCGTGTCGACGGCGACGTGCCTACTGAAACTGCACGCGCTGTCGGCGGTACTGCTGTGGATCGCCGGGATCGCCTACACAGTGCTGGTGGCAGGCAATGTCGCGCGAATCGTCTTGTTCGGTAGAGAGTTTCGGGATGGCCTGACCGATCCCGAACGCAGTTTCACGCTGTTCACGTTCGTCGCAGGTACCGATGTCCTGGGTGCCCGATTGTTGCTCGACGGCCACGTCGCACCGTCGGTCTGGCTGTCGATCGTCGGGGTCGGGGCCTGGCTGGTACTGGGGTACCTGATTCCGTGGACGGCGGTACTCAGCCATCCGGAGCAGCCCGCCCTCTCCCGCGTGAACGGTACGTGGTTTCTCGCGGTGGTCGCCGCCCAGTCCGTGGCGGTCATGGCCGCGGGACTGCAGCCGTTGCTCGGCGAGACCAACCGGCCGCTGGCGCTGCTCGCGGTGCTCTGCTGGTCGGTCGGTGTCTTTCTGTACGCGGCCGCCGGGATTCTGGTCGCGCTCCGCATGTTGATGTATCCGGTCACCGCGCAAGAACTCACCCCGCCCTACTGGATTGCCATGGGTGCCACCGCAATCACGGTCTTCGCCGGCGCTCGCATCGCGCAGATGGCCGACACCCCGGTGGTCGTTGCCACGCGGGGCCTGATCGCCGGGGTCGCCGTGCTGTTCTTCGCGTTCGGTACCTGGCTGATCCCGGTGTTGATCGCGGCCGGGTTCTGGCGGCACCTCATTCGACGGGTGCCGCTGCGTTACACCGCGGCGCTCTGGAGCATGGTGTTCCCGTTGGGGATGTACGCGGTGGCGGGGCACTACCTCGGACTGGCTGACGGGTTGCCCGCTCTGACCGATATCGGTGACCTCGCGGGCTGGGTCGCACTGGGTGCGTGGACGCTGACGTTCCTTGCGATGTGTGGCTCGGTGGGCGCGAATGCCCGCGCGGCACGCGGGCCTTCGCGCACCCCTCAGAAAGCTCCGAGGTAGAAGCGGGCGCCCTGGTCGTCGGTGCAGTGCGCCATCATCCCGTACGGCTGTCGGGACGGCGCTTCGATCACCGAACCGCCGGCTTCCACGACTCGCACGACGGCGGCGTCGATATCGGTCACGGTCCACATCGGGACGGTGACGGTCTGGGCGGCGCCGCCGGCCAGACCGGACATCGGATGGCAGTCCTGGACGGCCCACCCGTCCTCGATGCGGCCGGGTTCGAACGTCCAGGACAGTACCTGGCCGTAGAACTGCCGGAACGCGGCCGAGTCGGTCACTTCGTATGTCTGGTACGAAAGTTCGCCTGGCCCAGCACCGTTCAGCTCGGGGCGGGGAATGTCCGGCGTCGGCTGGAACACCGCGAAAGCGGTGCCCAGGGCATCGGTGGCATCCAGGGTCGGCCCCCATTCGTGGTCCTCCGGCGTGCCCACCTGACCGCCCGCGGCCAGGATCGCCTGCCGCGCCGCGTCGAGGTCGCGCACCGCGTAGCAGCAGAACACCGTCTGCGGGCCGGTGGTCTCGAAGATGCCGGTGTGCAGTCGGTTGCCGGTCACCTTGTGCGTGCCCGGGTCGTACGTCCAGCCGAGCACGTGGCCGTAGAAGGCGGCCGCCCGCTGCGCGTCGGGCGTCTGCACCGAGATGTAGCCGATGTCGCCGTGCCGGATCGGGACCGTGACGGGGACCGGTCCGGTGAGCATCCAGCGATGACCGAACGGATCGATCACCACAGCGGTTCGCGAGCCGTGGGCTTCGTAGGGTTCCCGCTGCACCTGTGCGCCGTGTTGCCGGGCCTGCGCCAGAGCGGCGTCCGTGTCCGGTACCGCGATCATGAGACTGACCGAAACCGACTGGGGTGCCGGTGCTTTCAGTCCGAGCTCGGAGAATTCGTCGGCGAGGTAGAGCACGCCGCCGGCCAGGGTCAGCTCGGCATGGCCGATCCGGCCGTCGTCCATGACGACCGGGTCACCGACGACGGTGGCACCCAGCGCATCGACGTACCAGGCGATAGCAGCCCGCGCATCGGCGACGGCGAGATAGGGGAGGGCCGCCGGTCGGGGCACCTCTACCGGAACGGCGACGGGCGCGTTCAGGTCGGCAATGGCGGTGTCGGTTCCACTCATGACAACTCCTTTCGGAAGGGTGACGGCGGCTTCCAGGCGCGCCCGGAGCCGGGCCGCGAAGGCCGGGGCGGGTTGCACCGGGATTTCATCGCCGGCCAGGACCGTCAGCGGGTCGTGACTGTTGTGCCCGGTCATGACGCACCTCCGTCCTGGTATTCGGTTCGGAATGCCCTCTTGGCGCGCACCAGCAGGGCCTCGGTGGCGTGCACGGTGCGTCCGATCAATTCGGCACATTCGGGCACCGGGCGGTCATCGAGATATCGCAGTGTCAGCACCATGCGGTGCTGTTCGGGCAAGCGGGCCAGCGCGGCCTCGGCGACGATCCGGTCCAACTCGGCGTCCCAGTCGTCGAAAGGCTCTGCGGGCTCGGGCGTTTCGGATACGGGCACGGTGAAGCGGTCGTGCCTGCGGCGGTAGTGATCGGCGAGCTTGTGCCGGGCGACACCGATGAGCCACGGCACCGAGATCACCGGCGGCGCCTCTCGCCGGGCGGCGTCCATCGCCGCCAGAAACGTCTCCGACGTCAGGTCTTCCGCGGTGCCCCGATCACCGCAGCGCCGCACGAAATACCCGTAGACCACGGGCAGCGCCGAGTCGTACAGCGCCAGCAGCGTCTGCGGAGCATCACCGTCTGATTCGCCCCTCACACCCTTATCGTCGCGCCGGGCGGTCATTTTCCGACGCCCCGAACGAAAATTCCCGTGATCTGTGCACGGTTATCCGCTCTGACCGCGGAAAAGCGTGCACGAATCACACGGCGCTGATGCCGTCGCGGACGATGTCGAAGGCTTCGCCCAGGGCATCGGGCAGCGAGACGGTCTCGTCGGCCAGCCACTGTTCGTAGGCGGTCAGCGCCACGCCGAGCACCGTCCACGCCACCGTCTGGGGCACCAGCTCGGTCGGCTTGGAGTTCAGCCGGCGCGCGACGAATGCCGCGATCACGCCGCGCCAGCCCGCGTACATCGTCATCGAGTAGGCCTGCAGCGCGTCGGTCTGCAGGATCACCTGCATCCGGCGTCGGTGCCGGGGCGTCTCGGATTCGTCAAAGCTGTTGAATTCCAGCAGCGCTGACCGCAGAGCGGCGTCCAGCGGCACGTCATGGGGGACGGCGTTCAGCAGGTCCCGCAGGTTGGTCAGACTCGCGTCGAAGTCGGCCCACGGGATGGCGTTCTTCGACGAGAAGTACCGGAACAGGGTGCGCCGGGAGATTCCCGCGGCCAGGGCGACGTCATCGACGCTGACGTCGTCGAAGCCGCGGGTGGCGAACAGTTCGAGCGCCACGTGGGTGATGTGGTCGCGCGTCGTGGAGCGGCGGCGGCCCACGCGGCCGTGCTGTGGGGCGGTCCCGGTGTGCGCGGGACGCTCCGAATCGGTCCGCATCAGACCCGCCCTTCCTTTTCGGCACTCGATGCCATATTCTTGCGACTTGGATCACAGTTGTCGAGTTCCCGACAACTGCCACGGTAGCGAAAGGGGCGATCCATGGACTCGAATCAGCAGGCGAATTCCGATACCGAACTGGTCACCGAGACTCTGGTCGAAGAGGTCTCGATCGACGGTATGTGCGGGGTCTACTGACCGTGTCTGCACCAGCCGCGGCCCGGACCGGGCCTGCAGAGGCCGGATTGCCGGCTCCGCCGGCGTCGGCCTTCGATCCGGACCGCGGCTGGCAGCTGCACCACCAAGTCGCCGTCCGTCCCGAACCATTCGGTGCGCTGCTGTATCACTTTGGTACACGCAAACTTTCGTTCCTGAAGAACCGCATCATCGTCGAGATCGTCAACTCGCTGGCCGACCATCCGGATGTTCGCAGCGCCTGCCGCGCCGCCGGTATCGACGATGACCAGCAGGGGCCGTATCTGCACGCGTTCGGCGTGCTGGTCCAGTCCAAGATGCTGATCCCGGCCGACCAGAACAGCCAAGAAGGATCCACCGCTTCATGACCGCAACGGCACCCGTGCCCCGGCTGATCGAGCAGTTCGAGCACGGCCTCGACGCACCCATCTGCCTCACCTGGGAACTGACCTACGCCTGCAACCTGTCCTGCGTGCACTGCCTGTCGTCGTCGGGCAAGCGGGACCCGCGCGAGCTCAGCACCCGGCAGTGCAAGGACATCATCGACGAACTCGAGCGCATGCAGGTGTTCTACGTGAACATCGGCGGCGGCGAGCCGACGGTGCGGTCGGACTTCTGGGAACTCGTCGACTACGCCACCGAGCACCACGTCGGCGTCAAGTTCTCCACCAACGGCGTGCGCATCGACGAAGCGGTCGCCGCCAAGTTGGCCGCGAGTGACTATGTGGACGTTCAGATTTCGCTCGACGGCGCGACCGCGGAGATCAACGACGCGGTGCGTGGACCGGGCTCGTTCGCCATGGCGATCCGGGCGCTGGAGAACCTGAAAAACGCCGGTTTCAAGGACGCCAAGATCTCGGTCGTGGTGACCCGGCACAACGTCGACCAGCTCGACGACTTCAAGGCCCTGGCCGACAACTATGGCGCCACCCTGCGCATCACCCGGCTGCGTCCGTCCGGTCGCGGCGCCGACGTGTGGGACGACCTGCATCCCACCGCCGAGCAGCAGGTGCAGCTGTACAACTGGCTGGTCGCCAAGGGCGAGCGCGTGCTCACCGGTGACTCGTTCTTCCATCTGTCGGGCCTCGGCGAGCCTGGTGCGCTGGCCGGTCTGAACTTGTGCGGCGCCGGCCGCGTGGTGTGCCTGATCGACCCGGTGGGCGATGTGTACGCCTGCCCGTTCGCCATCCACGAGCGCTTCCTTGCCGGAAACATCCTGAGTGACACAGGTTTTGGGGCCGGATTCCAGAACGTTTGGCAGAACGCACCGCTGTTCCGCGAACTTCGCGAGCCCCAGTCGGCCGGTGCCTGCGGCAGCTGCGGGCACTATGACAGCTGCCGCGGCGGCTGCATGGCGGCCAAGTTCTTCACCGGTCTGCCGATGGACGGACCGGACCCCGAATGCGTCCAGGGCTTCGGTGAACCCGCCCTGGCGCAGGACCGCGACAAGCCCAAGTCGCACCTCGACCACTCCCGTAGTGGCGGCGCCGATCCTTCCCGTCGCTCCGCCAGGGCCCCGATACCCCTCAAACTCCTGGCCATGCCGGCCAAAGCCCCGCAAAAGTTCTGTAACGAAAGTCCTGTCTAGTCATGGCCCGTGATACCTGGTTCGAAACTGTCGCCGTCGCGCAGGAGCGCGCGAAGAAGCGGCTCCCCAAGTCCGCCTACTCCTCGCTGATCTCGGCGAGTGAGAAGGGGCTGACGGTCGCCGACAACGTCGCGGCGTTCGGCGAGCTCGGCTTCGCGCCGCACGTCATCGGTGCGCTGGACAAGCGCGAGATGGCGACGACCGTTATGGGTCAAGACATTTCGCTGCCCGTGATCATTTCGCCGACCGGCGTGCAGGCGATCCACCCTGATGGGGAGGTCGCCGTCGCGCGCGCGGCCGCAGCCCGCGGCACCGCGATGGGGCTGTCGTCGTTCGCCAGTAAGCCGATGGAAGAGGTCATCGCGGCGAACGAAAAGACGTTCTTCCAAATCTACTGGCTCGGCAGCCGCGACGACATCGCAGCCCGGGCCGAGCGCGCCCGCGCGGCCGGCGCCAAGGGCCTGATCGTCACCACCGACTGGAGCTTCAGCCACGGCCGGGACTGGGGCAGTCCCAAGATCCCCGAGAAGATGGACCTCAAGACCATCCTCAAGATGAGCCCCGAGGTGATGACCAAGCCCCGCTACATGTGGACCTGGGGCAAGACCCTGCGCCCGCCGGAGCTGTCGGTGCCGAACCAGGCCATCAACGGTCAGGCCGCGCCGCCGTTCTTCCACGCCTATGGCGAGTGGATGGGCACGCCGGCTCCGACGTGGGAAGACATCGCCTGGCTGCGTGAGTTGTGGGGCGGACCGTTCATGCTCAAGGGCGTCATGCGCATCGATGACGCCAAACGTGCTGTGGACGCGGGTGTTTCGGCGATCTCGGTGTCCAACCACGGCGGTAACAACCTGGACAGCACCCCGGCGTCGATCCGGGCGCTGCCCGCCATCGCGGAGGCCGTCGGCGACCAGGTCGAGGTTTTGCTGGACGGCGGCATCCGCCGCGGCAGCGACGTGGTCAAGGCGCTGGCGCTGGGTGCCCGCGCGGTCATGCTCGGCCGGGCCTATCTGTGGGGGCTGGCGGCCGAGGGACAGGCCGGCGTCGAGAACGTGCTCGACATCATGCACGGCGGTATCGACTCGGCGCTGCGGGGTCTGGGCAAGGGCTCGATCCACGACCTCGGACCGGACGACGTCCTGGTGCCGGAGGGCTTCATCCGGCGGCTGGGCGGCTGACGCCGTCCGACGATCAGGTGTGATTCGACGGGTCCGCTGATACGTGCGGTGCTGACGTGGCTGGCGTGATGGTCGCCGGGGTCTTGACAACCGCCGCCATTTGACCATTCGCTACGAATTGTTGCGTATACGGCAACAATTGGCGCACAACGGGCAAATTCGGCTTACCATCGGCGGGTGCCTTTTCCCAGCGAGCTCGGGAACTCGACGTCGAGGCAGTTGCAAGCCATGCGGCCTTCGTTGATCGTCCCACTTGGTTCCACCGAGCAGCATGGGCCGCACCTGCCGCTGGATACCGACACCCGGATCGCCGAGGCGGTGTCGCGGTCCGTGGCTGCGCAGCTGCGTGAGACGACGCCTGGCGCCGATCAGCACACGTGGTTGGTCGCGTCTGCCATCAGCTACGGCGCGAGCGGCGAGCACGAGAGCTTTCCCGGCACCATCTCGATCGGGCTGGCCGCACTGGAACATCTACTTGTCGAATTCGGGCGATCGGCCGGTAACTGGGCCGGTCGGATCGTGTTCGTCAACGGTCACGGTGGCAATGT
>Ga0265327_10003585_pt1 | contig 14659 bp, 13 predicted proteins | sample 41621metaG_FD_202089 | JGI IMG/M metagenome (GOLD analysis project Ga0265327, IMG submission 202089) | Rhizosphere microbial communities from Carex aquatilis grown in University of Washington, Seatle, WA, United States - 4-16-21 metaG | ecosystem: Host-associated > Plants > Roots > Rhizosphere... | reverse complement strand
TGGTCAAACGATTCGACCCGGGCAAACCGTGACGACGGCACTGGATTTCACTCATGACCCGGGGCGACGTAGTTGGGTCGCCTCCGCGGGCTCCGACAGTGACTTTCCGCTGCAGAATCTCCCGTTCGGTGTGGTGGCCGGTCCTGACGACGACCCGTCCGGCGTCGTGCGGATCGGCGACATGGTCCTGGATCTGAGCGGACTGGCGGCATCGGGGCTGCTTACCGGCGATGCGCAAGTGGCTGCCGAAGCTGCGGCCCGGGGAACGCTGAACGCCTTGTTCTCCTTGGGATCCGGCCCGCGCGCAGCTCTGCGCAGAGCCCTGCACGTACTGCTCGCCGCGGGCGCACAACACCAACAGACCGTGGCCGGTTTCCTGACCCCGCTGCATGACGTCGATGTCCTGCTGCCCGCCCGCATCGGGGACTACACCGACTTCTACGTCGGCATCCATCACGCCCGCAACATCGGCGCGCTGTTCCGGCCCGACGCTCCCCTGCTGCCCAACTACAAATGGGTGCCGATCGGCTATCACGGGCGTGCCTCCAGCGTGCGGGTCAGCGGCACTCCCGTCACCCGGCCGCATGGGCAACTGAAGACCGCCGAGATGTCGGCACCTGTGCTGGTGCCCACCCGGCGGCTGGACTTCGAGCTGGAGCTCGGGGTGTGGATCGGCCCGGGAAATCGTCCCGGCGAACCGGTGCGTCTCGACGAGGCGCAATCGCACGTCGCCGGATACTGCTTGCTCGACGACTGGTCCGCCCGCGACGTGCAAGCTTGGGAGTATCAGCCCCTCGGCCCATTCCTCGCCAAGAGCTTCGCCACCACGGTATCGCCTTGGGTCATCACTCCAGAAGCCTTGGCGCCGTTCCGGATTCCGGTCGATCGTCCCGAGGGTGACCCCGCTCCTCTGTCTTACCTCGACAGTCCGCCACACCGTGCCGGTGGTGGTCTCGACATCGAGTTGCAGGCCCTCATTCGTACCGCAAAGATGCGCGAAGACGGCAGCCCGCCATACCGGATTTCACGCTCGTCGAGTCGCCACATGTACTGGAGCGTCGCGCAAATGGTCGCTCACCACACCAGCAACGGATGCAATCTCCAGCCTGGTGACCTGCTCGGCACCGGCACTCTGTCCGGGCCGGAGGCCGGCTCTGAAGGCAGCCTGATGGAGCTCAGTCGTGGCGGCACTGCCCCGATCACGCTGCCCAACGGCGAAACCCGCACGTTCCTCGAAGATGGTGACGAAGTCATGCTGACGGCCCGGGCTCAGCGCCCCGGCGCAGCCGCCATCGGCTTCGGTGAATGCGTCGCCGTCGTCCAGTCGGCGATCACCTACCCGTGACCTGAGACGCGTCGTGCGCCAGGCGCTCCACCATGTTGTCGTCGACGTCGGCGAAGAACCCACCGACGACGTCTTCGATCTCATCGAATCCCCTGGCACAGAATAGAATCGGCTGGTAGTGCGTGATGTCGTAGGTCTGCACACCCATGCGGGCAATGTTCAGTGGTCGCAGATCGGCCACATCGATCTGCTGGATCTCCCCGAATGACGACAGCAGGCCCGCGCCATAGGCGCGTACCTCGCCGTGCTGACGGACCACACCGAATTCCAGGGAGAACCAGAACACTTTCGAGATGAACTCAAGTGCCTCAGTGCTTTTCGCCCGCTGCGCCGCCTGGCCGGCAAGCCGGTACAGCGCCGCGAAACGGTCATGTGCAAGGCAGTTGCCGTGGCCCACCACCTCGTGGATCAGATCGGGCTCGGGCGTATAGAGCGGCACGGAATGGTGCCGGATGTACTGGGTGGAGTGGAAGATTCCGTCAGCGAGGAGTCCGTAGAACTCGCGTAACGGCACCAAACCGGCGGCAGGCACGTACTGAAAGCCGGTGAGGGGCCCCAGCATCTCGTTGACGTCGACGAGTTGCGGGATCCGATCCTCGGGAAGTCCGAGCCGCTCCCTGCCCTGCAGGTACTCGGCACAGGCCCGGCGCTGGTGCAGCCGGTGCAGCTCGGCGCAGGCGATGCGCCAGACTTCCTGCTCGTCGTCGGTGTAACTCGCGATGGGTGGTGGCGTCCCTGCCTGCCAATCCATGGCGAGCGCGGCAATTGCGTTGCGGCGGGCACGGTATTCCGGGTCGACAGCGCCGGGATGATCGGCGGCCAGATGAACGGTGACCCCATCTTCCGAGCGCGTCACCGGCGCGTACAGCTGCGCTTCCTCGAACATCGCTGCCTCCCGGAGGTCCGGGCGTCGCACAGAGCGGCGTCTATCAACCAGGATATGCGCGCTGATTACGCGCGACTGGCAAGCACCTGTTCGCGCAGGATGTCGGCGTGCCCGCAGTGGTGCGCCAGCTCGCGCAGGACTTGCAGCATGACCCATCGCAAGGTTCGCGGCCCGCCCCGGTGTCCCGTGACGACGGTGTCCAGCGGGAGGTCGGCAACCGCTGCCCGCGCTGTCTCACAGACGTCACGGTGCGCGGCGAGGATGGTGGCGATCGTGTCGTCGCTTCCGAGCTGGAAGGACTCGTCGACGCTCTGCACCAGGCCAAGGGCCTGTCGGGAGCTGCCGCCGACGCATTCCTCGAACCACACGCGCTGCATCCAGGTGACGTGCTTGAGCAACCCGAGGAGCGTCGTCGCCGACGGCACAAGCCGCCGGCGGGACTCCTCCTCGGTGAGGCCGTCGAGAGTCAGCTCGATGGCCCGGCGATAGTCTTCCAGGAAAGCGTTGAACTGGGCCCGTTCGTCGCCCAGCAGTGCATCGAACGAGCCCATCGCCGTCTCCCATCACACCGTGGCGGCCGCCTGCTTCCTGGTGACCTTCACCATCATCTTGGCGTAGCCCTTCACGAAGTTGGATTGCGTGTACTCGGGCTCGCCCACGACCTCGATGTTCTCGAATCGCGCCAGCAGCTCCTCCCACAGGATCTTGAGCTGCAGTTCGGCGAGACGGCTGCCCATGCAGCGGTGGATGCCGATGCCGAATGCCAGGTGATGGCGGGCGTTGTGGCGACCGATGATGAAGTCGTCCGGATTCTCGAACTTGCGCTCGTCGCGGTTGGCCGAGGCGTACCACATGACGAGTTTGTCGCCCTTGCGGATGAACTGCCCGTTCAGGATGGTGTCCTGCTTGGCGACGCGGCGCATGTACGCCAGCGGGGTCTGCCAGCGGATGATCTCGTGGACCGCCTTGGTGATGAGGCCCGGATCGGCCTTCAGCCGCGCGAACTCGTCGGGATTCTGGTTCAGCGCGAGCACACCACCGGTCATCGAATTGCGGGTGGTGTCATTGCCGCCCACGATCAGCAGGATCAGGTTGCCGAGGAACTCCATCGGCCGCTCGATCAGGTCCTTGGTGTCCTCGGACGACTGCATGAGCGCGATGAGGTCGAAGCCAGGTTTTTCACCTGCCGCCAGCCGCGCCTTCTTGTCGTACCAAAGGGCACTGAAAGCGCGCGCCATATCGGCTGCTGCGCTGAACATCTCGTCCATGTCGGCTTCGCCGCCGGTGGCCGAGGCGCTGCCGGCGACGGTGTCGGTCCAGTACACCAGCTTGCGGCGCTCGTCGTAGGGAAAGTCGAGCAGGGTGGCCAGCATGCGTGAGGTCAGTTCGATCGAAACGGTGTCGACCCAGTCGAACGGCGTGTCCTCCGGCAGCCCGTCGAGGACCTCTCGCACCCGGGTCCGGATGAGCTCTTCCATTTCCTGGAGGTTCTGGGGCGCCACCACGCCCTGGACCGCTCCGCGCTGCTGTTCGTGACGCGGTGGGTCCATGGCGATGAACATCTCGACGTCCAGCCCCTCGGGCGTATTGCCGATGATGATCTGCGGCTCCGCGGAGAACCGTTCGTTGTCCTTGTCGACGGTGACGATGTCGTCGTACCGGGTGATCGACCAGAAGGGCCCGAACGGGCTGTTCGGCTGGTAGTGCACCGGCGCCTCGTCGCGGAGCCGCTTGAAGTAGGACTGCCAGCGGCCCTGGCGGAACATGAACGGGTTGCTGACGTCGATGTCAGCCAGCTCGACTTCCTCGACAGGGGGAATCGGGCGTTCGACGAAGACCGGCGACTTGTCGCCGACCACAGACTTCTTCGTCTTCTGATAGAGGTGCATGCCCTTGATCTGCAACGGCATTGGGATCGTCGCCTGCGCCCGGTTGAGCACGGGATCGAGGATCGCTTCCTGCGCCTTGGTGAGTGCCTGATCGAGAATGTTCATGAGCTGCTACTCCTTTATGACTATTCGCTGGCAATCACGCTACGAATGAAAAGCTGCAGCTGGGATACCCTGAGTGGCCGAATACTTACTCGAAGTGGCAATGTCAGGAGTGGTATGGCAAGCTTCGGCGGCACCAATTCGCTGAACCGACCGATCTCCGCTCAGCGACTTACTAGATTTGGCAACGTGGTTGACTGGGACATCCCCCGCACGCCGGCAAGCGTCGGCGTGCTGCTCGGCCTGGCCGGCGAACGCGGCGTCAGCCCGGAAACCTGCCTGGCGGGCTCTCGCCTGACCGTCCGCGGTCTGCAGAGTCCGAACGCTGAGGTCACCGCACGCCAGGAACTGACTGTCGTGACGAATCTACTTGAGGCACTTGACTATCCCGACGATCTCGGCGTCGAGGTGGGACTCCGCTATCGGCTCGCCACCTACGGAATCTACGGGTTCGCCTTGATCAGCAGTCCGAATCTACGCAGCGCGATCGATGTCGGACTGCGGTATCTCGACCTGACATTCGCCTCTTCTACCTTCCGCACCCGAGTCGTCGGTGACGAATTCCAGTTCGTTCTGGATGCTCCCGGCACACCGGATCGTGTCCGGCGGTTCGATATCGACCGGTTGGCCACGGCGATCTCGGTGATCAAACGGGAACTGTCGGTGGACCTGCCGCCCTTCGGTGTTCAGTTCAGGCATGGTCGCCCGGCCAACCTCGACCGGTACGTCGCGGCGTTCGACACCGAACCGCAGTTCGATGCGCCGGAAAATCTGCTGATTCTGCCCGTCGGACTGCTGGATCTCCCACTGCCCCAAGCCAACGCGTACAACTCCGCGGCCACCCAGGAGCAGTGCCGCAATCTCCTCGAAGAACGGCGTAGCCGGACCGGGCTGTCAGGGCAGGTTCGCGATCTGCTGCTGGCATCACCGGCGCGGCCGCCGAGCGCACACGATATCGCCCACACCCTGCTGATGAGTCCGCGGACGTTGCGCCACCGGCTCGGCGCCGAAGGTACGTCTTATCGTGAACTCCTCGACGAGATCCGGCAGCGGCTCTCGGAGGAAATGCTGATCGGAGGACGCCTGACGGTGGCCGAGACGGCGAGTCGACTCGGGTACGTCGAGTTGTCGAGCTTCTCGCAGGCGTTCCGCCGCTGGCACGGGATGAGCCCCCGGGCCTTCCGCGCGTCTCGCGTCTGATGGGGCCGTCCGAAGAGTCTTGCCCCCCGGCGCATCCCGGTGGTCAGGACGCAAAATCCCACCAGTTGAGCAGCCGTGTCCCGTACAGGGTGAGCCACTTCGACTGCCGCCCGGCCGGCACGTCGACCTCGAACCAGACTCGGCCTGGCTGCCGACCGGTCTGCAACCAGGTGCCGTCCGGCTGCCGGGCAGCCCGCACGATATCGATCGCGTCGCGCATCCGGGGATCCGGCGCGGTGCCGTCCTGCAGGACGGCCCGGCGGAAATACTCACACGCGTTGAGGGCGCTGTAGGACCACCGCATCGGATAGCTGAAATCGTTGATCCATTGTCCCACTGGCTGATTCGTGGTGAGCCGATTGAGCAGCCGTCGTTCGAGCAGGTACTCCTCCCCACGGTGACGCGCCGCACGGATGTCGGCGTTGCCCGCGGTGGCGGCCTCGAACGCGAGTAGGCCTTTCAGCGAGTTCAGCGTGGAATGGAACGACGAGCGGCGCGAACCTTCGACCCAATCGCAGTTCCACCCGCCGTCCGGCAGCTGATGCTCCAGAAACCAGTCCGCGATGCCATTTACGTTCGCGCCCAGCCAGACCCCGTTCGCCAGGGTCCACGCGTTGATGCAGCAATCCACCTCACCCGACCAGTAGGGCAGGTCGTCGTACTCCCAGCGGCAGTGTTCGTCAAGCCGCTCCGCAGTCCGGCGTTCCCGCAACACCGTTCCGTCAAGGCCCCACTCGCGCAGTGCATTCAGCGTCCATGTCGTAGCGGTCCAGGGCTGGCCGTCGTCAGCCCTGTCCGGGTCATCGAAGTCGTAGTCCGCAGGGAAGAATGCACCGCCGGCCCACTGGCCGTCGGCATCTTGCAGGGCGAGCAGCCGTGCGCCGAAGCCCTCGGTCGCGATCCGTGACCGCGTCGTCTCCCAAACCGCAGGTGGAGCGTCGAGCAGATCACGCTCGACCTGCCAGCGCAACGTCGGGTCCGATTCCAACAGCCAGTCCGTCACGGCTTCGCTCGTCATCAGACCCCGTCACGCTAGGAAGCAATAAACCTGGCCGTTGAGAACACAATTCGACGGCGGCGTGTAGGTCCCACTCAGCACGCCGCGAATACCGCCGTTGGCGGAACCGCCCGGTGGAATCACTCGATTCCAGCTCGCGGGGGTGATGACGTAGTGGGTGCCGTACTGGGTGAACGTGCTACTCCACGTGTGCGAGATGGATTGTCCCATCGGCATGTCGAATTCGAGCTTCCAGTCCGTCATCGGCACCGTGCTGTAGTTGGTGATGACATAGCGCGCGATGAAACCGTCCTGCCACGTGTGTTGCACCACCAAGCGCGCACCGGCTGCAGCGGCATGAGCTACCGGAGTGCCGGCGAATCCGAGGATGACGACCGCCAGTGCGGACATCAGCACATGAAGCGCTGTACCGCAGCGCTTCACCGTTGAGTCCAGTCCGGTCATCGGAATCAAGATTAGGTCCCACTCGGCGACGTCCACTCCATCGGCGCAGGTGAGCAGCCGTACCTTTGCGCAATCGCAACCGTCGCGAGATTTTCACGCTGGCATGTGTGCGGTTTCGGAAAGGTCCGGGCCGGATACACCTTCAGGAGAACCAACGACGCTGGTTCCTGGTTGCCAGGAACCCGATGGAGGGAGTTTGACGTGGCGTTTTCGCACATCACATCGAAGACAATGGCGGCTGCGGCCGGTATCGCGGCGGCGGGAATCCTGGCGGCGGCACCGGCGATCGCGGATCCGACAGCGGTGATGTTCGGCCAGCGGGCAGAAATTCCCAGCCCCGGCGGCGCGATCGAGTACACCGTGGTCAACCTGCAACCGAGCGGCCACAACGACGGCATCTGGTATTCGGACGTGACCGCTCGGGCCGTGACTGGTTCGCCGACGCCGAACCTTTCCGACTTCAACGCGCGTGCGGTCAACAGCTCGACCTACGCGGATATGAAGGGCAATGAGGTGGACGGCCTGCCCAACCAACCGATCGCGTCGGGCAGCTACGCGACGGGTCGAATCTACTTCGACGTCCGCAACGGCACCGCGCCCGACAGCGTCGTGTACCGCGACGCCGGTGGCACCGACAAGGTCGTCTGGAAGAGCTAGTCGACTGCAATGGCGGATTTCCGCCAGCGCCGCACGCGGCGGGGCCAATAACGTCGACGCGTGACCACAACTGCGCACAAAGATTCGGTAATCACCGGCACCACAGTCCTTTTCATGTCGCTGGCTGCGGCCCTGGGCACCGCGACGATCTATCCGCTACAGCCGGCCATCGCGGACATCGCACGAGCGCTGGAGTCCGGGCCGGCGGTCGTCGGTGCCGCGCTGGCCTGTGGTCCGATCGGTTACCTGCTGGGCCTGGCATTCCTGGTCCCGCTGGTGGACAGGTTCTCGCCGCGGCGTGTTGTTGCACTGCAGTTCTCGGCCCTCGGCGGCGCGCTGATCATGACCGCCGCTGCGAACGCCGTCTGGCTGGTCGGAGTGGGGCTGTTGCTGACCGGCGCGTGCTCGTCGGTGGGGGCCGGGTTGAGTTCCGTTGTCGGACGCCTCGCACCCGCGCGCCGGCGCTCGACCATTCTGGGCATCGTCACCGCCGGGATCTCGGCCGGGATTCTGGCCGGGCGGATCGTCGGCGGTTGGCTGAGTGACCTGATCGGCTGGCACGCAATGCTTCTCGCGGTGGCTGCGGCCAGTTTCGGGGTCGCCGTCGCCTGCCTGTGGTTCCTGCCGACCGCGGCCGGCGCAGTCGAGCGGAATTACCTCGCCGGATTGGCGTCGGTGCCCGGACTGCTCGTTCGTGATCGGGTATTGCGCCGCGGCGCGCTGCGCGGCTCGCTGTGGTTCTTCGCGTTCTGCGCGGTCTGGTCGGGAATCGCCGTGGCGCTGGCGCAGGAGCCATTCAGGCTGTCTGCCAAGGAGATCGGGCTCTACGCGCTGGCGGGTATTGCCGGCATCTTCGCGACGCGCATTGCCGGTGGATGCACGGACCGCTTCGGGTTCCGGCCGGTGATCGTGGTGGGCCTCGCAGCCGCGGGTGCCGCATGCCCGGTCCTCGCATTCGGGTTGAACAGCCCCGCGGCGACGATGGCCGCTCTCGCAGTGTTCGACGCCGGCTTGTTCGCCGCGCAGGTGGCGAATCAGTCCACCATCCTGGCGATCGACCCGTCTGCGCCTGCCCGATTCAACAGCGCCTACATGCTGGTCTACTTCGTGGGCGGGAGTCTCGGCACGGCATTCGGTGCGGCGGCGGTGACCTCATTCGGTTGGCCGACGACCATCGGCGCTTGCGGCACAGCACTTCTCATCGCCGCGGTGCTCACTGTTGATCGACTGCCCCGCATGTCGTGAGCGCCGCCTCGATGGTGGCATCGATGAGGACGTCATCGATCGGTCCGATGGGCGGCAGCGCGGCTCGCAGCAGCAGCGGACCGGTGAGCAGGTCGGAGATGACGCCCGGGTGCGCAGGTTGAGGGATCTCGCCGCGATCAGCCGCGCGGGCGAGCAGAGCTGCGACGGAGCGGCGCCGCGGTTCCATGAACCGTGCGTAAAACACCTCGGCGAGCTGGTCGTCGTTTCTGAGGTCGCTCAGCACGCCGGCCAAACCAGCCTGCACCATTGGATCGGTGAAGAAGTGGCGCTGCAGCTCCTGAATCGCGCGTAGGTCATCGCGCAGATTGCCACTGTCGGAAGCGGGGTCGAGCCCGAAACGGCTGACCAGTAGCGCGACCACCAGCTCCCCCGGGGTCTTCGCGCGGCGGTAGATCGCGGCCCGGGTGGTACCCGCCATTTTGGCAACCCGATCGATGTTCACCGTCGAGTAGCCATGTGAAAGCAACACCGTCTCAGTCGCATTCGCGATGGCGGTGTCCAGGATTGCGTCGCGTGGGCGACCTCGAAGACCAGACATGTGCTCGTCCGAACTTTAGCGTTGACCAATTAACGATGCACACTGTACCGTAAATGAATGCAGACAATCTGGGTACTCGGTGCGACCGGCAAAGGCGGCCGCGCCATCGCTTCTGAACTGATCGGCTCCACCACTGCCGATGTGGTTCTCGTCGGGCGTGACCACGGCCGACTCACCGCCGCCGCGTCTTCGTTGGGCGGCCGGAGCCGGACGCTGGTTGCTTCCGGACCGGCAGAGCTGGCCACTCGAATCGCAGCCGAGAACCCGACGGTCGTCGTGAACACCATCGGCCCGTTCGGCGAGACCACCGGCCCGCTCGCGCGGGCCTGCGTGGCCGCCGGAAGCCACTACGTGGACCTCGCCAATGAGCTTCCGCCGGTGCAGGAATTGCTCGGCCTCGACGCTGACGCGCGACGCGCAGGCGTCACACTCGTCACCGGAGCCGGCTTCGGAGTGCTCGCGACCGAAGCACTCGTCCTCGAACTGGCCGACGGCCACCCTGCCGCGTCGCGCGCGACGGTGGCGGCAATGCCAACAGTGGACGGTTTGGGCTCCGCGGTGCTGGCCAGCGTGGTCGACGCCGTCGCCTACGGCGGCCGGCGCTATCGCCAAGGGCAGCTGCAGCGGACTCGTTTGGGCGCCGACCACGCGTGGATTCCCTTGCCGGACTTGCCTGCAATCCAGGCCATAGCAGTCCCCACCGGCGAACTGGAAGCAGCCCGCCGGGCGTCCGGCGCCGGCGACGTACTGGCCTTCTCCAGTGAGGTGCCAAGCGGGCGCGCCGTACGCGCCGCGCTCCCGGCGCTTTCGGCGCTGCTATCGACACGCCCGATACACGCCGGGGTACAGCGCCTGATCAGCCGCACTAGGCTGACTCCGCCTGCGAAGTCCGGCGATGTCTCGTGGGCGTATGCGCGCCTCGAGTGGCCCGATGGCACCCATCGCGAAGCCTGGCTCCGCACGGGCGAGGGCTACAGCTTCACCGCCAAGGTCGCCGCATTCACTGCCATGCGGCTGAGCGACGGACTGGGCCGGCCGGGAGCTCTCACTCCAGGAGCGCTGTTCGGCGCCGATTTGGCGCGCGATGCCGGCGCTCAGATCATCACCGCGGGCTCGGTGGCATCGTGACCGGCCAGACCACGGACCGTCGCCAGTTGCGGATCCCGGCACCCGGCGGTGACGAGCTTGATGCCTGGGTATACCTGCCTGACGTGCCGGGGCCTGTTCCCGTTGTCGTCATGGCGCATGGCATCGGCGGCATCAAGGCCGGCGGATTGGCGCCGTTCGCCGAACGTTTTGCCGGCAGCGGTTTCGCCGCAGTCGTGTTCGACTATCGCCACTGGGGTGAATCCACCGGCGTACCAAGGCAATTCCTGTCGATCGATCGCCAGGTGGAGGACTACCGCACTGCTCTGGCGTGGGCACGCGGCCAGGACGGATTCGATGCGACGCGAATGTTCGTATGGGGCACGTCGTTTGCGGGCATGCACATCGTCGAGCTGGCCGCGAGTGAACCCGGTCTGGCCGGTGCCATCGCCCAATGCCCGTTGGTTGACGGGTTAGCCGGGTTGACCAAAATCCCGCCCGCTCGCGCCCTCAAGCTCACCGGGTACGCGCTCGCCGACCTCGCTGGGTCCGTGTTCGGCAGGCGCCCAACATATTTGCCGATCAGTGTGCCCACCGGGCAGCTCGGCGTGATCGCCACCGACGACGCAATCGAGGGCATGGACCGACTCGATCCTGGCGATGGCTCGTGGTCCAACGAGATCACCGCGCGTTCGTTGCTCGACATCTCAGTGCACCGACCGGTGCGTCGGGCGGGGAATGCGCGGTGTCCGCTGTTGATGGTGGTCGCCGAGCACGACACCATGGCACCCACCGGACCGGCGTTGACGGTGGCCACCGCTGCGCCTCGTGGCGAGCTCTACCGCAGCCGCGGCGGACACTACGACGTCTACGCTGGTGGACGTGACCACGAGAACGTGGTGCGCGTCGAAACAGCGTTCCTGCAACGGCACTCATCGAATCCCCATCGCTGAGGCCAACGAGACACCAACTCAGATGGAGCGCTTCAGGCCGACGTGAGCGGCGTGGTACCCGAGGCCGTCGTAGAAGGTACGAGCCTGTTCGCGGGCTTCGTCGGTGGTCACCTGCGCCAACCGAGCACCGTGTGCCCGGCCGTACTCGTGCGACCACTGCACCAGGGCGGTACCCAGACCCTGTCGACGCTCGGCAGCGGTAACCCGCAACCCTTCTATCTGCAATCGGGTCGAACCACCACGGGACAGCCCCGGAATCACGGTCAGCTGCACGGTCGCGACGATCACGTCGGAACAATTGCGGACAACCCCGAGATAGTTGGAGTGATCACGAACAAGGACGTCATAAGCCGCCTCGTAGTCTTCGAGGTCCGCGGTTTCGCGAACCTGACCGAATTGGTCGTCGGATAGCAGCGCCACGATCGACGCGACGTCGTCACGGCCCGCGCGTTCCACCCGGAAACTGCGGTCCCCCACCCGCAGCAGTCCCCGAACCGACGTTCGTGCCTGCGCCTGCAGACGCGTCACCAACAGGTCGAGCCACGCCCCGACATTCGTTCGCGCCTCGTGCGTGTCGGGATAGCGACACCGCAGATGCAGGCCGGACTCGTCCAGGATGAACCACAGCATGACACCGTCGGTCTGGATGGCGGCGCTCACGTACTGAGCGTCGAGCCCGACGTCATCGATGCGGACCGGAAGCCGCCGCAGGTCCAGCCACGAGATCGCGAACATGCCGGGCGACATCGGCATGCCGCCCCACGGCGACAGCACGTCCGCCAACGGCCATGAACCGAGTTGCACCGCTTCTTTGACCGCGCTGGCCGCGGCAAGTGGATCGGCGACGGTCGACTCCAGCACCGAATTGGTGATGAACCAGCCCACGGAGTCGTGCCAGTTGGTATCGAAGCGACTGTGCACCGGGAAAACCGCGCGAAGCGGCGCATCCGCCAATTCCCGAGTCACGGAGGTCATCGCGGCCACCGCCAGCGCCAGCGTCGATACCCCGTCGTTGCGGGCTTGGACCGCGAAGGCCGCGCCGGCATCGACATCGAACACATCGCGGACTTCGACGCGCTCCGGCCCCAGCTCGGGCTCGCCCAGGGGCAGCGGAAATCGCGGCATCACCCCTCCGCTGTCGGCGATGATGCGCGCCCAGGTCTCCCGGACGTGAGCCGGCGCCGTGGGACGATCGAGCAGAGCCTGGGTGTGTTCGACGAACGCGGGTGCCGGCGGCAGCGAAGTAGCCCGTCCGATGCGCGCCTCGCCGAGCAGCGCCAGCAGATCCCGGGCAATCACCAGCATCGACCACATGTCGACGTGACTGTGGTCGGCGGCTATCACCACGGTCAACGCAGCGGCGGTTTCCAACAGGCACAACCGATGTGAGGGCTGCTGGTACGGCGAGCAGGCCGCATCGAGAACGCCCTGCAGCGCATCGTTCACCGCCTGGCCGGCAGATATCTCGTGCTCGACCCATCGGCCCGGACTGACACCGATCTCATGCAGTTGCGGGTCGCCGTCCGGCCCCGCCGAGAATGCGGTCCGCAACGTGCCGTGGCGGGCGACCACTGCCAGCCATGCCTCGGCCAGGGAGTCCCGGCTCACCCGCGCCGGCAGGCGAATGGACAACGCCATCCAAGAACCCGGGCGGGCCCCGGCCGCCACGTGAATCCGCTGGTCAAAGGACACCGGGAGGCGTCGGCCCGGTGCGGACACCGTCACGTCATAGCCCCACAGACGCCCGAATGGGAGTCGCAGGTGCGAGACGTTCGTGAGCCGCATGGCGGTACCCTAGCGCCCCAGATAGCCTGAATGCTCGGTCGGCAGGTCGAGTCCACGGCGCGGCGACCGGTTACGGAAAGAGTTGCCTGATGCCTACTTTCGCGGTTCCCGAAGCCGAGCTTGCGGTTGAACTGAGCGACGAAGGTGGCCACCCGGTTGTCCAACTACACGGACTCACCTCCAGCCGCGCACGCGATCGGGTGCTCAATCTCGACCTCGGCCGGGGGCTCAGTGGCACGCGATTGCTGCGCTATGACGCACGGGGCCACGGCAAGTCGACGGGTCGGAAGGTCCCCGAGGACTACCGATGGGAACAGCTCGCCGATGACCTGCTGCAGCTGCTCGACCGGTGGTTTCCCGGTGAGCCGGTGCACGGGGTCGGCCCGTCGATGGGCACGGGAACGCTGCTGCACGCGGCGTCCCGCGCACCAGAACGGTTCACTGGCCTGACCTTGATGGTGCCGGCCACGGCCTGGGAGACCCGACGCGCGCAGGCTGCGACCTACGAGGTGGCGGCCACGCTCATCGAGACGGAGGGGGTCGGGGCGTTCATTGCCGCTACCCGTGGCGCGACACGGCCGCCGGCCACCGTGGGTGCGCCCGAAACAGTTCCCGACGTCGCCGACGCCCTGCTGCCGTCATTGTTTCGCGGCGCCGCACTGAGTGACCTGCCTGCGCCCGAAGCCATCGCGCGAATCGAGGTGCCGACAACGATCCTCGCCTGGATCGACGACCCGGCCCATCCGGTCTCGACCGCGGAATCACTTGCCGCGCTGATGCCACGGTCGACACTGACGCTCGCTCACACCCCTGAGGATGTCGAGACCTGGCCCAAGATTCTGAGTCAGGATGTCGGCCGCCGGGCCTGACGTGTATTGAACGCCGCCCTTGACATCGACGTAACACTCCTGCCATGAGGCGTCCCTAAGGTGAAGCGGTCATTCACGTGGGGAGAGGAATTCCATTGAGCGGAAACGCCACCCGCTTGCGCGCGATCGCAGGCGTCCAGGCCTATACGCCCCCGGCGTGCACCTTCGACCCTGCTGAGGCGCCCGGCGCGATCTTCGGCACGAACGTGTTCACCAAGGCCGAGATGCAGGCTCGTCTGCCGAAGGCGATCTACAAGTCGGTGGTGGCCACCATCGAGAAGGGCGCCAAGCTCGATCCGACGGTTGCCGATGCCGTTGCGGCCGCGATGAAGGACTGGGCGCTGGAGAAAGGCGCGACGCACTACGCGCACGTGTTCTATCCGATGACCGGCCTGACTGCCGAAAAGCACGACAGCTTCCTCGAACCGGTCTCTGACGGACAGGCACTGGCCGAGTTCGCCGGCAAGACCCTGGTGCAGGGTGAGCCCGACGCATCGAGCTTTCCGTCCGGCGGCCTGCGGTCCACGTTCGAGGCCCGCGGGTACACCGGCTGGGACGTGACCAGCCCGGCGTACATCCTGGAGAACCCGAACGGCAACACGCTCTGTATCCCAACGGTTT
>Ga0265327_10003584_pt1 | contig 14660 bp, 7 predicted proteins | sample 41621metaG_FD_202089 | JGI IMG/M metagenome (GOLD analysis project Ga0265327, IMG submission 202089) | Rhizosphere microbial communities from Carex aquatilis grown in University of Washington, Seatle, WA, United States - 4-16-21 metaG | ecosystem: Host-associated > Plants > Roots > Rhizosphere >... | reverse complement strand
TGCAGAAGCAAAAAACCGCAAGGCAGCAGAAGCAAGCCGGGCCAGGGAACTCGAAGCGCTGGCGGCGGAAGAGTCGCGTCTGGCCAAGCTTGCGCGCGAGCGGACAGAAGCAGAGCAGGCGGAGCAGGTCGCAGTTGCGGCCCGAGTCGAGGCGGAACGCCAACTGGCCATGCAGCTTGAAGCGCGTCTCGAACAGGAGAGAGGGGAGCGCGTACAAATTGCCCAGCGGATTTCATACGAGGAATCGCTCAAGCTGGCTATTTTTGCACGGGAAAGCAACGAGAGTAAATTGCGGGGCGAGGAATTGGCAGCACTTGCGTATCGCCAGAAAGTTGAACTGGATGGGGCAAAGCAACGTATTGAACGGGAAGTGTTGAAGGCAAAGGAAATTGCGGCTCTGGCCGCTGAAGAAGCGAATCTTGAATTGCTTGCTCGTGAGCGTGCTAAATCGGATGCGGTTGAGCAAGAGGCAATTGCAGGACGTATCGAAGCCGAGAAACAGCTTGCAGCCCAGATTGAGGCAAGGATTAGCCAGGAGAAAATCAAGCGCACGCAAGCTGTTCACCGAGCAGCACGGGAGCAGGAGCTAAGATTGGCTATTGCAAAACGTGAAAAGCAGGAACGCAAGATGCGAGCCGCTCAGGCTGCAGAAATTGTGTCGGCCAAATCCTCCGCTCAAGCGCGGTCCGAAAAAAGTAGATATGGCCGGCTTATTTCAGTCTTGAGGACTGCTCTCAGCGCGAATCGACGCAATGTTTATGCCGCAATGGTGCTGCTGGCCCTGGGTACCGCTATATTGTTTGCTATCGGCCAACGGTCATCCGGGAATAAGCCGGATGCGGCGTCTTCCTTGGCGGCGAACAACCCTGCGCCAGTAAGCGTTTCAGCAAATTTATCGGATACCAAAGCAAGCCCGAATGTTGAAACGGAAATTCGTCAGGCAACGATGCATTGGGCGGAGAGTTGGTCGCGCCGCGATGCGGCGGCCTACTTGGCGTTTTATGCGCCGGAATTCGATCTTCCCGGAGGGATGTCGCGTGCAGACTGGGAAGCCCAGCGGCAAGCAAGGTTGGGTAAATATCACTCGATTAAAGTGACCCTGAGAAACATGAGTATCAGTTATTCCGGAGGCGAAGTTGCGGTTGTTCGTTTCACGCAAGATTTTCACGCTGATAGTTACAGGGAAATGGGAACTAAAAAAGAATTGCGTCTAAAGAAAGTCAACGCCAACTGGTTGATTGTGAGTGAGAAAAATATTTGAGTTATAGGTTATTTTCTCAAAAAATTGATCTTAAGCGCGTTCGGTAATCAAAATTATGAGCAAAGCGTTTACCAGAGAGACCGACGAAGAAGAAGAGCTGGAAGTTCCACAGCAACTTCCCGTCGGACTCAAGAATTATATTACTCCGGCAGGGTATCAGCGACTCAGGGATGAGCTTGATTTGCTGTGGAAAGTCGAGCGTCCCGCACTGGTAAACACTATTACGTGGGCTGCATCCAACGGGGATCGTTCTGAAAATGGCGATTATATTTACGGCAAAAAACGCTTGCGTGAGATAGATAAGCGCATGCGATTTTTGTCCAAACGCATGGATGTCGCCGAAGTGGTTGACCCCGCACAGCGAACGGATTGCGATCAAGTATTTTTCGGTGCAACCGTGACAGTCTGCGGTCAGGATGGTGTGGAGCGCACCTACAGTATCGTCGGCGTCGATGAGGCAGATGCCGGACAAGGTTTAATCAGCTGGGTATCGCCATTGGCGCGGGCTTTGCTCAAGGCGCGTGTGGATGATGTGGTGACACTGCACATTCCAGGTGGGATAGAGGAGTTGGAGGTGGTTGAGGTTGTCTATTTGCCGATTGAGCTGAATGCTCCGGTTTCTTCGTGAGGGCCGCCGCATTAAGCGGTAGCTAAACCAGCGGGGGAAATAATCCGCGCAAGCCCCCGGCAATAAATTCTACGGCAATTGAAGCCAGTATCAGGCCCATAAGCCGGGTAAACACATCAATGCCAATTTTCCCCAGGCGCTTGGCTACCCAGGGTGCGATCAGAAAAGTTAGCCAGACAGTGACACTTAGCAGCACAATTTCCAGACTCATGACCAAATAGTGCTCAATGCCATGCGCCTTATGCGCCTCAACAATCACTGCGCTGATCGAGCCGGGGCCGGCGAGAAGCGGCGTAGACAAAGGCACAATGGCACTGGCAGGAATGGCCTCGCCGTCAGTGTTCTCATTGTCCGAGAGCCTGTCGGGGCTGAAGTTTCCGAGCAACATTTTGATGGCGATCAACATCAGCAGAATACCTCCGGCCACGCGAAAAGAATTGATGCTGATACCAAAGAAGGACAGTAGCGGCTTTCCCAGAAGCAGGGCAACCAGCAATATTCCACACACAGTAAACGAGGCGAGTCGGCCAATATGAGCGCGTTTAGGTGCAGTCATGTCTGCGGTAAACAGGATGATAATCGGAATGACCCCGATAGGATCGAGAATAGCAAACAGGCTGATAAAAATCTTGGTGTATTCGGTGAAGTCCAGCATGGTCGTCAAGGGTGAAATTACAGCAAGAAGAGGGAGGCAAGGTACACGGTAACATATGTCAAAGCAACCATTCCCACTTCTTGTTCAAAGTAGATTGGTTTTGCGTCCGTTGCTTATGGTTGAATGAACTTTTCCATTTTTATATGCGGCAGGCCGACTTCAACGAACTCGGGCCCGACTCTTGAATAGCCCAGTTTTTCGTAAAATCCGACCGCATTCATACGCGCGTGCATGCAAAAATGGGTCAAACCTTGCCGGGCGAGATGTGTCTCGATATAACGAATAATGCTGCGCCCGTGACCTTGGTTCTGATACCCGCCGGCAACCGCCATTTGGCGAATTTTGGCTTCTGTGGGTGAAATACAAACGGCGATGGCACAGGCAATAAGAATATGCTCGTCGTCAAACAATCCAAAATGCATCTGGGATATTTCCCGGCTCAGGTCTTCATCAAATAAATCAAGTCCGAGCGGTATACGCAATATCTTGTTGCGGAGTTCGCACTCTTTCCGGAAATCGCTGGAGCCAAACAATATCTCATTGATTATCATTTATGTTTTATAAAAATATGCGGCATGCAGAATGATAATTGCGGAAAATAATGAAAATATATTGTAACTTTACTCTTGTATGCTTCGGCATGTGACCCTATATATACGCCAGTATTTAACCGAGGAATTAAAAATGCTAAAAAATGTAAGCTGTGGATTGGTCATGTTGGCCGCCATGTTGTTTTCGGGTGGTGTTGTATTTGCTGACGACTCCCCCACACTGGATCAAGTATATCAAGCTGCCCGCAGCGGCAGGATGGAAGAGGCGCAGAGGATGATGGATAAAGTCCTCAAGGAGCATCCTACCAGTGCGAAGGCGCATTTTGTGGAAGCGGAATTGTTGGCCAAGCAGGGACAAATGATTCGAGCCGACGACGAGCTGAAAGAGGCGGAACGTTTGAAACCGGATTTGTCTTTTGCCAATCCGCAGGCTGTTCAGGAGTTGAGAAGCCGGATTGCCGCGACGCATCGGGTGAGCCAGTCGCCCGCTCCGGCCGTTAGCTATCAAGCCGAACAGGGGAATAGTTTTCCTTGGGGACTACTGCTACTTGGATTGGGTTCGATTGCAGTGATCGTCCTCATAATGCGTGCAATCAATTCGCGCAATTCAGCGGTGTTTCCGGGCGGCTATCAACCTGGCATGCAGCCTGGCATGCAAAATATGCCCAATTCTCCCATGCCTATGCAACCTTATGGCGGCGGAATGGGTCCGATGGGCGGCGTCGGCGGAGGGATGGGGAGCGGAATTATGGGCGGACTGGCGACCGGTGCTGCGGTTGGTGTCGGCATGGTGGCGGGGGAAGCCTTGGCCCATCATTTTATGGATGGAGGTCACAGTGAGGCGGGTAATGTAGCGCCTGTGGCTGACTCATGGGGGGGTTCCTCGAATAGCAACATGGGGGGCGCGGATTTTGGTATAGCCGATAATTCTTCGTGGAGCGACAGTTCAAGTGTTGCTGACAGTTCGGATGTGGGCGGGGGCGATTGGGGCTAGGATTTTAACCGTACGGTTAAACCCAGATAATCCATTTGCAACAACTGCGTCATACCGGCGAAGGCCGGTATCCGGCTGATTAAAAAATCCCCACGAAAGTGGGACAACATCATGGTTTTGTCCGCTTCGCGGAATGTTTTTAATGAATGGATTCCGGCCTGCGCCGGAATGACGGCCTAATGGATTATTTGGGTTAAATCCGCTCTAACACCGCAGCAAAGAATCCATCCGTTCCGTGCACATGCGGAAACAATTGCAGGCACTCACCCATTTCCAGCGGAATTTTTTGTTGGGCAAGAATTTCCCCCGCATGGCGTAACACGAACTCGGGATGGGTGCCGAGAAACGCATCCACAATGTCGCGGTTTTCTTCCGGCAGCAAACTGCAAGTGGCGTACACCAGTCTCCCTCCGGTCTTGAGCAACTTGCTGGCTGCAGCCAGAATCGAACCCTGCTTCAGCGTCAGTTCGGCTATGCTTTGCGGCGACTGGCGGAACTTGAGGTCGGGATTGCGGCGTAACGTGCCCAAGCCGCTGCACGGCGCATCGACCAATACCCGGTCTATTTTCCCGGCCAGACGTTTTAGTTTGCTGTCATTTTCATGCGCAATGAGTTGCGGGTGGATGTTGCTGAGCCCTGATCGTTTCAGGCGCGGCTTCAGGTTGGTCAGGCGCTTTTCGGAAACGTCGAAGGCATATAAACGGCCCTGCGAATTCATCATCGCTCCCAGCATCAGAGTTTTGCCTCCGGCTCCGGCGCAGAAGTCCGCCACCATTTCGTTGCGCTTGGGCGCGAGCAGAAATCCCAGTAACTGACTGCCTTCATCCTGTACTTCAAATTTACCGCCGAGGAACAGCGGGCTTTTATTCAGGGCCGGTTTTCCTTTGACGCGTATCCCGATGGGAGACAAGGGAGTAATGTGTGCTTCAACTTTTTCGGCCTGTAATCCTTGTAATATCTCTTCCCGCGAGGCGAGGAGCGTGTTGACGCGCAAATCCAGCGGGGCGACTTGCTGCATGGCGTTGCCGATGGTGAGAATCTGCTCATCCGCCATTGAGGCGCGCAAGCGTTCAACCAGCCAATCCGGAAGTTCAGCCTGAACAGGCAAGGGGAGTTCGGTCAGTGCGATCCCTTTGACACTGCCCAGCCAGTCACCTTCATCCCGCTTCAACAACGGGGTGAGTTCACGCAGATTGTAACCGCCGAATCGTATCCAATATGCCAGTGCCATACGGCGCGGGGTGGCGGCTTGTTTCCGGTGTTGCTCGGCATCCGCTACAGGTAAAACCGCCGCTTCCCCGTTTCCCCCGGTACTGGATTTCACCGGTGCATTATCGGGGGAGGGAGATTCGGCGCACGCGTATTCCAGAAACAAACGGTGGCGCAGGGCTCCGAATACGGTTTCCGCCACCAGTTCGCGCTCGTTGGAACCTATACGCTCCCGCTGAAAAAAGTAGCGCAATGAAGTGTCGGCGGGATGCTCCAGCGGCAGGATGGTGCGCAGTGCCTGGATAACGAGTTCGAGACGGTATTCTGTTAATAGCATGATTTTGAAGTTAAAAAATGTTCTTGTGTTGAAATGGCGGAGTACTGAAATATTGAGGGCGAAGTTTACAGCACAGTGACAGAGACATTTAATTTTTCTTCGTGCGGCTGAATAATTTTTGGATTGTTTTAAGGGCAAACAGAAATAGCTGAGTTTCATTGGCTACTTGTTGCCAGTAATTTACTGTCTATAAGCTCCATATTTAAGGATGCAATTCAAGCTGATGTGTGGATATTACAACCAAATCGTAGCCTGGATGCAGCGTAGCGGAATCCGGGAAGTACGGAGCGTTGTATTTCCGGATTCCGCTACGCTGCATCCGGGCTACAACTGCTGCTGGATTCCGGCCTCCGCCGGAATGACGGGCTAATGGATTATTTGACTAAAATTGCAATAATTGATTAAATTCAAAGTTTGTCGCGGGGAAATTGCAAATTTTTGCGGTGCATTTGCAAAAAATAAAATACAACAACAATAAAATTGCACTAATTCAAATAATTGTACCAATTAAAATAAACTGTATCGAATCAAACCACAAGGGGATCGTAATAATGAATCACGTCTATCGCATTATCTGGAGCAAAACCCGCAACTGTTTCGTGGTCGCATCCGAACTTTCCAAGTCATGCGGCAAGCCGGGTTCAAGTAAAAAAACGGTCGCTCGTGCGGTAGCAGCAGCTTTGCTGGCGCTGTCGGCAAATGCAGCCTTTGCTGGAACAGGTGTGCAGGCCGGTACGCCGCTGACGGGCACCAATACCATCAATGCCAATGGCTCGGTGATTAGTGGCACGAACAATACCGGCTATTTCGTGCAGTCCGGCTCTCTGACGGTCAATAACGCCACTTTGACTAATTTTACTACAACCGGCGGTGCAGGTAGCGGAGGCGGCGCGGGTTTGGGCGGGGCGATTTTTGTCAATACAGGTGCTGCGGTAACCCTGAATAACGTGAATTTTATTTCCAACACCTCCCAAGGCGGTGCGGGCGGGGTGGGCACTCAGGGGGGCACGTTGAATAACATGTTCAACAGCAGCAGCACAGGGTCAACAGGGGGTAATGGTTATACTCCCACACAGTATGTATACACGGATGTCGGCGGCACCACCGGCACTAAAGGTAACGTCGGGGGCAATAATGCTTCCGGCTTTGGTGGTACCGGTGGCAACGGCGGCGCCGGTGGTAATGGTGCCAACACCAGCCCGTCGCTAAATGTTGCCGTGGCTAGCGACGTTCTGGGCTTGGCCGCCTGGGTAGCCGATCTGGTTGCGGCTACAGCCGACCCATTCACTTGGCCAGTCGCAGCAAGCCTGACCTTGAATGTTGTCAACGCGGCGCTAGTTTTGACTAATGACAGTCTGGCTTTGGATGCCTTTAATCAATCGATTGCTTCCGGCCAGATTGGTCTGGGCGGCAATGGTGGCTCGGGCGGCAATGGTGGCACGGGTAGTGATTTTGCCGGCGGCGGTGCCGGGGGCGCAGGTGGAAATGGTGGCACGGGTGCAACGAGTTCTTCTTCATCCCCGTATGGCGGCGGTGCAGCCGGTGGTGACGCCGGCAGTGGCGGCAGCGGTGGCTTGGGTGGGTTTGGTGCTGGGGGTGGCGCGGGTGGCGCGGGCGGGGTTGGCGGTGCCGGTGCCGGTGCTACCCCTTACGCGGGTCGTGCTGCTGTACCGGCGGTGACGCAGCAGGTCACTACTCCCGATTCCTACACACAAGGATATACCGACCCCTTAACGGGTAATTTCGTGACCATTGCTACCGGGTTGACAGGTTCGGTCGCCTCTTTCTCGTCAAATACGGCAGATCCTAGTTATTTCAATTCTACAGGTAACCCGGTAACGGTTTACACAGTATTTGTCCCCGGGTTTACCTCTACCGTTGTTACCACCCCGGCAATACCGGCAATTGCGCCCGGCACCAGTAGTGCCCAGGCCAGTGGTCTGAATGGATCAGGCGGTTCAGGCGGTGGAAGTACCTTTGGCGGCGGTACCGGTGCATCCGGCTATTCTCCCGACGGGACGATAGCAGGCGGCAGTGGCGGCAACGGGCTGGGGGGCGCCATTTTCGTGCGTAACGGCGGTTCCCTGACCATCACCGGCAATGCGTTGTTTGACAACAACCAGGTTTTGGGAGGGAGTGGACAGGCCGGCGTAGCAGGCTCGGTTACTGCCGGTTCTTACGGAACGGGAGCAGGTACCGATCTGTTCATGATGACAGGTTCGAACGTCATTTTGAACCCCGGCAAGGGGAACGTCATCCAGTTTAACGGCACCATCGCCGACGACAGTGCCTCTTCCGGCATCTCATCCTCCATTCCTGCCGGGCAGGGAGCGGGGCTCACCGTGGCCAGCGGTCTGGTGATATTCAACGGCAGCAACACTTATTCCGGTCAAACAAAAATCAGCGGTGGCGTACTTCAGGCCGACGATACGGTGGGCATCAATTACCAAAGTAATATTAATTTTGCCGGCACTCCTGGCAATGGCGGCGTACTCCAGACGAATGGGGGAACGACCCTGTTTAGCCGCTATACGGGTACGGCTCCCACTGGTGTGCAATGGACGGGTTCCGGTGGGTTCGCCGCTACGGGGAGCGATCTGACAGTCACGCTGAATGGGGGGGCTAAGCTCACTTGGGGGGTGGGAGGCTTTGTTGCCAACGGAAACGCACTGATTTTTGGCTCGGATAGCGCGACCAACGCGGTGACCTTCACCAATGCGATGGATCTTCACGGCGGCAACGGCACCATACTGGTAGCTGCCAATGCGGACAATTCGGATACAGCCACGCTCACCGGTATCATTTCCAATGGATCACTTACTGTCGGCGATGCCACCCATACGGGCATAACTTACCTGACTGCAGCCAATACTTACAGCGGAGGCACCACGATCAATGGCGGCACGCTGCTGCTCAACGGTTCGAAAGCGCTCATCGGTAGCGGCGCGCTTGCTGTCAACAGCGGTGTGCTGGATATTTCCGCCGGCGCGGGTAATCAGTCTGTAGGCACGCTCTCCGGGGCCGGCAATGTTTTGCTCGGCGCCAACACGCTGACGGTTACCCAGAATGCCGATGCCGCGTTTTCAGGTTCGATACAGGACGGTGGCATGTCAGGTGGCACGGGTGCCGGTTTAGTGAAACAGGGTAGCGGCGAGCTTATGCTTACCGGTGTCAATACTTATACCGGCACAACACAAATTAACGCGGGTACGCTCACGTTGATCGATGGCGGGAGCCTGAGCAGCGCCACCGTTAACGTGGTGGGCGCGAGGCTGTACGACTATGACGGCGGGCTGAACGCCAATGGAGTTTTAGCGGTACTCACCAACACGAATGGCACGATCTACCTTGGGGCAAATGACGCAGTCGCGTCCTTGACCAATACCGGCGGCACGATCAACGGCACAGGCAACACGCTGACCGCAGCGACCTATGCACTCAACAACGGGTCGGTCATCAACGCCAATCTGGGTGCCGGGGCCATGACCGACAACGGTACCGTTGCGCTTAACGGCACCAGTTCCGCCGCCACGGTGACTATAGCCAGCGGTACTACCACGCTGGGTTCGGCTGAACGTCTGCTCGATACGGCAGCCGTGACCGTGGGCGTCAACTCCACTACTGCGAACCTGGTGCTGGGGGGCAATGAAAAGATTGGACAACTATTCGGCGCAAGCTCGGGTAATGTGAATTTGACCAATGGTACTTTGACTGTGGATTCCGGTAATTTTGCCGGGGTCCTGCTCAGCGGAAATAACACTTATGGTCTGACTAAAGTTACCAGCGGTGAACTCGTACTGTCAGGTGCCAGCACCTATACCGGCGCGACCAACGTCAATGAGGGCACAGTCACGCTGACCGGAAGTTTGGCCAGCAGAACGGTTAATGTACTCGCCCCTGCCACACTGAACGATACCAACGGTGGTCTGGCTGCCAATGCCGCGCTCAGCAACGATGGTACGATCAATCTCGGGGCCGACGACACGGTTGCTACTTTGACCAACTCCGGCACGATCAACGGCACGCTCAACGGCACAGGCAAACCGCAAACCACATCAGTCCATGCGCTCACCAACCCGGGTGGTAACACAATCTACACGCTGACCGCAACGACCTACGCCCTCAACGACGGGTCGGTCATCAACGCTAATCTGGGCGCAGGAATCATGACCGATAACGGTGCTGTTCAGCTTAACGGCACCAGTTCCGCCGCCACGGTGACTATTGCCAGCGGCACCACCACGCTGGGTTCGGCTGAACGCCTGCTCGATACGGCAGCCGTTACCGTTAACGCGAATCTGGTGCTGGGAGGCGATGAAAAAATTGGACAACTATTCGGCGCAAGCTCGGGTAACGTTGATTTGACCCAAGGTACTTTGACGGTGGATTCGGGTAATTTTGCCGGGGTCTTGCTCAGCAATAATTCCAGTTACGGTTTGACCAAAGTTTCCAGCGGGACGCTTACACTTTCCGGGGCCAGCACCTACACCGGTGCGACCAACCTCAATGCGGGCACAATTACGCTGACCGGAAGTTTGGCCAGCGCAACGGTTAATGTGGCTGCCAATTCCATACTGAACGATGTCAACGGAGGACTGGCTTCCTATGCCGCGCTCAGCAACGATGGCACCGTTAATCTCTGGGCCGACAACACCGTTTCATCATTGACCAATACCGGCACGATCAACACGGTCAACGGTACCCACACGCTGACCGCAACGACCTACGCCCTCAACGACGGGTCGGTCATCAACGCTAATCTGGGTACGGGTGCTGTTACAGACACTGGCACGGTAGCTATCAACGGAACCAGTGCGGCCTCCAGCCTGAACATAGTCAGCGGCACCACCACGCTGGGTTCGGCAGGGCGGCTATTGTCAACCCCGAACGTTACCGTGAATGGCAATCTGGTATTGGGCGGCAATGAAACAATAGGATCGCTTGCGGGTTCAAGCACAGGTAATGTAGATTTGTCCCTGGGAGGTTTGACGGTGAATTCGGGCAGCTTTGCCGGTGCATTGTCCAGCAGCAATTCCACCTATGGCTTGACTAAAGTTTCCAGCGGAACCCTTGCACTTTCCGGTGTCAATACCTACACAGGCGCGACCAACGTTAACGCGGGTATACTCACGCTGACCGGCAGTCTGGCCAGCGGCACGGTTACCGTGGCTAGCGGCAGTACACTGAACGACACCAGCGGTGGACTGGCTTCCAACACCGTGCTCACCAACAATGGTACGCTCAGCCTTGGCGCCAACAACTCCGTGGCTTCCTTGACCAATACCGGCACGATCAACGGTACCGGCAAAACACTGACGGCCGCGACCTACGCACTCAACAATGGTTCGGTTATCAACGCCAATCTGGGCACGGGCGCACTCACTACGAGCGGCACGGTTACGCTCACCGGTACCAGTGCGGCCGGAACTGTTAACGTTCTTACGGGCAGTATTCTTAATCTGGGCAACGCGACTCCAATCTTGGGCGGTACGCTCTCCAACCTGATTAATAATCCCGCTGTTACGGTAAACGGCACCCTGAATCTCAACGACGGCAATGAATCGATCTACAGTCTTGTTGGTTCGGGTACCGTTAATGTGAATACTTATCAGCTGAACGTGGCTCATGGCGGAACCTTCGGCGGTATCATAAACGCGACAAATTCCCAGCTCGACACGACCGGCGGCACTTTGAACCTGACGGGCACCACGACTACCCAAAACGCTATCATTGCCAGCGGCAGTACGCTTAATGTTGGAAATAACAGCACGTTTAACGCCAGCGGAAGCGGTGGTGCCGGGGGGGTTATCACCGTGGATAACGGTGGCAACCTTATTTTGGGCTCGAACGTGAGTTTAAGTTACTCCATTCTTAATGGTGGCAGTGCGGGTTCTCCCGGCGGAACGATTTCCGTTTTTGGTGGAACTTTCACCAACCCACTTAACTCTACCGTGGCAGGTTTCATCACCATCGCTGGTAACTATACCAACAACGGTACCACCGCACCCGGCAATTCGCCCGGCATTACAACCGTCACCGGCAACTACACCGAGAATAACATTCTCCAAATGCAAGTTTCGCCCGGTGCAGCCGGGGTCGGATTTGATCAGGTGAAAGTAGGGGGGACAGTCTCACTTAATCCAACCACCAGCACGCTTCAGGTGCTTGCTTATAATAGTATCGCCCCGGTTCGGGGCAATACTTACCAGATCATCGCGAATTCCAGCGGCGCGCCGGTGTCTGTTGCAGGCCACTTTAACAATGTTCTATTCAGTGCCGACGGGACGACGGGGTCTTTGGTTAGCAACGCGGCGGTGGCTTTCGATGTGCATACCGGCCAACTTATTACAACCGGTCTTAACGCAGCCAACAGCACCTATTCCCAGCTAGGCGCCACTCAAAGTCAGGGGGCTGCAATTGCGGCTGTAATGTCGGTGGCCACATCGGATGTGGGTAAAAATCAAATTGATTCCTCATCAATTGTGGGAGGCACAGCCAGCGCACTTCTCAAAACAGCCGCTGCCGATGCCCGTTTTGTTCCGGAGCACTATAGTGCACTGGCCAATTACGCTTTGCTGTCCAATCAGATTGTTTCCGATTTGATTTTTGCGCGCTCAGCACCTATGGGCGGCACCACCGGTTTGGCGGGTGTTGATTCCGGCGGAGGCACTTCGGTGTATGCGGGCTACTTGAACGACAAATATGACACCTCCGATGCTTCGGGCAGCACCCATGTAAACCGCAATGATTTCTATATGGGAATCGAACAGGAAAACAAATCACTGACCTGGGGCGTATTGCTCATGAATGCCACCGGCGGGATAGGGGCTGATAATGGCAGCGGTTCTGTGAAAGGTCAGGGCGCAACCCTCTACGCCAGGAGTGCAGTCAGTCCGCTGTTGACGGTCGTGGGTAGCCTGGGCTATTCATCATTCAGCGACGACCTGAACCGCACTTCCGTGGTGGGCACGGCATCCGCCACCACCACCAGCGACGGGTTGAATGCCAGCCTGGGGGCCAGTTATCTGGCCTATAACAAAAATGAATGGTCTGTTATACCCCGTTTGGGTCTGGGGTACGGCAGCGCATCAATTGGGGCTTTCAATGAGACCGGTACATCGCAGCAACGGCTTAATTTGAACGGGTATACCGCAACGCGCTTAACGGCCCAGACGGGCGTGTCATTTGCATGGGAAGCCCAGGCGGATGGACATTCGTTAAGAACGGTATTGGACATCGGCTTGGATGCCGACCTTTCAGACAACAAGGGAAATATGTTTGCAACTATGGCGACAGATTCCCGGGTTCAGTTTCCTATCAGCTTTGCCAGTGATAAGAAAACTTACTTGTCGGGCGGGTTAAGCGCAAACTACGAGTTATCGAAAACGATTTCGTTGTATGGCAAATATGAAGTCCGCACCGCCGGCAATAACGCGAGAGTGGAATTCAAAATGCGTTTCTGATAGTTAGGTGAGGAGGCGAGTTTGCTACGGTGAATTTGTTCTCCTCCGATTCCCCCGCGCTCATTGTTCTTTTGAATTGAGTCCTATGAGCCGGAGGGAGTTTTAGGTAAAGCACCAACAAATCCCCCTGACTAGGGGGATTTGTTTTTTGTAACTAACTGATTAATCCAATAAAACGTACACGCCACAGAGAATACGGAGTACACGGAGAAATCAATGAGCTATCACATTCACTTGACTCACCTAAACGGTGCGCCAATCTCTCGTTACAACCTGTTGTTTTTCCTCTGTGTTCTCTGTGGTGTGTGCGTTTTTTAGGTTAATGCCAGTTAATCAACATGTTACGGATGTGGCAAATTTTCAGGGGGGATTTATGGCGTGATCTCGAAACGCGTCAACACTTGGGTGAGCTTGCCTCCTTCCGGGTCTGTGATAACCAGTTTGTAGGGGAAGTTTGCCTGCTCGGTTGAAAGCCAGATTTCAGTCTGGCTCTCGCCCGTTTTGGGCGTACTGGTCAGATACATTGCCTTAAATGTCCCGAGCGGGACGGTCACGCTTTGATCGTGCGTGACGAGGTAATTGTAAATATCCACTTTGCTGCCGTTGGTCATGTAGAAATCGAGAGCAGTGGCATTTTTTAACGGCGTAAACATGAACTGATACATTGCACTGAGCCGATCCTGCGTACCGGCGGGGAGGGGCAGTGTGCGAGTCCCGTTACGATCGTTCAGAGTGATGCTGTTTGATTTCCAGTCAAAGTCTGCGCAGGCATTGCGATCCGTATCAAGTTTGCGCTTGCTGGTGAAAGTGAGCGGATGCAGTCCTCTGGCCGTGATGTTTCCCTCGCTGAGGACATTGATGGTTTCCGGCTTGATCAGCGCAACAATGCCTACTGCCTTGCTTTCGCTTTCAATACGGTAGCCATCCTGCTTGCGAGTGAAAGTTTCGGAAATGGTCGCGGCTTTGATGCCGTCTTTCAATATGTCGTAGCTGGCCTGAAGGCGGGAGGGGGCATCTGCGGCCATTGCCGGTGCAGTGCAGAACAGCAACAACCAAACGATGAGAGGGGCAAGCTTGGGCATAATATCCTTAAAACTTTTGTTCATCCACGAAGTGGGTTAGGCAGTGATGGGCATATTTTGCCCAACTCGCAAAAACACGAAAGTCACGAAATAAACCAAAACGTTATTTAATCATAGCAACTCACCCTATGGGAGTGGAGGATAATTGTGGCATGTATTTTATTTGTTCTTGTCTTTTTGTGCCTTTCGTTACCCAATGACTTGGCGCATGTCTCACCGCGCTTAGACAGATGGCTAGTGCTTGTAACACTAAAAGCAATCCCCCTCAGTCCCCCCTTGTCAGGGGGAAGCGTTCAGCTCCTCCCCTGACAAGGGGAGGTTGGGAGGGGTTTGGTTTGCGAAAATTCATGAGTTACGCCGTACTAGTTAGTTCATCAGGACATCTGAGTTTTTCAGGTTTATTCCAATCCGGGCGCAACAAGGGCTGCACCCGGTTGCTTAATTCGGTTAAGGTTAACCTTTCCGTCTGCTCCCAGGCTT
>Ga0265327_10003582_pt1 | contig 14665 bp, 11 predicted proteins | sample 41621metaG_FD_202089 | JGI IMG/M metagenome (GOLD analysis project Ga0265327, IMG submission 202089) | Rhizosphere microbial communities from Carex aquatilis grown in University of Washington, Seatle, WA, United States - 4-16-21 metaG | ecosystem: Host-associated > Plants > Roots > Rhizosphere... | reverse complement strand
CGAGCAAGACGACCGCGGCCTCGCCGTCGGGCTTCTGGCCGGCCTCGCGTTCGTGGTGCTAGCCGCGAACCTCCACGAGAACTTCGAGAACTACCAGAGCAACTTGTTCGACGCGCTTGTGATCGCGCAGCTCATGGTCCTCGCGATTCGGGGGAGTCATCAATCGGCACCGTCCTAAAGCCCCGGCAATGGCTGCCTCTCACGAGTGGGGCTCAGACAGCAGCGCTCGTTTTCGGAGCGATCACCAACGTGCTTTACGCGCGATTGCTCGCCCCTGCGCAGATCGGACACTTTGCGATAGCGGTCGCTGCGGCTACCGGGATAGTCGTTGTCGCCGACGGCGGGCTGCAACTCTTTCTGACGCGAGCGATCGCACGGAAGGAAACCGGGCCAGGGGCTGGTTCGAGCGTTCTTTTGGTGGTGCTGCCGGCAAACGTCTTATTGGTGTGGCTCGTGGCCATGGCGGGACTCGCAGTTCTTTCGTCAATCTGGGGACTTTCAATTGCTCCGAACACTCTGCTGCTCGTACTGGAGCTCGCACTCTCGTTGGTGCTCTATCAGGCGGGTTTAACGCTGTATCAGGGCCTGGGGTGGTTCAGAGGTCGCGCGGCTTTGCTTGTCTGGAATGGAGTCGCGACGATGGTCGCCACGGTGGCCGCGTTGACTGTCGAGCGCAGCGTGTCCGCGGCGGTGTACGCGACAGCCGTGGCGTACTTCGCGGTGGGCGTCGCGGCACTAGTTCCCGTGCTGCGGCGGTACGGCCTTGTCCGCGTCCCCGTGTCCGATGTGAGGCACTGGTTTCGCTGCGCCCGAGGTTTGTGGCTCAATGCCTGTCTCGGATATGTGACGTCGTCAGCGGATGTGCTGCTAGCAGCGCTCGTGCTGCCAATCGGCGTTGTCGGCCTGTACCAGGTCTTCAAGAAGCTTGCTCTTGTGGCGCTTTCACCGCTCTCCGTCGTGCTGCCGCTGGTGTATGCGCACCTCGCGCCTGCAGATCGCTCTAGTCGCTCGAGTTTCGTACGGCGTTTGGAGATCGCCAGCGCCGGTGCAATCGCGCTCGGGCTGCTGATCGCGGCGCCGTATTTGCGTGCCATCATCGGTGCGCTGTTCGGAACAATCTACGCCCACCATGTACCGATCCTTCTCGCGCTCGTTGCGATCGGTGCTGTCCAGTTCAGTCACAACTTGCTCGGCTATGTGTGCGCCGCAGCGGGAGAGTTCTACCGCCCGCTCTGGATGAACGTCTGCGTTGCCGGCTCGGGAACCGTGCTCGCCCTGGGGCTTGGGTCCGAAATGGGCGTGTACGGGTTCCTAGTCGGGCTTGCGGTGGGCAACATGCTCGGTCTAGTGCTTGGTCTGGCCTTCACGTCGCGCTTGCTCGACCGCCGAGCTCGGCTAGCGGCGCTTGTCGCGGCGGCATCCGTACTTGCCGCTACGACGATCGCCTATGCCTTGTTCTGGGTTCCGCTCATGCTGGGCGCCGTCATCGGCGCCGCGAGCGCGGCCGCAGGGGCAGCGATCGTCGGCCGCCTCCTTGGCCGCCCCGGCTGGTTAGCTCGCAAGACCAGTCCGATCGCCGCCCGTACGTCGTAATGCGCGTCCTCATCGTCTGCGATTTCTTCCTGAAGTATGCGTCAGCCCAGATCGAGGCGCTAAGCGATGCGGGGCTGGCAGTCGCTCTTCTCTGCAGGACTCATGCCGGAGAGTTTGGCGGGGACAAGCGGGAACGGCGCGAGCTCCTGGACAGAGTCGGCGCCGCCGGCGCCTGCGTCTTCGAGGTCCCTGGCCGGTTCAGGTCGCTAAGTGCCGTACCCTCGCTCCTTCCAATTCGACAGCACGTTCACCGGTGGGAACCGGACCTCGTCCACGCGCACGACAACTACGATCCGCGCTTGCTCTTGCTCACACGCGGCTTTCCGCTCGCCCTGACGATCCACGATCCGACGCCGCACCCAGGTGCCCACGCGTTGGTGGGTCTTCGAATGCGAACGCGTGAAGCATGGATCCGTCGCGCATCGGAGCTCGTCGTCCACGGCGACCGCCTGAGAGACGCCCTCCTTGCGGTAGGAGGCGCGCGGAGGATCGCGGTGGTTTCCCACGGAGCGACTGTCCTATCGGTGCCGCTGCCGATTCCCGAGGAGCCCGCCGTCCTGTTTTTCGGTCGGCTCGAAGCGTACAAGGGCCTCAGCGTGCTGGTCTCGGCGATGCACATTGTCTGGCAGGGGCGCCCCGACGTTCGCCTGATCGTCGCGGGGGCTGGTCCGGAGGCGCACCGCTTGCCAGCCGACCCGAGGATCGAGCTCCATGACTCGTACATCCCTGAGGCAGACGTCGACGCGCTCTTCGCTCGGGCGTCTCTCGCCGTGCTCCCGTACACGGAGGCAAGTCAGAGCGGGGCGGGTCTCGAGGCGCTTCGACGCGGTGTGCCGATCGTGGTCTCGAACGTCGGCTCTCTTCCGGACCTCATCAACGATTCGAGCCTTGTCGTCGCGCCCGGCGATCCAGCTGCGCTGGCGTCAGCGCTTTCTCGGTGCCTCGACCACGACGCGGAGTTCCGCCGCGCCGTCCTCGCAAACACGCGCGAGCGTTTCTCATGGCCGGCGACCGTGGCGCCGACTCTCGACGTCTACAAGCGGGTCCTCAAGGACTCCGGACAGGGCACCGAGTCCACGAACGACGCGGGCCACAGCCGCACTCGAGTCCGGAGCTCAACGTGAAGGCACTTTTCGTATGCCCGACACTTCGGATTGGCGGCGCAGAGAGACAATGGGCGATCCTCGTTCCGGCTCTCGCTGCACGTGGCATTGATGTAAGTGTGCTTGTGCTTCAGGAGGACGGCCCTTTGGCAGAGGTTGTCCGACAGAGTGGAGTGTCTGTGGTCTGCGCGCGCATGCGCGGCCGCTTTGATGCGATCGGCATCGGGCGCGCGGTCCGACTCGGCGGAATTCCCGACATCGTGATCACGCGAAGTATCGACGCGCACGTTCTAGGGCACATGGTTGCGCGCCGGGCGCGAGCTCCCCACGTCGCAACCGAGCACACGCAGTACGACCTCCTCCCGCTCCGTCGCCACCGAGCCGTTCTCTACAGGATTGTGGCGCCGCACGTGAATCTGGTGGTTGCAGTATCGAGCTCCCAGCTCGATGCGCTCCGGGGCCTCGGGTATTCAGATTCGTCGCTGAATGTGATTCCAAACGGTGTTGGTGATTTCTGTCCGCAGCGGAGTCGAGAAGAGGTACGGGCAACTCTCGCCATCGGTGACTTGGAGTTCCTCGCGGTCTTGGTGGCTACGCTGAGGCCAGAGAAGCGGGCGGACATATTCGTGGAAGCCATCATGCGAGCGCGCCGCGCGGACGACCGCATACGAGGCCTGATCGTCGGCGACGGACCAGAGGCGCCGCGCGTGCAAGCTTTGTGCGCAAGTACCGACGGTTCGGTACTGAGTGTGGGTGCCCGGACGGACGTGGCGGACCTAGTGAATGCCGCCGACGCGGCCTGTCTGACAAGCGCTCACGAGGTCATGTCCATGAGCCTTCTCGAGGCGGCTGCCCTCGGCAAGCCTCTGGTCGCGACTGACGTCGGGGGGACACGGGACATCGTGCGCACAGGGGAAACCGGTTATTTAGTCGGCGTCGGAGATGTGGAAGCACTGGCTGAAGCGCTCGTCGCACTCGCGACCGACAGCGAGACGGCTCTTGCATACGGCCGGCGAGCGCGGGAGATTCAGCAACTCTCGTTCTCAGCCGATCGGATGATCGACAGCTACGAGATGCTCCTGCGGTCGGCCGTCACAGGCGAGATCGGAAGTTCGATCGCAGCATCATCCGCGACCCGGCTGACGGAAGATCTGCTCAGGTGAAAGAGACCAACGCAGTCGCCACGTCCACTACTAGAGCTGCGAGTTACTCTGCCGACTCCGCATCAGACATCTTGATCGTCGGCCCATATCCGCCGCCGACAGGCGGTGTCTCGGCGCACATCGCGCGGTCTGCACCTCTGCTCATACAGGAGGGGCTGACCGTGGGTGTCCTCAGTCATTACGGAGACAGACCTGATGTTCCGTATGTGCTTGGAGGCCTTTCTCGAAACCCACTGCGCTACTTCTCGCGAATCCGTGCAAGCAACGCCCGCGTAGTCCACTTTCACTACTCCACTCGAGGATCACTCATAGCCACGGCGCTCGGTCTGGAAACGAGATCGCGGTGCGCGCGCATTGTCACTGTGCACTCGCCGACGATCATGCGCGACCTGCGGCGGCCTCCACAGCAGGTCGCGCGACTCGCCCTATGGAGTCTCCGTCGCTTTGATCACGTCATCGCCGTGACTCAGGAGATCGAGGAGTTGCTGCGGCCCGTTCTGCCGGATCAGCCGATCAGCGTGATCCCAGCGTTCGTGCCCCAGGCGAGCGCTCGCGACCTCCCTGCTGCTCTGGCTTCGTTCGTCGAGACCGGAGACGTGTTCGTGGCTGCGGCATGGCGCCTGAAGTTCCTCCCTAACGGCGACGATCTGTACGGGTTCGATGTCCTCACGAGAGCGTTTATCCAAATTGCCGGGACGTCGCCCTCGGCGCGCCTGGTTTTGCTCATCGGGGAGGAACCCGGTCTGCGTGGTCGACGGTACCTGCGCTCGCTCCGGGCACTACTGGATACTCACGGCGCTCGCGGCCGATACGTGATCTCGCACGGGGTCGATCTTGCGTCGCTCCTTGCCCGGGACGTCATCCTCATCCGACCCACGCGCTCCGACGGGGACGCGGTTAGCATCAGGGAAGCTCTGAGGAGTTCACGCCGTGTCGTTGCCACCGATGTTGTTGCCCGGCCGGCGGGGGTACGCCTGGTTCCCGCAGGCGACCCCAACGCCTTAGCGACTGCAATGGTGGAGGAGCTTGACGCTGGACGCTTCGGCCGAACTGTACGAGCCGCGGAAGGGGCGGACTCGCTGCCTGAGTACTTCGCGGGCCTATTGCGGATTTACCGCCGATGTTTGGAAGCAGCTGACTAATGCCCAGTGACGTAAGTAGGAGTCAACAGAAGTGAGGCAGATTCTGCAGACTCGCAGCGGGCAAACCACTGTCCGCGATGTACCCGCTCCCGCCTGTCCGGTCGGTGGGGTTCTCGTTCGGAATGCGTTCTCGGTCATCAGTTCTGGGACCGAGGGTGCGCGTGTTGCGCTCTCGCAGAAATCGCTGCTTGCCAAGGCCCGCGAGCGCCCAGACCTCGTCCAGAAGGTGGTTGAGCGCGCGCACCGCGAGGGATTGCGCTCGACGGGGCAGGCGGTGCGGCGGCAGCTGACGATGGAGACGCCGGTTGGCTACAGCTCCGCTGGGTACGTTGTCGAGGTCGGCCCAAGGGCCAGCGGCTTCCAGCCAGGCGACGCTGTCGCCTGCTGCGGTGGAGGCCACGCAAACCATGCCGAGATCGTCGCGATGCCGCGGAACCTCGTCGCGAATGTCCCGCAAGGGGTGCCGCTCGAGCACGCGGCCTTCTCGACCCTCGCGGCAATCGCGCTTCACGGGATCCGGCTCGCCGAGGTGTCGTTGGGAGACCGGGTTGTGGTCATCGGCTGCGGATTGATCGGTCAGCTCGCGTGCAGGCTCCTCGGCGTCGCTGGAGCGGCCGTTGTCGCTCTAGACATCGACTCCGAGCGTGTCGCTGCGGCCGTGGCCGGGGGAGCGGATCACGGCGTGACGGTTGATGAGGCTGCTCTGCAAACCGTCCTCGGACTGACAGGCGGAGTCGGCGCCGACGTTGTTCTCGTGACCGCGGCCGCCGATACGAACGCGCCGTTGCTTCTGGCGGCGGAGATCGCGCGCGATCGTGGAAGGATGGTCCTCGTCGGGACGGCGCCGATTGACCTTCCACGCCAGCTGCTGTACGAGAAGGAGTTGGCGTTTCGGGTCTCGCGGTCCTATGGGCCAGGGCGCTACGACCAAGAGTACGAGGAGCGCGGTCTCGACTACCCGATCGGCTACGTCCGGTGGACCGAGCAGCGGAACCTCGAGAGTGTTCTTGACCTCCTCGTCACGAAGAAGCTTGACGTAGGCGATCTCATCGGCGAGATCATCCCGGTCGAGGACGCGCCCGGTGCCTATCAGCGGCTGGTCGGTGAGCGGAGCCGTCGACCCCGGGCGGCGATCGTCATCAGGTATCCGGCGGAGGATGAACTCCCGCGAACTCGCGTGCCTGAACCTGCCCTGAAGGAGACATTGCCGCGGGACGCCGTTGTCCTCGGCCTTATCGGGCCTGGCAGTTTCGCTTCAAGAGTGCTTGTTCCGGAGTTCCGCGAAGCGGGAGCGATACTCGAGCTCGTCGGCGGAGGCTCTGGCCCGTCCGCACTTGCGGCCGTCCGCGATCTCGGTTTCGGCCGCGTCGCGGCAAACGAAGAAGAAGTGCTGCATGATCCGGCAGTCAATGCAGCCGTGATCGCCAGTCGCCACGTGGACCACGCGAGACTCGCGGCGGCGGCGCTTACCGAAGGTAAGTCAGTCTTCGTCGAGAAACCGCTGGCCTTGAGTCTCGGCGAGCTCGAGCTTGTTCTCGAAGCAGCGGCTGCCTCATCTGGAATCCTTGCCGTCGGGTTCAACCGTCGCTTCTCCCCCTTGCTCCGCGAAGCGCGTGAGTTCCTCGAAGGCGGAGGGCCTGGTCTGACGACGATGGCGTTTCGCGTCAGCGCTGGACGAGTAGGTCGCGAACACTGGGTCCACGATCTGGACGTCGGCGGTGGACGGATCCTCGGCGAAGTCTGCCACTTCGTCGATTCGTTGCGTTTCCTTGCGGGGTCGCCCGTCCTCCAAGTTTACGCAGCGTCTCACGGGAGATCGATGCCGCTGCAGGCCCACGACAACGTCATCGTGTCGCTTCGCTTCGTCGACGGATCCGTGGGGACAGTCGTGTACGCCGCCGATGGGGGCTCCGGACTCAGAAAGGAGCGCTTGGAAGCGTTTCGCGGCAACCGCTCTTGCGTTCTCGATGACTTCCGTGAACTGACGCTCTATGGACCCGGCAAGCCGCGCCGCCGGCGACTTCGCACGCAAGACAAGGGACACAACGCCGAGGTCGCTGCATTCGTGAAGGGTGTCCGAGAAGGTCGATACCCGGTTCCGCTCGAGGAGATCGAAGAGGTGACTCTGACGACCTTGGCGATCGTGGAGTCACTTAAGACCGGCGAGCCTGTAGGGATCGTGCCGGAGGCCCGTGATTCGTGAAACATGCGTCGGCGCTGCGTCACAGCCTCGCGACCGAGAAGTCGAGCCGCCGGCACGCACCCGGCCGGACAGCTTCCTCTTGTTGATCGCCGGAACACCAGCCTGGCTGTGCTCAGTGCCCTCTTCAGCCGCTGATGCGCGACCCGGCCCACGACGTGTTCCGCGCACACGCAGCAACGGATGAACTCCCGTCCCGTTCGATCGAGCATTCCCGTCGAAGATGCCGTCGCACGGATCCGCGCATGGGGCGAGGCGCGCGAGTGGCGCGGCTATGACCCGTACGACGCGCTCAATTCGCCGTTCACACCGGTTCTGACGTTTGGCTCGAACCTCGGGCGCCGGATTCTTACCCAGGCGGTGAAGCGTTCGCCGGTAAACCTGCGACCGATACTTGGCATCCGTCCGGCGGTGAACGCGAAAGCTCTGGGTCTCGTGGCGTCGGGGTACGTGCGTCTCGCAGCCGCTGGGGACCTAGCCGCCGCATCTGCCGCCGCGTATTGGCTGGACCGTCTGCGAGAGAGCGCCCCGTGTTGGGGCTATCACTTCGACGTGCAGACTCGCTTTTTTCGCTACCGGGCGGGCACTCCAAACACGATCGCCACAAGCTTCGTCGCACAAGCGTTCCTCGATGATTACGAGTTCCTGGGTCACGAGCGAAGCGGCGACGTGGCGTTGATGACCGCCGAGTTTCTCGTCGATCGGATGCTGGATACCGCGCCTGCAGGCCCGTACTTTCGCTACCTCGAGCACGAGGACGCTCTTGTCCATAACGCGAACCTCCTTGCGTGCGCGGTTCTTGCCCGCGCCGCTCGTTGCATAGGTGTCGGCGACCTCGCCGACCGAGCGGCTGCGGCAACAGCGACGACGCTGGCGGCACAGCGGAGTGACGGCTCGTGGCCGTATGCGTTCGGCGATGGTCGCGATTGGGTCGACAACTTCCACACCGGCTACGTTCTGGAGTCGCTTGCGGAGTGCGAGGGTCTGGCCCCGGATGTAGCAGAACACTTGGCGCTGGGGTTCGACTATTGGGAGCGCGCGCTCTTCCTTGGTGATGGAACGCCGAGGTACGACAGCGACCATACGACGCCGCTCGATGCGCACAACTACGCGCAAGCGATTGAGACGTGGCTGTCCATCGGCGATCGGCGTGCAGGGGCTTTGGCAGCCGCCAACCGAACGGCGGCATTACTCATCGCCGATTTTCTTATGCCCGAGGGATATGTCCGATTCCGGAGGGGTCGCGGCTGGGTGAACAATGTCGCCTTCGTTCGATGGACGACCGCTCCTGCATTTCGAGCTTTGGCCCGACTCCTCCTCGTCGTAGCTCGAGGAACAGCCGTCGCCGCAGCCGGTAGCCACAAGGACTCGGGTGCGCGTCTGGATTGACCTGGCGAACTCGCCGCATGTACCGCTCTTCGACGCAGTCGCGCGGCGACTTCGTGAGGACGGGCATGACGTTCTTCTAACGGCGAGGGATCATGCCCAGACGCTGGCGCTTTCGCGGTCAGCCTGGCCTGCGGTCCGTGTCGTAGGTGGAGAGAGCCCACCCGGACGCTTGGCGAAAGGCGTAACACTCGCGGGCCGCGCTCTCGCGCTGCGTCGTTTCGCGCAGCAAGAACGACCGGACGTTGCGTTATCGCACGGCTCGTATGCGCAGATCGTCGCCGCCCGCAGCGCGCGGGTATCCGTGGTCGCGATGATGGACTACGAACATCAGCCCGCGAACCACCTGAGTTTCCGACTGGCGTCCCGGATCGTCGTTCCCGAGGTCTTTCCGGACGCGGCGCTGCGCCGGAGCGGCGCCCAACCGCGCAAGATCCTGCGCTACACGGGTTTCAAGGAGGAGTTGTATTTGGCCGAGTTCGCGCCGAACGAGGGCGTCCTCGACGAACTGCATGTAGAGCGCGCGAATGTCCTTGCAGTCTTGCGTCCTCCTCCGGAGGGTGCGCTCTACCATCGGATGACAAACGAGCGATTCGAGCAACTGGCCGCCCAGGCTGGAAACGACGACAGGGTGGATGCGATCGTCCTCCCGCGCACCGCAGCGCAAGCCGAGCGCTACGCGGCAGCTGGCTTCAACATCCCTGAGCGTCCGATAGCCGATGGCAGATCTCTGCTCGCATTCGCGGACCTTGTGATCGGCGCAGGGGGCACGATGAACCGCGAGGCGGCACTGCTCGGAACGCCGACCTACACGGTGTTCGCAGGCCGCCTGGCCGCAGTCGACACTGAGCTCATCCGGCTCGGTCTGCTGTACGACGTGCGAACGGCCGGACGCGTGGAGTTCGCGAAGAAGCAGTCCTACCTCCGCACGACCAGCCGTGCGCGTGCCGACGCGATCTACGGAGTAGTGGTCGAGGCGCTGACGACCGCAACACACCATAGGTAGGCGTACTACCCTCGGAGGTTGTGTGCCGTGTGAACCTCAGCGGGCCGGCCACTTGGTCGGAACGCGTTGCTCCGCGGAGGCAAGTGCACCTCCGGGCAAACATGCACTTGCCGGCAGTAGCGCTCAGCCGGACAAGCTCGCAAGTGCCGAGGGCAACGGCAGTTCTGACGGTACGAACAGGAAGTTGCTGACATACTCTGCCGTTGGGATCTCAGCGAGGTACTGGACAGCTGTCTCGGGCTGATGCAGTTCGCGTCTGAACTCAGCGAGCGGCAGTAAGGTCGCTCGCCGGATCGCAAAGCCCTCGTACTCGCGGGAAGTGAGAAACGCAAATACCTCCCGGATGTCGATGTCGTGATGACGTTGCTCGATTTCGATGACGACGGTGGGCCGGGACGCCGCTAGCGTATGTTCCGCGCCTTCGAGCACAGCAAGCTCGTGACCCTCGACGTCGCACTTGACGAAGGACACACGAGTTCCTGTCGGCATTGCGTCGTCGAGTCGGTCCAGGCGAACGGCCATGGTCTCGTGAGGCACACCGCTGCGGGACCGCGGTGGAGCTACCGTGGCGAGTCCTGGACGGGGCCGGCCGTCGACGACCGGTATCTTGAGATCCGCTTCTCCTCGGTGATTGGAGAGGCCGACAGGGTGAACTGTCAGATGCCGCTTTGGAAACCGCTCCAGCCAGTCGAGCGCTTCCGGGTTCGGCTCAAACGCATGCACGTGGCCCTGGGGGCCAACCATTCGAAGTAGCGCACCGGTGAACAGGCCTCGGCTGGCGCCGATGTCGACCGCGACGTCGCCTTTCGTGACGAGTGACTCGACCACCCGAGGCGTCAGGTCTCGGCGACGGTAGCGCTGCCACTGAAGATTGGCCTGCAGATATGGGCTGAAGCTTCCTGAGAATCTGATTGCGATGCCGATGGGGTCCAAGACGACAAACTATCCATAGACGCGGAGACGGATTGTCACGCTTGCGCAGGGTGCCAAGAGCACCTGCGGGACTGACGGAGGCTGACTCGCTGGCACCCAAGATCACGGTGACGACATCTCGGCGCCGATCGATACAGCAGGGCGACCCGGAGGCGCTGCAGGGCACTGCTCTCCAGTCGATCGAAGAGCCCACGCCATGGTTCGCCGCGCTTCACTGACGTGCTCTTGTCGGCCAGCCCACGACAAGGCCGATCCAGCTGCGGTCCTTGTCTCACGGAAGCACGGCGGCGGCTGAGGTTCCCCATGGATCGACCGTGACGGCGAAATAGCGATCGCCCGCGACGAAGGGGGTCGTGCAGGTTGTCAGGGCGGTCGAGCACACACGAGCCACAGACGTCCCGTCACCTCTGAAGATGATCTGCCGTTGGACCCGCGGATCGATTGATCGCGAAGCCCTCACGGCCCGACCGCGTCGCCTCTTGACGGTGGCAATCTTCGGCGTCGCTGGACGAAGGAGGTCGCTAAGAGCGTTCCGCATGAACTGCTGTAACCCCGGAATCGCAGCCGTATGCGAGAACCAACCGTCCAGACCCCAGCTGAATTGCAGCGAGCCGGTGCTAAAGACTCGCGCGCCCGACGGAGCGCTGTATCGGATTGCGTCCGCGTTGGCCGGTCCGCCGTCGTAGTGGAAGAGAACCTTCACACCGGGATGTGGACACGTTGGGTCCGCGGTGTCCCACTCATATCCCACAAGGTTCGGAAGTGTCTCCCCGGGAACGAGTCCGGTGTTAACAAACCAGGGATCGGTGGTCGCGGCAGCGGTGACTGTGTACGGCTCCGAGAAGCCGCCAAACTCTCCCTCATCGTGCTGAACTCCGATCAGTTCACATTCGGGCTTTGGCGGGTCGAGGTTTCGGAAGAGATCGGTCTTTGCTGCGCTGTTCTGATCGGGATCGAGGAGGCTCGACTTGTACTCGACGATCACGCGATGAACCATGTAACGCATCTGCCAGTACCCATCGTTTGCGCCCATGAAGGCGAGATTGGTGCCAAGTCTGAGCGCATTGTCGTACGCGTCTCGCATCTGTGCCGTCCAGTATTCGTCGTGACCAGCGACGATCACGAGTCGATGCCGGAGGAGCTCCGAGGGATTGGCATCGACATCGACGTCTGTCGTGTAGGAGACGTCGTAGCCTTCCTGCTCGAGGAATCGGACAAGCGGGAGTTCGAAATTGAACAACCACTGCGCCCCCAGGGCATAGGGCCGATCGAACGAAACCTCAAAAGCAGGCACACCCGCAGTGCTGTTCGACGGGTAGAGGCTTTTCCCACCCCAAGGGTTGTACGCCTCCCAGGTGTTCACCGGTGCCACTACAAGGATTGCCGACGGTGGTGTAGTGCTAGGAGCGCGAACGATGAAAGGAACGGTCATCGTCGTACCGATCCCAGGCCCGCCTGTGAGAACGATCTTGCCGAGGTAATAGCCGCTGAGCCAGTCATCTCCGATGACGACTGAGTCCGTAATCGGCCAGCCTGCGTCGAGCAAACCCGTCGTTGGGTCTGGCGCTGGAACGGGCTGCGGAATGCCTAGTCTGTCGCTGGTACACGAGGGGATGCAGGTCACCAGCCGTCCTCCAGAGCCGGCGTACCATCCGAGCCGCCAGATGTTTATGCGGTAACGCGCAGCGGGTGTTGCGCTGATGTGGAACTGCAGAGCGTCACCTGCCTGGACGCTGACCTGTGACGCGTATCCGTCGATGTACTGAGGGGCGACGGTGGCTTGCCATTGCCAACTACCCGGCATCGCATTTTCGCTGACAATTGGAGTGATGGCTGCAAGCGATGTGTCGGTTCCGAGGACGACCGTTGCGAGCACAGCTGCGAAGGCTAAGAGCGTTTGCAGGTGAGGGTGTTTCCGCACTCTGTCTCACCCACTAGGTCAGTGTCGATGAGTCGCGCGCGCTGGGACGCCCGCTATGCATGAGCCGGGCTCGGCGTCGGCCGTTACGACAGCGCCGGCGCCCACCAGCGCACCTTTGCCGATACGGACCCCGCCGAGCACTACAGCGCCCGAGCCAATGCTGGCCCCGCGTTCGACGACGGTCTGGAGCGTTTCCCAGTCGTCGTCGTCTTGCAAGCTTCCTTGTTCGTTAGTGGCTCGCGGATACTTGTCATTGATGAACATCACCCCGTGGCTGATGAAGACGTCGCTCTCGATGGTCACGCCGTCGCAGATGAACGTGTGGCTCTGGATCTTGCAGTTCGCCCCGATCACAGCGCCTCGCTGGATCTCGACGTACGGGCCGATGCGCGTGTTGTTGCCGATCTTGCAGCCGTAGAGGTTCGTGAAGGCCTGCACGACGACGTTCTCTCCGAACTCGACGTCGTCGATCAGCCGGTAGGGAGCATCGTTGACCGGACCCTCAGCCACGGGCGAAGTACGTCTCGACAGCGGCGCAAACGAGGTCGAGCTGTTCCTCGGTGATCCCGGCGAAGATCGGTAACGACAGACAATGACGCGCGACCGTCTCGGTGGCAGGGAACGAGCCCTCGGTCTGGTCGAGTGAGCTGTAGGCAGCGGTGAGATGGATTGGTTGCGGGTAATGCCTTCCTGTTCCGATTCCTCGTTCGCGTAGGTGCGTGGCTAGCGATGTGGGATCAGCCGTTTGGATCACGAACAAGTGCCAGACTGGCTCGCTCTCCGCAGCAATACCCGGAAGGCGAAGATCGCCGACGCCGGCGAGGCGCTCGAGGTAATACGCCGCGGCTGTGCGCCGACTCTCGTTCCACTGCGTCAGGTATGGCAGCTTCTGCAACAGCACGATTGCCTGAATCGTGTCGAGTCGGGCTGTCCAGCCGATCTCGTCGTGCTCGTACTTCCGGCGTTGTCCATGCTCCCGCAGCGCACGCACCTGTTCGTCGATCTCTTCCGAATTCGTGACGAGCGCCCCGGCATCACCAAAGGCACCGAGGTTCTTGCCCGGATAGAAGCTGAAGCCGGACGCGGCGCCGGTGGCGCCGGCCGTGTGCGAGTCGCGCGTGGCGCCGTGCGCCTGGCATGCGTCTTCGACGATCTGGAGCGAGTGCCGTTCCGCCAGCGCCGAAAGCGCACGCATGTCTGCAAGTTGTCCGTACAAGTGGACGGGAAGAACGAACCGAGTCCGCGGTCCAACCGCTGCAGCCGCCGCCTCAGGATCGAGGTTGTAGTCGGTTTCGCTGATGTCCGCGAGGACGGGGGTGCCGCCCGCTTGTGTGACCGCCTCCGCAGTAGCGACGAACGTGTTCGCCGGCAGAATCACTTCGTCGCCCGGTTCGATGCCACAGGCGACGAGCGCCAGGCGCAGCGCGTCGAGACCGCTGGCGAGCCCGACGCAGTGGTCGACGTTGCAGAACGAGGCGAAGGCAGCTTCGAACTCGGCCACTTGCTGGCCGTTCGTGAACGAACCCGTCTCGATCAGCTCGGCGAACTCGGCGAGCAGCTCATCCTTCAGCCGCTCGTGCGACGGGGCGAGGTCGACGAACGGGACGCTGACGACTCCCGGACGCTGGGCTGCCGTTGACATAGTCGAACCGTAGCCACGCAACCCTCCCGGGTCGATAGCTCTGTCGCATTTCGCTGTGCAGCGAGGAACCACGGCGGATGGTTCCTTCCCGTCCTCCCGGCGGATTGCGCATGCCCGCGACTGCCCATACCGTGTGCAGAGATGCGGGCCTCGGAGATCTCTATCGCCGCGTCAGGATCCACACAGTGAGCCGCGATCCGCTCGCCAACCCGGAGCCGCTGATCCGGCGCGTCTACGGCTACGTCGCCTATCGCATCGGCGATGGGCCCGACGCTGAGGACGTCGCCAGCGAGACGTTCGAACGCGCGCTGCGGTATCGCGACAGCTACGACTCTCGCCGCGGTGATCCGGCTGCCTGGTTGATCGGGATCGCGCGGCGTTGCATCGCCGATGCGGCGCTCAACCGCGTGACGCCCACCGACGAGGTGCCTGAGATCGAAGACGAAGGGCACGAAGAGGCGACTGTCAGCAAGATCGAGCTGCGCGCGGCCGTTGGGCAGCTCGACGAGCGTGAGCGGGAGCTTGTGGCACTTCGCTACGGCGCAGATCTCAGCGCGCGGCAGATCGGTGAGCTGC
>Ga0265327_10003581_pt1 | contig 14678 bp, 15 predicted proteins | sample 41621metaG_FD_202089 | JGI IMG/M metagenome (GOLD analysis project Ga0265327, IMG submission 202089) | Rhizosphere microbial communities from Carex aquatilis grown in University of Washington, Seatle, WA, United States - 4-16-21 metaG | ecosystem: Host-associated > Plants > Roots > Rhizosphere... | reverse complement strand
GTGCTGGCGGATGGCGGCGAACTCATCATTTACGCGCCGCATATCCACGACATCTCCCACACCCATGCGCACTACATCGAGCGGGTGGGCTACCACTGCCGCGACTACTTCTTGAAGCAGTGGGACAAGTTCAAGGACGTGCCCTGGGGTATCCTCGCGCACTCCACGCATGTCCGCGGCATTGGCACGTACGAGAACGGCGTCGAAAACTGCCGAGCCAAGGTGACGCTGGCGACCGGCCTTTCCAAAGACGTGTGCGAACGCATCAGCCTTGGCTATCGCGATCCCGCCTCGATCAATCCGAAGGACTACGCCGACCGCGAGGACGAGGGCGTTCTCTTGGTCCCCCACGCGGGCGAACGGCTCTTCCAACTGCGGAACCCTGCGCCGTGGGCGGTGGGCTCCTAAGCCTGCGCCGCAGGACTTGGTTTCTTCACGGCGTCTTTCCCCTTCACTTCCGCGCGCCGTTGCAGCAATTGCGCCACCGTCAGGTCCAAACGACAGAAAACCCAGAAAGACAGCCGCTGCTTCAACCGCGTCCACCAACTGCGGCGTCTCTCCACATGATCTTTTGTCACGGGCAAGCTGTGTTCCAGGTCTCTCTCAAAAGTATTCCGCGCAGCCTCCGCAAGCGCAGGACTTTGGATGCGCAGCACCACCTCAAAATTGATGACGAGGCTGCGTGGATCCAGGTTCGCTGAGCCGATGTAAACAATGTCATCAATCACGATCACCTTCGCATGCAGGTTCTGCGGCTGGTATTCAAAGATGGCCGCGCCCCTTTTTAGAAAGCGACGGTAAAGGCTGCGGGTGGCCACCTGGAGCACCGGCACATCGCTGTGGGCGGGAACCAGCAACCGAAAATGCTTCGCGCGATGGGCGGTGCGCAGCATGGCCCGGCGCAGCTTGCCACCCGGCAGGAAATAGGCCGCAGTGATGGCCACGTCCTTGGCCCCGCGCAGATCACGACGCAACATGATCTGAAAACTACGCTGCCGAAGGCCCGGCCGCTCCAGGAGCACCGCCACTTTCTGACCTGGCTCAATCCACCCGCTGAAGGCCTTCTTGCGCACCTTCCAGATGCTCTGCCCAGCCCGTTCCACCTGACCGTCGAAGGCCTCCACCAGCGATTGCACGACCGACCCGCGGATGCTGATGCCGCCGTCCCGCCAGCCGTGGGTCATCCCGTCACCAGCGTATTCCTCCGCAATGTTGCAGCCACCCACGAAGGCCAGTTCCTCATCCGCGATCATGAGTTTGCGATGGTCGCGAAAGGACAGCAGCCGCCAGCGCAGCGGATTGAACCACACCAGCTTCCCACCCGCGGCTTCCGTCTCTTGAAAATAATGGCTGCGCAGGGCACGACTCCCCAGCGCATCGAGCATCACCACCACCTTCACTCCGCGCCGCGCCGCCTCCGTCAGTGCCGTTCGAAATTCATCCCCGATCACTGAGGCTGCGTAGATGTATTGCTCCAGCCTCACGCTCTGCCGAGCCTGACGGATGGCTTCCAACTGGCTACTGAGGAATTTCTGCCCCGTGTCGAACCACTGAATTTCATGGCCATCTTCAGTGGAAATGCTCGGAGATGTCATGAATGAGAAAGCAGCGCTGAAGTCGTGTCTTCCCAAACATTAGGAAGCGGCCGGAAACGCACAACGCAAATTTCCCGAGAGCAGCGCGTAGCCCGCGCTGCGCCCCGGGAATTTCGTCCGATCCTGCTGAAGAGTTTAGCGATGTCCCAGATTTTGAAGCAACGCCGCTCCACCACCAAAGACCAGCGTGAAGACAAGGACGACAGCTCCAACAATCGCGTAGAAGCAGAGCACGGCTGGGATGGACGCCAGCATGAACTTGAGCATGATGATCACAAGGCGGCCAAATGGGATATCGATATCCGTAAGTGTCGTGGGAGTGGATGGAGTCATGTTCGGAGGATGGGCTGTGGGTTGATGGAGCGCTGGGAAAGGGATTTCCCGGCGAGGTTATCAGGAACGTTCCTCGTGTGACAAGACAATAGGACCATTGGAGAGCTCCGAAATTCAGCCGCTCACCCTCAGGATTTTCCCAAGCCAAAATGTTTCATCATGAACCCGAACATGTCCTTGGACAGTTCCGCGGGACCACCCGGGTAGTCCGTGTCCATGTGCCGCACGCATTCCACACCCGCCTTGTCCATCTGCTCCTTCAGATAGATGCCGAAGTTCGCATGGTGGATGTTGCCCGAAACATTGTCCTTGGCGTTATGATACACAAAGATGGGTGCGTCATCCGGCGTCAGGTGCGTGATGGGCGATCCATCCTTAAGCTTGGCATCCAGTGCCGCATCCACTTTGTCAGTGTCCCAGTTCCACGCGGGTGACAGTCCGAAGAGGAATTTGATCGGCGCGACATCGTAGGCATTGCCGGGCACAACCTTACGGATCACCCGCGGATCATAGGTGCTCTGGAGGGCGCCCACCATGGCGCAAATCAGACGCGTGGACTGCCGTGATACCGGATCATCGCTTTTGGGATCCGCCAGGTCATCATGGAAGGCCAGCCAAACCGAGATGCCCGCGCCCGCGGAACCACCCGTGGCCGCGAAGCGTTTCGGATCCAGGTTCCACTTCTTGGCATTGGCCCGGAGGAATTGCACGGCCCGCGCGCAGTCGTGCATCTGCGCGGGATACTGGGCTTCCTTGGTCAGGCGATATTCGACTGAGACAAACGATATGCCGTTGCGGCCGCACAAATCGAGCATGGCGGGACTGAACTGCGCCTTGCTGCCCGCGCGAAATCCACCGCCATGAATGTTTACCAGCACCGGCGTGGGCTTGTCAGAGTTGGCGAGCCACAAGTCCATTGCGTTTGCGTCAGACGGACCATATTTCACATTCCCATAGGTGGGCACGGGCGTCTGCCTTTTGCCGGCTGCCTGGGTCGGCTTTGATGCCTTGGTGTCTTGCGCCGCAACATTGAGGCCACAGCATTCCAAGACCAAAGCTACAGCGAGGAAACACGGGACCGAAGAGCGCATCACGCCATCCAATACACGTCTGATACGGAAAAGTTTTCCACAATCGCCCGCGGGATCCGGCGGCGCAGCTCACTTTCCCGGCACGGCGAATTCCGCTTCCCGCCGTGGTGGAGGGCTGGGGTTCGTCCGTCTCGGCATCCGCTCGGGGTTCACGCCGTTGCGCTGGAGAATCCAGCGCAGACGCTGCACCCACTCCACGGCAAATTCCCCCACTCCTTCCAGGAAGGGCTGGTCTTCCTGCCGTACGATCATGGCACGCACATGGGCCAGTGACCGCGGATCAGACTCCGGCAGCCACTGTTCCTCCAAGAAGAATTCCTGAGCGGTTTCCAAGTTGTCATAGGGCAACACCCACTCCTTTCCGTTGGCATCCCCCACCGTGGCGCGATGGGTCTCAAGGATCAGGATGAAAAGTCGCCGCCGCTCCGGCAACCCCTCTGGAAGCGCATGGCCGGGCGCCGAAATCGCCCAGACTTTGTCTCCCACGGCGGGCAGACGATATCGGGAATGCACGCTGGAGAACATGCCTCCTTATAGTGTTCTTTAGAACACTATTCAAGTGGGATTTTTTTACGGCTGAAGATCGGCACATTAAACTGATCATGAGATCATTATTGAATTCCGATCGTGGTCCAAAAGAACCCCATGGAACCGTGATCGCCTCTTGCGCCGTAACCGCTGGCAAACAACTCCGAATAGAGACGGTACTCACCCGCTTTACCCATCCACTTTATGAAAGGCATTGTTAAACTCCAAGACGGCAACAAAGGCGTTGTTTTCAAGATCATCAACGATGACGACACTGAAGAGGTCATCAAACTTCAGGCCGAAAATTCGGCCCGGGCCATCGTAGGCACCGCCATGCTGAAGAAGGCTGGCGCCAATGCGCCCAACATCCGCGCGGTCAAAGGCACGGAATACACCGATCTCGAGCAGGAGGTGGGCAACTTCATTCAGCAGGCCCAGCTCAATGGCGACGTTACCTCCCTGGGTGTGGCCCAGCAATTGGCCGGATGCCTGCAAAAGGCCAGGGATCCCAACTCCGACTACAACTATCGCAACGTGGTGCGCATGGATTACGCGTCCGGTCTTGCCCTGGACAAGGCCTGGAAAAATGACCCGCAGAAATTCAAGGCGATGATGACCAACCCCGAGTTCCACAAGCAGCTTGGGCAGATCATGGCGGGCGACGCCTACGGTGGCAACGGCGACCGCTTCGTGGGCCGCAGAACAGGCAAGCAGATGGAAGGCGGCGCGGAGAAGATCACCGGCTGGTTCAATCCGGGCAATATCATCATCGAAGGCGAAGGGAAGGACCTAAAACTGAAAGCGATCGACAACGACCTCGTGCCAGGAAGAAACCTGCTCACCGACTCCGTTTTCGGCTACGGCAACTTCTACGCCCAAGGGGGCAGCGTCGCGGCGGCCAATACCCAGCAACTCAAGCGCGAGGTGTTCGCCATCGCCCAGAAGATGGAAGAGCTCAGCGGCGTGAAACTGTCTCCCCAGGAGTTGTATGATTTCATCGAAAACACCACCAAGGGCGCCAAGCAATCCATGGATGTGATGCTGAAATCGGAATTCACGCCCGAGCATGTGAGCGGCATGCTTCACGAGAATGGCGAGTCGTTCGAAAGGGCTTTGGAGCTGGGGACTGATTTTGCCTCTCACCGTCAGTTGGTACACATGCTGGCCAATGACACAGAAGAGCATGGCGTGAAGGTGCAACCTTCCGTGAAGCAGATGTTGGGCATTGCGAAAGAGAAGACCGAGCTCACCACGGAGAAGGTCCTGAAGGGACTGGGTCTGCCTGACGATGTGGTGAAGGAAATCACTGCGAAGCGTGAGAACCTGGACGAGTTCAACAAGCTCAACAATCCCCTCGAGCAGGAACGCTTCACCAAACTCATGCAGGGTGAGCGGGGCGCGCATGTGCCGAAAGATTTCAAGCTCACCGTGAAGGAAGCCGCCCTGCTGGCGAAAGACGAGTCCACCTACAAGCAGTTCACCCACAAGCCCGGCGGCAACAAGGTGTAAGAAGGGAACGCGGCGCAGCGAAAAATATCATGGATGAACGCGGGGACATTCCGCGTTCATGCCTCACTTCACTGCTGCTTCATCATGCCTTCCCGCCGCCGCTTTCTCCAGTCGTCCTTCGCCACCACCACGGTCGCCTTGTTGCCGGGCATCCACGCTGAAGAAGCGCCGGAGCCGATCATCGACATCCACCAGCACACGAACTACAAGGGTCGCACGAACGAGCAGATGCTCGCCCACCAGCGGATGATGGGCGTCACGCAGACCATCCTTTTGCCGGCAGGCACGCCGGTGGATCGCCCTTCCACCAACGGCGGCAAGTACAATGGACTGGGTGGTGCCAGCGTGGGAGGCAACGCCACAGCCTTCGAGATGGCGAAGCAATATCCCAAGGAATTTTTCTTCGGCGCCAATGAAGTCACCGACCTGCCGACCGCTCGCGTGGAAATCGAGAAATACCTGAAGATGGGCGCGGTGATCATCGGCGAGCAGAAGTTCCACGTGGAATGCGACTCCAAGGAAAGCCAGATCCTTTACGCGCTCGCCGCAGAGTACAAGGTGCCCATTCTCCTGCACTTCCAGCACGACACCTACAACATGGGCATCGAGAGGCTTCACATGATGCTGGAAAAGTTTCCGAGTACGAACTTCCTCGGCCACGCGCAGACCTGGTGGGCCAACATCGACAAAAACCACAAAGACCAAACGGTGCTCTATCCCAAGGGTCCCGTCACACCCGGCGGCATCACCGATCGCCTTCTGAGCGACTATCCGAACATGTTTGCGGACATGTCCGCCGGCTCGGGGCTCAATGCACTGACACGGGATGAGGATCATGCCCGCGCCTTTTTGGAGCGGCACCAGGACAAGATTCTCTACGGCAGCGACTGCCTGGATCACTTCGGCCGTGCCCCCGAATGCCAAGGCGCGCAAACCATCGCCGCCCTTCGCAAGCTGGCGCCAAGCAAGGCGATCGAGCGCAAGATTCTCTACGGGAACTCTGCGAAAATGTTCCGGCTTCAGAGCTAGCTGGCCAATGCGGGCGCATTGACCCGCATCAGCGGTGCCGTATGTTTTAGTATCTGGAGCCCGCTATGAGTGATCGCCGGGAAACATCACACGCCAAGCGTTCCGCGTTTGCTGTGGGTTTGATAGGCCTTTTCATCGCCCTCTTCTCCGCCTCCTGTGGAAAGTCGCCGCCAACACCTCCACAGCAGGTCCAGAAGCAGCCGGCGGCATCTGCGCCAACCACTCGGAGCGCCGCGCCCAAGGACGCCGAGTTCGACAAGCTCATGAGCGCGGTGGACAAGGAAATCTCCGCGGAAGATGCCCGCCTGGAGAAGCAGGCAGACGATCTGATGCGCGAACATCCGGACATGAATGCCCAGCAATTGCTGAACCTGCCGGAGGTGAACGAATGCCTGCGCGATTTTCTCCAGAAACTCTCCCAAAGCCCCGAACTACAGAAGAGGGTGAACTCCGCTGTCACCTTCACTGCTGAAATGAAAGATCTAAGGGAGAACCGGGAGCAGCTGAACTTTGCGATGGATGTGACGAAGTACGGCCAGGATCGGACGCGCCGCCTGCTCACCTCTCTCCTCTCCCGCAATCCAAACCGGGTACTGGACTTTTTTGAGAAGGAAACGGGGGAAGCCGCGGCGGAATTTGCGCTCGATCCCTCCGCGCCCAAATCGCTCAATGGCATCACCGTGGAACGCAAAGCACCGCCACCCCCCGCGCAATAAGGTCACCTGTGAGAGCGTTCTTGAAAACCCACATCTCCATCCATGACTCGTCGCTTCCTCCCTCTCGCCGCCGTTTTCGCATGTCTCAGCCTCGCCCATGCTGAAGATATTTCCCTCTTTAATGGCAAAGACCTCAGTGCCTGGAAGGATCCGCATGGCACGTGGGTAGTTGCAGGCAACGTGGCCTTGGCCGACACCGAGCCCAAGAATTTTACCATGATGCCGGGATGGGGCGTGTTTCTCAACACTACCTCCGGCAAGGCGGTGAACCTTTTCAGCAAGGCGGAGCACGGCGATGCGGAAATCCATGTGGAGTTCTGCGTTTCGAAGGGTTCCAACAGCGGTGTCTATGTCATGGGCCGCTACGAGGTGCAAATTTTTGACAGTTTCGGCAAAGCTGAGATTGCCGAGCACGATTGCGGCGCGATCTACCAGCGCTGGAAGGACGGAAAGGGCTACGAGGGCCACACGCCCAAGGTGAACGCCAGCAAGGCGCCGGGAGAGTGGCAGACCTTCGACATCAGCTTCCGTGCGCCACGTTTCAACGCCGCAGGTGAAAAGACGGAGAATGCCAAGTTCATCAAAGTGGTGCACAATGGAAAAGTCATCCACGAAAACGTGGATGTCACGGGCCCTACCCGCGGCAGCACCTTTGAAAAAGAAGCGCCCACCGGCCCTATTGCGCTGCAGGGCGACCATGGCCCCGTCGCGTTCCGCAGCCTGCGGATCGTGACGCCGTAGCGCGGAAGCTGATGAAGGCAAAGTAGTCGCGAACTTAAGTTCGCGATGCATGTCTGGCGGCCTGCGATTTCGAGCTAAAGCTCGAGACCACTTTCAGTACCCCAGCGCTGCGCTAGGCGGTTTTCTTGAGGCCGGCCACCAGCAGAACCGCACCCGCTCCCGTCACCACCCATCCAATAATGGGCGGAATAGGCACGGTCCTTTCCTTGTCTGCCTTCACATGCACGGGGCCGACATCCACCACACTTTCCCGCTGGGTGAAGGAGAAGCCCTGGTAAACCAGCAGGATCACTCCCACGATGACCAAAATCGCACCGGCAATGGACATAGGTTTCATAGACAATGAATCGAACGCCGCCGGAAATTTGGCCGTAGGAATGTTAAAGAAAGCGGCGGCGACAGTTCCAGTGGAACCGTTACCTCGTCACTTCCACCGTCCGGGCATTCAGCGTGACTTGATCAGCGCTCAGGTGATCGCCTTCCTGGCGGAAGCGCACCGTCACGGGCAGCCCCGGCTTCATGCGGATCACATCCACGTGCTTGGAATCGGCATCCACGAATTTCGTGTCTTTGGAATAGAGGAATCGTACCGTGCCGTGCTTCTCCGTATTCAGCTCAAAGCGGTCAGACTCCCAGAGCCCCAGCACGCCTTCCGCCACGGTGTTCTTCACCTTTTCCATCGTGGTGGACGTGGTCGTAGTCGTTGCCGTACCCGCGGGTCCCGACTCCGTAGCGGTCGTCACCTTCTGGTGCACGATCACGTTCTTGGCCACCAGGCTGTCGCCATCACGCACATACTGCACCGTCACCGGCAGGCCCGGCACCAGCAGCTCGCGCTTCACCACATTTCCTGACTCGTCCACATACCGGGCCGCCTGCGGGTACCGATAGGTCAGGGCCTTGGAATCTTTGCCTCCCTGCACCACCACGCTATCCGGGCCCACGGCATGGAGGGTGCCTTCCACGTTCTGCACTTGGACCGTGGCCGGTTCAGCGGTCCTCACCGTCGTCGATTGTGCGCTGCATACTCCAGCGAGAGCCAAACTGAATGCCGCCACCAGAGAAAAGTTTGTCTTCATAGAATCAGGGTTTGGAGATTTTCGATAGCGGAGCCAGCGGGGTGCAGACTCTCTTTCCCTTCAATCGCAACAATCCCAAGCCCCGGACGTCATCAAAACATGCGCAAGGCCGATGGAGGCCTCAGCGTGCTCGCGGCAACCACTTTGTATCTCCGCGTCAGGGACTAGATCGGCACGAATCGACGTTTGAAGGATCTTGGCGCCGCTCCTTCGGAATGCTGAATTCCCTTTGCCGCTTTTCAACTCACGAAGACGTCCCAAAAACAAAGGCGTCCAACTGACGATTCTCGGATTGCTTGGCAAGACGCGAACCGTGACAGACTGGACAGCGCACCGCATAGGGTTGTCCCTGTGCTCTGACTTCCCCGGTTCCAGCACACGCCTGACATTTGACGGCCGTCCTCTTGGGTTTTTCCCTGCGCCCACCTTGAGATCGCTTCACAACACTGGGAAGGACCTGAGCCACTGCCGCTGTTGGGGTCTCTTGTGTCATGGATATCATGGGTGTGAATGTTGATTCGCTGACTTGTGCTTCGCCACATTGGCATTGACCCGGGCAACCCATGCGCCTTCTTGACGCGTCCCATAACCGTAACGAACCCGATCGGCGGTGCAAAGTTCTGACGCTTTGATGAAGCCCGATGTTTCCGCAGAGGAGAAGTGGATGCCGTCACTGTCGAGTTTTGTGACCATCGCCACCAGACTCCTTCCGTCCGCATACCAGAGCGTTCTCGCCTCGTGCTGATCCTGATAGGTCAAACGACGATCAATGGAGGGAGCGGGCGGGGGGAAAGTCTTCATGAAGTTCAGGCCGTACATGTACGCGTGAACACAGGATAAAGACAGTGAATTCGCGAGATCTTTTGGAATGGCCCTCCCATCGCTCCAAAGTGCCAACGGCGGGACTCGAACCCGCACGGGGGTTGCCCCCCAACAGATTTTAAGTCTGTTGCGTCTACCGGTTCCGCCACATTGGCCTCACTTGGGCCGGTCGCGGGACTCTTAGCGCACGCCCGCTCAAAAGACAAACGCATCCATCCGCGTGCGCCATTCCTGGAGCGCCTTGAGGTCGGCGGGGACTTCGTTCCAGTGCTGCCAGGTGTAGTTGCCCACGATGCCCCAGAGCAGGAAGTCCGCATAGACCGGACGGTCGCCGAAGAGATACGGCTTGTGCTGGAGCATCGCGTCAAACCTGGCGAAGTGGGAGCGGGCGCCGGCACGGAGTTCCGCAAGATTGGCCTTCCACTGCTCAAGGCAACCACGGCCAAACTTCCGTTCCTTGTGCCGCAGCACCATGATGCGCGCCACCGGATCGCTGATGGAATTCACATAGTGCGCGTCCGTGGCGCGGAAAGTGGCGTCTTCCACCTCATTCTCCAGATAACGGATGACGATGTCGTGCAGGCCATCAAACTCCTTGGGAAACAATTTCCCGCCGGCGAAGGTCTTGTCGATGTAGCCGGCGATGTCCTGGCTGTCCGGAGCGCTTTCGTAGATGGCGCGGCCATCGTCCGTGAGCATGGGCACGCCGTAGTAGGCGCCGCCGCTCGCCTCGATCACCTTGCGCCGGTCCCAATTCGGCACGTCCTCCACGTGAAACGGAACCTTCAACGCTTCCAGCGCGCGCTTGATGGGAAGGCAAAACGGACTGTGCGGAAGATCGAAAAGAGTGAGCATGACCCGACCTTAGCAAAGCCTCTCTCCAAGACAAGATGCGGTACCGTTACAGAGCGGCACTTTATTGACGCTCATCTGTACTGGTTCGCGAACGCACCAAGGCTGCGTGGTGGCTGAAACAACAGCGCGTCAGCCTTCCTTCTTCAACTCCGCAAGCATCTCCAGAAGTTGATTCGTGAGGATCACGGAGGTGTCCTCCTGCACCACATTCGTCCCCAGCCAGGTTTCATAGCCGCCACGTTGGTGCTGCTCCGGCGTCGGCAGATAGCCGTGCCTTCCATTCGCCAGGCCAATCACCATGGTCTGCGGAAACGGACTGCGCTTCTTCACATCCAGCCCCGTTTCCACAAAAGTCTCAAACGGAAAACCAACTACGGCCAGATCGCCGATGCGGATGGCCTGAATCTTTACGGTGAGTGTTTCCTCCGCGCGCTCCGCTGCGCCGACGGTATTGCGCGCATAGTTTTGCGCGTGGACGGGCATCTGCTTGATCGCTTCCTTGTCCTTCACCGCCAGCACCGCCTTGGCTGCCGCCACCTGTTCCTCGGTGGGCTTGCGATATTTGAGCGTCACCTCCCGTTGGAGCATACCAAGGCGCACATCCCCGCGATGCTTCTCGATCTTCCGATAGGCGAGCCACGCGGTGTCCGCCGCCTTCTGGGCCACGATGCGAATCTGCTCAAAGGGCTCGCGTGGCGGACGCGTGACGCCAAAGGGGATATTGTTGATGTCGCCCGAAGCCCCGTTGGAGATCATGGCCACGAAATTCTCGTCGCCGCGAAGGCGTGAAGGCATAACCCGGCCGAACTCGCCGAAGTAGTCGGCGGAAATCTGTTCCTTGGGCGCGCCGCCCACATAGTGCAGCGCATAGTTCGCATACAGAGCGATCGGTTTCCGTTTTGGATCTTGGACGGAGATGATGGTGATGTCCGGGTCCGTGGGACCGGAGGGATGATCGATCACGTCCAGGCTGGTGCCGGGGTTTGTCTTTACGGCGTCATATTTGCCAAAGGGATTGAGCGGCATCTTGCCCGGCTTGAGAAACCAGCGCCGGTTGAAAACTTCGTCCGGCAACGGCGACGACGCAGCCCCGATCGCCGCTGGCCGCAAGGCCGCATGTGCACGAATGATGGATTCCGCAATACCTTCCACGATCACCTGGCGGTAGGCAATGGTCGCCGGAGGCGAGGTTTCCCGGCTGCCGATGGAAGCGCCGGTATGGGTATGCGTGGAAGACACGAGCATCTTGTCCGTGCTCATGCCGGTCTTTTCCGCCGCGATGGCCTTCGCTTCATCGAGCACTTCGGGACCAGCGCCCAGGTTGTCGATCACCACCATCGCCAGCGTGGTTGTCCCATCATCCAGCACCAGCGCGCGCGCGTTCAGTGGGTCATGCGCGCTCTGCGCCGGGTTCGCACTGAATCCTCCCGGCATGTTGATGGGAAAAACCTTGGGCGTGATGTCCACAATCGCCGCTCCGGCGCGAAGAGAAGGGCGTCCCTCCGCGGCGTTAATGATGCCCCAACCTAAGAACGACAGGAGAATGACCGAAGCGAGTGCGCATTTCATGCGCATGGTCTAACGACGATTTCCGTTGTGATCTTTGCCACAAGGCTCATTCAATCCGAAATCACCAATCCGAAATCCGCAATTTCTAAGCCGCGCGCACGAGTCCGATCATCACGCCCTGAATCACCAACTCGCGCGTCGGGATCAGATCCGGGTAGGCGGGATTTTCGGCCTTCAGAAACGGTCTTCCGTCCTGCACCACATAGCGTTTCAGCGTGCTCTCCTCATCGATGAGCGCCGCGACTACATCGTAGGGCTTCGGCTCACGATGCTCCAGGATCACCACATCCCCGTCGCAGATATGGGCGCCGGTCATGGAATCCCCGCGCACGCGCAGGGCAAAAGGTTTGGAACTGGGCGAGAGCTTCAAGACCCGGCGATCCACGCCCACGGCCTCATTGCTGAACTCCGGATTGTCCGCGGCAAAGCCCGCCGGGATGCTCCCGTAAACCGGGATGTGCAACATGCCGGAGCGGTCTTCCTCATTGGAAAACACCACGGCCCGGGCCATCCCGGCCAGCCGCCGGATCACGCCCTTGCGTTCCAGCGCCCGGAGATGCCCCATGGCCGCCGTTTGACTGGCAAAGCCGAAATGCTTCTGGATGTCCCGGGTGGACGGCATCACACCATGTTGGCGCTGATAACGTCGTAGAAATTCCAGCAATTGTGACTGTCTTTCAGTAAGCACAGGCACATTTGAACACTATCCGGCATTTTCGTCAAGCGTTTTTGCTGCGCCACCCCGGCAGCAGGGCCATACTGATTCCCTGTTCCATGAGACCCGTTTCCCCCCTCACGCTGGCCGTCTTTCTCGCTCCCTGCCTCCTGCTCAGCGCCCCGGCTGCCGACAAGAAAAAAGAGGATCCTGCCGCCAAAAAATCGGAGGCGGCTGACATCAATTACGCGTCGGGCAAAGCCGGAAGCCTGCCGCCCAATACCACCGGCCTTTCGGAGATGGCCACCCAGGCCTTTGCCAAAAAGGATTGGAACAAGGCGCGCAGGGCCTACCTGGAAATGCTGCGCAGCGATCCCAAAAACGCCCTGACTTATGCCAACCTCGGCACCGTGGAAGAGCAGGCCGGCAATGCCAAGGACGCCAAACTCTACTACCTTCACGCGGTCGAACTCAACCCCGCGCTTCAGCAGACCTGGCTTGCGTTGGGTCTTCTCTCCCACGAGCAGGGCGACAACTATCTCGCAGTCTCCGCCCTTTCCCGCGCCGTTCACGAAGACCCCACTGATCCCAAGGCGCACAACTACCTTGCAGTGGTCGCCCGCACCCTGGGCTGGATCGATGCCGCCGAAGCCGAACTCCAGCGCGCCATCGAGCTCAAGCCGGATTACGCCAACGCGCACTTCAACCTCGCCCTCATGTATCTCGACCACAAGCCCCCGGCGGTGGAACTCGCGAAACGTCAATATGACAAGGCGGTCTCCCTGGGCGCGGCGAAAGACGAGATCGTGGAGCAGAAGCTGAAGCAGTAGGAGCTGACGAATCAGCACAAGGATGATGCTTCTCACTCATTTGGCGGACGCCCGTGATGAGGTGACGTGCCAGGTAGTTGTCAGTGACGAAGCTCGAAATTGAATTTGACTTCCCCAATCAAGAGCGCAGTGCTTGCGCCGCACCTAACCAGCATCACAAGCGAGTGACCATGCGCCTATTTATCGCCGCCCTCGCCGCCTTTGGCCTCGCCAATGCAAGCGCTGATTCTGGAGATCACCGCCTTCTGGTCGGGACGAATAACAAGGCCATCAGTCTCGCCGAGATTTGGACGACTGGAGCCCTGCACACCTTGGCAATACGGAATACATCAAACGAACCGATAAAAGCGTTCCGGGCCAAACTACTCAAATTGAATGATTTTGATGAGGGCAAGGAACTCCTTACCGTCGAATTCTCCAGCCAATCGCTTTACCTTACGACCGAACCCAACGTCCTTGAGTCGCCACACGTCATCAAACCCGGAGAGAGAATTTTTTTCAACAAAGGGCTCGGGCAGGATGGTCTCTCTGACCTGCCCTTGCTGCTCGGACTTTTTTCAGCGGAGCCCGTCGTCTCAGAAGCTACTCCCGAGGATGGGAAGTCGAATAAGAGAGACGGGAAGGAAAAAGGCTCCCTGGCTGAAGGCCGGTTTCTTCTGAAGATCACCGAAATTGTCAAGGCTGAGCCAAATGATTTGGCGATTCAGCCGGAGCGTAGCCGGCTCAAGCCAAAACCACCACCGCTCAACCGATGGGAAGACATGACGCGGCCCGTCGAACTCACGGGCGAGACAACGCCCATCGCATATGAGCTCAAATCCGCCAATCCCACTCCGCGGGAGCGGCTGGCGATGTATGCGCATGGTTATGCCTACCGTGATTCAGATGAGTTCACCAGGCATGATTTGCAGGTCAAGCTCAACAAGCTTTTGGATCAGCGAATCGCTGAGGCAAAACCAGGTGACCGTTACTCGGTGACAGAGGAGGTCACGCTCGGCGAATATGATTTTGCGAAGAATGCTTTTCCAACACGGGACAAGAATGCCCGCCCACGCCTCGAAGTACCCCATCAGGCGAGCGGCAGTTCCCAAGTGTCATCGACTTACTATTATGTCCGGCCAACCCACCCCGAAACACTCGGCTTTGTCCCCGTTGATCCACAGGTTGCCAGGGGCTTTGCGGAGGCGCTGAAGATCTCCCGGCAAGCCGAGCTCACTTACATTGGAACGCTCGACAAGAGCGTTGAAGAGCAAAAAATAGATGCGGGCAGAAGCACGTTTTCGTCCGAAAAAGTTCTCTATCTGAATGTCTCCGAAATTAAGATTA
>Ga0265327_10003579_pt1 | contig 14684 bp, 10 predicted proteins | sample 41621metaG_FD_202089 | JGI IMG/M metagenome (GOLD analysis project Ga0265327, IMG submission 202089) | Rhizosphere microbial communities from Carex aquatilis grown in University of Washington, Seatle, WA, United States - 4-16-21 metaG | ecosystem: Host-associated > Plants > Roots > Rhizosphere... | reverse complement strand
GGCAGGTGCTGGCCTGTTTCGATTTTTTCAGTGTCGGGATTCGCCTCCGGGCAGCACAGCAGTTAAAGGCCTTACGATGACGACCCACGGACTCCAGGAAAAGATTGCAGAAAAGCGTGCCATCATCGGCGTCATTGGACTGGGCTATGTCGGTTTGCCATTGATTCGAGCCTTTACCTCGGCTGGCTTCAAGACGATGGGATTCGACGTTGACCAGTCGAAAGTCGACAAGCTGAAGGCGGGCAAGAGCTACATCAAGCACATTGACAGTTCGGCCATCGCGAAGTTGATCAACGAGGGGCAGTTCGAGCCGACCTCTGACATGGGTCGGTTGAAAGAGGCGGATTGCATCATCATCTGCGTCCCGACGCCCCTGAATGAAAGCCGTGATCCGGACTTGAGCTACATCGAAGGGACGGCCCATTCGATCGCGGCATCACTGCGTCCTGGACAACTGGTGGTGCTCGAAAGCACGACGCATCCGACCACCACGCGGGAAAATGTCCTGCCGGTGCTGAATGCAACCGGACTGAAAGCGGGAATCGATTACTTCCTGGCATTCAGCCCCGAACGTGAAGATCCCGGCAATCCGAACTTTGAAGCTTCGACAATCCCCAAGGTAGTCGGCGGATACGACAAGACAAGCGGTGACCTGGCCTGTGCGATGTACGGACATGCCGTGGTCAAGGTGGTCCGAGTTTCGACGATGGAAGTCGCCGAAGCCTGCAAGATCCTGGAGAACACCTACCGGGCCGTGAACATCGCCCTCGTCAATGAATTGAAAATGCTCTACGACAAGATGGGGATCGACGTCTGGGAAGTGATCGACGCCGCCAAGACGAAGCCCTTCGGATTCCAGGCCTTTTATCCGGGCCCGGGGTTGGGCGGTCACTGCATCCCGATTGACCCGTTCTACCTCACCTGGCTGGCTCGCAAGTGGGGCGAACAGACCCGGTTCATCGAGTTGGCGGGTGAGATCAATACTCACATGCCGCACTATGTGGTCAATCAACTGGCTTCATTCCTGAACGATGATGGAAAGCCAATCAAGGGGAGCAAGATCTGCATCCTGGGCGCCGCCTACAAGAAGGATGTCGACGATCCTCGCGAAAGTCCGTCATTCGAATTGATGAAGCTGCTCCTGAAGCGCGGGGCCGTGATCAGCTACAACGATCCGCACGTCCCGTCCCTGCCGAAGATGCGCCACTATCCCGACCTGCCCGCGATGGAAAGCCAGGAACTGACTCCGGAATTCCTGGCATCGCAAGACTGCATCCTGGTATCGACCGATCACTCCGCGTACGACTTCGGTCATATCGTGAGGCATGCGCGTCTGGTACTGGATACCCGGAATGCCACGAAAAACGTGGCGGCGGGTCGCGACAAGATCAAGAAGGCCTGATCCTGACGAAAGCCTTGAAACGGGGGCGTTTCCGTGTTGAGTGAATAGGGGTAGGGACGTCCCATTGCCCGGGACGCCCCTACCTCCCATCCGGACGTGTGGATTTCCCGTATCCGGTTATTCAGTTGATGGTTCACCTGCGTGAAGATTGGCAGGCCTGGATATAGGCAGCGGTGAGGCTGAACAGCCCGATCTTCGCAGAAAAGGCCATGGGCCAGTAATTATGGCCCATGGACCTCCTTCCACTCCCGTGATGAGAGTCGCAAACATGCGTCACAACCAGACGCACGGTTTCGCACACGCCATCACTTGTGCCGCGATTCCAACTCGTTGAGCCTCAGTCTCTATCGCCGGTGGGTCTTCCATACGTTCTGCCATTCCGCGTTCTATCTCCCTGGTCCTCTTCGCTCCGCCGGAATTACCAGGTTTCATCGGCACAGGCTTCAGAATGTACCTTCAGGAGTTGCCACGCCGCAGTACTCGAACAGCCCTTCCCACCTTGGAATCCGATCGCAAAGTCGAAACATGTGGTTGCACGACGAACACTTGTAGGAATAGTTCTTATTCACGACGAACGAGTGCATCGTCCGACTACAAATCTCGCATTTGACTACAGGTAATTGCCCGAGCCCAACCCGCGCTGCACTCTGTTTGCAAGTACAGCAGTTTTTGGTGACAAATCCACCAGTTCTCGATCGAACCAGCATTTCTCGTCCCTTGCAACATCTGGATTCCGACTTCGCGAAAAGCACAAGACGATTGTCCATAGGTCGCTCCTGAAATGTTGAAACTCGATTGCCACTGATCCGAGGTCAATCCACCCAGTACGCAGTAATGACGGTGACAACGCCGCCCTTGGCGTCTGCGACAACAACCCGAACGGGTCGATGTCCAATTGTTCCTTCCAGGCTCCATTGCTCATTTGGTAGCGGGCTGGCCCAACCATTGAAGAGGCCTCTTTCGATGATCTGGACTAGGGACACGATCGCACGAGGAAAGCGTTCTCTGAGCCTTTGAACAGCATGTTTGGAAAACTTCACGTTCATGGGCGTCTCCAAATGGGGTGTGAAATCCGCAGGCGTCGAAAACGAAACAGCCTCCCGTGGAAGTTGTCCCAAGGGAGGCCGTGTAAGTCCGAACCGGGTCGAGCTGGATGTTGGACGTGCTAATACCGTCGAAGACTAGCTAGCAAACCGTTCAGGCGGATGATGTCGCCTACTGCAAAAATGACTTGCCCCTGGCATGCAGGTTGCTGGACTGGAAGACTTCAAGACTTCTTGTCAAAAAAACGCGTGGCACGAGTCCTTGCTCTAGGGGACAGGCACGTAGAATGAGTGCTCGGCTTCGGCACCGTGTCGCAGAATGACCGCCATTTCAACGCACTAGAATTGCGTTTGCCGCGATTGCGGCCTCCTGGACGACCAAAAGTACTCAACCGCTTTGCCGCCCCGTAAAACGCGTGATAGGCACACTGGCGTTGTTGGGATAAAGCGATGCTCAGGCTCATTCGATTCCTCAGAGATTGAACGTCGCCCCCTTGTGGGCTAAGGGCGGGATAAAACGATGCTCAGGCTCATTCGATCCCCACCCATGAATCGTAACGCCAATGTGAGTAATAGCGGAAATCTCCCTATATGCGATCCTCCACCTCAACAGGAGGAAAAGAAGTGGTAGTCTCAGCAGCTCTGCTGGCAGAGTTTGCTCCCAAATGGAAATGGGTTCCAAACTCCGGGTGAGACCTGCGGGAACAGATAGGTCAAGAAGTCGTTGGCGTGAGCCAGCAATTCCGTTCGTGTTTCCGTTGAAAGCCTCGGCCACAGTTCGACGAGCAGTGCTATTCTCAGAATCTATACGGTCGATTCTCGTCTTAAGGACAGGCGAAGTTCAAACGCAAATTGACGCGGAAAGCCATCCGCCCGATACCTTGAACCCACATTCCATGGACGGACCGCAAGACGAATCGAACGGCGCGAATGGGAGTGGAAGGAATGTGTCACCCATGTCCCGGAACACCTGTTACCCTTGACTCCGGTCCAAACACAAAGCGGCAAAGAAATGGCACGACCGGGAGCGATATAACATCAGTGATGTGAACCGGTTACGGGCTCTTCTCAGCGGAAACGGGTTGCAGCAGGAAGGCAATCAGGTCGGACATGTTCTGCAGAGACAGTACGGACTCCAGCCCATCCGGCATCAACGATGTGCCCGATCCCGAGATCTGATCAATATCGCGGCGGAAAACGGATTCCGTCACGCTGTCGGGACGCTTCAACGTCAGGCTGGCGGGGGTGTCTTCGATAATCAGTCCGTAAATGATTCGGCCTTCCACCGTCTGAACGGTGTAGCCGACGTAATTCGGAGTCACTTCTCGATTCGGATCGAGGATGTTGATCAGAACCTGCTCGGGATTCCAGGCGCGGATCGTGGCCAGGTTGGGTCCGACATCACGCGTCCCCATGCTGCCGGCGCGATGGCAGGCGATGCAGGACTTTTCGAAGATTTCCTGACCTCGGCGGGGATCACCCGCCAATTGAAGTGCAGGTTTGTATCGTTCGATGACTTCCTTGCGCGGACCGGGAGCCGATCCGCTGAACAGGCGTGTGGCCAGTTCCTTCACCTCCGGCAATGGGCTCAGCGTCAGTGTCCGTCGCTGGGCAAACGGGATCTGATTCGCCGGGATCAATCCGCTTTCTACGGCCTTCAATAGCGGCAGGGCGCGGGTGCGAACTCCCAGCAGCGTCGCCATCACATCATCGCGGACGGCGGGGGTCTGGGTCTGCCAGTTGGCCAGCAGGATGGGAACCGCTTCTGGCTCAGTAAATCGCCCGATGGCCTGAACGGCAGCCCGCTGCACCTCCTGCGGATGAGATGATTCCAGCAAGTTCGCCAGCAGTTCGCGAACTTGACCAAAATCATCGTAGGCAAGCAGGCGAATGTTCGCTACGCGACGATCGACCGGCAATTCGGAATCGGCAGCGGCATGTGCGGCCCGGGTGAGAACCCCGTTCACGAGTTCCGCAGCGGAATCCATGAGTCCCGCGCGACGCAGACTTTTTCCGGAACGTTTCAATCCTTCGCCAACCCCGGAAACAACCTCCATCAGCTCCGAGCCACCGGGATCCCGCTCACTGAGTACAGCAAGAACTCGTGCGATCTCATCGCGTTGCCCTCGAACGCCCACGATCTGCGACAGTTCACGCAGCATTTCGGCAGAGCCTTTCTCGGATGCAAACATTGGGTCGGCGAGAAGTTTCCGCAGCAACAGATCGCTGGATCGGGCGACAGAGGTCAGGACGGCGGTCCGGACCCACGGATCATTGGCATCGTGCAGGGCAATCGAGGCCAGTCCGTCGATCGCCCGTGAATCGGCAACTTCACCCAGCGTGAAGGCGGTCTGCATTCGAACGCGCGCGTCGGGGTCCTGGGCGAGAACCAGCAATCGGTCCAGGACCCCAGGATCTGTCTGGCCCGCGTCGCTGGCCAAGCCTGGGTGATTTCTTCGAGAAAACGACTCCCACAGCCTGATCGAATGTTCCCGGATGCCGGGTGAAGGATCTCGCAATCCCGACTGGAGTTCTTCCAGAGTTAAGGCCTTGAGTCCATGGAGTGTCCAAAGTGCATGAAGCCGCGCGGCCGGGACACGGCTGTTCTTCACGAGATTCTGCAACGGAGGAACCGCGCTCGGGTCCTGGCGTTCGAACAGCAGTCGCTGAGCGGTTTCACGCCACCAACTGTTCGGGTTCTCCAGGGTTGCAACAAGTTCATTGATGCTGGCCTGACCCAATCGCGGGGGCTTGCCCGGGGTGAAGTGGGGAGGAGTCAAACGCCAGATTCGACCCCGATCGCGGCCTGCCTCAAGGTCAACGGCCGCGTGGATGTCGTCCGGAATACTCCAGGGATGTTCGATGTTCTCCCGGTACATATCCATAACGTGCAACGTTCCATCGGGGGCGTTGACGAAATTGACGGGACGAAACCAATTGTCCGTGGAGGCGACCATTTCCACCTTGCTGTCGGCGCGAGTCGCTCGAAAGGTGACACCCTCGGGTGTCAGTTGCAGGCGATAAAACAGGTTTCCCGCACATTCGCAGACAAAGACATTGCCTCGATACTTCTCGAGATAGGCCTCTCCGCGGTAGCTGGTGATTCCACTGGAGGAGGTGACGACGCCGGCGCCGACCAGTTCGCTGCGCGGCATGGCGATATCCCGTTCGCCTGCCCAGCGCCTGGCCCGGATCACGCGCCACGGTTCCGGGGGTGAGATCGAGAAGACAGGAAGTTGGTCACCCGCTTCGGCCATGTCATGAATCGGGCTGCGGGGAATGTAATGAGGGTTTCGCGACAGATACTGACCAGGCAGGATCACGTGCTGGGCGGGGTTGCGGATGTTGCAGAGAAACCGGTTCCCCCAGTCGTCGAAGGAACCCCCGAAGCGGGCCCCGCCCGACAGCAATTCCAGGGCGCCTGATGCGGGATCGATGCTGAAGTCATGTCGCGAAATGGCGACCGGCTTTGCCTCGGGCTGATCGACGGGACGGATCTGCCCCCCGTTGCTTCCCCCCGCGCCATGGATGCGATTGTCCAGTCCCCAGGTCAGGTTGTTCATGACCGCCTGGACGTTCAACTTGCGAAACCCGGTCAGGACCTTTCGTCGTTCGTCGGCGACCCCATCGCCCGTCGTATCTTTGAAGTACCAGATGTCGGGCGTGGCCGCGACGAAGATGCCACCCTGAAAGCAGGCGACACCCGTGGGCCAGGACAATCCGTCGGCATAAATAGTGCTTTTGTCGAAGGTACCATCGCCATCAGAATCTTCGAGCATCCGGATGCGACCAATCGGCTGGTCTGTCGGATTTTCCTGGCCCGGCTTGTGCCGGGCCTTGTCGGTATAGGGATAGTCCCGCATCTCACAGACATAGGCTCGTCCGTTTTCGTCGTAGGTCATGGCGACCGGACTGGCGACCAGGGGTTCGGCCGCCAGCAGATCCATGCGGAAGCCATCGAGGACTCGAAAGGTTTTCGCGGCTTCGTGGGGAGGGGTGGGTGGGACGCTGGGGAGCTTTCCCGTGACGGCATTCCGGGAGGGGGCCTCCATGATCGACTTGGCGTCGGACCCCAATGCCGGACCTGTAAAGAGGGCCACTATCAATAACGAGGCCCACATCGGGAGCTTCCGCCGGTGGGACGACTGTCGCAGGATTCTCGGATTTGTCTTTGCTGATCGTGTCTGCGAATGCAGAATCTCCCATTCGCGAGTGGTTTCAGGTTCGCACGCCCGAGTGATCAAAATCCGGTCCTGCACGATCCGCGGCGGGGAATTCCGGATTGAACTGCGTCTATTGGATGTACGGGCCCATTGGAGACCTGATGGGAAAGGTTGCTGATCAGGACTGGCGAATGTTGAGGACCTCATGGAAACCGAACCAATCTCGCAGAATGGTATTGTCAGCTCACCACGATTCACGGCGTCCGTGTTAAGGACCGGTGGCGAACCGAGACTCGACCGTGGCCTCAGTCGACGGATGTTTCTCGCACAGGCCGCGGCAGGCAGTATTGCGGTCTCGGTCGGATGCGACAACTTTGAAGGGGTTGGTCGCGCACCGGATGGACGACGCCCCGTGGCTCAAGCGGGGGTATTCGGGTTCACAATCGATCTGTACCGGAACGGGACCTTTCGGGTGAATGCGGATTACCGAAAGGTCGCGCTTTGCGGACTGTTTGCCGTGGGGGTCGTTCCCGCCGCGGGCGTACTGGCGGGGAATGCGCTCATCACCCTGATGGATCACGCCAACAGCAGCAACTACCTGTTGTCCGTGGCAACGTCCGGCCTGTCTGGTTTTGCTGGTGCAAAGCTGATTCATCCCAGCATTGATCTGGATGTGGATCTTGCCGAGTTCCTAAAGGGGGGGCGTCCAGATCCTGTACCACTGAAGTTCGAAGCCTATGACGACCGCTCATTCGTGGTGGATACGAAATCTGTCGACGATTTTCGATTTGCTGAAGGGAAATGGCAGGCTTATGGCCCCAATGGCCAGCCTGTTGAATTCCGAATCTCGTCGACGCGCGACAATTCGTTCATGCTGGTCGATTCACCCGCGTTTGCCTCGCCGGCATCCTATCAGGTCAAACGCCATTTCCGCTCGACGAACTCGGGGCGAAGCCAGCCCGTGCTGGAAGGGGATGTGTTGGGAACGTTCCGGTCGGATCCGTCGCGACGACCACGCCGAAGTCCGCTGAAACTGATCTGCGTGGATGCGAATACCATTCAAGCCGAATCCCAGTACCTGACCTGGGATGGAACCGGCCAGTCGACCGGATCTCAGTTCTGGCCATTTCGAATGGAACGAATCGGCTGAGCCTCGGGTGCATGGCATGCCTGCCCAGGGAATTGGCGGCTTGAGGAACGGAGGTTATGCTTCCGCAAAACAGTTCCTCGTTGCTTCCGTCACGCAACGAACCCGGTTTCGACTCAGGATTCGTTTCATGAGAATCTGGGATCTGCATTGTCACCTGTCGGGAGTCGCGGGAAACAAACCGGAAGAGCGACTGGAACGCTTGATCGCCATTGCCGACCGGATGGGGATCGAGCGACTCTGTCTCTATATGGGCATGACGATGACGCAGGACCCGTCTCCGGCGCGGATGCGTCAGGAGAATGACGAAGTTCTGCAGGCGATTGCCAGGTTCCCGGATCGCACCTTTGGCTTTGTCTATCTCAACCCCAGGCATGTCGACGAATCGCTGGCTGAACTGGAACGTTGCGTCGCCAAGGGTCCGATGGTGGGTGTCAAGCTGTGGGTGGCATCCCGCTGCAACGCTCCGGAACTGGATCCCATTCTTCGCCGCGCCGCAGAGCTGAAGGCTGTCATCTTTCAGCACACCTGGTTCAAGCTGGCAGGCAATTATGCCGGGGAATCGACGCCAAGTGACTTTGTCGAACTGGCGGAACAGCATCCTGCCGTGCCAATTATCTGCGGTCATACAGGAGGGGACTGGGAACGAGGCATTCGGGCGATACGCCATTTGAAGAATGTTTACGCGGACCTGGCAGGCTCAGATCCGGTGGCAGGCTATACCGAGATGGCGGTTCGAGAATTGGGTGCTGAACGTGTTCTGTACGGCAGCGATGCCGGGGGACGCAGCTTTGCCTCGCAACTCGCCAAGGTCCATGGGGCCAATCTACCTGCGGCAGTCAAGGCGTTGATCCTGGGTGAGAACCTGCGGCGGCTGATGCAGCCAATCCTGACTGCGAAGGGGATTTCCACATGAGTCACGGTTCACACATTGATCTTTCCCGACGACATTTCCTGCAAACCTGCGCAGTGGCAACGTCTGCGGCCGCAACCATCGCGGATTCCTCGTCCGCTCAGTCGGCCGATCCGATCGCGACGTTGATTGATACCAATATTTCCCTGGGCCAGTGGCCGTTCCGTCACCATGAACTGGCGAATTCGTCGGCTCTGGCAGGCAGGTTGCGCGAGCAGGGGGTGACGCAGGCCTGGGCGGGAAGTTATGACGCCCTGCTTCACAAGGATCTCTCGTCCGTCAATGTGCGTCTGGCTGCCGACTGCCAGCAACATGGCCAGGGGGTGCTGGTCCCGTTTGGGGCCATCAACCCGATGTTGCCGGGGTGGGAAGAGGACCTGCGACGCTGCATCGAGATTCATCGGATGCCGGGAATTCGGCTGCATCCCAACTATCACGGATATACGCTGGCGGATCCGGTCTTCGAACGATTGCTGAAACGCGCGGAAGAACTGGCGATTCTGGTTCAAATCAGCGTGATCATGGAAGAGGAGCGGACGATTCATCCACTGGTGAATGTGCCGCCGACCGACACGACACCGCTGACCGGAGTGCTTAAGAAATTCCCCAAAGTTCGATTGCAGTTGTTGAATGCCTTTCGCACGGTCCGGGGCGAGGCGACGCAGGCACTGGCGGCATTGGGCGCCCGATTCGAAATGGCGATGCTGGAAGGTGTCGCCGGAGTTTCCAAACTGCTGGAACAGATTCCCGTCGATTGCCTCTGCTTCGGATCGCACGCACCGTTCTTCTATTTTGAATCCGCCAGGCTCAAACTGCAGGAGTCGGTCCTGGCGGATTTTCAGATGAACGCCATTTGCTCGGGTAATGCCCGCCGGTTGCTGGCCCCCCGCTGACACCGAAGTGACTCGGCGAGCTCTACTTCGATTCCGCGATGCAGTACAGGTGCTTGCTGGAGCGAATGAACAGGGCGCCGTCACTGATGGCGGGTGTAGCGCTGAAGTCCTCGCTTTCGTCTGTCACCCGGTTCGTTGCCAGTTGTTCGAACTTGTCTCCCAGCTTGATGACGTGAGCATCCCCGTTGCGTGAGACATAGTACAGTTTCCCGTCCGCGACGACGGGTGATGAGTAATCCTGTCCGCCGCCTCGACCACCACCTGGCCCGCCAGGACCACCCCCACCGGGACCGCGACCTGGAGGACGACGTTCGCCGTTGTTTTCCGGCGGCGCTTCGGTGGAACCCCCGCCTCCACCCAGGCGTCCCTGGTAGATCCGTGTGCCGGTGGCGGCATCCACGCAGGTCGCCACCCGGTTCGAGACAAAGTACAGCTTTCCGCCAAAGGCGATTGGCGTTCCAATCCGATTATTGTCTCGACCTGTCCAGGCGACATGAGTCTTGGTGATGTCCTTTTCGCCACCGGACTTGATTGCGATTGATCCGCTACCCTGGTCACCCATCGCATAAATCAGGGAACCGTCGGTCACCACGCTGGAGCAGAATGATCGAGTGTTCAGGGCTTCGCAGTACCAGCGCAGCTTGCCGGTGTCGGCGTTAAATGCCCAGATTTCATAGGGAACTCCGATGACGATATCCGTCCGCGTGTCGTCGACCTTGACCAGCACCGGCGTTCCCCAGGTTCCACCAAAACCTTCCGCTTCCGCATGCCAGACTTCTTTCCCCGTCAGCTTGTCGAGCGCATACATCGTCTGGCTTTCGGGCGATGCCGTGACAATGACCAGGTTCTTGTAGAGAATCGGACTGCATCCCGATCCCCATCCCATCCGGTCCGAGCCCGTGCCAACCGCGGTCTTCCAGAGTTGATTCCCGTCCATGTCAAAAGCGAGGGCGCCGGTCTTCCCGAAAAAGACATAGACACGCTCACCGTCCGAGGCGGGTGTGTGCGTGGCGTATCCATGTTCGGCAAACATGCCGCCGTAATTGTCTTCCGGCAGGTAGGGGTCAACCGTTTTGTCCCAGATGGTCTTGCCCGACTGCCGGTCCAGGCAGATCAGGTGACGCTTGAGATTCTCCTGTTTCTCACCCCGATTGGCCCGGTCTGTTCCATATCCAGACCAGCAGGTCACAAACACCTTGTTCCCAACAATGATCGGGGAGGAAGAACCAGGTCCGGGGAGTGCCACCTTCCATTTCAGGTTCTTGGTTGCCGACCAGGTGACCGGCGTCGACGAGGTCTCTTCGCTGACCCCGCTCCCATTGGGACCACGAAATCGGGTCCAGTCCCCCGCGGATGCAAGACTGCCGATACTTGCCCATCCCACACAGACTGCCATCGCGAATTGTCCAAGCCGTGACCGATGCATGGGCGATCCTTTGTCGTCGAGAGACGAATTGAAGAGGGGAGGGGAATGCACGCGGCCAGTTCCGACGTGAGCATGCCACGTTCCCGCCGGCGCGACCCTTTTTAGAAGAAGCCACGATGGGGGGACAGATACCGCCGCGCAAAATCGGCGCGGCCTGAGATTTGCCAGCACGTAAGTCGCGAAACGGGGTTCAGTCCCTGTGACGGGGACAAGACGGGCATTCCCCCCGGGCTACTTGGCTTCGACCTTTTTCGCAACCGGTTCGTCGTCCATCGGTTCCAGATCGTCGATCTTTTTCAGTTCGGGCCGGTCCATTGAGATCCTGGTGTCGGTCAATTGCTCGAGGTAGAACCGGACAATCGGGCGAAGCTGGACGTAGGGGGCTCCGTCATACACGTCCTGGAATGACTTGCGGGCCGCCGCCACATCACCTTGCTCAAGTTGGGCGAGCCCGATTTGAAACGCCAGGGTGGCTTTCTCGGCCTGAACATTCCCCAGGACCTCCGCCACGGCTCCCATATGCGTGAACGGGTATTGATCGGACGTCATCCACATCGGATTCAGTGTCAGGAATGGCAGTGTCAGGAGCGCAGCCTGGATGCTGGTCGTATTCGATTCCGCAAACTGCTCCCGCCATAGCTCGATACTGCGGGAGTATTCACCGTTGATCAGCATGGATGTGGCAACGGAGTCGCGCCAGTCGGGCGATTTACCGGAAGCCTGTTCGAGGCTGTCGATCCCTTCCTGGACCCGTCCGACTTCAATCAACCATGCTCCCAGCACGCTTTTCGCCAGCGGATTCTGCTCCACGTAAATCGGATCATCTTCCAACGTCTTGATCGCCAGTCGCACGGCCCCTGCCTGGTACGCGGCGACGGCGACCTGGAAGCGGTCACCATTACTCAGCGATTGCTCCACGAACCCATCAATCTTGGACATCATTTCATCCAGGGCGAACTCCATTTTTACCAGGGGTTCACGCTGCTTCCGCTCCTCTTCCGTCGACTCGGCGGTGACAGGATGGATTCGCTTGATCTCGTGGATCATTTCCAGCGCCAGTTCACCGCGCTGCGAGCGTCGGAAGACTCCGAGCAGATCTTCCCGCAACATCTCATCGTCCGGCTTCAACAGCACGGCCTGCTGAAGCGCGGCAACGGTCTGATAGTAACGAACGGCGCTGAACCAGCGGATGCCGGCCTCATTCATCAGGCTGGTTTCCACCCGATCCAGGACCATGTAGGCGAGTCCCAGGATCCGATACCCATCGGCCGAATTCGGATCCTCGCGAAGTCCGGCCGTCGCGTTTCGGATGGCCAGGATCGCAAACGCCGCCTGCAATTCCGGGCCAAAGTCACCCCGGGCGCGCGCCAGCTGAACGTAGTGCGCGGCCAGTTGAATTCCCGCGGGATAATGCGGCTGTCGAACGGAGAACAGGCTGTCGGAAAGGGTCGCCGCCCGGGCACAGACACGGGTTGTCTCGGGTGTCGGCGCTTCCGCGCGAAACGCCTGCTTGACGAAGTCCATTCGATGCTGCGCGACGTACTCGCTCTGCGTCGGTGTCTTGACGTCGCGATAGAACACACAGGTTGATGCGGACATGTCCGTCAGCACCCATTCGCGTGAAGTCAGCAGGTCGCCAAACGTGATGTAATCCGGGGCGGGAATCGGGCCGCTCAGTCTTGGCATCGTATGAGTCAGCTGGTACTTCTCAAACGTGCCCTTCCAGACCTCAGGCTCGCCGCTCCCTTCTTGAGTCGTACGCTTCAACTGAATGGCGCGTCGAGTCCGGTCGTGCAGCGCGATCAAGTTGTCATCGCCACTGCCGACGAACAATCCTGCCCGCATGTCGATGAATGACTTTTGACCTGTCCAAATCAGTAAATCCCCCTGGCGCGGGGCGAAGTGGAACGGGCGGTCATCCAGGTGACTGGTATTGGGACCGGCAACTTGCTGATAGGAGTCCATCTGGACTTGAAGCAATTCGTGGAATCCCAGTCCCGTGCGTCGGCCGGAAGGGCCATCAATCCGCCCGCTGATCTCCAGCCAGGCAAGGGCGAAAAAACAGAAGACCGTCACGGCGCGGCCCCCTCGTGAAAACAGCAGCTCGCGCCAGTCAATCGAGTAAACCTGACCGAATCGGTGCTGATACCAAGTCTGCGCGTTCAGCGTGCAGAGGACGCAGTTCACGAGGCTGGCCACGGCCAGTTCATGCGTTGCCAGACAGCCAAACAAGTTGAAGACGACGAACGCGACAAGGTGCCCCGGATGCAGTCGTTCCCGGTTCAAAATCAAGGAAATCGCGGTGGCCACGAACAGGACCAGAGCAGCCACGGAAACATGATTGATCGAGATCCAGAACGGAGTAAACCAGATCGGAAAGTATCCGATCTCGATCATTCCCGGCCTGGGGAATTCCTGCCGTAGTCCGGCATAGTCCATGGCATACACGCGGATTGGCGACAGCCAGGACTCCCAGAGGAACGGATGAATCACGGTGACTGCCAGGCTGGCCAGAGCGACACGCCACCAGAGCTTTCGCCGCTGCGGCGCCTGATCGTCCCTGCGAAGCAACTCACCTGCCGACAATGCCACAAGCAGAATCCATCCCAGGAATGCACGCGAGTCCAGTTGCGACCAGATCCAGATGACGCCGACCGAGGCCCAAAGCAGGCGGGAATTCCCGGATTCACTCGCACGGACCACGATCCAGAGCACAACAGCGAGTCCGGCGAGCGTGATCAGTTCAGGCTGTGCCGTGAACTGCGGATAACAGGCAAGCAACGCCAGCGCGGCGCATACGGAACCCCACCAGGTCCGGATCCCCGGTCGATAGGCGTGAACCAGCAGTCCAAAAGTGACTCCCGCCAGCAGGCCTTGCACGATCGACAGACCAATCCCGCCCGCCACGCCATGAACGCCCGCGGCCACCAAGTCAAACAACCACGAAAGATTGACCCAGCGACGATCCCCCGCAGTCGACGAGAACACATCCCTGGCTGGCGGCAGGATGCCATGAGACGCCAGATATTCACCCGATTTAATGTGCACAAGAGTCCGGGTGTCATTGATCGGCGCCAGGCCGAAAAGCAGCGCCAACCCAACGATGGCCCAACGAATGACAAAATCGCCGCGGATTGCTTCGTCTTCGACGATTTCCGGAGTCAGCGGCTCCCACTCGGGAAGCCCTTCATCCGGATTTGCCGGCGATTCCGATGACACCGGTTCTGGCGATTGTCCCGGCACAGACCCTTCAAGGCCACCCGATGGTGCGTCGGACGAGGGTGAATTCTCCCGGGGAGGAAGTTGACCGTCGTCGGCCGGTTCGGGAGTTGTCACTATGGAAGCTCGCAAGAGGGGGCAGATTCACAAGTTTGGCGAAAGGTCATGTTACGGACCGCAATTCCGCACGGTCAACCGACCATTTGCCGACGTGACGAATCTACGCCCCGCTGTGCCGTTTTGTTGGACGGGCGGTTTTCAGCCGATCCGATCCTTGCCAATCCACGGACGCAGGACTTCCGGGATCACGATCGTGCCGTCCGCCTGCTGATAATTCTCCAGGATCGCAATGATCGCCCGGGTGACGGCAATTGCAGTTCCGTTCAGCGTATGAACGAACTTCGTCCCCTTCCAATCCGGGGATTTGCAGCGAATACTCAACCGCCGGGCCTGAAAATCAGTGCAATTCGATGCCGAT
>Ga0265327_10003578_pt1 | contig 14689 bp, 15 predicted proteins | sample 41621metaG_FD_202089 | JGI IMG/M metagenome (GOLD analysis project Ga0265327, IMG submission 202089) | Rhizosphere microbial communities from Carex aquatilis grown in University of Washington, Seatle, WA, United States - 4-16-21 metaG | ecosystem: Host-associated > Plants > Roots > Rhizosphere... | reverse complement strand
GAATCAGCGCATCCTTGCGTTTATTGAATTCTTCAATAAGACCCTAGCAAAGCCGTTTCGCTGGACTTATATTGGGAAACCTTTGCTCGTATAGGTTATCGGGTGTATTTCGAGAGCTGGGTACTAGGCTTTCAAATACGCGATAACGTAGTCATTTTTCCGGGTAGACCGCCGAGTTGAGTTTAAATCGCTTGCCACTGTGTAAAAGTTGACAGCCTGCTTTTACATCAATGACTTTGCTCTACTGTTCTAACCATGGGCGATGGTTTTATCGGTAAACAGATAATCTTTCAATTCATGCTCGAAGCTTGGGTCTTGGCGTCGAATCCATTCGAGTATCATTGCCGCATGTTCTTTTTCCTCATCGCGGTTATGTGCAAGAATGGCCCTTAACTCAGGGTTCTTGCAGGCATTGACGCGCTGGTTATAATAATCCACCGCTTCCAGTTCTTCTCTGAGCGAAATTATCGCTCGGTGCATGTCGCGGGTTTCATCGATCAGTTCATTAACGGGTTCTTGGTAACTATCGCCTGCCATCGTCTTTCCTCCAAAGGTTAAGTATCTGTTGTTCTTCAATGCTTGCCGGGCTCCAGTTTGACACCGCGACGTTCGTAAGTAATGTAAGCCTGAATCGCCACCATTTTCGAATCGTCGGCAGCCAGCGGCTGGCCTTCCAGCGGATTGCGCAGGCACCAGTTAATCATTTCCCACACCGGTATCACCTTGCCTATCTGCTTCTGGAATTTGGGATAGGTTTCCGGGTGGGTATTGGCGGCGTTGGGATGGCATTGTGCACAGGCAACGCCGTTACTGCCCAGGGCCGGGCTGGTCCACAGCTCCCGGCCTTGTTTAACGCTAGCCATGAATTGCTGCTGCCAGCGTTGCTCGTCAGAGCCGGTGAATTCGTCGGCCTGAGCCGCATTAAGGCTTGCCGCCAAACCGAGTACGGCAAAAGCGCTGGTGATGTAGTTGAATCTGGCCATTTCGTTGCTCCTTTTCCGGATTGATTAATAGTGTCGTTGCGGATTAATCCGCGTTTTTTCGTCTTCAAAATCCTTATCTTCCGGATGTTTTTTGATCTTATCGAAACGCACCACCCGATCGGTGTTGTTGTACAGGGAAAAATTCAGATCGACGTTGCCGCTGGCGACATTGATAAACTGCCAGCCGGTAGCATCACGCTCGAAGAACGGATCGGCACGGTTCATAGGCACCGTCAGTTTAGGCAGATATTGCTCGGCCTGCGCATAACTGGCCGGATAAGGCCACGGCCAAGCGGTAGCCATCACCGAGTTAAAGCTGATGTTACCGATCTGGTTATATTGAATTTGGTGCACATGACCGTAAATCACCGAGACTTTCTGGAACGGCTTGAGTAGCACCTGAATCTGCTCGGCATCTTCAGTCCAGAAATTCCAGCCTTTATAGATTTTTTGCAGCGGCGAGTGCGAGAACAGCTCAATCGGTGTGGTCTTGGCGACTTTGGCCAGATCGGCTTTCAGCCAATTGCGTTGTTCTTCGCCGACCATAAGCGGCGAACCGTTGGGATTGTCGAGACCGGCCATTTCCAGCATGCGCTGCTCGTTGCTCGGCCAGCGATTATAAGTCCAGTCGCCGTAGGTGCGGATGCTGTTCAGCACGATGAAATGCACGCCTTTGTGATCGAAGCTGTAATACTGCGGGCCGAACAATTTTTCCCAATAAGCGCCAAGATCCAGGTAATAATCATGCTCGCCCATCACATAATGCACTTTGTGACTTAATGCCGACATGATTTCCGCGCCGTGATCCAATTCGGCCTGCGTACCCAATTGAGCCAGATCGCCGCCGAACATCACGAAATCCGGTTTAGGCGTCAGCAGGTTAGTTTCGGCCACGGCCCGGATCAAGCCCCGGTCCGAGTTTCTGACGAAACGATTGCCTTTGATATGCTGGATATGTGCGTCGGAAATATAGGCAAAGCTAAAGTTTTGACTGGGTTCGGCAAAAGCCAATTCGACCAGACTGATCGGCAACGTGCTGCCCAAGGCTAGGGCGCCGCCGGTTTTTAAAAAATTACGGCGACTGTGATCGATCTTATTCATGACTGCCTCCTGCTTGCGCACCGACAGTGGTGCCGGTTTTGACATACTGGTTACTGGTCAGCGCCTCCATGAACACCACCAGCTCGTCAATTTGAACATCGGTCAGGTTCAAAGGCCTGATGCCGCCGCTAAGAAACGCGTTAACCGGTGCCCCGGCCGGCGTGACGCCGCCGTTGTTGTAATGATTCACCACGTCTTTCAACGTTTTCAGGCTGCCGTCGTGCATGTAAGGCGCGGTCAGGGCAATATTGCGCAGGGTTGGGGTTTTGAACGCGCCGATATCGTTAAAGCTGTCATTAACCGCAAATCGCCCCAGCTCGGAGGATTTTTTATCGGTCAATACCATTTTATCCACATCGCCGCCCCGTATTTTGGCTTCGAAAAACGCCTGCGTCAGTCGGGGTAGATCTTGCTGAACGGCGTTGATGCCGATGCCGATATTATGAAAGCGGCTGTCGCTGAATAAAGCATGATCCTGTTCGATGCTATGGCAAGAAATACAGCGTCCCTGCCCGAGGAATAATTGAAAACCACGCTGCTGCTGTTCGGTCAGGGCCGTCTTGTCGCCTTTGAAGTAATAACGATCGAATGCCGAATTACCGGCAACAATGCTGCGCTCGAAACTGGCGATGGCCTTAGCGACATGATCCATGGTCAGTTGCCGGCCGCTGACCTCGAACACCTCGGCAAATGCCGCCTGGTAGTCAGGGTCTTCGCGGACGATGTCGAGTATCGGCTGATGATTCGGCAAACCGGCTTCGACCGGGTTGACGAACGGCTATTTGGACTGACCTTCCAGATCCGGCTCGCGGCCGTCCCAGAATTGCGCTTTGGAGAAAGCCGCATTGATTACGGTCGGTGCGTTTCGGGTACCGGTTAGTCCGTTATGACCGGCGGATACCGGCAAGTTGTCGGTAAAGCCCTTGCCCGCATCATGACACGTGGCGCAACTGATAGTGCCGTCGATAGAAAAACGTTTGTCATGAAACAACTTGTCGCCCAAGGCGATTTTGGCCGGCGTTTGCGGGTTGTCGACCGGCACGGGAAGCGGTGGAAGACCCAGTAGATTGCCGCCATCGCTAGTATTGGATAGCTGAGCCGGAGCGGGACTGGCCGGGTTGGATTGCTGGCTGTAGACGGCCTGACTGCAACCGAATACGGCGGCACCGAGCGTCAGTAAAAATAAATCGCGCATACTACCCTCTTAATTGTGTCTTTTTAACAATTACAACTAACCGGGCTCAAAGTCTGCTGTAGCTAAACTTTTGTGTCAAGAACTCTCAACCATTGTGTTACAACAAATAGAACTGTCCGGTTTTATTGCGCATGAATTGCAGTATTGACTGCTTGCTACTCTAAATTTAAAACAGCGTCATTGCCTGATCATGCCGTCGCTTACAACGGTTTTGTCGCAAAGAATGTCATTTAATTAATGTCGAGCCCCAGTTTAAACGCATTTTTACATGTTCTTACTAAGTATTAACAGAAAAGGACAACAATTGTTGACTTGCCAAATGATAATCATTATCATCTTTGTCAAAGTAACTTGATCTGCTTCATTATGGAAAACAACTGGATAAACATAGCAATCTCAGTAAATACCTTGGCATCACTCATTGAAAGCGAGTGTATTCATGCTGTGGATTTCAGGTGTCTGGATATTGATTCGAAAAAAACGGTTTGGAAATTATTTTTATCCATCGTGAAGTTAACAAAAAAGAATAACCCTGAATATCAGGAGAATTATTATGTCTGAAAAAGATCAGCAAGAGACGTTATTAATGGCGATTGAGTATTTAAAAGCTCAATACGAATCCCTGCAAAATCCTTGTATTGCTCTACTTATTTCCCGCTATTACCGTTTACTTGCAAATTTTAATATTACTGGAAATAAACGGGAAAAGTACGTCAAATACTCGAAGTCATGGCTTGCTTGTCATACAAGGCATTCCCCGCAAATGCAAAATCAGCTGACCGACTTTATTCTGCCTGATGAACTCAACTGATAAAGGAAAAGCCGTGGAACAAAACCAGGACAGCATTGCAACGCTTATTAAAGAGAGAAAAACCGATCAGGCGTCTTTTGTTAAATTGCATTCAATCCTGTGCTTTTTAATGACACGCTTTTATCAGGCACCATGTCCTAAGCTTGCTCACTTTATTGTCAGCCATATTCGTCTGGTGATTGAGCATCCTGACGTAGTCGATTCTCCTGACTGTGGAACTCTGTACTTGCAACTGCTGCAACAATGGCAAAACATAACCGCTGTCTTATTGCAACAAAAGCAAAACCCTGCCGCAGAGAGTAAAAACATTCATTGATTCAAGACAAGAGGAAATTAGCGTTGAATTTATAGTCATTATTTTCTGTTTATGGATAAAAAATTTTTTACAAGCATTGCGCCGGTAGAGCCAAACCAGAGCGCAATACAGATTCCACAACCCCGTTTGCACAGCAAGGAGCTTTTTGGAAGCGCACACGAGATTGCCATAGATCATGCCGGAGAAGAATATCGACTACGTTTGACGCGTCAGGGCAAATTAATTCTGACCAAATAAAAATAGCCAGCCATCGCCTTTTGTGTGACCAGCCAGCCAACAACAAGCTACACACACTAAGTGAGATATTTATGAAAAACTACAAAAACAGACCGCTGATGCTGGCTATTGCCGCCATATTGAACGCGCCGCAAACCGAAGCTGCGGAAATCGCTCAGCCGGTGCTTCCTGAGGTTAAGGTGAAAACCTCCGTTGAACAAGAACCCGCCTACAAAGCGGATACCTCCAGCACCGGGCTTAAGTTCGAGACGGCCATCCGGGACATTCCGCAGTCCGTCAGCGTGGTCAAGGAAGAGTTAGTCAAATCGCAAAATGCGTTCAATCTGCGCGATGCGTTGAAGAATGTCAGCGGTCTTACCATTGCCGCAGGGGAGGGCGGCCGTACCGGCGATTCGATTACTTTGCGCGGGTTTTCAGCCAACTCGGATACTTATCTCGACGGCGCCAAAGAAAACGGCCAGTATTCTCGTGACACTTTTTTCCTTGAACGCGTGGAAGTGCTCAAGGGCGCTTCTTCAGTATTATTCGGCCGCGGCTCGACCGGCGGCGTCATTAATCCGATTGCTAAAAAGCCGGTCATGGGGAAGGCATTTGCGACCGCCGATTTTACTTACGGTAACTACGACTTCAAACGCACCACGCTGGATGCGGGCAGCAAACTGAACGATCAGGTGGCGGTGCGGCTCAATACGCTGTATCAGGATTCCGATTCTTTCCGCGATTACAACTACACCAATCGATGGGGAATAGCACCGTCGATAAAGTACGACATCACCAAAGATACCGATCTAACCCTGATGTTGATGCACCAGGAAGAAGACAGCGTGTTCGACTATGGCGTGCCGATGATCAATGGCAAGCCTGCCAATGTGTCCAGCAATCAGTTTTACGGTTTCAAGGACGATCTGCTGCAAACCTATAATACCTCGGTTGCGACCGCGATATTCAATCACCGCTTCAACTCGGAATTTTCCGTGCGGAATACCTTCCGATACGGCGATTATCAGCGTGACTACCGTACTTTATTGTTCTCCGGAGCGGCGACCGGCAGCGGAGCTACAGCTACGATAGCGCGAAGTCAGGCGTTGCGCACCAGCCCGCAACAGAATTATTACAACCAAACCGATTTCACTTTCAAAAAGCCGCTGTTCGGGTTTAATAACACGCTGTTGTTCGGCGCGGAAGTCGGTTGGGAAAATTATACCTTCCGCTCCAAAAACTCGACCGGCGTCACTCCGGTGTCTATTTATAACCCGATAGGGGTAGCTAGCGTAGGGTTAGGGCGCGCCAACGATTTTTCAGGCGTACTGGCCACCGACAGGAATACTAAAACCAATACCGCCGCCGGTTATGTACTTGATCAGTTTGAGATTACGCCCCAGTGGAAACTGCTTGCCGGCGGACGTTATGATGTGTTCCAGGCAAAGCAGGATGACTATCTACTTAACACCAACGATTTTGAACGCACCGATCACCAATGGAATCCGCGCGCCGGGCTGGTTTGGCAGCCGAAAGACTGGCAGGCGTATTATTTTAGCTACGGCACGTCGTTCAATCCTTCGGCGGAAACATTTGCCCTCGCCAGCAATACCGCCAACTTAAAACCGGAGCAAAACCAAAACTTGGAAGTCGGCGCCAAACTGGATCTTTTCGATGGCCGACTCAGTGCAACGGGTGCGTTATTCCGGCTGGAAAAAACCAATGCGCGAACCACCGATCCGACCGATCCGACCCGAAATATTCTGGCCGGTGAGCAGAAAACCGACGGTTTTGAATTAGGTCTGGCCGGCGATATCCTTCCCGACTGGAGCCTTTCGGCAACTTACGCTTATCTCGATGCTGAAGTGACTAAGTCGACTACTTTTGCAACCGGCTCTGTCAGCGGACTATCCAAATCATTGCAAGGCAAGACTTCGGTGAATGTACCGGAGAATAGCGGCGTGGTCTGGAGCAGTTACCGTATCACCCCTGAATGGGAAGTCGGCGGCGGCGTATTTATGTCGGGTTCGCGCTTTACCGATTCCGTTAATGAAGTGACTTTGCCCGGTTACGCGCGTCTCGATGCGACTGTGGCTTACCATCAGAAGCACTTCGATATACAGGCCAATGTCTTTAACCTGCTGGACAAGACCTATTACGAGTCCGGGCAGACCAATACCGCCCTGCCGGCGACGCCGCTTTCGGGGCAGCTTACGTTGCGGGTGAAATATTAAGCGACGCCTAATAAGAAATCTGTCGTGTTATTGGATTCTATTATTCACCACGAAGACACGAAGGACATGAAGTTTGTATTTTTCTTTCGTGTTTTCGTGGCGAATAAAAATAAGAAACACGAGGATGTTCTTTGATAGAAATGACCTTAAATTTTTAATGCCCAACTGCAATTACATCCAGAAAAGAGACTCACATGCTACTTGCCATTGAAAATATTTTAACGACTGAAGAACTCGCCGGGGCGCGCGGCTTATTTGCCAAAGCGCAATTCGTCGACGGCCGGGTTACCGCAGGCGAGCTGGCCGCGAAAGTGAAAAACAACCTGCAACTGGCCGCCCATGCGCGGGAGACGCAGGTGCTTACCGGCATCGTTCATGAGGCCTTGCATCGCAATCCGCTGTTTGTTTCCGCAGCCTTACCGAAAGTGGTCTGCCCGCCGCTGTTCAATCGTTATGTGCCGGGCATGGAATTCGGCATTCATGTCGATAATGCGATCCGCGTCGGCGCGGTGACTTTTCGCACCGACGTATCGGGAACGCTGTTTCTGTCCGAGCCGGAAGAATACGAGGGTGGAGAATTGATCATCGAAGACACTTACGGCGTACAGCAGATTAAATTGCCCGTCGGAAGTCTGGTGCTTTATCCCTCCAGCAGCCTGCATAGAGTGGAACCGATCACCGGCGGCCACCGCGATGTCGCCGTGTTCTGGGTGCAGAGCATGATTCGCGATATTGCCCAGCGCAGCTTGTTGTTTCAGCTTGACGCCGGTATTCAGAGCTTGCGCGCTCGCGCTCCGGAAAGTCCCGAAATTGTGCCGCTGGTCGCTACTTATCACAATTTGCTGCGGATGTGGGCGGATATTTAAATTCAAACGGAGAACATTATCATGACCCTTATACAAAAACCGGAAATAGCGATCCGGCAAGCTCAACGCACGCCATGGCTCAAATGGATGCGCCGTATTCATGCCTGGGTCGGGCTGTGGGGCGCGGCGTTAGGGCTGCTTTTCGGCGTTAGCGGTTTTTTATTGAATCATCGTGCGGTGATGAAGATTCCGGCGGTAAAAATGGAGCAGTCGCAAATCGAATTGGCCTTGCCGACGCCGCCGCCCGTCGATGCAAAGGCTTTGGCCTTATGGCTGCAAGCGCAGTTAAGCATCGACCGGGAGCCCGGTAGAATTTCCGCGGAACCGGCAAAAACCGTGACTTGGGCCGGTCAAAGCCTGCAACAACCCGGCCAGTGGCGAGTGGAATTTCAAAGCCCGCAACATTCTGTGAATGCCGAATACTGGGTAGGCAATGCTTATGTTTCGGTCAAGCGTCAGGATGCCAATGCGTTCGGCTTCATCACCCGATTGCATAAAGGTGTCGGCATGGGAAGCGCTTGGGTATTGCTGGCCGATACGCTGGCCTGCGGCTTGGTGTTTCTGTCCCTGACCGGGCTTTTGTTGTGGACCAAACTGCACGGTTCGCGCCTGACGATGGCCGGCTTGGGGCTGGGCTCGCTTGGGTTGGCGGTGTTTGCGGTGCTGGATGCGTTGTGATGGTTTCGGCTTTGATTCGAACCGGATTGGCATATAAAAACCGCCGATTTTTTTTGAGTTAGTCAATAGTAGGTAGCATTGCATATTGTATATTCAGTGCTAAATACGTATTGTTGAACTATGGGCGGAGTGATGGATCGGCAGTTTTTGACTTAGTTAAGGGATGAGCGGTTTCGGTCAATTGCAGATCCGTATATCATTTTGTCCGGTCAAGCCCCCTCCTTTTATAGGAAAGGGAACAAAATATAATTAAATAAACTGTGAGGATTTTAAAATGGCTGAAGAGCAAGAAAAAGACTACACATGGTGGATCGCCGGTTGCGCTATTGTCGCTATTATTGTTTTAGTTGTGCTGCTGAAAAAGGACGAAACTAAGCATTTGCAAAGTGGCGCGGTAGAACAGTTACAAACCGAAACATTTAAGAATATAGAAAAGAGAAAAACCAGCAATGTCACGGGCGACGTAGGTAATTGAAACAACACCCCCGTTATTTTCATAACGGGGGTGTTGTTACACCATGCTGATTTCGGTAACTACCCGGCGGGAAGTTTGTTTGTGTTGTTAGTTCAATTCACGTTATTGATTTTTGGGCGGTAATAACCAAGCAATGTCATGCGATCCACTTGGCATTTACTCAAATTCGCCCTAAAGCCGTTAAAAAATCCGGTATGGACTTTGATAGGAGCTATCGAACATGCATTAGCTAAACATTACCGGAAGCATCTTTCATCTTTACTTTATCCAAGTTAGCCAACTTGTAAGGTATCCGCTTTATTTCCCCGCCTAAACATAGACATCCTGTTTGTACTTCGTCAAAAGAGTAGAGTACGCGGTACATACGCTCCGGCGTGGGAACGATGTCGCTTTATTCACTTCGGACTCTACAAAATAGACTGGAATGTTAAAACAGCTTACAACTGTTTCACTGACAGCGCCTATTTGTCCAATCAAAATAGCCGCTCTGTATTATAAAAAACAACAACATAGCGATCGTTTCCAGTCAACTTAAACGCTTTCCGATGAGTGAAGTCGGCAAGTGTTCCATGCTGTTTGGCAACAGACGAATTTATTAAATTAAAAAAGAGGGGAGCATGAGATTGCTTTGCTCCCCCTATGGCTAAAGTATTATCAATAGATGAGGGCAATAGCTTAAGCGTTAATTTAGCATTTTGGGATATGCGTGAATACTTATATCCCCGGCTTTCGACAGCCTGGTTTGAGTCGCAAGCAGGCGGTCAGTTTCAACTAAAAATAACGCACATTGAGATATAAACCATCCCGATAAGTTTTGCCCCGCAGGGGCAAGGCACTCATAGCGGGGTAGCAGAGCAAAACTTTTTCGAATAAACAGAGATGCTTGCGGCCTACGGCCTAACTCAACGAAGCGCGATTTTATGTAGGCCTTTGGTTTTGCTGCTCGCTTTGATAATGGCTTTCGGTTTATGAAAGTTTTTGCTTTTAGCCGCCGACTTGCTACTCGCTTTGGCTTGAATAAGAGGGCTTTTAGACGGCATCTTGTTCTTGGTCCGGCTGTGCGTTCTGGGTTGAAGCCTGTGAATGACTTTGCTGCTTTTATGTTTGGGCGTATAGCTTACGTAGTTAGAGCGTGGGCTTGGATGCGCAATGGCGCCATTGCCGCAATCGAGCTGGTAGGGCGGGCTGCCTGCCGAGCCGGTCAGCATGGTGGTGATGTTTGTGGCGGGGGCGATGTTGTCTAAATTAGCGAAGCTGTCATCCATTTTTTGCATCATTAATTGGTAACGCTCTTTGCTGGTCATGCCGCCCATGACTACGCCGATTAGATGTCTGCCGTTTTGATGTGCCGCACCGATCAGATTAAAACCGGAGCCGCAGGTGAATCCGGTTTTCATGCCTTCGGCGCCGGGATAGCTGGCGGTAAACTTGTTGATGCCGCGCAGTTCGGTGCCTCTGTAATTAAAGCTGTGCGCGGCAAAATAATGATAGTACTCGGGAAAATTACGCTGTGCTTTCCAGGCCAAAATCGCCATGTCTCTGGGCGTGGTGACTTGCCAGTTGTTGGGGAGGCCGGTCGCGTTCATGAAATGGCTGTTGTACATACCTAATGAATGCGCTCTTGAGGTCATGTAAGAGGCAAAATTTTCTTCCGTTTCACCCAGATGTTCGGCAAGAACCACGGAGGCGTCATTGGCGGAACGGGTAATAATCGCCAAAATAGCGTCTTCGACGGTTAAATGCTCGCCGCGTCTTAAACCCAGTTTACTATTAGGCTGTTGCGAGGCGTGGGTGGATGCGGTTAAGGTCTCGTGCAGGCCGATTTGACCGGCTCGTAAGGCCTCGAAGGTCATATACAGGGTCATCAGTTTGGTTAGCGGGGCGGGATACCAGGCCTGATTCGCTTCGACTTCGTGTAAGACGTTGCCGTTATCGGCGTCGATAATGATAGCGGCATGGCGAGCATAGCCGGCCTCGGATACTGCGAACAGCCACAAGACATTTAAAATAAGCAGCGTTAATTTAACTTTAGTCATTTAAAGAACAATTCTCAAAAAATTGATAACCAAAACACAAGTGCGGATTTGTTGCCGGCGCAACACGGTTACGCCATCTATCTCAAGGGGGTTAATAGTAGTGACTGACGGATTGTCAGGCTGTAGGTGTACGCTACAGATTATAAACTGCACCGATTGCAATGAATAATAGGATTTTTATTTTTAGTAAAAATCCTATTCATGGGGCGCTAAAAATGGCTGCAAGTATAAGGCGCCTCTCCCCGGCAAATCCCCCAAAAACTGCCGAAGTCACCTTCATTGCTGGGCTTCCAGCTCTCTGAAAAGGCTTCGAAAACGACCCCGGACCAACCTTTCTCAGCCAGTTTTTTAAAGGTTGATTTGACCACGAGCGCTTGGTTTTTTTTACCGGCGACGCTGCACTGCTGTTGGGTGTGTTTATTGGCTTCGGTGCCGCCTTCGGGACCGTTGGGCCAGCCGAATTCGGTCAGGATCACTTCTTTGCCGGGGTAAGTTCGGCGAATATCCTCAAGCCGGGCAATATGAAAGTCGGCCGCTTTATTGGCCGTAGTACAGGGGAAAACGCCGGAATGTTTATTTTCCCACCAAGGAAACACATTGGTGCCTATCCAATCGACTTGGGCGCCGAAATTGGTTTGATGGCAAGGCGTGGTGCGATTGCACCATTCCCACCAGGTATCTATGGTGGTGATCGGCTGGGATACGCCCGCTTCATGCAGAGCGTTAATGCAACGGCTGATTTCACCGTCAAACGCATAGTCGTGGCGGGTTCTGACTTCGGAGCCGCAGCTCAATTTTATGATGGTTTTGGGATAGGCTTTTGCCGCCACAATACCTGCGGTTATGGAGCGCGAATTGACGGCGATGTCTTTATCCAGCCAGATGATCGCAATGACTTTAAGATGCCGGGCTTCGGCGGCGGCAAAGGTATGTTCCAGGCCATTCATGACACCGTAAGTCATGATGCAGCGAAACGAAGTCTCTTTGACTAATTTGTCCAGCAGTTCATCGATTAATTCTTTGGACGGATGTGCGCCGTAATCGGGGTTGATTTTGCCTACATAAGGGCTGAAGGCCGCGCATTGCAATGCATCGTTTTTGGTTTTTGTTGTTTTTTCGCGCGCCGTTGCGCTTTGGCATGTAGCCAGCGCGATGAAAACTACAAGGACTAACAGTAACTGTTTCATGAAACTCTCTAAAGTAAAATCATGTGGATTAGCTGAATAAGTAGTCGTTCAAAAGTCTTTTAACATTTTTATGTAACCATGAAGGACATGAAGGACATGAAGGACATGAAGGACATGAAGTTATTATTTTTTCGTGATCTTCGTGGTGAGCCATTTATTTTTGATAACAAAAAACGGGACAACACAGCCTATCAACGCACAAATAATCAATACCGCCCAAGACGTTTGATTCCAATCGACCGGATAGACATCGGCTCTGACCGGCTTGCTGATGCCGGGAATGCTGGGCAAATCGCCATCGCCGCCATCGACTTTTAGTTGGGCTTTCATGCCTTTTTCCATGTGCTGCGCCAGTTCGCAATGCACGAGATAGGTTTTTTTCTGGCTGGGTACAATCAGGGAAGCCTTTAACTCGCCTTGTCCGTAAAGTTCCAGATGGAACATGCCTTGAGGGTATAGATAGCCCGGTAAGCCGTGAATCATTAATTGATGGCGGATTTGATCATCGTTAATAAAAGTGATGTTGATCCGGGAGCAGGGCTTAACCTCCCATTGCTGATTGTCGAACGCAAACATTTTTCCGGGAAATTTCAGCGCGTGTTTGCGGCCGGCATGGATGGTGATGTTGACGTCGCCGGAAATCTTCGGGCAGTCCTTGGGTAGATTGTCGCTGTTGGCATTCATAATCATGCCTTTTTCGTCCATCATCATGCTGCCGTGGTGCATCATGGCCATGGTTTCATCCGCAACTGCCGCTTGGCTATGCAAGCCTAGCAGTATCAGGAGTGTTACTAAATAGTTCATTGCTTTTGTTTCCGTTTATAGGCCAGTACCGCAAAAATAAACAGCCCTATGGCTAATCCGGCTGCCAAGCCAAAGACTATGATGTGAACATAGTCGGGCGCAATTAATCCGGCTTCACCTAATAGCGGCGCAAACTCGCCTTCAGCCCAAACAGCTTGTTTTTTTGCGTAGTAATCTTTGTTAAAGACCTGATCGAGCAAGGCTTCATGCATAAGCGGCATGCCTTGTTGGTCAAGCAAAGGCTTGTAGGCAAGGATTGCAATGTTGCCGCCCGGCTCCATGCCGTCGGTGGTGGTGCCGGTCGGTACATGGTCATGAAACATCCACAAACCGGGGCCGTAACTGTCCAAGCCGTTGTTTTGGGTGCGCAGACGCAAATCAAGCCGTTGCGCCGGAGCGATGTCGAAGACATCTCGGGTTATTTGCAATCCGGCCGGTTGTTCAACGCCGTCGTAAGCGGTAATGGTCGCTTTATGTCCGTGGATATGCAGGGCGACTAAAGAACGTTGGGCGTTGGCGACATGCAGTTTGATGTCTTCATTGTCATTGGCGGCAATCACCGCGTCTCTCAAGGTGTATGGGAAGGAATGGCCGTTCAGCATAAAGTAATTTTCAAACGATTCGGTCATGTTGTATTCACGACTCATCCGGTGTGCGATGAGCCGTGGGTCATTCGCACCCTGGATGATTTGCGCCAGTTTTTTATCGACCGATTGATAATACAAGTCGTATTCCTGACTGTAGGATTTTTGCACCGCAACTGCGGGATGACGCACTTGGCCCGCACCGATATTAAAGGTTTGCACCCAATTATTCGGCTGGTTTTCTTCGACGATGAACATGCCGTTCAAGCCCATCATGTAATGTTGGGCGGTTTGGACGTGGCAATGATAAAACATGGTTCCGGCGTGCCGGGGCTGGATTTCATAAGTATGGGTTTTGCCGGGGAACACCGAGTGCTCTTCCATGCCGTCATTATCGTCACCGGGCGCGGTGAGCCAGGCATGATCGACTCCGTGAAGATGGATGGTGTGCGGCAGATAATGGGTGTTTTCCAGCGTGACGTAAACTTTGTCGCCCTGTTCAACCCGAATGACCGGAGAGGGCGCGCGCAGCAGCGGATTGGCGACCAGTGAGTTGAAATTCTTCAGCGCCATGCCGCTGGATTTCGGCGTAAAAACCCAAAGTCCCGGCTGGATGCCGGGGGCAATATCGTAAGTATTAATCAGAAAGTCGCCGTCGGGACTTGCACCGTTTAGCTCCGCAACTTCCAGTTTGATGCGGATGATGTCGGGATCGCCATCATTATCCAGATCGTCGGTCATGGTTAAGGCGTCTTGAGCCAGATGCGTCTGCATCAAGGTCTGCATCGACACGTTATTGGCCCCTTTGACCGCAACGGCAATATCGTATGGGTTATCCGGCTCGCATGACAACGCTTCATCGATTTTTACCCCATCGATCACTTGCGCCTGCCGCCATTCGGGGTGTTCATTAGAGCAGGGCTTTTCTACCGAGGCGGTTTCCGCTGAGTGCTTAAAAACAGTTGCAGGTGGCGTAATATCGGCTTTTTGTAACGGGGCCGGTACGAAATAAACGGCAACAACGGTTAATGCAGGAATTAACAGCATTAATAAGAGGAGGAATCTTTTGGACATATCACAACAGGAAATTGCTACAAAGTGGAGCTATTGTAAATGCCTGCCAAGCTAAAACCTAGGCGCATCTTTAAAAGTGCTGAGCGCAGCTATGCTACGCCGCACGCCTGGGGAGTGTTTTAAATAACA
>Ga0265327_10003577_pt1 | contig 14692 bp, 10 predicted proteins | sample 41621metaG_FD_202089 | JGI IMG/M metagenome (GOLD analysis project Ga0265327, IMG submission 202089) | Rhizosphere microbial communities from Carex aquatilis grown in University of Washington, Seatle, WA, United States - 4-16-21 metaG | ecosystem: Host-associated > Plants > Roots > Rhizosphere... | reverse complement strand
TATTGAGTGAGGTTATCTTTTTCCCCAATATCTGTTTTTCGTCTCCATCTGATCGAAATGTTTTTAACACAGTTTCCCTGTCAATAAAAAGTAATTCATTTTTAGGGCTGATAGAAACAGAAATTTTACTGCACGTAATGTCATGTTCCTCTTTATTAACAAATGCCAAACTCAAAATTAAACCACTCCCCAACGCAATCCACATTGTGATGATGGCAACTTTTTTTAATCGTGATAAAAATTTTTGCTTATCGAATTTCATTTTTTACCCTCTTCTAAATCCTTCCTTTTTAGGAAGAACTTGATTATGCAACTTTTTTAATTTCTACTAATAATTTTCTTAACGGTTCAACCAATTGATCAATATCACCAGCTCCAAGTGTCAATAACACATCAGGTTTTTTCTTTGAAATAATATCAATGACATCTTTTTTTGAACACAATATTTTATGTTCTATCGACATTTTGTTATAGATCATTTCTGATGAAACTCCTTCCATCGGAAGTTCTCGTGCAGGATAAATATCCAACAGTAAAACATCATCTGCCAAAGAAAGACTTTCCGCAAATCCATCTACAAAATCGCGCGTTCGTGAATACAAATGCGGTTGAAAAATGACCGTAATTTTCTTATCATGATACATTTGTTTCACTGAAGAAATGATTGCTTTCAATTCTTCGGGATGATGCGCGTAATCATCGATGTAAATCATAGTTGAAGATTTAATTTGATATTCAAACCGCCTTTTCACTCCACGAAATGAAGCTAAAGCCTTTCTCAATTCTTCATCCGTAACGCCTGCCTGCAAACTTGCAGCAGAAGCCGCAACTGCGTTTTCTACATTATGCATTCCAGGAATCCCCAAATGCAAATTTTCTACTATTTTTTTTTCAACATTTAAATCGAAATAATAAACATCTCCCTCTATTCTGATATTACTCGCAAACACATCAGCTTTTTCTTTAATGGAATATTGTTTGGGCGTATTGCGATACGCCCCTCCGATACTTTTATAAATATCTAATCCTTTTTTGATAAAAATTGTTCCGTTTTCTCGCAAATTATTTGCAAAATCTAAAAAAGATTTTTTCAACTCTTCATGCTTTCCATAAATATCTAAATGATCGGCATCGGTTGATGTAATGATAGAAATGAATGGATGAAGTGTGAGAAATGAACGATCAAACTCGTCAGCTTCCACTACCAGAAATTTGTTATCAGTTGACCGTTCGCGGTTCACGGGTTTTACTGTTATCTGTGAACTGTTATCTGTGAACTGATGAAGTAATAAATTCGAATTATAGTTTGAAGAAATTCCCCCTAAAAATGCTGCACAATCAACTTTACTTTGTTTTAATATATGAGCAATTAAAGTCGATGTTGTGGTTTTTCCATGTGTACCAGCAACCGCAATAGTTTTGTATTCATCTGAAATTATTCCAAGAACTTGCGAGCGTTTCATGATGGTAAAGTGATTTTCACGAAACCATTTCCATTCTCCATGATCTTTAGGAATTGCTGGTGTTAATACAACTAAACAATTGAAAATTGAAAATTGAAAATTGAGAATTTTATTTACATCATCTTCATAATGAATTTCAATTCCTTCGTGAATTAATTCTTTTGTTAGCTCAGTTTCAGTTTTATCATATCCATACACTTTTATTCCTTCATGATTAAAATAGCGTGCAATAGCACTCATACCAATGCCTCCAATACCAAGAAAATACGCGTACTTTATGTTTTTAAAATTCATTTACAAATTCTTATTATCAATCAACTTCAATACCTCATCTACAATTCTCTTTGCTGCATCCGGCATGGCGAAAGTGCCAATATTATTTTTCAACTGCACTTGTTTCATCTCATTATTTGCAAGCTTAATTACTTCATCCACCAGCACATTTCTAGCATCAACATCTCTAACTAAAATTGCAGCTTCTCTATCAACCAAAGCCATTGCATTTTTTGTTTGATGGTCTTCAGCAACGTTGGGTGACGGAACTAAAATCACCGGCTTTTTTACCTGCGCAAGCTCAGCAATCGATAACGCACCGGCACGTGAAACTACCAAATCTGCTGCTGCATACGCGAGATTCATTTCGTAGATAAACGGTTGACAGTTGACAGTTGACGGTTCACTGTGAACTATGAACTGTGAACGATCGAAACTCTTTCCAGTTTGCCAAATCATTTGCAATCCTGCATCTTCGATTTTTTGCAACCCATTTAAAATACTTTCATTAATGGTTCTTGCACCAAGACTTCCTCCAATTACTAAAACAGTTTTTTTATTTTTATCAAGATTAAAAAAAGTTAACGCTTCGTTTTTCAAACTCTCCACATTCAGCAAATCTTTTCTAACAGGATTTCCTGTTTTTACAATCTTATCTGAAGGAAAAAATCTTTCCATTTTATCATATGCCACACAAATTGTTTCTACCCGATCTTTTAAAATCTTATTTGTAATACCTGCATATGAATTTGCTTCATGGATAACTGAAGGTAATTTTTTCATTGTTGCAGCATACAACATGGCACCACTGGCATATCCACCAAAACCAATAGCTGCATCGGGTTTGAATGATTTTAAAATTTGCAATGATCTCCATACACTATGCATTACTTTAAACGGGAACAATAAATTTTTCACCGATAAGCTTCTTTGTAATCCACTAATCCAAAGACCAACAATCTTGTATCCAGCTTTTGGAACTTTTTCCATTTCCATTCTATCACTCGCACCCACAAAAAGAATATCAACATCAGGAATTCTATTTTGCAATTCCTGTGCAACTGCAACTGCCGGATAAATATGTCCACCAGTGCCACCACCGCTAATGATTATTTTTAACATGACCCCATCTCTGACTCTTCCAAGAAGAAGAGAATTTTTTAAGTTGCTATAATTTCCTTTTGATCAATATTATTTTCTTTCAATTCCGTTGATTCTGTTTCAATATTCGGCTCGTCTTGTTCAATATATCTGCTTACACTCATGATTACTCCAAAAGCAACACTTGTTAAAATAATGGAAGTTCCACCTTTACTAACTAACGGAAGGGTTAACCCTGTAACTGGAAATAAATTCACCGCTACAGCCATATTGATCAAGGCTTGTAACACTAATGAAAAACTTAAACCAACTGCGATTAATGCCCCAAAAGCTTTCGGACTTTTTAATACCATCCTTACCGCTCGATATAAAAAAAACATGTACAACATCAGCATGATGATGGCTCCAATCAATCCGTATTCTTCAGCAATAATTGCATAAATAAAATCGGAATAGGCTTCAGGTAAAAAATTTCTTTCTGTGCTATTTCCTGGAAATTTCCCGAACAATCCACCTGTTGCAATTGCAATTTTTGCATGATCATTTTGGTAACTTTTATCGGCATCATATGTATGCTTACCAAAATTTTCAATACGGCCTTTCCATGTTGCCAAACGGCCTGTTCCATGCAATGCTTTTTCTGGAACAAAAAATAAAATACTGAAGAATATGACACCAGAAAGCACAACTATTCCTGTGATCAAAGCAAGGTGTTTTATTTTTACTCTACCTATAAAAAGTATAATGAAACAAGTTGCAAAAAGTACTACTGCAGTTGAAAGATTTTCAGGAGCAATGAGCAAACATATGGCTGTGATATGAGCCAAGATGGGTAAAAATGTTTTTTTGAAATCGTCAATCGTATCCTGCTTTCTAGCAAGCTCACGCGTCACAAACATAATGATAGCAAGTTTTGCCACATCTGATGCCTGAAATGTTAATCCTGCTAAACTCACCCACCGTTTCGCTCCGTTTATTTCAATTCCGAAAATTAAAGTATAAATCAATAAAGGATATGTCAACCAAATCAGTAGCTTAGAAATACCGATAAAATATTTGTAATGAATAGTATGAATAGAAAGCATCACTACAAAACCGATGCATAATAATGCTGCCTGCTGAAATAAATAGATCTCTACGTTGCCTCCATTTTTTTTGTAAGCAAGTGCTCCGGTTGAACTATAAATTGCAAGCAATCCCCAAATGGAAAGAATAAAAATGATTCCCCACATGTATGGATCCCCTTTCGGTTTTATTTTACTCCAGGTTTCCATCCTTATAATTCACGAACTTCTTTCTTAAACTGACGACCTCTGTCTTCATAGTTTTTAAACAAATCAAATGAAGCACATGCAGGAGAGAGTAATACTACTTCTCCCGGTTTTGCCAACTTTTGAGCAACGTGAACAGCTTCCTTTGCTGATGAAGTATTCACAATCATGTCAACATCATTACCAAAAGCTTCATGAATTTTACGATTGTCTAACCCCATGCATACAATGATGCGGACTTTATCTTTCACAAGATCTTTTAAAATGGTGTAATCATTTCCTTTATCCACTCCACCTGCTATCCAGATGGTTGGCTTTTCCATACTTTCAAGAGCATACCATGAAGAATTCACATTGGTTGCTTTTGAATCGTTGATGAACTCTACACCGCCTATGGTTCCAACTGATTCCAAACGATGTTCAATATTTTGAAAATCAGAAAGGCTTTCTCTGATGGTGTCTTTTCGGATATTAAAAACCTGTCCGATGATTGCCGCTGCCATAGAATTGAAAGCGTTGTGACGTCCTCTTAGTGATAGTTCATTTGTATACATTGTAAAGGGATTTAAGTTTAATGGTTCGATGGTTGAAATGATCTGATTGTTTTTTATATAAGCACCTATTGTCAATTCTTTGCTAAATGAAAAAGGTATTTGTTGAGCTTTGATATTGAATTTTGAGATATTGTTAATTGTTAATTCATCATCGGCACAATAGATGAAAAAATCTTGGTCTGATTGATTTTGAATAATGCGAAATTTGGAGTCCACATAATTTTGCAAATCGTAATTATATCTATCTAAGTGGTCAGGAGTGATATTGGTTAGAACTGCCACATCAGCCTTGAATTCATACATATCATCCAATTGAAAACTACTAAGCTCTAGCACATAGTAATCGTAATTTTTTTCTGCCACTAATCGGGCGAAACTTGTGCCTACATTTCCTCCACAGGCTACGTTCAGATTTGCTTTTTTAAGCAAGTGATATGTAAGTAAAGTTGTTGTAGTTTTTCCATTGGTTCCTGTGATGCAAATTTTCTTTGCGTTGGTATACCTTCCAGCAAATTCAATTTCAGAAATAACTGGGATCTTCTTTGCTCTAACTTTTTTTATGATGTCAACTTTTTCTGGTATACCTGGACTTTTAATAATCTCATCAGCATCTAAGATAAAATTTTCAGTATGCTGATTTTCTTCAAATAATATTTTATTGTCAGTTAATTCTCTCTTGAAATTTTCAGGAATAGTTCCACTATCAGACACAAAAACATCGAAGCCTTTTTGTTTGGCTAAGATGGCAGCACCTGTTCCGCTTTCACCACTTCCTAATATGACAATACGCCCCTCTAAATCTCCCCTAAGGGGAGACTTATTTTTTATATGCGATATGATTTTATTTTCTTCCATTTTATAGCCTCCCTTTGGGGAGGTTGGTGGGGCTTTTTTATCTAATTTTCAAAGTCAATATTGTTGTTATAACTGCCAGCATAATTCCAACGATCCAAAAACGTGTAACAATTTTTGATTCGTGATATCCGCTCTTTTGATAATGATGATGCAATGGTGACATCTTGAACAACCGATGTTCACGAGCATATTCAATTCCATGTTTCCTCTTTTGATATTTGAAATAATACACTTGAAGTATCACCGATAAATTCTCGATAAGAAAAACTCCGCATAAAATTGGAATCAATAATTCTTTACGGATCATTAATGAAAATGATGCAATGATTCCCCCTAAAGCTAAGCTTCCAGTATCGCCCATAAATACTTGTGCCGGATAAGCATTGTACCATAAAAATCCTATACATGCTCCAACAAATGCCCCTGCAAATACCATCATCTCACCGAGGTAAGGGATGTACATGATGTTCAGATAATTTGACCAAACAATATTTCCGGATACATAAGCAAATAGACCAAGCGTTACTCCAATGATACCAGATGTTCCGGCCGCCAGCCCATCAATACCATCTGTAATATTTGCCCCATTAGAAACTGCTGTGATGATAAAAATTACCACCAACAGATAGATTAAGAAATTATAATCCTTATAACTGCTACCCACAAATTTCATCAAGTCGGCATAGTCAAATTCTGTATTCTTTAAAAATGGTATGGTAGTTTTTGTTGACTGTTCATCTTTCACTAATACAAGTTGATTCTCTATCAACTGTGTTTGTAAATTATTTTGCTTGATAAACTCTGTTGTTACTTCATTAGGTTTATAAATCTCACGCGTCTTCACATTCTTATTATAGTAAAGTGTAGTGGCAACGATTACTCCTAATCCAACTTGTCCCAAGATCTTAAATCGTCCGGCAAGACCTTCTTTATTCTTTTTAAATACTTTGATATAGTCGTCCAAGAAACCAACCAATCCTAACCAAATAGTAGATATTACAATCAGAATAATGTAAACATTCTCCAAACGTGCAAACAATAATGTTGGGATAAGAATTGCACTAAGAATAATTAAACCACCCATGGTTGGTGTTCCTTGTTTTTGTTTTTCACCTTCTAAGCCAAGATTTCTAACAGTTTCGGCAACCTGAAGTTTTCTCAATCTTTCAATCAAACTTTTGCCAAAGATCATTGTGATAGTGAGTGACAAAATAATTGATAAAGATGCACGGAAAGAGATGTAGTGAAACAATCCTGCTCCAGGCAAGTTCAGTTTCTGATGTAAATATTCGAATAGATAATACAGCATAATTATTTATCAAAAAGTTTAAATGTCTCTGTTAAAATTTCTTTATCATCAAAGTGATGCTTCACTCCTTTTATATCTTGATAATCTTCATGACCTTTCCCTGCCAATAAAATAATGTCTCCTTTTTGTGCGATGCTTACGGCATTTTTTATTGCTTCTTTCCGATCACTCACACGTAATGTTTTCTTGTAATTGAGAGGTTTCACACCTTTTTGCATTTCGTCTAAAATCAATTCAGGGTCTTCATTGCGAGGATTGTCTGATGTAAAAATTACCCTTGTACTTAATTCACTCGCTACATCTGCCATAACAGGTCTTTTAGTTGCATCTCTGTTTCCTCCACAACCAACAATTGTAATTAACTGTTCATTCCCTGTTCTTATCTCATTGATAGTTGTAAGAATATTTTTAAGGGCATCAGGTGTGTGCGCATAATCAATTATTCCAATAACTCCATTTGATGAACGACAATAATCAAAACGACCTTTTACTGATTCAATATTGCTGAGATGTGTGATGATATCCATTTTAGATTTACCACATAAAAAAGCTGCTCCATATACAGCGAGTAAATTGTATGCATTAAAATTTCCAACTAAACGATACCATGCTTCATCATCATTTATGTTTAGCAACATTCCATTGAAATCACTTTCAATGATCTTTCCTTTAAAATCTGCCATCGATTTAAGAGAATAGGTATAGCGGGTTGCTTTCGTGTTTTGCATCATCACCATTCCATTTCTATCATCTTTATTCACCAATGCAAATGCATCTTCATTTACTTCATCAAATAATTTTTTCTTTGCTTTGATATAATTGTCAAATGTTTTATGATAATCGAGATGGTCATGAGTAAGATTTGTGAAAATAATTCCTTCAAAATTCAAACCTTTTACTCTGTTTTGATCAATAGCATGAGAGCTTGCTTCCATGAAACAATACTCACATTCACGTTCAACCATTTCTTCTAACAACTCATTTATTTTTATTGAGTCAGGTGTAGTATGAGTTGCAGGAATAATATCTTCGTCAATTTGATTTTGAACTGTTGAAAGCAAACCAACATGATGACCAAACGAACGAAATAATTTGAACAATAAAGTTGCCACAGTTGTCTTTCCGTTGGTTCCTGTTACTGCAATAATTTTTAACTTTTGTGAAGGCTGATCATAAAATTCGGCAGCAATAAATGCCATCGCTTCAGTTGAATTATCAACTTTTATATATGTAACAGATTCATCAATTTTAGTTGGTAAAACTTCACACAAAATTACCGCAACACCTTTTGAAATAACCTCTTCAATAAAGTTGTGACCATCAACTTGAGTTCCTTTCACAGCAAAAAACATCGAACCTTCGCCAACACTTCTCGAATCGTAAGTAAGATGAACCACACTAATATTTTCGTTCCCAAAAATTTCAGCATTGGCAATTTTTTGTATGAGTTCTTTAACGATTTTCACTAACTTAATTTTAAACTGATCGACATTCCTTTAATAAATTTTTGTCCAGGAGTAAGTGATTGTTCTTTCACCTTTCCTGCTCCCTCCACATATACTTTTAATCCTGAATTTTCAAGCAAATACACAGCATCTTTTAACCCCATTCCTTTTACATCAGGAACAATTTCTTTTTGCATTTTTTGTTGTTTGAGAGTAACAACTTTTTTATTTGATTCTGCAATCGACCAATCACTCATGCTCACTTCAGAGCTGTCAATCAATTCATGAGTTGAAATTCCAAACTTGTTGTAAACTGTTTTGATATCGTTTGTATTCCCTGAGTGGGCAGCAGGAATTTCGATTTCTTCATTATTCACAGCGAACCTTAAATCACTATGAAGATTGGTATTGCTTGCATATACTTTATCAGCAATTTCTTTAAATACCGGGCCAGCTACTGCTGATCCATAATATATTCCTTTTGATGGCCCATTCACCATCACCATACAAGTATATTGAGGATTATCAGCAGGAAAATATCCTACAAATGATGAGCGATATATTTTATTCTTATATCCGCTCCGTCCATCTGCTACGAGTGCTGTTCCTGTTTTTCCTGCTACTGTATAATTAGGATTTTTTAAATTTGATGCCGTTCCATGTAATACTACACCTTCCATACATGAACGTAATTGTTTTAACGTTGATGGTTTACAAATCTGTTCAACCATCACATCCGTTTTAAACTCTTTTACAAGTTTTCCGGTTTGAGAAATCTGTTTTACAAAAATGGGTTTCACCATTTTGCCATTGTTAGCAACAGCATTATATAAAGTGATTACTTGTAATGGGGTAACTTTTATTTCGTAGCCTATAGATGACCAAGGAAGTGTTGTTCCATACCAATCTTTATCTTTACGTTCTTTAATGCGAGGAGTTCCTTCACCTGTAATTTGTAAACCAATAGGTTTATTCAATTTCAATTTCTTCAGATGTTCAATAAATTCTGATGGAGAATCTTTGTATGCTTGATATACTGCACTTGATATTGCCACATTGGATGAAACTTCAAATGCTTGCTGTAAGTTGATTATTCCATGTCCGCCAGCTTCCGAATCATACATGGTTGCATTGGCAAAATATTGTTTCTTCCCACCTTCGGTATCATACATATCGGTAAGTTTTGCCTTGCCATCATCCAGTAATGAGAGAACTGAAGTGAGCTTAAATGTTGATCCCGGCTCTAAACTTTCGCCAACTGCATAATTGTATTGTTCGTTATATTTTCCTTCACTAATTCTTGTAAGATTTGCAATTGCTTTGATCTCTCCTGTTTTTACTTCCATCAAAATTGCTGTTCCCCATTGTGCATCATTTTTTACCAATGTATTCATCAATGCTTGCTCGGCAACATCTTGTACATTTACATCAATAGTTGTTACAATATCTTTTCCGTTTTGTGCGTCAATTTGTTCTTCATCATTTACAGGAATCCATGTTCCTCCAGCGATTCTTTGCATCACTCGTTTGCCTGGTTTACCTGTTAATTCTTTATCAAATGCTCCTTCAATCCCAACTGGCGCAATTCCTTTCACACTATAACCAATGGTACGTTCAGCTAAATAGTCAAAAGGTTTTTCTCTCCGATCTCTTTCTTCAATATTCAACCCGCCTTTATACTTTCCCATTCTAAAAATTGGAAACTTGGTAATTCGTTTCAATTGAATGAAACTTACTTTTCTCTTCAAGAGAAAATATCTGTCTTCGTGTTTTCTGACATTGGTAAGAATTCTTTTATACTCGTTTTTTGATCTTCCATCATTGAACTCCTGAGACAACAACAATGCAAGTGAATCAATATTGTTATCAAATATTTCATCATCTGAAAATCCTGGAGAAGCTCCGTCAATTCTCAAGTCATAAATTGGTAGCGATGTTGCCAACAAACTATAATCACAAGCAAAAATATTTCCTCTTGAAGGTTCAACAGTTTGAATTGAAGTGCTCAAACTGTCAGCCATTTTTGTCCATTTAACTTTTTCAGCAAACTGAATTTTAAAAAGATAAACAAGTATCGTTACGGCAAATACACACATAAATGCATATGCGGTGTAAGTGCGAACCATAATTACTTTTCTTACGTTAGTTGCCACTTGATATAATTTTAAAAGGAGGTGCTGTTAATTCTTTGATCCCTAATGTGTCTAATTTTTTTGCTACAGATGACTGTTTGCTTTCACTCATCAGATCGCTTAAAATGCTGATATATTCTGACCTCAATTCTTTAATCTCTCTGTTCAACTTATCCGTTTTACGAATGATTTTTTCTGTATTATGAGCATTCCATATATGTATCAACAAAAGCACTACAATAAACAATGCAAAAGGAATCTGCTTCATCATCATTTCTCTTGAGATAAAAAAATCGAAATCAGCAGCTTTCTGAAAAACACCTGTGAGTTTTGATTTCTCCTTTGGTTTCACTTCTTCAGTTAGTTTTGATTCTTCGTTCTCTATGATGATCTTATTTGCCATTTACTTTGCCTTTAGCTGTTAGCTTTTATAATTCAACATTTAAAAGTTAACAGTTCTAATTTCTTTCAGCTATTCTCAACTTCGCACTTCTTGATCTGGGATTAATAGCTAATTCTTCTTCACTTGGTGTAACTGCTTTTCTAGTGACCGGATTAAAAGGGCGAATAATATTTCCATAAAAATCCTTTTGCGTTTCACCATTAAAATTTCCTGTATTGATAAAATTCTTTACTAACCTGTCTTCCAAAGAATGGTAACTCATAATCACTAATCTTCCATCCTTTTTTAACACATCAACACATTGAAGTAATAGTGCTTTTAACACTTCCAATTCTCTATTTACTTCTATTCTTAGAGCTTGAAAAATCTGACTCCAAAATTTGTAATCCTTAAATTTTGGAGCAAAGTTTTCTAAAGCCATTTTTAGATCATTGACCCTTTCAATTCTTTTTTGAGTTCGTGAATTGAGAATTTGTTTAGCTATCTGGCGTGAATTTTTTAATTCACCATATTGATAAAATACATCTGCAAGTTGTTCTTCAGTGTAATTATTCAGAACAAAAATTGCTGTCAGTGAACTGGTTTTATCCATTCGCATATCTAGTATTGCGTCATCAAATCTATAAGAGAACCCTCTTTCATCTGTATCAAACTGATATGAAGAAACACCTAGATCAGCCAAGATTCCATCAACAGGAATCAATGCTTGATACTGTAAATGATTCTTAATAAATTCAAAATTCTGGTCGATGAAAACGAATCGTTCATCGTTATCTGGAAGATTATTCTTGGCGGCTTCATCCTGATCAAAAGCAATCAGTTTTCCATTCTTGTTAAGCTGCTTTAAAATGGCGTTTGAATGCCCTCCTCCTCCGAAAGTAGTATCGACAATTATTCCGTCAGGTTTGATATGTAAGCCTTCTAAGCATTCGTTAAGCATTACCGGAACGTGGTATTTACCCATTTGGCCTCCCTTCTTTTTTACTCATTACTTCTTCTGCCAAAGCACTGAAGTCTGAAGGTTCTTCACTTAACATTTTTTGATAGTTCTTTTTACTCCATAATTCAACCTTATTTCCATAAGCCAAAAGCACTACTTCATCTTTTGCAGAAGAGTATTCTAATAATTGTTTTGGAATTAGAATTCGGGATGCTGCATCCATTTGCAATTTGCTTGCACCACGTAAGAAGTAACGTTTAAACTGGCGCTCTTTCGAAATATAATCACTGAGTTTGTTAATCTCTTCAGCAATCTGGGCCCACTCATTGGAAGGATAAAGTATGCAACATTTCTCAAATCCACGGTTGATGAAAAAAGAATTCTTGGCTGATTTAGGCAATTGTTTCTTGAGCGCAGCAGGGATAATCAGTCGCCCTTTTGCGTCAATCATACAAACATATTCACCGTGAAGTTGTGCCATTTATTTCATCAAATAGTGAGGCTAAACTAAAAATAAAAATCCACTTTTCTCCACTTTCCTCCACTTTTGTGGATAAAAAATATTTATTAACTTTTTTTATGCTTAAAAGGATATGCTTAAAAGGACTGTCTGAGTAAGGTATTAAACAACTTCAAACTGATGATTTTAAAAAATTGATTGTTGATGAATTTGAAAAGCTATGTATAAAAAAAATAAGACTTTTTATTCTATTCTATCTAATGGTGTGTATTTAAAATTCAAACTTTATCCCTATTTTTGGACATCTTAAACTATACTGATGGAAAAAACATTTTTGCTAATACTCTTTTTATTATTATTTATTTTTTCTGATGCTCAAAACCTGACATCCATTTCACCAACAAATTCACCAAAAGGGAAATCTTTATCGATAACAATAAAGGGTAACGCTACCAATTTTACACAAACAAATACATCTCTCGAATTTTATCAAAATGGTTCACCGACATCTGTAATTACTGTTAACTCAACCACAATTTCTGATTCGTTAACTGTTGTAGCCAATATCTCTATTTCATCAACTGCAACAACCGGTTTATATGATGTATTTGTATATGATTCAATTGATGGGTCTATGCTTTTATATTCTTCATTTAACGTTTCAAATGCAGGATCTAAATCTATTAAGATTACACCTTCTACGGGATGTAGAGGACAAACATTAAGCTTAACTATCATAGGAACCAATACCAGTTTCTTGCAAGGAAATAATACTCTTACATTTTTTGGACAAGGATCTAATAATGCATTTATTACAAACTCTCTGACTAGAGTTAGTGCAACAGAAATGGATGCTTCCATTAGTATTCCTCCATCAGCAACTATAGGAAGCTATTCGGCTTTACTTAACACAATCTCTGATGGGCAACTCATTCTTTTTAATATTGCATTTAAAGTTCTTCCCCCAAGTATTAAATCTGTTTCTGTATCAACTGCAAAAAGAGGTGACTCTCTATCTGTGAATATTGAATGTGCGAATACTCATTTCAATCAAGGAATAAAATCCATCTCTTTTTTTGATAACAATATACCAGCATCCTATTTACCCGTAAGTTCATTCACTGCTACATCCGATTCATCGGTTGCTGCAAAAATTTTTGTACCATCTTCATCTCCTATTGAAACATACAATCTCTCCATACTTGACTCCATTGATGGTGTTTTTGTATCAAATAATGTGATTACTATTCAGCCGGGAAACCTTATTGGAATTAGTCCTGATTCAGCAACACGTTCGCAGAAATTATCCGTCACAATTGCAGGAAATGGTACAGCATTTGAACAAGGTAAATCAACAGTGAGTTTTATCTCAATGGGCTCGCCAACATCCATCTCAATAGATAGTATCATTGTCAATTCATCTAATAATTTAACAGCAAATATTACCATAAAAAATAACGCAATTGTTGGCAACTACGATGTTGTTGTCTATTCACCTTTAGACGGCACACAAACATTGAGTTCAAGCTTTAAGGTGACAGGGCCTAATATCATTTCAGTTACTCCTAATATTTTAAATCGTGGAAGAAAAACGAGTATAACTATCACTGGTACAAATACGCACTTTGATCAATTTAATGGTACAAGTGTCTATTTCTACAGCCAAAATTCTATTACTAATTTAATCACTGTTGATTCGACAAAAGCTATCAATGCAACAAATTTGATTGCCTATGTTTCTGTTGGTAAAACTATCTCAGACAATGCTTACGAGTTAAGAACTTACGATTCAATTGATAATGAAATAATCTTTCCAAATGCTATAGTTATTGCTCCCCCTAAAATCAATTCCATTACACCTGACTCAACAGTAAACAATAAAACTATTGATATCACAGTAGCATCTACTGGCACCAATTTTACTCAAGCTGTTGATTCTAATTTTAGTTTTGCTTTTGCTTCAACAACTACAAATAATATTATTATCAACTCTGTGAATGCTTTAAATGACACCTTAATAAAACTAAATATAACTATTACTCCCAATGCTTCTAAAGGTAATTATACTCTTAATTATTCCAATCCAATTGATGGAAATATGGGTGTAGTTTTTACAGTTATCCCAAGAATCCCTTCGTTAATTTCATTTTCTCCTTTATCGGCAAAAAAAGGAGAAACTCTTGATGCAATTCTAACAGGATTAAATACTTCTTTCATGCAGTCAAGCTCTTCATTGAGCGTCAGATTTTTGAAACAGGGTATATCAACCTCTCTGATAAACATTAATTCAATGACAATTCAAAACGATTCAATGATCAAAATCAATATCACCTTAGATTCAACATTGGCAGTTATTGGAAATTATGATGTAAAAGTGACTGATTCATTGGATGGCTCATTAACAATAGTAAATGGGCTATCCATTTTAAATACCGGAATTAGTGAAATTACCAACCAGTTATCCTACTTAAACATTTACCCAAATC
>Ga0265327_10003575_pt1 | contig 14696 bp, 13 predicted proteins | sample 41621metaG_FD_202089 | JGI IMG/M metagenome (GOLD analysis project Ga0265327, IMG submission 202089) | Rhizosphere microbial communities from Carex aquatilis grown in University of Washington, Seatle, WA, United States - 4-16-21 metaG | ecosystem: Host-associated > Plants > Roots > Rhizosphere... | reverse complement strand
GTGTATATGTTCAATTGTTCAATGATAGCATCACCTTTGTGGCTACTGACGCTAATCGCTTAGTTAGATATGCTCGTGCTGATGTAAAACCAGGTGTGGAAGAATCATTTATCCTTCCAAAAAAGGCTTTGAACTTATTGAAGTCAACTTTGCCCTCTGATGATACGGAAGTGACTATTGAATACAACCGTCAGAATGCCTATTTCAACTTCGGTGAAGTAAGTTTAATCTGCCGCTTGATTGATGAAAAATATCCTGACTACAATGCTGTGATTCCTCAAGAAAATCCAAATAAATTGGTGATGGATAGAAACGAATTCTCTTTGTCGGTGAGACGTATCTCTATAACATCAAATAAAACCACACATCAAATTCGTTTAAAACTTGCAGGAAGTGAATTAACAATTTCTGCTGAGGATATTGATTTTGAAAATGAAGCTCAAGAAAAATTAAAATGTCAATATGAAGGAGAAGATCTTGAGATTGGTTTCAACTCTAAATATTTAAATGAAATGTTGGTGGCATTAGATTCTCCGGAAGTGAAATTGGAAATGTCGCAACCAAACAGAGCTGGTGTATTATCGCCACTTGTAGCAGAGGAGAACGAGAGTATTCTGATGCTTGTAATGCCAATGATGCTCAATAGCTATTAATAGTTATCTATAAATATAAAATTAAACCCGGTGAAATATCATCGGGTTTTTTGTTAAAATGTTTTTATTTGTTGTAGTAAAAAATATGAATATGAAGTCGATTCGCTTATTACCATTAATTATTTTATTGCCATTTATTGCAAACGCTCAGTTAAAAAAGTTAACTGTCGAAGATGCTGTATTAAAACAACGCACCACTCTTGCTCCTGATAGATTGAATCAACCTTCATGGATTCCTGGAACAAACTTGTTTACCTATATTGTTAAGAGTAAAAATTCTGAGTTTCTTGTAAAAGAAGATGCAGCCAGTTTAAAAATAGATACCATACTTACATTAGATATTTTTAAAGATGCAGTATTTAGTGCAAGAGCAGATGTTCCTAAAATTTCTCATTTCTTACCATTTACTTGGATTGATGAAAAGAATATGAGACTGTATTTTGAGCATGCTTATTATAAATACAATATCGAGAAGAATATTATTTCACTTTTATTAAAAGTTCCTACAGATGTTGAAGACATCGATTATGAGCCTATCACAAACCGTTGCGCATTTACTTTCAATAACAATTTAGCAATAACAGATAAAGAAAGTCTTAAAGAAAATAATCAGAAAGGAAACGATAATGTGAAAATGAAAAAAGAGATGCTTTCATCTGATGGTACTTATGGAATAACCAATGGAAAAGCTGTTCATCGCAACGAGTTTGGTATAAATAAAGGAACATTCTGGTCGCCAAAAGGAAGTAGAATTGCCTATTATAAATTGTATGAAGGAATGGTTGCCGATTATCCTGTAATGGATTTTGAGCAATCACCAGTTGTATCCAAAAATATTAAATATCCAATGGCCGGAAATACCAGCCATCAGGCAACAATTTATGTGAAGGATTTTTCAAAAGACAGACAATACCAAGTTATGACAGGTTTAGGGACAGATCAATATTTAACAAATATTGCATGGAATCCAAGTGAAGAAATTATTTATGTAGCTATTGTAAATCGCGACCAAAATGAAATGAAATTGAATTCCTATGATGGCACAACAGGAGTTTTTATTAAAACATTATTTACCGAAACTCACACAAAATATGTGGAACCTGAAAAGCCGATGGCATTTGTTCCAAACAAACCGGCTCAATTTTTATGGTTCAGTAAACGTGATGGCTTCAATCATTTATATTTATATGATGTAAAAGGAAAGCTAATTAAGCAAGTTACCAAAGGTCAATTTGATGTTAGTGAGTTGTTGGGATTTGACAAAACAGGAAACGTTGCATATTATTCAGCTATGACTGAGAACGGCTTGGAACGACAAATATTTTCTGTTGATCTCCTTTCAGGTAAAGTTTTCCCTCTTACTCTTAATCCAGGTATTCACTCAGCGATATTCAATGATGATGGAAATTATTTTATAGATACATATAGCAGCACAACCACACCAAAAAGATCAACATTGATGGATAAAGCAGGAGCAGAGCTTTCTATCTTAGTAAATTCAAAGAATCCAATATCAGATTATGAAACTTGTGGTATCAAATTATTCAATATTCCTTCAACAGATAAAAAAGTTACGTTGAATTGTAGAATTTGGTATCCGCCTCAATTTGATTCAACAAAGAAATATCCAGTATTGGTTTATTTATATGGAGGCCCCCACGCGCAAATGGTTACCAATAGTTGGCTTGGTGGTGGTGATATGTGGCTGTATTATATGGCTCAACAAGGATTTATTGTATTCACTTTAGATAACAGAGGTTCAATGAATCGTGGATTGGAATTTGAGAATGTTACATTCAGAAATCTTGGAAAATTTGAACGTGAAGATCAACTTGCCGGTGTTGATTTTTTGAAACATCAACAATATGTTGACTCTACCAGATTAGGTGTTTTTGGTTGGAGTTTTGGAGGTTTCATGAGCATCAGTATGATGACACGTACCAATGCATTTAAAGTAGGTGTTGCCGGTGGGCCAGTTACCGACTGGAGAAAGTATGAGATCATGTACACCGAGCGTTATATGGACAAACCTCAAGATAATAAAGCAGGATATGATGATGCGAACTTGTTGAATTATGTGAAAAATTTGAAAGGGAAATTATTGGTGATACATGGAACGTCAGATGATGTAGTTGTTTGGCCTCATAGCATTGATTATATTAAAAAATGTGTTGACGAAGGAGTGCAGGTAGATTACTTTGTGTATCCCGGACATAAACATAATGTGCTTGGAAAAGATCGTGTGCATTTGATGCAAAAAGTTGCCGATTATTTTAAACAGAATCTTTAGAATTAGTGCTTAGTTGTTAGTGCACAGTTCTTAGTTTTTGTGGTGTATTTCACTCAACAAATATTATTTCTGTTTCATATAGTGATCAAAGTTTCTGATATAATCATCGAGATTTTCAGTTAACTTTTTTTTGTACTCTTCTACAAAGTATTCAATAGTTTTCTCTTTTGCTTCTTCTAATTCTTTTGCATTATTCCAGCCGGCTGCACTGATCCATGCATTAAATCTAGCCACGCTATACATCATGGCTGCGCTTACCTCACCTTTACTTCCTCCTTTTGAAAGTTGTTGATTGGATAGATGGATATGTTCATCCACTCTATCATAAAATTTATTATCTATTTCAGCCATATTCTATTATTATTAATGTATGAACACTCTTAAATTATCAAAGTTTTGTAATCCATCAAACTGTTCTTAAATTTTGTTTTTATTATGAGTGATGTTTCCTAAATTGACTTACGATATAAATGTACATCAATTGAACAAATCCATATTAAAAAACTTGCAAAACTAATTTTTTGAATTACCGGCAAATAAATAATGAGCTCTTTTGTGTAATAAACATAATTGTTTACACCAATCAATAGCAAATTTAAAAGTCCAAATAAAAATAGCCCGTACCATTTACTTTTATAGAGTCCGAAAAAAGTCCCGGTTGTTGCAATAAGTCCAAAAATGGATGCAAGATTTATAACGAGATCATGGTTGAAATCAGTAAATAATAAAAATGCAATTGCCATAGCAATTGTTCCTGAAACTTGAATGATGAGTCTGCTCAATTTTCCAAAACTAATTTGCATTGGGAAATAAAACCAAAAAAATGATAGACTTACACAAAGCACGAACATTGCTGTTAGGGCATATGGTTTTGCAGGATTATGTTGGCCGTTCATAGCGGTTTCATTTATTAAATTACACCAATAATTATTTATCCAACTAAAGCCATCAGCATTTTTATCAACCTGTGAACCTCCAGGATACAAAAGCGTTGCTGTAATATATAGAAGAACAAAAATTGCTATTCCGAAAACTGGTAACAGTAACCAACTTTTTTTTGTGTTATTTAATTGTGATGTCAAAATGATGTTGAATGTTTTATTTTCAAAATAGTAATTACTTAAGTGTTATATATCAACTTTTTTATTTCAAACCAATTTGCTGTCAGTGAAATGTGATCTGCCTTCCGGCAGGCAGGTCTAAATTAAAAGAAAAAAGTTGACACATTCACAAAACCCCAACCCGCCTGATAAACTATGATTGTGCATGGAGGGTTGGTTGATTTTAGCTGCTGTTGTAGGTAATTTAAATTTCACGAACATAAAATGACTCACCACTCATCCCATTTCCATTAATATGTAGGATTCTAGTTTTCTTTAATGAATAATGTATAAAATACCTGTCAGTGTTCATTATTTTCCAGACATATACTTTGCAAACATCACTTGGATCGAAGTCCCTTTCTTTTTTAGCTAAATATAAATAATTCAATTTTGTGTCACGAATTACATTGGATTTGCATTTTATTAATATAGAAACATTAGCCGAATATAAGTTACCAAGTTTTTCTCCCTTCTCAATCAATTTAAGTTTATGTGGCTTTATTTTTATTACTAAATTTTTAGTCGGAATTACGCAACGAAGAACATAGTTATGTAAGTTATATTTTCTTACAGTGTCAGCATTAATTTGAGTGTATACACTTTGATTCTTCAACAAGGTGATATTGAAAAGGGATAAAGTTACAGAGGTGTCAACTGAATGGTTAAAAGTTGAAATGGTTATTACATATCTAATTGTGTCATTAGTTGGTTTTGAAGAAGCTTGGTTTGAATATAAAAGTGTGTCGCCATTTGGTGAGGAAAGTAGCGTGTCAATTTGGTGAATTATCATCTGTCCAAATTGAGCTTGGCTTACCGACCAAAATAACATTGCCAATATGACTAATTTGAGTTTTAGCATTTTTTTAAATTATCACATCTTATAGATTGCAGAATATCTTATTAAATGGATATTTCAATCCCCTATCAAATGTAAATTTTTCTTATAAAGAAATTTTATATAAGGTGTATATAAAATATACTAAACTAATGAATTGCAGTAATACTCACTTTTTCGATTCCGTTTAAGTGCACTTCAATATGTCGGTCGTGGGCTTTGTTTTCGTATTCGCTGATGATTTCCAAAATATCGTAATCAATAAAATTGCATTCACTTCCATCAATAGTTAAAATAGAATATTCAGGGATTTTATCCAATGCATCACGTAATTTTACTTTATTTAAAAACGAAACATTGCTATTCAATTTTATTTTAAAAACTTCCGTACGATGTTCAATTGTTTTAACAATTTTATACTCTGCTTTAAAATTATTTTGAATGATAAAATAAATAGAAAGCAATAACCCGATGCTCACACCAATCAATAAATCTGTAGAAAGAATAACTATGATGGTAAGTACAAAAGGAAGAAATTGTTTCCATCCCAAGCTCCACATATTTTTATACAATTTAGGTTTTGTTAAATTATATCCTGTGATCAACAAAATAGCTGAAAGTGATGCATATGGAATTTTGTTCAGCAAAAATGGAATGAGCAATACGGCAAGCAATAAAAATAATCCATGAGTAAATGCCGAAAGTTTTGTTCGTCCGCCTGCATCCACATTGGCAGCTCCACGCACCACCACAGCAGTTAAAGGAATTGCGCCCAATAATCCGCAGGTCATGTTTCCAATTCCTTGAGCAATTAATTCGCGATTGATAGGGGTGATGCGATTGCGAATATCCAATTTATCAACAGCTTCAATACATAATAATGTTTCTAAGGTTGCAAGCAATCCAATAATTAATCCATCTTTCCAAATCTCAGCACTTGAAAATAATTTGCTGAAATCAGGAAAAGAAATTTGTCCAAAAATATTATCAGGAATATTTACTAGTTGAGTAGGCTTAAGTGAGTATGCAGAAACTGCTTGAGTGAAAAGGATATTGACAATGATTCCAATCACAACAATTAATAAAGGGGCAGGAATCACTTTTAGCTTTTTCGCAAAAGGTTGCTGAAGGATAGCAAGAATGGTGAGTGAAACAAATGTGATAAGTATAGCACCACGGGTAATATGATGGTTGAAGCTTTCAAACGAATCAACAAAATCGGTACTTGCAAAAAGGTGAGGAAATCCACTTGTCCAGAAATCAGGATGATCGTATCCTAATGAGATAGGAATTTGTTTTGAAACTAAAATAATTCCTATTGCTGCAAGCATCCCTTTAATTACTGCAGAAGGGAAATAACTGGCAATGCTTCCCAATTTCAGTAATCCCAATATCACTTGAAACAATCCAGCGATCATTACACATAATAAAAATATTTTATAATCACCAAATGAAATGATGGCTGCGGCAACAAGTGTGGTGAGTCCAGCCGCAGGACCAGATACTGCCAATTGTGAACCACTCACCACTGCCACAACTAATCCTCCAATGATTCCTGAAAGTAGCCCAGCATAAAGAGGAGCGCCTGAAGCAAGAGCGATTCCGAGACAGAGAGGTAGTGCTACTAAAAAAACAGAGAGACCGGCAGGAAGATCGTGTTTAAGCCAAATGAGGCGATAATATCTTATTTTTCTTTTCATCAGAACGAATAGAAATTTTGCGCAAAGATAAGGGATTGAAGCAGGACAGGGGAAATAAATTAAAAATTAAAAATTGAGAATTGAAAGTTGAAAATAGAAAATTCTCTTTGCGTCTCAGCGACTTTGCGGTTAAATAATTTAGAGTTGAAAATTGAGAATGACAACTGCCGATAACTTAATAACCAACTAACGCATTAACTAATCACAAATCTGCCAACTTATTTAATTCAATAATTGTTTTCCAATTTCTTGTGGTGGCTGAAACTTTGAGTTTGCTCTCAAAAAAGTTGTTAGAAAGTTTGGTGTTTCCATAACCATCAGGGCAAAATAAATATACAGCTGTTCCAATAATCATAAATTCATCGTTATTGAATTTGATGTCGGAGAGCTTGGATATATTGGCTGTATCAGGTTCTGATGAAAGAAATGTAACATGCAGTTTGCTGATGTCTTCGTTACGATTTTTTAAGAAAGGATTATGATCAATAACTTTTTTGAGTTCATCTTTTTCTTTCACTAATACAGGAACTTCAAAACCAAAAGTTTTAAGAATCTGTTTCTCAATTTTATTTTCTAAAATTTTTGTATCAACTTTTTTCGATTCAAAAATTACATTCCCACTTTGTATATAGGTTCTCACATGCTGAAACTTCAAATCTTCAAACAACTTTTTTAGCGCATCCATTTTGATGAGCTTATGTCCGCTTACATTTATTCCTCTAAGGATACAGATATATATTCCCATCAAATTTTTTATTCTTTCACAATTCTCTTAGAAATAAATTCTCCGGTTTGCGAATCAGTAATTTTTAAGAAATACATTCCTGACGAAATATTTTCGAGAGAAATTTTAAAAGAGTTTGATGCTTGATTGTTTATTGGTTGCTCAATGAATACCAATTGTCCATTCAAATTAAAAATTTCACATTTCAAATTTTTTGTATCAAATGGGAATGAAATAGTCAATTCATCTTTTGCAGGATTTGGATAAATGCTGAGCAATGTTAATCTGTCTTTTTGCTCATTGATTCCTGTTGCAGCATTTATTGTAAAAGCATTTGCAAGAGAGAAGTTTCCATAAACAGGTTCATTTAAAGTAAGTTTATAGGCACCAATACTATCAGTAGGTTGAATAATAAATGTAATTGTTAAAATGGAGTCATTTATTTTATTGATAGTAGTTATCAATAAAGAATTTGTTCCTTGTTTTAAAGAAGCTTTAAGGTTTGTGTTTTGTGTAAAATGAGTGTTTATGGCGTTCACAGTAATTTGTACGGTATCATTAATAGTCGTTCTGCGTACACCGGTATTTGGACTTACAAGAACAATTGCCGGAGCAACAATTTTTTTAATAAGATAATTCATGCTGTTTACAAATTGACCTGTACTATCCATTAATGCACGTGCTATATAACTTTTAGAATTTTTCCCTATCCATTGATATTCGACTGATTTTTGATGCAGAACAATACCTGTTGCTGATTTAGCTAAAGAATTTAAAGACGACCATCCTAAAAATGGTTGGTGACCGAAAAAGTTGAGGTCAGAAATGGTTGTTATTTTTACTTTTAAAACACTTGAAGAAGTATCGGGTAAATTAAGTGTTCCATATCCCAAACAGGTTGTGGTATCCCAGCCTTTCACAATAACTTTTACAGAATCATAACCTAAACTCGAAAGTACAGCAAGATTAAAACTCGCTGGAGTTCCTGATTTTACATAGGTCAATGTATCTGTTAAAATAGAACCATCCGTAAATGGGAATGAAAATACTTTTATGCTTACTCCGGTAATATTATAAGTTGGTCTGTCGAGAACAACATTCACAAAATTGGTATCGACATTTAAAAACTGATTTGTATTGGAGGTTCTCATCACAAGATTGGTAGCAGCAGGAGCTCCTGCACCAGGTGCTGTAAAAAACATCGAATCGTATTTATTGGTCATTAATCCTGTTGAAAAATCCCAGGTTTGATTGGCTCCGGATAACAAAATTGTTGAGTCTAAAGTAGCAGAAGCAGGGGTGTCGACAGCAAATCTTACTTTGTCGCCAATTGAACCGTAATCAGATCTTACAATAGAAATTTGTGCTGATGAAGCGAATGCAATTAGAATGCATATGAATGTAAATAGTTTTCTCATAGTAGTTTAAGTTGATACACAAATTTAATTTAAAATTTGTTTGATAGAATTAAATTAACAAAAATACAATCGTATAGTAAGAGGATTATTTATTAATCATGATTTTTCGTGAAGCAGTAAAATTTTTCCCTGAAATTGAAACGAAATAAAGTCCATTTGATAATTCACTGATATCAATAGATGGATTATTTTTATAAGTGATCAATGATTTGATTAAGTGCCCTGTAATATCAAACAACTGAATAGTAACCTCCGATGATTGTTGTGTAAATGACAAATGCAGCAAATCACTTGCAGGATTAGGGAAGAGTTGTATTGATGATTCAAAATCTGCTACTTCATTGATTCCTGTATTAGCTAAAAATGCTCCTGATAAAATAAGTGTTCCATCAATGAAATTGCTGATATGAATATCATAAGAGCCATTTACTAGTGTAGAATCGGTAGTAATTGTTCCAGTTAATACAGAATCATTTGTTGCTGTAAAACTGACCACTTTAACAGATGACGTTTGAATTCCAAATGCATAAAAAGTTACCGTACTTCCTTGAGTAAAATGTGTATGTGTACCATAAATAGTCATGTTGTATAGCTGAGGACCTTTAATCAACCTTGTTGGTGTAGCATGAGTTAAAGCAGGCAAAGAAGTTGATGTATTCAATTGGAAAATGGAAGTTTTTGTTACTCTTCCATAAATAGAATCTTTAATCATCATATCATATACTCCTGTTGGATTGTTTTGGGTAAGGGTGATATTGATTTTTAGTGTGGTATCATTTATTACTGAAACTGAATTAATGAGAAGGGTATTTGTACCTTGATATAAACTTACTGAAATATTTCCGGTTTGAGTAAAATGAGTTTGAGTAGTATTAACGGTCACGTCAAGTATTTGTCCTCTTTGGGCACTAGCAGGACTTAAAGATTTGATTGCTGAAACTTTATTTGGATTATAGCGATAGGTAAAACTTTTTACATTTATACCGTTGGTATCCATCACAGCACGTGCAATATAACTTTTTGAATTCTTTCCTATCCATTGGTATTCAACCATTCTTTGATGTGGAGCAATTCCAACAACTGAGTTGATTAACGACCAACCTGTAGCATAAAAATGCCCATACAGTAATAAGTTGGATACTGTAATAATCTGAGTCAATAATACATTACAAGTTGTATCAGGTAAATGGATTGTTCCCCATCCAATACAAGTTGTAGTATCAAAAGCTGTGATAATTGCTTTTAAAGAATCGTATCCAATATTCGTAAGTAATGCTGCATTAAAATCTGCCGGAGTTCCAATCTTAAAATAATTTAAGGTGTCGGTTAATACTGAACCATAAGTGATTGGGAATTGAAATACTTTTAAATTCAGATCTCGGATATTATTGTTTGGACGATCAATAATCATTTGAACAAAATTCGAATCAACTTTTTCGAATTGCTTTCCTGTAGCTGAAATTACTAATATATTAGCACTATCAGGAGTTGGTGTAAGAGTTGTTGGAGAAACGAAAACGTTCGAATCAAATTTGTCAGTAGTAAGATCGGATGTAAAATCCCAGTTCACATTTGCTCCTGATAATTGTATTGTAGTATTCAGCGTAGCTGCAGCAGGAGTATCTACCGCAAAAAGAACTTTGTCGCCAATTGTGCCATAGTCTGTTCTCACAATAGATATCTGTGCGAATGAAGAAAATGCAAAAGCTATGCAAATGAGGGTAAAAAGATGTTTCATGATAAATAGTTTAGTGAAACAAATATAATAGAATGATCAATTTTTTTTCGAAGTGCAATAAATCACAATTCTTCTGCAGGGCGAAGGAATAATTCAGCGATCTTCTTTTTATATTGTTGATTGAAACTACTAAGATAAACTAGACTATACCTCTGTGTATTTGTATTTGATTCAAAGTTTTTGATTTGAAGTTTTCTCTTGTGTAAAATAGCTACAGCCTTATCTCTGTCAAAAATGATGACTACACGTAAACCGGGTTTTGGATTCACAATATCAGTTTCTTTTAAAAGAAAAGAATAAAGGTTTTCGTTGCTTATCCATTGCACATATTTAAAATCGCGTAGGTGTTTGTTGAACATTGAAATGCTGAATAATGAATCATTTTTCACATACATTTTTTCAAGTTCATGTTCCACAACACTAGTATCTTCAATGCAGCTCGCTTCAATGTATCCGGCAATTTCCATAATAAAACAAGTGTCATTCTCTAAAATGGTTCTGTATGGATTCATGTCTACAAACACCCGACCGATATTTTTACCGAATTCATTTTTTATACGTGCATTTGCTAAGATCTTGATTCCATCATACACATATTTTTTTTCAATGAAAGCTTTGTACAACACCATGCACCATCCTTTAATAGGTGCACTGCAATCAATGGTTGTTCCTGGATTTAATTGAAACAGGTTCTCGCCAAATGGCTTATCTTGTATAGGACAATTGCCACTAATTGTTTCAGCATTCGCTGAAATATAAATCGAAATGGTAAAGAGTAGAAAGAATATTCTATTAAGCATTTTTTTTCATCTTGTGTTTAATAAACTCAAACACGATAGGCAATAATGAAATAAGAATGATGCCAAAAACCACCAATTCAAAATTCTTCTTGACCCATGGAATATTTCCAAAAGCAAATCCGGTAAATGTTAAAAGTGATACCCAAAGAATAGCACCGGCAATGCAATACACGATATATTTTTTATAAGTCATAGCTCCAACACCAGCAACAAAAGGAGCGAAAGTCCTTACTATAGGAACAAACCTTGCAAGGATGATTGTACGTGCACCATATTTCTCATAGAACGAGTGTGTTTTGTCGAGGTATTCTTTTTTAATGGTGAATATCCCAAAGAGTTTTGCTCCTTCGCCTTTTTTGGCAAGAAATTTTCCGATGAAATAATTGGTATTGTCTCCAGCTAATGCTGCTACAATCAAAATACCAATAATCATTCCAACACTCAGGTTATTGACTTCATTTGCAGCAAGAGCACCAGCTGCAAAAAGTAACGAGTCGCCAGGAAGAAAAGGTGTTACAACCAAACCTGTTTCACAGAAAATAATCAGGAAAAGCAATAAATAAACCAAAGTTCCGTAAGTAGCAATAAAGGTTTCAAGGTGTTTATCAATGTGCAGCACAAAGTCAATTATGTCCATATTTTTTTTATATGCTGCAATTTTAAGCATATTTAATAATTTTGTGCTGTGAAAAAATTTGTAAAAATAATTTTGCTATTTGTTGTGTTGGCCTCGGCAATGCATTTCAGTTCATGCTCTACGGCTAAGCATCACCATACTAAAGGGTGTGGATGTCCAAACAAATTTTAACAATGGCTCAACCACTTATAAGTTTAATTACTGTAGTATTTAATGGAGAAAAATTGATAGCAGATACCCTTCGTAGTGCTGTGAATCAATCTTATAAAAATATTGAACTTGTTATTATTGATGGTGACTCAAAAGATAGCACCTTAGAACTTGCCAAAAAATTTCAGGAACATATTGGAACTTTGATTAGTGAACCTGATAAAGGTATTTATGATGCGATGAATAAAGGCATCAAAGCAGCAAAAGGAGAATGGGTGTATTTTTTAAATGCTGGAGATTCATTTTACGATGATCAAGTATTAGAAGATATTTTTACAAAAAATAATTTGATTGATTATGATTTGGTATATGCAAAAGTGCAAACCAAAAATGAACCTTCGGGCATAGATTATGTTACTGGAGAAAAAGTTGTCATTACAGATTTCTATTCAAAATATCCAATCTGTCATCAGGCAACTTTTACTAGGAAGTCAGCTTTTGATAAAATAGGAGCATATAATATTCAATATCGTTTAGCAGCAGATACAGAATGGTTTGCAAGGTTTTTTAAATTACAATCTGAGAAAGCAATATATATTGATCGTGTTATAGCGTTTTATGATATACAAGGAACCACCTATCACAAACGCATGCAAGGGTATAAAGAGTACTTGAATTTCGGTAACAAACATTTTCCATTTTTTATTTCAGTTAAAAATCATTTGTTTTATCCGTTGCTTTGGATGAAAGTGAAATTCATTAGGAACTTTCAAAATACTCCTTGGTTTAAAGCTTACAGAAAATTGAAATTTAAAGATTCAGCTAATCAACAAAACTAAGTATGCCATTTATCATTCCTCATAAATTCCGCTTTATCTATTCCAACTTTAAAAGAAGTTCGTTCAATTTGTTAGATGTGGGTGCAGGAAGCCATAGTGCTACCAAAACTAAAGCCATATTTCCAAATTGCAATTATTATGGAATTGATATTACTAAGGAATATGAGAATGATGAAAATGATTTCAAGGCCATGTCGGGGTTTTATGAAATGGATCTTACCAAACTTGATTTCTCATCTATCCCAAATGACCATTTTGATGTCATCATCATGAGTCATATTATTGAGCATTTGCAAAATGGAGATCAAGTGATAGAAGGATTAATTTCAAAACTCAAAAAAGGAGGATTCATTTATATAGAGTATCCTGCGGAAAGAAGTACTCGGTTACCAAAAATGAAACGCACATTAAATTTTTATGATGACCCGACTCATGTAAGAATTTACACAGTGAAAGAAGTGGAAGAAGTTTTACAGCCCAAAGGATTTGAAATTTTAAAATCAGGAACACGGAGATATTGGCCTTATATTTTACTATTGCCTTTTACATTAGTTACAGAAACTATAAAGTACGGTTTTGTTCCGGGTGGGGTTTTCTGGGATCTGATGGGGTTTGCAGAGTACGTCTTTGCAAAGAAAAAATAAAATATTTGTCAGCCAAAACAGGTTCGAGAACAAACAAAATTTATAAAATATATTTGCACCACATAATAAATTAAATGGAATGATTCTTTCAGACAAACGCATCCTTGAAGAAATAGATAAAGGTAATATTCTTATTGAGCCTTTTCGAAAAGATTGTTTAGGAACAAATTCTTATGATGTACATCTTGGTCGTCATCTGGGAACCTATAAAGATCGTGTGCTTGATGCTAGAGAACATAATAAGATAGACATTTTTGAAATACCTCAGGAAGGTTTTGTCCTACAACCGGGCACATTATACTTAGGAGTTACAGCAGAGTATACAGAAACACATGCACATGTTCCTTTTTTGGAAGGTAAATCAAGTACTGGACGTTTGGGGATTGATATTCATGCTACTGCTGGAAAAGGAGATGTTGGTTTTTGCAATACCTGGACATTGGAAATTTCGTGTGCTCAACCTGTTCGTATTTACGCTGGTATGCCAATTGGACAATTGATCTATTTTGTTGTAGAAGGGAAAATAGATACAATGTATAACACAAAGAAAGATGCAAAATATGCTAAACGTACTGTGAAACCAGTAGAAAGCATGATGTGGAAGAATAAGTTTTAATTCATCTTTTCTTTAAAGTTTGTGATAAGCTCATTGATCATTCTTTGAGTATTTGCATCTTTAATTTCTCCTTGTGCATTCATTTTAGATTTCACTCCACTGATGAGAATGGAAGAATGTTCTCCAATAACAGCACCTATGGTTTTCATCACTAGATTTAAAGATTCATGAGCTTTTGCTCCTGATGAAGATGCAGTAATTAGCGCTGTAGGTTTATTAGTATAGATAGTTGTTGACACCAACCACTCAATAGCATTCTTTAATATTCCAGGTAAACTGAAAACATATTCCGGAGTGCAAATAATGACCCCGTCAGCTTTTTCTATTGCTCTCCTGAAATGAGAGACAGATTCAGGCACATCATCTGTATCAATATCAGGATTAAAATAGGGGAGTTGATCAATTGATTTATAGATCTCAGCATCAAAGTCAATTTCCAATTGATGTTTGATATATTCAATAATCTGTTTGTTTACTGAATGAGCTTTCGTGCTCCCTAATAAAAACAGAACCTTTTTCTTGTTTGGCATCTCTCTATTATTTATTTCA
>Ga0265327_10003574_pt1 | contig 14698 bp, 9 predicted proteins | sample 41621metaG_FD_202089 | JGI IMG/M metagenome (GOLD analysis project Ga0265327, IMG submission 202089) | Rhizosphere microbial communities from Carex aquatilis grown in University of Washington, Seatle, WA, United States - 4-16-21 metaG | ecosystem: Host-associated > Plants > Roots > Rhizosphere >... | reverse complement strand
CGCGCACCTGCGCCGCCTGCGCCTGGAGGAGAACGCGATCACCGACGCCGCGGCCAAGGACATCGCCGGCCTGAAGGACCTGACCTACCTCAACCTGACCAACACCAAGATCACCGACGCCGGCTTCTCTCAGGTCGCGGCCCTGCCGCAGCTGAAGGAGCTCTACGTCTGGGGGACCACGGTCAGCCCGGCCGCCGTCGACAAGATGAAGGCCGAACGCAAGGGCGTGATCCTCTACGCCGGCCTCACGGCCAAGGACGTGAAGCCCGACACCAAGGTCATGCAGCCCACGAATTAGCGGCCCGGCTTACCGGAAGCGAAGGGGCGGGGGTGAGAACCTCCGCCCATTTTCGTTGACGCTACCGGCTGGCGCCGGCTTGAGCGCGGTTTGCCGTTGACCCGGCGGGGCTGCGAGGCGATTGGCAAGGGCTCAGTCAGGATCGCCCGATGACGTCCCTCCGCCGCGCCTACGCCGCCCGCCGCTTCACCGAGGCCTACGAACAGGCGATGGACGCGCGCTACGCGGTTACGCGCAACCAGGCCGACAAGCCTCTGGACACCCAGGCTCTGGCCAAGGCCGCCGAGGGCAGCGAAATTCTGTTCTGCTGCCTGACCGAGAAGATCACCGCCGAGCTGATCGCTCATCTATCGCCTACCCTCAAGGTGATCGCCAACCTGTCGGTGGGGGTGGAGCACATCGATCTGGAGGCGGCCCGGCGCTTCGGCGTGCATGTGCTGAACACCCCGGACGTGCTCAGCGAGGCCACCGCCGAGGTGGCGATGATGCTGATCCTCAACGCCTGCCGCCGGGCCTATGAGAGCGACCATCTGGTGCGGTCGGGCCAATGGACAGGCTGGACGCCGACCCAGATGCTTGGGCTGGGCCTGACCGGGCGGCGCCTGGGCATCCTGGGCCTGGGCCGCATCGGCCAGCACGTGGCCAGGCGCGCCGCGCCCTTCGGCCTGGAGATCCACTACCACAACCGCCGCCAGCTGCCGGCCGAGACCGAGGCGGGGGCGACCTATCACACCACCAGCGACTCCCTGCTGCGCCACAGCGACATCTTCTGTATCGCCGCGCCCTCGACGCCGGAGCTCAAGGGCTTCCTGGACGCCCGCCGCATCGGGCTTCTGCCCAAGGACGCGGTGGTGGTGAACGTGGCCCGCGGCGACATGGTCGACGACGAGGCCCTGATCGACGGCCTGAAGAGCGGCAAGCTGTTCGCCGCGGGCCTCGATGTCTATCGCGGCGAGCCCAACCTGGACCCGCGCTACCGCGCCCTGCCCAACGCCTTCCTCGCCTCGCACATCGGCAGCGCAACGGTCGACACCCGCGACGCCATGGGCTTCCTGCTGCTCGACGGCCTGAAGGCGCTGGAAGAGGGCCGCCGTCCGCACAATCTGGTGGTCTGATCGGACGAACATGGCGCCGCCGACGATGAGTGGTCTCTGGGATTTCTGGATCGACCGCGGCGGCACCTTCACCGACGTCATCGCCCGCGACCCGGACGGACGCCTGCATGCCAAGAAGCTGCTGTCGCAGAACCCCGGCGTCTACGCCGACTCCGCCGTTCAGGGAGTCCGCGACCATCTCGGGCTAGGGCGCGACGAGGCCATCCCCGCCGGGGTGATTGGCGAGGTGCGCATGGGCACCACCGTCGCCACCAACGCCCTGCTGGAACGCAAGGGCGAGCCGACGCTGTTCGTGACCACGCGCGGGCTGGGCGACGTGCTGCGCATCGGCGTTCAGGCCCGGCCCGACATCTTCGCCCGGCGTATCGTCAAGCCCGAGCCGCTCTACGACGCTGTGCTGGAGGCCGAGGAGCGGGTGCTGGCCGACGGGACGGTCGACCGGCCGCTGGACCTGAACGCGGCGCGGAAAGGCCTGATGCGGTTCAAGGCCCAGGGCTTCGACGCCGTGGCCATCGCCCTGATGCACGGCTATCGCTTTCCGGCCCACGAGCAGGCCCTGGCCGCCCTGGCGCGCGAGCTCGGCTTTTCCCAAGTCTCGACCAGCCATGAGGTCTCGCCTCTGATCAAGCTGGTGGGCCGCGCCGGAACCACTGTGGCCGACGCCTACCTCTCGCCGGTGCTGTCGCGCTACGTGGCCCAGGCGGCGGGCGCCCTGGACATCGAGCGCACCGGCGCGCGGCTGCTGTTCATGATGTCCTCCGGCGGCCTGACTGCTCCGGCCACGTTTCGCGGCAAGGATGCGGTGCTGTCAGGCCCGGCGGGCGGCGTGGTGGGCATGGCCGAGACGGCGGCCGAGGCCGGCTTTGACCGGGTGATCGGCTTCGACATGGGCGGCACCTCCACCGACGTGGCGCACTTCTCCGGCGGCTACGAGCGCACCCTGGAGTCGGAGGTGGCGGGGGTTCGCCTCACCGCGCCGATGATGCTGATCCACACGGTGGCGGCGGGCGGCGGATCGATCCTGCACTACGACGGCGCCCGCTTCCGCGTCGGGCCCGACTCCGCCGGCGCCGATCCGGGGCCCATGGCCTATCGCCGCGGCGGCCCCCTGACCGTGACCGACGCCAACGTCATGACCGGCAAGCTCAGACCCGAGCTGTTTCCGGCCATCTTCGGCCCGGGCGGAGACGGGCATCTGGACGCCGAGAGCGTGCGCGCGGCCTTCCAGGCCCTGGCCGACGAGATCGGCGACGGTCGTTCGCCGGAAGCTGTGGCCGACGGCTTCCTCGACATCGCCGTCGCCAGGATGGCCCAGGCGATCAAGAGCGTGTCGGTTCGCCGCGGCTACGACATCACCCGCTACGCCATCAACGCCTTCGGCGGCGCCGCGGGCCAGCACGCCTGCAAGGTGGCCGACGAACTGGGCGTGACCACGGTGCTGATCCACCCGTTCTCGGGCCTGCTCTCGGCCTACGGCATGGGTCTGGCCGCCGTCCGCGCCGGCCGCCAGCAGAGTCTGGACCTTCTGCTGGACGAGGCCGGGCCGGCCCTGCGCGCGCTCGGCGCCGACCTGGCCGCCGCCTGCCTCGATGAGCTGGAGGCCCAGGGGCTGGACCGGGGCTCCGCCCGCGTCCAGATCAGCGCCCACGTCCGCTACGCCGGCTCGGACAGCGCCTTTCCTCTGCCCGCATTCGTACTGGCCGACGGCGAGATCGCTGACGATCGCACCGCGTCGCTCAAGACCGCGTTCGAGACCGCGCACCGCCAGCGCTTCAGCTTCCTCGATGAGGACAAGCCCCTGGTGGTCGAACTGGTCTCGGCCGAGGCGGTGGCCTCGGGCGCGGGAGCCGCGACGGCGGGCCGCGCGGCCGAACCTGTCGACGGCGCGCCGGAGCCCGGGCGTTTCTTCAGCGGCGGCCGCTGGCATGAGGTTGCGATCTGGCGGCGCGAGGCCCTGCGCGTCGGACAGGCCGTCGCCGGCCCGGCCATCGTCGTCGAGGCCAACCAGACCGTCGTGGTCGAGCCCGGCTGGTCGGCGGCGCTCACCGGGCGGGACGATTTGATCCTTACCCGCACCGGCGCCGCTCCCGCCCGCCGCCACGCCGGGACCGAGGTCGATCCGGTGATGCTGGAGATCTTCAGCAACCTCTACATGTCGATCGCCGAGCAGATGGGCTACGCCCTGCAGAACACGGCCTATTCGATCAACATCAAGGAGCGGCTCGACTTCTCCTGCGCCGTGTTCGACGCCTCCGGCGCCCTGGTGGCCAACGCCCCGCACATGCCCGTGCACCTGGGGTCGATGGACGCCTCCGTGGAGACCGTGATCCGCGGGGTGGCCGATCCCAGGCCCGGGGATTCCTGGGTGCTGAACGCCCCCTACAACGGCGGCACGCACCTGCCCGACATCACCGTGGTCACGCCGGTGTTCGACGAGGCGGGCCAGCGCATCCTGTTCTGGACCGCCAGCCGCGGCCACCACGCCGACGTGGGCGGGACGTCGCCGGGCTCGATGTCGCCCTTCGCCGCCACGATCGAGGAGGAAGGCGTCTATATCGACAACGTCAAGCTGGTGGAGGCCGGCCGCTTCCGCGAGGCCGAGATCCTGGCGCTGCTGGCCTCAGGCCCCTGGCCCGCCCGCAATCCGGTGCAGAACCTCAACGACCTCAAGGCCCAGGTCGCCGCCAACCAGAAGGGCGCCGAGGCCCTGCGCGCGGCCGTCGCCGAGTTCGGGCTTCCCGTCGTGCAGGCCTACATGGGCCACGTGCAGGACAACGCCGCCGCCAGCGTCCGGCGCATGCTCAAGTCCCTGCCGCCCGAGAGCGCCTTCGCCTACGAGATCGACCAGGGCTCGACGATCCGCGTGAAGGTCAGCATCGATGCGGACAAGGGCGAGGCGGTGGTCGACTTCACCGGGACCTCGCCCCAGCGTCCCGACAACTTCAACGCGCCCCTGCCGGTGACGCGGGCGGCGGTGCTCTACGCCCTCAGGGTCATGGTCGAGGACGACATCCCGATGAATGCCGGGTGTCTCAGGCCCGTGCGCATCGTCGCGCCCGAGGGCTCGATGCTGAACCCGCGCTATCCGGCGGCGGTGGTGGCCGGCAACGTCGAGGTCAGCCAGGCGGTGACCGACGCCCTGTTCGGGGCCTTCGGCGCCCTGGGATCGAGCCAGGGGGGCATGAACAACCTGACCTTCGGCGACGACCGCCATCAGTACTACGAGACCATCGCCTCGGGCGCCCCGGCCGGGCCGGGCTTCGACGGGGCCGACGCGGTGCAGGTGCACATGACCAATTCGCGCCTTACCGATCCGGAGGTGCTGGAGGCGCGCTTTCCGGTGGTGGTGGAGGACTTCCACATCCGGCGCGGCTCGGGCGGGCGAGGGCGCTGGAACGCCGGCGACGGGGTCTCGCGCACGCTGCGGTTCCGCCAACGCATGGACTGCGCGATCCTGTCGTCGTGCCGGCGGGTGCGGCCGTTCGGCTCCAAGGGCGGCGAGCCGGGCGAGCTCGGGCGCAACCTCGTGCGGCGGCGGGACGGGCGGGAGGAGACGCTCAAGGCCTGCGACCAGACGGTGCTTCAGGCCGGTGAGGCGGTCACAGTCGTCACGCCGACAGGCGGCGGCTGGGGCGATCCCGCGGACAGGGACTAGCCGTCCAGGCGGCCCCAGGGCACGCGCCGCCAGGCGCGCTCATGAACATAGTAGAGGGCGATCTTGGTCAGGGCCTCGGCCGACGCGATGGACACCGCATACTTGGCGTTGTGGGTGAAGATCAGGCTCAGAATGAAGGTGTCGAGGCTGCCGACCAGCCGCCAGCTGATCGCCTTGACCAGGGAGCGGACGTGCGAGTTGGGCGCGAACTTCAGCACTCGCCAGATGCGCTCGTGCAGATAGTACAGCCCGATCTTGGTGAACACCTCGGCCGAGGCGATCGAGCCGGCCTTGATCGGCTCGTGGGTGATCAGCCAGCTCCACAGGAAGGTGTCGAGCGTGCCGATGACGCGCCAGGTTATGCCCTTGACCACCGCACGGGCGTGCGAGTCCACGCTCGCCTTGAACACGCCCTCGTGGGCGCCGGATTCGCTAGCAGCCTGGATCATGGGTTCTCCTGGGACGACCCCTACCTGCGAAGGCGGCCCGAGAATATCCAGTTTTTCTGTAGGGATTAGAAGGTAAGGCGGAAGACCGCCTTCATGTCCATGTTGTGATAGGACGACGAGTACTCGCCTCCCGCCTGCAGCGAGAAGTGCACATAGTTGCCGTCGCCGCGCAGAGTCAGGCGCCCGAGGGCCGCGCCGCCGAGCTGATTGGCCGGGACCGAGAAGGTCGGGCCGCCGTAGGCGAAGCGAGCGGTGGTCACGCCGGGGCCGCCGGTGATGGTCTTGTCGTAGCCGACCTCCAGCTGGGGCGAGAACACGAACCGGTTGCCGAAGTGCAGGCCGGTGACCAGCGACGCCGCGCCGTTGGTCTGGGTGCCTGTGCGCTGGCCGACGTTGAAGTCGAAGCCGGTTCCGCCGTTGCGCTCGTTGTAGGAGAATTCGTGCAGGTGGAACACGTCCGCCCAGACGCGCGGCTGGAAGAATAGACGCCGGTTGACGTCAAACTGCAGGCCCGCGCCAAGGTGGGCGGAGAGGTCATAGCCGGTCCAGTCGCCTTCGGCCGTGCGGCTGATGGTGGAGGTGGTGGACTGGTCGCCGGACACGATCGAGGCGACGAATTCACGCCGGTTGGAGGCCTTGAGGTAGCCGGCGCCCAGGCGGGCGTCGATCGACAAGGCGCCGAAACGCGGCGCGGCATAGAGGCCGGCCTCGACCACCGACACCGAGTTCAGGCTGTCGCCGGCCTGACCGGGCCGAACGATGTTGGAGCTCGCCGCGGAGATGGTGACGCCGGTGCCGCCGAAGTCGTAGCCGCCGATGACGCCCAGGGCGGCGGAGTGGTAGGCGTTGTTGTCGCCCTTCTTCTGTTCGATGCCGGAGTAGAACTCGCTGGCCCAGAAGCCGGAGACGATGAAGTCGTCCTCGTCCTCGTCCTCCTTGGCGGAGGCGTTGTCGAAGCGGTCGGAAGCCGCGTGCGACACGGCCTTGGACATGCCGCGTGCGGTCTCGAACACGTCGCCGCTGGAGTTGGGCAGCAACTGGTCGTAGGCGTTGGCCAGGCTGGCCCGGTCCGCGGACCCGACGATGGCGGTCTGGATCCCGCTATCCTGAGGCAGGGCGGCGTAGACCGCGCTGAAGGCGGCGGTCTCGGCCTTGTTGAAGCCCAGTTCCGTCGGCCCCTTGGTGTGGACCGTCAGGCTGATGGTGTTGGCCGTGGTGTCGGCGCTGAGGCTGCCGGAGAACAGGAAGGGCAGGCCGCCCAGCAGGGTGGTGTTGAAGCCCGGGACGCTGAGCGCGCCGGCCTTGACGATGGTGAAGGTCTGACCGGTCAGCGACGGGGCCGAGATGAAGGTCGCGCCGATCTGGGACCCGGAAGCGAAGGTCGCGGCGCCGGACACGTTGAACTGGGTGGACTTGTTGTTGCGCGGGTCCAGAGCGACCGTCACGGTGCTCGCCCCATCGACATAGAGGCTCGATGCGCCGATCGCGGTAGGCGAGGTGTCCTGCAGCTTGCCGCTCGTGAGGCTGATGGCGAGGGCGCTGCCCGAATAGGTCAAGGGGCCTTTGAAGCTGGCGTTGTTGATGGTCAGGCTGCCGGGCGCCGCGGTGACGCCCGTGGGGCTGAAGCTCAGGGCGCCCGTCAGCGAGCCGGCCTCTAGGTCGACGGCATTGGAGCCCGAGCCGAGCAGCACGTCGCCGTTGATGAAGGGCGCCGTCGCGGTTGAGGAGGCCAAATTCTGGATGAGGGTGACGCCCGTGGTGTTGGCGCTGAGGTCGAGGGCCACGCCCTTGCCGGTCACGATTTCGCCGGGCAGGGCCGGCGTCACCACGGACGCGATGAAGCCTACGTTGGCGACGGTGGTGATCTGGCCCCCGCGGTCGATCACCGCGATCGCGCTGGCGGCGTCGCCGGTCGCGCTTGCGCCGATGGTGCCGGAGTTGGTCAGGGTGGTGATGCTGGCGCCGGCGTCGATCTGAATCGCGGTCGCGACCTGGGTGCCGGCCGCCGTGACCGTGGCCGTGGTTGTGCCGTCGTTGTGGAATGACGCCCCGGTGACGCCCGCGCCCAGGTGGAACGCCGTGGCGTTCGCCTCGTAGGAGGAGGCGCTGATCGTGCCGGTCACCCGGATGCCGCCGTTCAGGTTCACGCCCGCGCCGCCGATGTCGACGGCGGTGGAGGTGACTCCGTCAAGCACGCCCTGGGCGGTGACCGAGCCTCCCAGAATCAGGCCGAAGGGGGTGAGGGCGGCGTTGCCGCCGGTGATGTTGACGTTGCCGAGGGTGATCGGGCTGAGGCCGCCGATCTTCACCACCGGGGCCGAACCGTAGACCGTGAGGGCCGAGGTGCCTTCCACGCTGTCGACGATGCCGTCGCCGTCCGCGTCGGTCGTCGTGTCGGTGGACACCGTGCCTGCTGGCTGGCCGGCCAGATACACCCCGTTCAGCACATTGCCGCCGATCGAGAGGGCGGAGCCGCTCTGCTGCACGTCGGCCGGCGTCTTCTCGATATTGGTGAGGATGGTGCCCGTCTCGCGGGCGGTCACGGCGTAGCCGCTGGTGGTGATCGTTCCGTAGATCGTCAAGGCGCCGTCGATCGGGGCGGCGGTCTGCACCCCCACGCTGCCCTGGCCGTGCGCCGAGAGGCTGCCGCCGATGAGCACGCTGCCGGTGACCTCGCCGTTGATCCGCATCGCCGCGCCGTTGTCGCCGGTCAGGGTGATGGTCCCGGTGTGGTTGATGTTGCCGGTGAGGGTGTTCTCGATCGAGACGCCGTACGAGCTGTTGCCCTGGATGGTGACGGCGCCGCCTTCGAGGAGGTCGCCGGTCAAGGGCCCGACCACGCGGATCCCGATGCGGTTATTGCCTTGGGCGTAGGGCGCCTCGGTCAGGCCGTCGTTGTTGGCGCTGTCGCTCGCCGTATAGCTCTCGCCGAGGCTGATCGTGCCGGAGTTGCTCACCGTCCCGGTGAACGGTCCCTGCACCAGGATGGCGGTGGCGCCGTTGACGTTGTTGGCGTTGATGGTGCCGCCGGACAGAGTAACGGAGTTGTTGCTGTTGAGGGTGATCGCCGGAGTGGTGTCGTTGATCGTCATCGTGGCCGTCGAGGCCAGGACGACGTCGGCCGGCCCGCTGTTCAGAGCCGTGGCGGTCTGGACGGGGGTCGAGGTGTTGCTGCTGATGGTGAAGACGGGGTTCTGAGCGTGGGCCGCCTGGAAGCCGATCATCAGCGGCGCCATCGCCGCGGCAGCCATCAACCGTTTACGCATTCGCCCCGCCTTGTTCATCGTCGCCTGGGTTCTAGAGCGCGGTCACCGAAAGTAAAAGTCGATTCAGCGGGGCCCTGTCCGCAACTCGCCCGAATCCATTATGCCGCGCGTCTTCCACTGTCGTGGAAACTGCGGCGGCGCAAGGACGACGGTTGTCCGGCCGATGTCCGTGTGCAGGGCCGATGCGTCACATTGCTTCGCGGCTGAAATGTGACCCCAAGCATGATGCGGTCAGGCGGAATCCGCCTGACCGCTGAATCACGCTGAGGAATCTGGGACCTTGGCGCGCGTTCGAGCGGCGAAACCGCTCACACTTTCGCCTAACGCGCTCCAGCCGGCGACACAAGGCGGCGCTCCGCGGACACCTGTTGCAATTGCCCTGCCCCAATCCTGGGCTCAATGTCGTGCGAACGGAGCGCAGGGAGACCGATGACCGTGATGACCCAGGCCAAGGATTTCGTCGCGCCGGACGCCAAGCGCACCCCGGTGGTGCTGCTGGTCGACGACGACGAAACCCTGCGGCAGCTGATCGCCGACTTCCTCGAGAAGCATGGCATGGAGGTGCTGCCGGCCGCCGACGGCCCGGCCGCCGACGCCATCCTCGCCCGCCACACGGTCGACGTGGTGGTGCTGGACGTCATGCTCCCGGGGGAAGACGGCCTGTCCATCTGCCGGCGCCTGACAGGCGGCGATGAGGCTCGCCCGGCGGTGATCATGCTCTCGGCGGCCGGCGAGGACACCGACCGGATCGTCGGCCTGGAACTGGGCGCCGACGACTACCTGCCCAAGCCCGCCAACCCCCGTGAGCTGCTGGCCCGCATCCGCGCCCTGATGCGCCGCTCCGCCCCGCCGGCCCTCGAAACCGGAGCGCCGCTCATCGGCTACGAGTTCTCCGGCTGGACCCTGTCGATCTGGGCGCGCGAGCTGCAGACCCCGGATGGGGTCATCGTGCCGCTTACCGGCAGCGAGTTCGCCCTGCTGCGCACCTTCGTCGAGCACCCGCGCGAGGTGCTCAACCGCGACCGGGTGCTGCAGCTGATGCGCGGCAAGTCGACCTTCGCCTTCGACCGGGCGGTGGACCTGCAACTGAGCCGTCTGCGCCGCAAGCTGACCGCGGCCCACGGCGAGGCCGGCAACCTGTTCCGCACCGTGCGCAACGAGGGCTACATCTTCGTTTCCGCCGTGCGGCGCGTCTGAGGCCGTCCCAACAATGCGCCTTCGTCTCTGGCGATGGACGGTCAGCCACCAGATCCTGATCCTGGTGGCGGTCTCTATCCTGGGCGCTCAGGCGGCGGGCCTGATGGTGCTCCTGAATCTGCCTCCGCGGCCTCCCGGCGGGCTGGCGATCGAGCAGTCGGTCGACCGCATCAAAGACGCCGTGCGCCACGTCAGCGCCGCCCAGGGCGCCGACGCCTTGCGCGAGGCGCGCACCGCCTCGGACCGGCGCCTGCTGTTCACCGTGGTCGACGCGCCGCCGCCCGCGGCGCGGGACCCGTTCGCGGCCCGCTCGGCCGAATCCGTGGCCCAGAGCCTGGGCGTGCCGCCGGAGGATGTGCGCGTGCTCGACTTCGGCCCGGGCCCGGGCGGGCGGCGCTTCCCCCGCCGCGACGGCCCGTTCTCCGACCAGCCGCCGCCGACAGATCTGCCGCCGCCCGGCGACGGGGGTCCGCCCGAACCTGACGCGGGACCGCCGCCTGAAGGGTTCGCCCCGCCGCCGCCGGCGGGGCCGTCTCGGCCCTCCCCCACGGTGAACCAGCGCCTCGACCGCGCGGTGGCCCAGGAGCGCCCGCCCGCCTTCTTCGGCGACCGGGCTTTCGGCGACCGGTCGCGCCGCCAGCCGGGCGCGCGCGACTTCCGGCTGCTGCCCGGCGGCCGGCGTGGTCTGGCGGTCAAGGCCGGCCCCCACTGGCTGGTGATCCGCATCGGCCCGGCGATCGGCGACGGCCTGTGGCTTCGCCGCGTCGGCCTGACCTTCGGCCTGACCCTGGCCGCCCTGTTGCTGCCGGCCCTGTGGATCGGATACCGCCTGGCCCGCCGCATCGGAGCCTTCGCCGAGGCCGCCGACCGTTTCGGCCGCAACCCGGACGCGCCGCCGCTGCCCGAACAGGGACCCTATGAGCTGAGCCAGGCGGCCGGCGCCTTCAACCGCATGCAGGCGCGTATCCAGCGGCTGGTCTCGGACCGCACCATGATGATGGCGGCGGTGTCGCACGACCTGCGCACGCCCCTGGCCCGGGTGCGCTTCCGCATCCAGGACCTCGATCCTCCGGTGCGCGACGCCATCGCCGAAGAGATCCAGCAGATGGACGAACTGATCAGCCAGATGCTGTCCTTCACCCGCGACGCCCTGCCGGGCGCCGAGCGTCGCAAGTTCGACCTGTCGGCCCTGGCCCAGAGCCTGGTCGACGACCTGGCCGATTCCGGCGCCGACGTGACCTTCTCCGGTCCCGACAAGCTGACCGTGGAAGCCAATCTGGCGGCGGTGCGCCGGGTGCTGGGAAACCTGCTCGACAACGCCGTCAAGTACGCGGGCCATGCGCGGCTGCAGCTCAAGGTCGAGGGCGACGTCGCCCTGGCCATCGTCGAGGACGCCGGGCCCGGCGTGCCGGCGGGGATGGAGGAGGCGATCTTCGAGCCGTTCCGCCGCGTCGAGCCCTCGCGCAACCGCAAGACCGGCGGCGTGGGCCTGGGCCTGGCCATCGCCCGCAACCTCGCCCGCGGCCACGGCGGCGACATCGTCATGCAGCCGGTCCAGCCGAGCGGCGCGCGCTTCGTGTTCTCCCTGCCTCTGGCCTGAGTCCGGGCGTCCCCACTGTGAGTCGTCGCTGAAACACGGCCCCGGCGCGAACGCATCCGCGCCCCGGAAAACGCCGCTATCCTGCGGGAAAATCCCAGGATCCGGACCAGCGGGGTCAAATTTTCATTGTATGCCGTGTTGCGCTGTAGAAATATTCTCTAGGATGATGCATCAACGAACGATAACAAGAGTCCAGAGTCCCGCTGGAGTCGGGGCGTGGAAGCGAAACGCCGAGTGAGAGCTAGATGAGTGATCCCACCGCCAAGCGCGGCCGCAGCAGCACGATCATCGCCACCCGGGTGAACTGGCTGGGTAATCGCCTGGTCACCACCGCCTCCGCCACCTACGGCCAGATCGGCCTGGGCTTCCTGGATGCGCGCCTTCTGCTGCTGCTCGGCCGCCGGCCGGACATCACCGCCGCCCGCATCGCCGAAATCCTGGGTGTGGACGCCGCCGCGGTCAGCCGCGCGGTGAAGTCGCTCAAGGCCCGACATCTGATCGCCGAGGCGCGCGGCCCGCTGCGCTCCCTGTCTCTGACCGAGGCAGGTAAGGGCATCTGGCACCAGATCGAGAAGATTTCCGACGAGCGCGAACTGCGCCTGTTGCGCGGCTTCTCCGAGGACGAGGCCGAGCACGTGCTCAACTATCTCAGCCGCATGCTCGACAACATGGCCGACGTCGCCCTCCTCGCCGAACAGGTGCAGGACATCATCGGCGGACGCGTGCCCGAGACGGTCGAGTAGCTCCTGCGCTCGAGTAGCCGCTAGGCGATAGCGCGACGAAGACTCAGGTTTTCAGCTTGTAGCCGGTGCGGAAGATCCAGGCGCCGATCGACAGGCACACCACCAGGAACAGCAGGGTGGCCATCACGCTCACCCCGACCGCCACGTCGGCGAAGTCGAAGAACGCCCAGCGGAATCCGCTGATCAGATAGACCAGCGGGTTGAACAGGGTCAGCGTCCGCCAGAACGGCGGCAGCATGCTCAGCGAATAGAAGCTGCCGCCCAGGAACGTCAGGGGCGTGATGATCAGCAGCGGCACCATCTGCAGCTTCTCGAAGCTGTCGGCCCAGATGCCGAGCAAGAAGCCCAGCATGGCGAAGGTGAAGGCGGTCAGGAACAGGAAGGCGATCATCGCCAGCGGGTGTGCGACGTGCACCGGCACGAACAGGTGGGCCGTCGCGAAGATGATCAGCCCTAGGATGATGGCCTTGCTCGCCGCCGCGCCCACGTAGCCGATCACGGTCTCGAAATAGGAGATCGGCGCGGACAGCACCTCATAGATGGTGCCGGTGAATTTCGGGAAGTAGATGCCGAACGAGCCGTTGGACACGCTCTGGGTCAGAACCTGCATCATGATCAGGCCCGGCACCAGGAACGAGCCGTAGGGGACGCCGTGAACCTGGCTCATGCGCGCGCCGATGGCCGTGCCGAACACCACGAAATAGAGCGAGGTCGACAGCACCGGCGCCAGCACGCTCTGCATCAGCGTGCGCCAGGTGCGGTGCATCTCGAACAGGTAGATGGCTCGGATCGCGGGCCAGTTCATGCCGGCTCCTTGGAGTCTTCGGTGACCAGGCTGACGAAGATGTCCTCCAGCGAGCTCTGTTTGGTCTGCAGGTCCTTGAAGTCGACGCCCTCGGCGGCGAGGCCGCGAAGCAGGCTGGCGATCGCCCCATGCTCCTCCTTGGCGTCGAAGGTGTAGATCAGCTCCAGCCCGCCGTTCTTCAGTTCGAGGGGATAGTTGGACAGGGCTTCGGGCAGGTAGGCGAGGGGCTCGTGGAGCTGCAGGATCAGCTCCTTCTTGCCGAGCTTGCGCATCAGCTCGGCCTTCTGCTCCACCAGCAGCAGCTGGCCCTTGTTGATCACCCCAACGCGGTCGGCCATCTCCTCGGCCTCCTCGATGTAGTGAGTGGTCAGGATGATGGTGACGCCCTTGTCCTTCAGGTCGCGCATCGCATGCCACATGTCGCGGCGCAGCTCCACGTCGACCCCGGCGGTGGGCTCGTCGAGGAACAGCACGGTGGGCTCGTGCGACAGGGCCTTGGCGATCATCACCCGGCGCTTCATGCCGCCGGACAGGGTCATGATCCGGTTGTCCTTCTTGTCCCACAGCGACAGGCGCTTCAGCAGGTCCTCGACGAACCGGGGGTCCTTGGGCTTGCCGAACAGGCCGCGGCTGAAGTTCACCGTCGCCCACACCGTCTCGAATGCGTCGGTCTTCAGCTCCTGCGGCACCAGCCCGATCGCCTGCCGGGCGGCGCGGTAGTCGGTGGCGATGTCGTGGCCCTCGACCGTCACCTGTCCGGTGGAGGGGGTGACCAGGCCGCAGATGATGCTGATCAGGGTGGTCTTGCCCGCGCCGTTGGGGCCGAGCAGGGCGAAGATCTCGCCCTTGTCGATATCCAGGTCGATCGTCTTCAGCGCCTGGAAGCCGGACGCATAGGTCTTCGACAGATTGCTGATGCTGATCACGCCCGCCATGCGCCCTTAGATAGCGGCGCGCCTTGCCCCGTCAATCGCAGCCGGACGAACTATTTGAACCTTGGGCCCTGAGGGGAGCATGGACAGGCGCACGTATGTGACTCGAAGCCTCGGCTTCGTTTCCTTCCCAATGCACCCACTCAAGCCCCGGCCGAAAGGTCGGGGTTTTTCTTTGGTGGCTCCCGCCACGCTCCGCGTGGGTGAGGTTGGCTGACTTCGTCAGCCCCGCTTGGCGATGCACCGCTGGATCGCCTTCACCATCGGCCTGACCTGCGGCGTCGGGCGGCCGAGGCTGATCTGCACGCCCTGATCCGCGTCCATCCCATAGGGGCCCGACCAGGTGATGGCCGACACCACGCGGTCGCCCACGGTGAAGGCGATGCGCAGCCCGTCGTGGTTGGCCGTGGCGTCGTGCAGCCGCCTTGCCGCCTCGAGCGTGAACTTCATCAAGAGCGCGGTGTCGTAGCGGTCGCCGCCCAGCTTGATCTCGGTGAGGTCGCCGGTGACGGTGAGCGCGTCCTTGCGCACGAACAGGACGCGGGGTCCGGCCTTGACCGGCCGCGTCGCCGCCGACGCCGATGGCTCGACCAGGGTGAAGCCCGCGCGCGGGCAGGCGGGCGCCGCGGCGGCCTGTC
>Ga0265327_10003573_pt1 | contig 14708 bp, 12 predicted proteins | sample 41621metaG_FD_202089 | JGI IMG/M metagenome (GOLD analysis project Ga0265327, IMG submission 202089) | Rhizosphere microbial communities from Carex aquatilis grown in University of Washington, Seatle, WA, United States - 4-16-21 metaG | ecosystem: Host-associated > Plants > Roots > Rhizosphere... | reverse complement strand
GAGAAGGCGCAGAAGGCCACCAGGGCCGCGGCCACCGGACCGGCGACGCCGCGGATGGCGTCGGCGAAGGGGGCGGTGGAGGCGGCGAGGTCGCGGGCGGGCAGCAGGCCCATCACCGCCACCGAGGCCACCACATAGATCACCGCCGCCAGCAGCACGCCGCCCACGGCGGCGATGGGCAGGTTGCGCCGGGGATTGTCGATCACCTGGGCGGCGACATTGGCGCTCTCCAGACCGAGGAACGCCCAGAACACCGGGGTCACCGCGGCGCTCATGGCCACACCGTCCGGCCGGCCGCTGACGTTCCAGGAGGCCTGGAACACATGGCTGTCGAAGGCGATGACCCCCACGCCCGTGGCCAGCAGGATGGGCGCCAGGCCCAGGATCAGGGTCGCCCCGCCGATCCGCGCCACCAGCCTGGGCCCCACCAGATTGGCCAGGCTGAACAGCCAGATGGCCGCCAACGTCGCCAGCAGGGCGGGGGTGGGCGCCTTCAGCACCGGCAGGAAGAAGGCCAGATAGCCGACGGCCGCCACCGCGATGGCCGTGGTGCCGATCCACAGGTTCAGCCAGTAGGCGAACCAGCTCAGGTGGCCGAGCGCCGGATGCAGGGCCTCGCCGGCATAGGCCACCACCCCGTCCGCCTTGGGCCGCAGAACCCCCAGCACGCCGAACACGAAGGCCAGCATCAGGGCGCCGGCCGAGGCGATGATCCAGGAGATCAGGGTGATGGAGCCCACCGAACCCAGGGTCGCCGGCAGGAGATAGACCCCGGAGCCGATCATGTTCCCCGCGACCAGCACCACGGCCCCGGCGAGGCCCAGGCGGCCGACAGCGGTGGCCGGTTTCAGGTCCGGCGGGCTCAAGCGTGGACCTGGGCGATCTGGCGCTGGAACCAGGCCACCCCGTCCTCATGGCGGGGCGACAGCACGCCCGTCTCATAGACCCCGGCGTCGAGATTGCGCTGCACGGCCTCGCAGATGGACTTGTCTTCGAAGGCGAGCTCGTCGGACGCCGCCAGGATGGCGTCCAGGTCGGCGGTCTGCGGGTCATAGAAGAACAGATAGTCGAGCCGCGTGCGGTCGTGGCCGATGGGGCGCATGTGCTCCACCATCAGGCCGTAGCGATAGACATTGAAGGCCAGGTTCGGCCAGAGCCAGGCCCAGAGGCCGTCATTGGCGCCGCTCTTGGTGGGAACCTCGTGGACCGCCACCGCGCCCTCCATCCGCACCCGGTAATTCGCGCTGTCCAGCTCCGCGTCCAGCTTCGGGTGGATCATCGGGATGTGGTAGCCCTCGAGATAGTTCTCCACATAGGTCTTCCAGTTGCAGTCGAGGTTGTGGCTTCGCCGCAGGGTGGCCGGGGCGATATTGACTCCGAAGGCGTCGAACAGCCCGTCCAGCGGGGCGCTCAGGTCCGCCAGGCCGCCCGCCTTGCCGTCGAGATTGAGGAAGACGAAGCCGCGCCAGGTCTCCAGCCGCACTGGGTGCAGCCCGAACTCTCGGGGATCGAAACCCTCCGCGGCGCCGAAGTCCACGGCGCTGCGCAGCCGCCCGTCCAGGGCGTAGCGCCAGCCATGGTAGCGGCAGGTGAGTTCCGCGCCGCAATTGCCGCGTCCGTCGGGCGCCAGGGGCCCGGCCCGGTGGCGGCAGACATTGTGGAAGCCCCGCAGCATCCCGTCGGCGCCGCGCACCGCCAGCACCGGCCACCCCGCCACCTCCCCAGCGATATAGTCCCCGGGCGCCGGGGCCTCCTGCTCGTGGCCCAGGAACTGCCAGCCGGCGGCGAAGACGCCCTGACGTTCGCGGGCATGGGCGGCGGGGTCGCGATAGAGACTGGATGGCAAGGTAAGCTGCATGGGCCAAGCTGGTCTGACCCTGGGAGCGGCGTCAATAGGCCCCCGGCATGGAATGATACGATCGTATCATCGATCGTTTCTATCTATCCGATAAAATCTTTCGATTGGCTCTATGGGACCCGGAGGGCCTAAGTCGCGCCTGGCGCGACGGAGCGCCGCGCGAATACGGGAGAAGACCATGAGCCTCGCCACCAGCAAGACCCTGCAGAATCTGAAGGACGCCTTCGCCGGCGAGAGCCAGGCGAACCGCCGCTACCTCTATTTCGCGCAAAAGGCCGACATCGAAGGCTTTAACGACGTGGCCGCGGTGTTCCGCTCCACCGCCGAAGGCGAAACCGGCCATGCCCACGGCCACCTCGAGTTCATGGAAGCCGTCGGCGACCCCGCCACCGGCCTGCCCATCGGCGCCACCGACCTGAACCTCAAGGCCGCCATCGCCGGCGAGACCCACGAATATACCGACATGTATCCGGGTATGGCCCGCACCGCCCGCGACGAAGGCTTCGACGAGGTCGCCGACTGGTTCGAGACCCTGGCCAAGGCCGAAAAGTCCCATGCCGGCCGCTTCCAGCGGGCCCTCGACACCCTGGGCGCCTGACGGAGACGGGCGCGGCCGCGGGTTCGAAGCCCGGTCGCGCCCCTTCCCCCCCGGCGGGCAGTCCCCCTCCCCCATGAATCGGGGAGGAGGGGCGCGCGCCAGCACATCTCCACTGCAGGAGTTCCAGACCGTGGCCGACAGCCCCAAGGCGCCGCCCCGCGAGGGCAGTCTCGACGCGCCCTTCCGCCACCCCATCGCCTGGCGCGACGAGGCCTATTACGACCTGGCCGCCGTCGAGAAGGAGATGGAGCGGCAGTTCGACGTCTGCCACACCTGCCGACGGTGCTTTAATCTGTGCGACAGCTTCCCGGTGCTGTTCGACCTGATCGACGAGTCCAAGACCGGCGAACTGGATAGCGTGGCCAAGGCCGACTACGCCAAGGTCGATGAAGCCTGCACGCTCTGCGACATGTGCTTCCTCACCAAGTGCCCCTATGTGCCGCCGCACGAATTCGACATCGACATCCCGCACCTGATTCTGCGCTACCGGGCGGCCAAGCGGCGGGCCGGGCAGAAGGACTTCATTCGCGATCAGCTGGGCCAGACCGACCGCAACGGCAAGCTGGCCAAGCCGGTGGCGGGGCTGGCCAACTGGGCCACCGCGCGGAAGAACACGCCGCTACGCAAGCTGCTGGAGGCCATCGCCGAGATCGACGCCGAGGCGGTGCTGCCCCAGTACCATTCGAAAACCGCCACAGACCTGCTGAAGGCCCCCATCCCGCCGGACCCCGCGGGCCCCGCCTTCGGCCTGCGCAAGGTGGCGATCTACGCCACCTGCTTCGTCGACTATAATGAGCCAGACACCGCCCTTGCCGCCGCCCGGGTGCTGGCGAAACAGGGGGTGGAGGCCGTACTGGTCTATCCCGAATGCTGCGGCATGCCCCAGCTGGAGAGCGGCGACCTGGCCGATGTGGCGGGCCGCGCCGAGCGGGTGGCCCGGGCCTTCGCGCCCTATCTGGCCGAGGGCTATGAGGTGGCGGCGCTCACCGCCTCCTGCGGCCTGATGATGAAGTTCGAGTGGCCGCTCATCTCCCCGGAGAACCATGAGATCGGCCGTCTGGCCGCCGCCACCCGGGACATCTGCGAATATGTGGTGGAGCTGTCCAAGGCCCATGGCCTGGCGCCCGGCCTGCAACCGGTGGCCGGCGGCGTGACGGTGCATCATGCCTGCCACGCCCGGGCCCAGAACATGGGCCAGAAGTCCGCTGAAATGCTGCGGCTGATCCCAGACACCAGGGTGGAGGTTGTGGAGCGCTGCTCAGGCCATGGGGGCACCTTCGGGGTGATGAAGAAGACCCGGCCCCACGCCATGAAAATCGGCAAGCCGGCGGCGAAACAGGTGGCCCAGAAGGGCTCCGCAGAGCTGTGCTCGGACTGTCCCCTGGCCTGCAAGCACATCGGCGAACTGCTCACCGCCGAGACCGGCGACGCGCCGCGCCAGTCCCACCCCATCGAGATCCTCGACCGCGCCTATGCCAGCTAGGGATACCGCCATGCCCGCCGCCCAACGCCTGATCACCCGCGACGACATCATCCCCGACGCTGAGTTCGCCAAGGTGCGCAGGGAACGCCGCGCCGCTCTGCTGCCGGTGAAGAAGCTGCGCCGGATCGACCTTGGCCCGTTCTGCTCGTTCTATTTCGAGAGCTACGAGACCATGCTGTTCCAGATCCAGGAGATGCTGCTGATCGAGAAGGGCGGCGAAGCCCAGCTGGCCGACGAGCTGGCGGCCTATAATCCCTTGATCCCCCAGGGCCAGGAACTGGTGGCCACGGTGATGTTCGAGATCGAGGACGAGGTTCGCCGTGCCCAGACCCTGGCCCGCCTGGGCGGGGTGGAGGACCTGATATTCCTGCAGGTGGGCGACGAGAAGCTGAATGGCGTCCCCGAGGGCGACATCGAACGCACCCGCGACGACGGCAAGACCTCCTCGGTCCATTTCCTGCATTTCGGTCTGAAGGCCGAGCATATTCGCCGGTTCCGCGATCCCGGCACGACCGTGATGATCGGCTGCCGGCACGAAGCCTATTCCCACCTGGCGGTGCTGACCCCGGCCACCCGCGCGGAACTGGCCAAGGACTTCGCCTGAGCTTCCGCCCCCTTCCCCGGCGGCCGGGAGCGTGTATGGGGGGCGTTCATCCCGACTTCGGAGTCCTCCCGTGACGCGTTTCCCCGCCCTCTTCGCCGCCGCGGTCCTTGCCGCAGGCGTCGCCCACGCCCAGCCGCCTGCAGCACCGAACGCGCCCAAGGCCGAGGCCGCGGCGCCCGGCGCCGACTTTCTGGCCCGGAACGCCCGGGAGCCGGGGGTGAAGACCCTGGCCTCGGGCCTTCAGTACAAGGTCGTGGCCGCGGCGCCGGCGGGAGCCGTCTCCCCCAGGCTCGGCGACTTCATCAAGGTGCACTACGAAGGCAAGCTGGTGTCCGGCGAGGTGTTCGATTCGTCCTTCGAGCGCGGCAAGCCGGTGATCATGCCCCTGGGGGGCCTGGTGCCCGCCTGGATGGAGGCTCTGCCACGCATGAAGGTGGGCGACGAGTGGATCCTCTACGCCCCGCCCGAACTGGGCTACGGCGCGGAAGGCGCCGGCCCGATCCCGCCCAACAGCGTGCTGGTCTTCCGCGTCAAGCTGCTGGGCATGCTCTCGGCCGACTGATGTCCGGCCCCGGGCGGCGGGTCCGATCTCCCCATGGTGATCGACAAGTCGGCGGCGCCAGCGGGCGCTCAGAGGATTGGCGACGAGGGCCCTCCATGCTCCGGTGAGTTGCACATTTAGAAAACACCCGCCCAACTCACCCCCAATTATCCTCAAATCGGGTATATCGGCGCTGAATTCACGGCGACGTTCTGTCCAATTCCAATAATTACATTGCCGTAACCGTCAGAATGGGATTGGATTTACTATGAATTATCCGTGTCGGACGGCCTGGGGGCGAATATGAAACTGGCACTTCATACGATCATCTGTGTTGCAGCGGTGCTTGGGGCGAACGCGGCCCAGGCGGGGTCTATCGCCGTCACCAATTCCGGCTTCGAAACCCCCGTGGTCTCGGGCGCTGTCCCGGGATCGTTCACCGGCTGGCAGGCGGGCTCCAACGCGGGCGTGATGAACAATGACGCTGGCGATTTCACAGCCCCCGGCGGGAGCCAGGTGGGCTATGCCGGCAACGGCTATGGAATTCTGTTCCAGGATGTCGGCGCCGTGACCACCGGCGGAACCTATACCCTCAGCCTGGACGTCGGCGCTGCGCCCGGTTCGCTGTTCTCCGACTATCGACTGCTGCTGGGGGTCTGGGGACCGGGCGGCCACGACCTGGCCACCGCCACCATCTTCGCCGCGGCCTATAATCCGGTGACGATCAGCCCGGGATCCTGGGCCTCGGTCAGCCTCACCGGGGTCGCCACCGGCCTGTCCGGAGACCTGGTGATCTTCCTGGAGAATTCCAACGCCATCGGCTTCGGAACCCAGGCCGGCTTCGACAATGTCGGCCTTTCAACGCCGGCGCCGGAACCCGCCAGCTGGGCCCTGATGGTGCTGGGCTTCGGCGGCATGGGCCTGGCCCTGCGCGGACGTCGCCGGACCGCCGCCGCCTGACCCATAGCTGTGCGACGGCGACCCGCCGCGGACGGGCTGGCGCCGCCAATGTTCTTGCTATGTTCGATCGTCGGACTAAGCTCTCGTCATGCCTGATCGCGAATCCGCACCCCTCGCCCCGGTGATCGTCATCGATCTGCAGACCGGCATGTTCGACGGGGTTGTGGATCCGCCGATCCACCAGGCGGACCAGCTGGTGGCCCAGGCCCGGGCGGTGATCGGCTGGGCGCGCGCCAATGGGCGCAAGGTAGCCTTCGTGCGGCACGATGGGGCGCCCGCGGACTGGCTGGCCCCGGGCAAGGCCGGATGGCCGGTCTGGCCGGCCCTGGGTCAGGCCGAGGACGAGCCCACCTTCCAGAAATCCGTGGGAGACGCCTTCAGTCAGCCTGCCCTGGTGGACTGGGTCGCTGACCAGGGCGCTGGTGAGGTCGTGCTTCTGGGCGCCCAGACCGACGCCTGCGTGGCGGCGACGGTGAAGGGCGCTCTGGGCCGGGGCCTCAAAGTGACCGTGGTCAGCGACGCCCACAGCACCTGGCCTTATGGCGGCAAGACCGCCGGCCAGATCATCGCCGAACACAATGACCAGTTCCGCGCCGCCGGCGCGCGGGTGGTGGAGGCTGCAGCCCTGGTCGCCGGCCAGCCGCCCCGCCGTTGACGGAACGGCGTTATGGCGCGACGGTCTGGCGGTATCGTGGGGGGTTCAGATGCGATGGTGCTGCGCGGCATGGCTCGTCGCGACCGCCCTTGCGGCGGGACCGGCCGCCCAGGGCCAGGTTCTGCTGCGCCAGCCGAGCTATGTCGACGACGCTGGACAGACCCGGCCCTGGCGGTTGATCGCCGGCAAGTGGGGCCTGCTTAGCCCACTCACCGCCGCCGCCGCCCGCGAACTGGACCTCTGCCCCCACGCCGACCCGGCCGCGATCGCCGGCCTGCGGATGTCTCCCAACCGCCTGGACGCCAGCGCCGGCCAGGCCCTGCAGTCGCTGCGCGCCTGCCATGGCGCCTGGTTCGAGGGCGCCGAGCCCGGCGCGATCCCGGAAACGCTCTGGCGCATGCTGCTTCCCGGCCAGGCCCCGCCGTCCCTGCTGGACCGCGCCAAGCTGCTGGCCGCCGGCGCGGCCGCCCAGACCCCCGACTACGACCAGGTGGTCTGGGACTGGGCGCGGGCGCCTGGCGCAGAAGCCGGCGCCGATCCCGGGGCGATCCTCACCTGGGGACCTTTCAAGGCCACGGCGGGCTATGGCTCGACTCTGCAGAGGGTGCTGGCCGCCCTCCTGGCCGACCCCACCACGGCGGCCATTGTCCGCGACCATTTCCGCGACGAACCGGACCTGCTGGCCAGGCTGGCGGACCACCGCGATCCGGCCTGGCCCCAGAACCAGGCCGCGATCCTGAGACCGGTCTTCGATGATCCCGAACGGCGGGAGGGCCTTCGCGTGATCCTGGCCGCCATGTCGGTCCACCCTGAGATCCGGGCCGGCTATGACGCCTATTTCCTGGGGCCCAATGGGTATCTGGCCGGACGGATGGCCCGCTACTACGCCCTCTATGCCCGGGTGGGCCTCACCCCCACCGAGCTGGACTTCGCCTTCTTCCTCGACCGGTCCCTGGACTATCCTCCGCTCGATGACGCCCTGATCGAGGCGCTCGCGCCAAAGATCCTGGAAGCAGGTCCCGCCAACTGGCAGGCCCGGCGCGCCATCGCCCACGGAACCCCGTTCACCTCGGAGGCCGCGTGGAATTTCCAGATCGGCCGTGACGCCGTCTACTGGATCGACGCGGTGGGCCAGGGGGGACTCGATCCGGCGGAGAATGCGTCATGGGTGCGCAACAGCCGGCTGAAGGCCTCCGATGTGGGACTGCGGGAGCGGGCCTATGCGCCCCCCTGCAGCGTGGTCTTCCTGCCAGCCTGCGGCGCCGGCCCTGCCCCGGGAGCGTCGTGATGAACGCCCGCCTCCTGATGCTGGCCGCCGCCGTTTCGGGCCTGGCCCTGCCCCCTGCCGCCCCGGCCCGGGCCGAAGGCTTCCCCATCGACCGCGCCGCCCTGAAGGACGCCTGCCTGGCCGCGGGCGCCCAGCCCCCCGCCGCCGCCGCCGCCGACATCGCCCGAGTGGCCGCCGACCAATGGGGCCGGTTCGGCTATGGCCGGGTGAAAGAGGCGGAGGCCGAGGCCGTGATCGACAAGGCCGATGACGGCGCCCTGGTGGGCGGCCTGGCCTGGGATGCGGTCTATCAGTTCTGGGCCTATACCGGCTTCGACGGCCTGCTGACCTTTCCTTATGACGTGACCGTCGCGGCCGGGGGCGGGACCCGGGTCCTGCAGGCCAGCACCCGGGCCAGCATCGATGCGGCCAACGCCAAGTTCGGCCCGGGCTCGGTCAACGCCCGGGCCATGGCCGGCGCCATCAAGCGGTCCAGCGCCTCCAGCCTGCCCTGGTCGGCGGTGTTCGTCTCTTCGGTGATGAAACAGGCGGGGCTCACGCCCGACCAGTTCCGCCCGGCCCCGGCCCATGCCGGCTATATCCAGAGCGCCGTCGAGGCCTATGGCAAGGGCGCCGCGGCCTATGCCTATCTGCCCTGCGACCCCAGCTGGACGTCGCCGCGGATCGGCGACGTGATCTGCTATTCGCGCAATTCCAGCCCGATCCGCAGCTTCGGCCAGGTGGTGAGCGGGGTGGAGGCGGTGCAGTCGGACCACGGCGAGTTCGGTTTCGAGAGCCATTGCGACGTGGTGACGGAGGTCTCCACCACGCCAAAGCATGTGATCCATTCCATCGGCGGCAATGTGGGGGACACGGTCACCAAGACGGAACGTGCCCTGGCCGGCGGGCCTATCACCACCGGGCGCCCTGCCGCCTGGATCGCCCTTCTGGTGTTGAAGCCCGATCCGCCGCCTCCGCCGGCGCCGGCCGCCACACCACCTGCGCCAGCGCCGGCCGCTGACGGGGGCCCGCCCTCGCCCTCGCCGCCAACCGCGCCACCGGCGTCTTCGACGGGCGCGGCGCCGGCGTCGACCCCATCAACGCCAACGCCATCGGGCGGGCCGAACTGAAACTGCCTGGGGTGGGAAGGCGCTCGATCGGTCCCGGCTCGCGCCGGGACCGATGTTTGCACGGCGAAGGGAGGTTCGCCGGTCTGCGCGACACGGTCACCTCCGACAGGACCGCGTCAGGCACAGGTGACGGCGAAGTCCGCCGGCCGTCACCCGCTTCGAGCGCGCCAGGACGGGCTTTGCGCAACCTGCCCAAGCCTTGGGCGTTGAGGGCGGGCTTTCGGGAATCTGCCCGCATATTGGGCGCCCCGCCAGCGTGATTCGACGCGGACAGTGGAGTCACGCGACGCGCGCAATGGACAGGGCGGCCCGATCGACGCATAGGACGCCTTGTGTCTGTGAGCCCTCTTCCCAGCGCCCGGCGCGCGGATATTGACTGGATCCGGGTCTGCGCCTTCGGCCTGCTGATCCTCTATCACGTGGGCCTGGTCTACGCCCCGTGGGACTGGCACGTGCACAGCCCCCGTACGTTCGAAGGTCTGCGCTATGCGGCCCTGGTGACCAATCCCTGGCGGCTGACCCTGCTGTTCTTCGTTTCCGGCGCGGCCCTGAGGCTGATGAGCGCCCGGCTTGCACCCGGCGCCGTGCTCAAGGCCAGGCTCGCCCGGCTGGTTCCCCCATTCCTGTTCGGGGTGCTGGTGCTCACCCCGCCCCAGGCCTGGATCGAGGCCATGGAGAAGGGTAGCTGGAACCAGGGACCGGGCGCCTGGTGGCTGGCGGAGTTCTCGCCCCAGGGCTTCCACAACGGCATCCCGCTGAACCATCTCTGGTTCGTGCTCTATATCGGGGTCTACAGCCTGACCATGGTGGCCCTGCTGGCCTCGCCACGGCTGCTGGGGGTGCTGGAGCGCGGGGCGGCCTGGCTGCTACGGGGGCCCATGCTGCTGATCCTGCCCATGGCCTACCTGGCCCTGGTCCGGCAGGGCCTGTTCGCCAAATATGGCCTTTCCAACCACCTGGACACCGACTGGTACAATCACGCCATGAGCCTGGCGGTGTTCGCCCTGGGCTTCCTCACGGTGCGCAACGCCGCCATCTGGCGCGACTTCGAGCGCTTCCGCTGGGCGGCCCTGGCCGTCGCAGCAATGGCGCTGCCTGCCCTGATCCATATGGAAGCCCTGGATCCCGGGGGGACACTGAGGGGCGGGGGGCCAAAGAACCTCATCTACGCCATCGACCAGTGGTCCACCATCTGCGCCGCCCTGGGCTTCGCCAGCCGCCATCTGCGCCACGCTGACGGGCCAGCCCTGCGCTACCTCACCCAGGCGGTGTTCCCCTGTTACCTGGCGCACCAGACCCTGCTGGTGGCCGCCGCCCACCTCACCAAGCAGGCCAGCCTGCCGGTGGAGATCGAGGCGCCCCTGCTGATCGCCGTCACCCTGGGGGGCAGCCTAGGCATCTATGAGCTGGTGCGAAGGGTGGACATGCTGCGACCGCTTTGGGGGCTGAAACCGCGGCCGCGTCCCGTCCCGGTCCGGGTGCAGCCCGCCACTCTGGGCATGGACATCGCCGCCGAGCGGGCGGCAGACCGGCCCAGGCGCGCCGAGGCGGCGTGAGGCCGCCCTATCGCCGCCGTCGGCTGCTGCTCCAGGTGGGCGTGGCCGCGCCGATCCTGGCCTTCCTCGCCGTGCTGGCGGCCATTGCCGCCTATCCGGGTTTCGACCAGGCGCACCAATATCTGAGCGACCTGGGGGGTCCAAAGGCGCCGCACCCGGAGATCTTCAATCTGGCGGTGTTCATCACCGGGTTCGGCTCCGCCGCTGCGGGCGCGGGGTTCGGGCTGGCTCTGGCGGCCCTGGGGGGCGGCCGGATCGCGGCGGCCCTGACGGCGGCCAGCTTCGCCCTGGCGGGCTACGGTCTGGTGGTGGCCAGCCTCTATCCCTGGCCCGACCCCCGGCACCTGGCCATCCTGCTGGCCCTGGGCATCCAGCTTGCGCCGCTGATGATGATCTGGGCGCTGGCGCGGCTCGAAGGCATGGGCGGCCTGCGCCGGTTCCTGGCCGCCATCGTTGTGGTGATGGCGGTGATGACCGTGCTGACCCGGCACCTGCTGTTCAAGGATCTGGTGAACGACGCCAATGTCGGCTGGTGGGAACGGGCCTTCGCCCTGGTGCTGGTGGGCTGGATCGGGGTCGCGGCCTGGATCCTGGAGCGCAGATTGCTGAAACTCGCCCGGGCCTGAGCGCCGGCCTGACGATTTTTTCTAACAGCGTGCGGTGGTGATTCGGCGGCTCCGGGGCGCAGAGATTGATCCGGCTACGGCGGGCCGTCCAGCCCAACCTCTCGATTTTGTGATCACTTTTCCCCCACCGCCCGGTTCCGAGGCTGAAGGCGCCCGATCCACGGCGATTCGCTGCAAACCCTTGGTTCTCATTATTATTAGCGTGAATCACGAGGGGGCTTGCTTGCACCCGCTGCGATGCAGCATAACGTACTCGTGATCGGCAGGTTGGGCTCAGCGCGGGGGTGCGATGGGCCCGGGCCTGCACGTGCAGCGGGCGTTTAAACACCTTGGCCAATTCGCGTGACGCAATGACGGGCTTTGGCGGGGATGCGCGCCGCTGGGCTGCGCTCAGCGCGGCGCCCCTCTCAACCGGAAGGTCCTGATGGAAGGGCTCTCGAACCGCGCCATCCGCCTGCCGGCCGAGGATTACGGCTCAGTCGAGCTGTTCGGCGAGCGGGTCTGGCTACCGACCGAGGCGCCCCTCGCCATGCCGCGCCAGCCCATCGAGGGCGAGATGGCGGAGGCGCGGCCGGGCGCCGGCCCGACCAATATCGCGCTTCGCCGTGGCCTGATCCTCGCCGCCGCCACCACGCTCTCGGCCCTGGCCTTCGCCACCCCGGCCCGGATCTATGCCGAGGACGGCTTCTCCGGCCTGGAGATCGCCGCGCTCGTCCTGTTCGCCTGCCTGATCTTCCCCATCGCCACCTGGTTCTGCAGCGCCCTGGCCGGCTTCATCGTCCTGCAGACCCGCCGCGGCGCCGACGAGCTGAATTTCCGCCCCACCGTGCGCCGGCCGCAGGTGAAGACCGCGCTGCTGATGCCGCTCTATAACGAGGACGCCGCGGCGGCCTTTGGACGGCTGACCCGGATCGAGCGGTCCCTGGCCGAACTGGAAGCCTCGGGCGCCTTCGACATCTTCGTGCTGTCGGACTCCACAGACGCGGCGGCGGCCGACGCCGAATGGGCGGCTTTCCAGGGCTTCCGCCTCACCTCCCATGGCCGCGCCTTCTATCGCCGCCGGGCCCAGAACACCGAGCGCAAGGCCGGCAATATCGCCGACTGGGTGCAGCGGTTCGGGGGCGCCTACGCCCACATGATCATCCTGGACGCCGACAGCGTGATGTCCGGCGAGACCATACTGCACCTTGTGGACGCCATGGAGCGCAAGCCCTCCATCGGCCTGATCCAGACCACCCCCACAATCGTCCACGCCGAGACCCTGTTCGCCCGCACCCAGCAGTTCGGCGTCCGCCTCTATGGCCGGGTCGCCTCGGCGGGCCTGGCCTGGTGGTCGGGCTCGGAGGCCAGCTACTGGGGACACAACGCCATCGTCCGCACCCGCGCCTTCGCCGAGTGCTGCGGCCTGCCGATCCTGCCCGGCCGCAAGCCCTTCGGCGGCCACGTGATGAGCCACGACGTGGTGGAGGCCTCGCTGCTGCGCCGCGGCGGCTGGGGCGTGCACATCACCGCGGCCCTCGGCGGCAGCTATGAGGAGGCCCCGCCCTCGCTCACCGCCTTCATGTGCCGTGACCGCCGCTGGTGCCAGGGCAACATGCAGCACGTCCAGCTGATCCCGGCCGGCGGCCTGCACTGGATGAGCCGTCTGCAGATGGTGATCGGCCTGATGGCCTATCTCGCCTCGCCCCTGTGGTTCGGCTCCCTGCTCACCGGCCTCGCCATCCAGTTCCAGACCCAGCCCAAGCTGGAAGAGATCGCCACCCTGCACGGCTGGCGGACCATCACCCTGCCCCGCCACGACGGCCTGGCCCTGGTGTGGATGATGACCCTGACCGCGGTCCTGCTGTTCGGCCCCAAGCTGATGGGCAGCCTCCTGGTCCTCGCCCGCCCAGACGAGCGGCGCGCCTTCGGCGGCGCGGCCTCGGTGCTCAAGGGCGCGGCCGTGGAAATGACCATGTCGGCCATCATGGCGCCGGTGATGATGGTCAGCCACACCCGCATGGTGGCGGAGATCCTGCTGGGCCGTGACGCCGGCTGGAAGACCCAGCAGCGCCAGGCCGACACCCTCACCTGGCGGCAGGCCTGCGCCTTCCACGCCTGGGAGCTGCGGGCCGGCATGGTGTTCGGCGCGGCCCTGCTGGCGCGGCCGGACCTGACCCTGTTCTTCACCCCGATCTTCCTGCCCCTGCTGCTGTCTCCGGCGATCTCGATCTTCACCTCGCGGACCGATTTCGGCGGCCTGGTGCGTCGGGCGGGCTTCATGCTGACCCCGGAAGAGCTGGGCGCCCCGGCCGTGACCATGCGCCGTCGCCCGCCGCGCCGCCGGTTCACCCCCATCACGGTCAGCTTCAACCCCGCCCCCGAGGGCGAACCTGGCTTGGCCCACCTGCCGGACCTCGCCCTGGTGGCCGCCGCCGACGCGCGGGAACGGAGTGAGGCGCGGGCCTAGGCCCCGCCAGGAATCTCCGCCCCCATCACGCCCTGCTCGGCCAGGGCGTCCACCGCCTCCGGCGTCAGGCCCAGCCACGCCCCCAGGACTTCGCGATTGTGCTCGCCCCGATGTGGCGCGCCGCCACGGACGCCGCTCTTCGCCGCCGAGAACCGGTAGGGCGATTGCGGGATCGGCCGCGTTCCGCCAGCCCGGTCATCCACCTGCGCGATCGTCCCCCTGTGCTTCAGGGTCGGCTGGCTCTGCAGCTCTGCGCCGGGCCGGACCTGGCCCCAGGCGATGTTCATGTGGTCCATGGCGGACTCCACCTGGACCCAATCCGCCAGACCCGCGAAGAAGGCCGCGGCCGCGCTCCGGCGAGCGGCGATCTTGGCGTCCAGGTCGGTGGCCGCTGCGCCGGGATCGACCACGCCAAGAACTCCGGTCAACTGTCGCCACAGATAGCGGAAATCCGCCGACACGAGGATCGGCCCCGGCCCGCAGGCCCAGACGTCATTGGGCAGGCCCATGGTGGCCTCGGAATCCTCCAGCTCGTAGTGGATCTGGTCGTCGGTCACCACGGTGGCGTCCACCATGGCCATGTCGATGTGCTGGCCCAGCCCCGTGCGGCCCCGCAGGATCACCGCCGACAGCACTGCGATCAGCCCGTGCAGGGAGGCGTTGGTGTCCGCCACCGACAGAGGCAGGTCGACATGCGGCAGTCGACCTGCGCTGCGGCGGACAGTGCGGGCCATCAGCCCCACCTCGGCGTGAACGATGGGGGCATAGGCCGGCCGATGGGATTCCGGGCCATCGCGGCCGAAGCCGGAGATGGACAGCATGATCAGGCGCGGATTGGCAGCCCTGAGCACCTCGTAGCCCAGGCCCAGGCGCGGCATCACGTCAGGCCGGTAGTTCTCGATCAGGATGTCGGCCTGCCGCACCAGGTCCAGCACCAGGGCCTTGGCGCCCTGCGCCCGCAGGTCGATGCTGATATTGCGC
>Ga0265327_10003572_pt1 | contig 14713 bp, 17 predicted proteins | sample 41621metaG_FD_202089 | JGI IMG/M metagenome (GOLD analysis project Ga0265327, IMG submission 202089) | Rhizosphere microbial communities from Carex aquatilis grown in University of Washington, Seatle, WA, United States - 4-16-21 metaG | ecosystem: Host-associated > Plants > Roots > Rhizosphere... | reverse complement strand
CGCGTTCAACGTCGACCCTGGCTTCACCACCAACGACAAGCCGAGCGACGAGCAGTTCGCGAAGCGCTTTCGCGGCGCGCCCCCCGAGGTCACCGGCGCCGCGATCGCGTGGCTGTGCTCGTCCGACCACGCGCTCGAGCTCGCCGGCACCCTCGTGTACTCGCAGCCGCTCTGCAAGCGGCGTCAACTTCTCCCGGGATGGCCGCCGACATGAGCACACCGAAGACCATGACCGCGTACCAGCTCGTCGCGTGGGGCGAGCCGCCCGAGTTCCGTGAGGTCGACGTCCCGGTCCCGGGCCGCGACGAGGTGTTGATCAAGGTGGCGGGCGTCGGCCTGTGCCACAGCGACTTCCTCTTCCTCGACACCCCACCCGGCATCATCCCGTGGGAGCTGCCGTTCACCCTCGGCCACGAGAGCGCGGGCTGGGTGGAGCACCTCGGTGATGGCGTCGACGACCTCGAACCCGGGCAGCCGGTCGCGGTGGCCGGCATCCACTCGTGCGGGCGCTGCGAGTTCTGCCTCCGTGGCGAGGACAACTACTGCCCCCGTGGTGCCAGCGGGCGGGGGTACGGCGAGGACGGCGGGCTCGCGCACTACCTCGTGGTGCCGCGTCGCGAGCTCGTGCCCCTGCGCACCCTCGATCCGCGCCGGGTGGGGCCGCTCACCGACGCCGGCGCGACCTCCTACCACGCGGTGAAGCGCGCGCTGCCCAAGCTGGTGCCGGGGTCCACCGCGGTCGTGATCGGTGCGGGGGGCCTCGGTTCGTACGCGGTGCAGTACCTGCGCCGCCTCACCGGCGCGCGCGTGATCGCGATCGACCTCGTGCAGCAACGCCTCGACCTCGCGCGCGAGCTCGGCGCCCATGACGCGCTGGTGTCCGACGACACGACTGCGCTCCAGGTGCGGGAGCTCACGGGCGGCAAGGGCGCGACCGCGGTGTTCGACTTCGTGGGCGACGACACCACCATGGCCATGGCGCTCGCCTGCGCGGCGAACCTCGGCACCATCGCGATCGTCGGCGCCGGCGGCGGCACGGCCCGGGTGTCGTGGGGAGTGCTCCCGCTCGAGTGCGATCTGTACATCCCGATGGCGGCGTCGATCGCCGACCTGCACGAGGTCATCGCGCTCGCGGAGGCCGGCGAGCTGCGGGTCGAGGTCGAGCTGTTCGCGTTCGACGACGCGCCGCTCGCCTACGACCGCTTCCGGCGCAACGACTTGAAGAGCCGCGCGGTGGTGACGCCGAACGGCTAGTGGTGGTGACGGGCGCGGCGACGGAGCACTCCGCCGATCACGACGACGGCGGCCAGGGCCACGAGCTGACCGCCCAGCACGATCCGGGTGACGTCCACCGTCGGCGTCCAGGTCGCGGTGCCGTTCGTGACCACGACGACGCCGAGCGGGCGGGCGTCGATGCCGAAGCCGACGCCACCGCCCGACCCCGACTGGTCCGCGGTGGGGTTGGTCCCACCGCCGCCTCCGCCGCCACCACCGCCCCGCACGGCCGCGACGGGGATGATCGTGGAGCCGTCCACCTCGTACGGATCGCCGAAGACGCGCTTCACCGTCAGGCTGTCGTTCACGGCATCGAGCTTCGCAAGGATGCTCGGAAACGGGACCTCGGTCATGGCGGTCCTTCCTGTGCGTCGTGGGCGATGCACGATCAGGCTACGACGTGCTCGAGTCGCGGCCGCCTGATCGGTCTGACATCTCGCTGATACCGTCTGCGCCCGTGGCCCGGCTGGACGACCTGCAACGCGTGGAGAAGGCGATCGTGCGCATCGCACGCATCGGCGCCGGTCGGGAGGCCGCCCGCAACCGCGCCGAGCGCTCCGGCGTGCACCTCTCGCGCCCAGCGATCAGCATCATCTCCGCGCTGCACGCGTCGGGACCGGTGCGCCTGTCGCGCCTCTCCGACCTCACCGACCTCGAGGCGCCGCTCGTGAGCCGCGAGATCGCGCGTCTCTGCGAGGGCGGCTACGTGAAGCGGGCCGCCGATCCCACCGACGGGCGGGCCTCGATCGTCACCCTCACCGCCAAGGGCCGCAAGGCCTACTCGGCCTACCGCCAGGCGACCGACGACATCGTGGTCGAAGCGTTCGCAGGGTGGACGGCCCCCGAGCTGCGGACGCTGGCCGACTACCTCGAGCGGGTCGTCCACGACGTGAGCCGACGTCCGGATTCCGGATAACTTCCTTGCCCTGGTCAAGTAACTCAGGAGACGTCCATGCCCGCCCCGCTCGTGAAGATCGACCTGGAGTTCCCGTACACGCGCAGCGTGGGGCCCGTGATCGGCGCGTACCTCGACGGTCTCGAGGAGGGTCGCCTGCTGGCCTCGCGTGCCGGTGATCGCACCCTCTCACCGCCGCTCGAGTACGACCCGGCCACCGGCGCCTCGGTGGAACCCGAACTGGTGGAGGTCGGCCCCGAGGGGGTCGTCACCTCGTGGACGTGGGTCGACACACCCAACCCCAACCACCCGCTCGACCGCCCGTTCGCCTTCGCGCTCATCCAGCTCGACGGTGCCGACACCGCGATGGTGCACGTGGTCGACGGCCCGCGCGACGAGATCCGCACCGGCGTGCGGGTGCGACCGCGCTGGCGCGACGAGCGCACCGGCTACGTGACCGACGTCGAGTGCTTCGAGGTCGTGAAGTGAGCCCCGACGCCGCGGCGAACGACGCGGGCCCGCGCATCATGCCGTTCCCGGTCGCGCTGCACTACGAGTCGCCGGCGGCGCCCGCGGTCACCCGCTACGCGGAGGCGCTGCTCGACGGCAGGATCATCGGGCAGCGGTGCACCGGCGACTGCGGCCTGATCTACGTGCCGCCCAAGGACTTCTGCCCCATCGACGTGATCAAGCTCACCACCGACGACGACGTCGAACTGGGAGACACCGGCACCATCGTCAACTTCACCGTCGTCACGCCGGTGCAGTACCCGGGTCAGGAGGAGACCGAGCCCTTTGCACGGGTGTCGATCGCGCTCGACGGCCCCGGCGGGATGCTGCAACTCCAGGAGGTGCTCGACACCCCGGTCAGCGACGTGCGCGTCGGCATGCGGGTCGCCGCGGTGTGGCGCCCGGAGCCGGAGCGCAACACCGAAGACCTCGCGGCCGGCGGCTGGAGCAGCACCGACGGCGGCATCGAGGGTTGGATGCCCACCGGCGAACCGGACGGCGACGTGAGCGCACTGCAGGGGAAGGGCTACTGATGGACATGCAGCGGAGGCGTGAGCAGATCCAGCGAGCCGCGCAGCGACGCCGTAGCGGAATGGACCGGTTCTGATGGACATGCAGCGGAGGCGTGAGCGGATCCAGCGAGCCGCGCAGGGACGCCGCAGCGGAATGGACCGGTTCTGATGGTCGACGTTGCGGTCGTCGGATACGGGCAGATGCCCTCGGTGCGCAGCACCGAGATCACCGAGACCCAGATGGTGCTCGAGGTCACCCACCAGGCGGTGGCGATGGCGGGCATCGACCGCCACGACATCGGGTTCACGGTCTCGGGGAGCTGCGACTACCTCGCGGGCCAGACGTTCGCGTTCGTCCAGACGATCGAGGCCATCGGCGCGTGGCCGCCGATCTCGGAGTCGCACGTCGAGATGGACGGCGCGTGGGCGATGTACGAGGGGTTCACCCGTCTGCAGGAGGGTGACATCGACCTCGTGCTGGTGTACTGCCACGGACGCTCGTCACCGGGCCAGCCCGAGCAGGTGTATCCGCTGCAGCTCGACCCGTATCACCTCGCGCCGCTCGGTCTCGACCCGTGGTCGCTCGCCGCGCTGCAGGCGCGGGCGCTGCTCGACTCGGGCACGGCGACCGAGCGCGACTTCGCCGAGATCGTCGCCCGCAACCGCGCCAACGCGGCGGGCAACGAGTACGCGCAGGTGAGCGGCAAGTTCGACGTCGACGCGCTGCTCGCCGAGCCCTACGTCCGCGAGCCCCTTCGTCGCCACGACCTCCCCCCGATCTCCGACGGCGCGGCTGCGGTCGTGCTCGCCGCCGGCGACAAGGCCGCGTCGCTGGTCGAGCGGCCCGCGTGGATCAGCGGCATCGACCACCGGATCGACATCCACCAGCCCGGCATGCGCGACCTCACCGTCTCGCCGTCGACGGCGCTGGCCGCGGAAGGCGCCGGCCTCGGCGCGGGCCCGGTGGAGGTGGCCGAGGTCACCGCGCCGTTCTCACCGCAGGAGGTGATCGTGCGCAACGCGCTCGGTCTCGACGACTCGGTCGTCGTCAACCCGTCGGGCGGCGCGCTCGCCGCCAACCCGGTGATGGTCACCGGCCTCGTGCGCGTCATCGAAGCCGCCCGGCAGGTCACCGAACAGGGTCGTGACCGCGTGCTCGCGCACGCCACCGGTGGTCAGGCACTCCAACAGAACCTCGTCTGCATCCTGGAAGGATCACGGGCATGACCGGCCAGCCTCCCGGCGTCATCGGCATCGGCCAGACCAAGTACTCGAAGGCCCGCACCGACGTCTCCATCCCCGGCCTCGTGCGCGAAGCGGCCATCCGCGCGCTCGACGACGCCGGCCTCGACTGGGGTGACATCGACGCGTTGGTGATGGGCAAGGCGCCCGACATCTTCGAAGGCGTGATGCAGCCCGAGCTGTTCCTCGCCGACGCGCTCGGTGCCAACGGCAAGCCCATGTTGCGCGTGCACACCGCGGGGAGCGTCGGCTGCTCCACCGCCAACGTCGCCACCGACGCGGTCAAGGGCGGCCGGTTCAAGCGGGTGCTGGCGGTGGCGTGGGAGAAGCAGGCCGAGGGCAACGCGCAGTGGGGCCTCGGCGGCGGCAAGAGCGGCAGCATGGGCGCGGGCGGCATCTTCGCCCCGTGGGTGCGCGCCTACATCAGCCGCTCGGGTGCGCCCGAGCACATCGGCTGGAAGGTCGCGGTGAAGGACCGCCTCAACGCGGTCAAGAACCCGTACGCGCACCTGAAGCTCCCCGACATCACCATCGAGAAGGTGCGCGACTCGATGATGCTGTGGGACCCGATCCACTTCCTCGAGTCGTGCCCGTCGTCCGACGGCGCGTGCGCCATCGTCGTCGCCGACCACGAGACCGCCAAGACGCACTCGTCGGCCGCATGGGTGCTCGCGACCGCGATGCGCTCGGAGCTCGGCCAGTTCCCCGGTCGCGACACCGTGCGCCCGCAGGCGGGAGTCGACTGCAGTGCCGCGCTCTACAAGGACGCCGGCATCACGAACCCGCGCGAGCAGATCGACGTCGCCGAGCTCTACGTGCCGTTCTCGTGGTACGAGCCGATGTGGCTCGAGGGCCACGACCTCGCCGACCTCGGTGAGGGCTGGAAGCTGACCGACAGCGGCGCGACCGAGATCACCGGCTCGTTCCCGGTGAACCCGTCGGGCGGGGTGCTGTCGAGCAACCCCATCGGCGCGTCGGGCATGATCCGCTTCGCCGAGGCCGCGCTGCAGGTGCAGGGCAAGGCCGGTGAGCACCAGGTCGAGGGCGCAGAGGTCGCCATCGGTCACGCCTACGGCGCGATGGCGCAATACTTCGCCATGGCCGTGCTGTCGTCGTCTCCGTCGCCGTTCTAGGCAGCCGGATCCAAGCGAAGTCCCAGGGGGTTCGTCATGACCATGTCGATCGAGGAGATCTCCGACCGGCTGGAGATCCAGGACCTGATGGTGCGCTACAGCTACGCCATCGACAACCGCGACTGGGACGCGCTCGACGACGTGTTCACACCCGACGCGCACATCGACTACTCGGTGTTCGGTGGCAGCGTCGGCAACCTCGAGGAGACGAAGAAGTTCCTCGCCGAGGCGATGCCGATGTTCACGACGCTGCAGCACATGGTGTCGGGCACCACGATCGAGTTCGACGGTGACACTGCGAGCACGAAGACGCAGTGCCACAACCCGATGACCATGGGCGACGCCGAGAAGCCCGACCTGATGGTGTGCGGGCTCTGGTACGTCGACAAGCTCGTGCGCACCGACGCCGGATGGCGCATCAAGGAGCGGGTCGAGGAGAGCGTCTACATGCGGATCTTCCCTGGAAGGAAGTCATGACCAGCACGCCCTACACGCTCATCTCGTCCGACTGCCACGCCGGCGCGAGTCACGACACCTACCGCACCTACCTCGACCCGAGGTACCTCGACGACTTCGACGCGTGGCGCGGCAAGTACAAGAACCCGTTCCGCGACCTGCAGGGCGACGAACGCGACCGCAACTGGAACAACGAGCGGCGCATCCGTGAGCTCGGCGACGACGGCACCGTCGCCGAGGTGATCTTCCCCAACACGGTGCCGCCCTTCTTCCCGAGCATGGCGCTGTTGGCGCGCCCGCCGTCCCCGGACGACTACGAGCTGCGCCTCGCCGGCGTCCGTGCCCACAACCGGTGGCTGGCCGACTTCTGCGCCGAGTACCCGGAGCGGCGCGCCGGCATCGGCCAGATCTTCCTCAACGACGTCGACGACGCCATCGCCGACGTGCGGTGGATCAAGGAGCACGACCTGCGCGGGGGCATCCTGCTGCCGGCGGTCCCTCCCGACACGAAGTACATCGATCCCCTCTACTCGCAGAAGTACGACCCGCTGTGGGCGGTCTGCGAGGAGCTCGACGTGGTGATCAACAGCCACTCGGGCAGCGGACAGCCGGACTACGGCAAGCACCTCGCGGTGCCGTTCGTGATGCTCACCGAGATCCCCTTCTTCACCCACCGCACGCTCACGCACCTCCTCGTGAGCGGCGTGTTCGAGCGCTTCCCCGGGCTCAAGCTCGTGCTCACCGAGCAGGGCGCCACGTGGATCCCGGCGCTGCTCGACCAGCTCGACGGCTTCCACAAGGAGATGACCGCCACCGGGCGCATCGGCGAGCTGCGCTTCGACGTCGCCAACATGCTGCCGAAGCTGCCGAGCGAGTACTTCGCCGCCAACTGCTGGCTGGGGGCGAGCTTCCCGAGTCCGACCGAGGTCGGTGTGCTCGACACCATCGCGCTCGACCGGTACATGTGGGGGAGCGACTACCCGCACAAGGAAGGCACCTACCCCTACACCAAGGAGAGCCTGCGGCGGTCGTTCTCCACGATGCCCGAGGCCGACCTCCGCAAGATCTTCGCCGAGAACATCGCGCAGGTGTACGACTTCGACCTCGACGCGCTGGCACCGCTGGCTGCCGAGTTCGGCCCCACTCCCGACGAGATCGCGGTGCCGCTCGACCAGGTGCCGGCCGACTCCGTGAGCCCCGCGTTCACCCGGTGAGCCGGTGACCCGGTGACCCCACCCGAGTACGTCGCCGGCCACTCGCTGCTCGAGGGCAAGACGGTCCTGGTCACCGCGGCCGCGGGCACCGGCATCGGGTCCGCCGTCGCGCAACGTTGCCTGGAGGAGGGCGCGCGCGTCGTCGTCTCCGACAAGCACGAGCGCCGCCTCGGCGAGACCGCCGAGCGGCTCGGCGTGCCCGGCATCCCGTGCGACGTCACCGACGAGGAGTCGGTGCAGGCGCTGTTCGCCGCCGCGACCGCGGAGCTCGGCGCCATCGACGTGCTGGTCAACAACGCCGGTCTCGGCGGGAGCGCCGAGGTGCACGAGATGACCGACGAGCAGTGGCACGTCGTGCTCGACGTCACGCTCAACGGAACCTTCCGCTGCACCCGCGCCGCGCTCAACCACATGTACGCGAACGGCCGTGGGGTCGTGGTCAACAACGCGTCGGTCGTGGGGTGGCGCGCCCAGGCCGAGCAGGCGCACTACGCCGCGGCCAAGGCCGGGGTCATGGCGCTCACACGCTGCGCGGCGATCGAGGCCGGTCCCCGCGGCGTGCGCGTCAACGCGGTCGCGCCGAGCATCGCCATGCACGCCAACCTGGCCAAGGTGACCACCGACGAGCTCCTCGCCGAGCTCTCGGAGCGCGAGGCGTTCGGCCGTCCCGCGGAGCCGTGGGAGGTCGCCAACGTGATCGTGTTCCTGGCCTCCGACTACTCGGGCTACATGACCGGCGAGGTCGTGTCGGTCTCGTCCCAGCACCCGTAGCGTCAGCACTCGAGCGTCCAACAGGGGGAACCGTGGAGTTCGGCATCTTCGTCGGCATGTACCACCCGAACCACCGCCGGGAGGCGGGGGAGACCGAGCAGGACGTGCTGCGCGCCGAGCTCGACGTCGTGCAGGCCGCCGACCGCTCGGGCTTCAAGTACGTGTGGGTCACCGAGCACCACTTCCTCGACGAGTACTCGCACCTCTCCGCGAACGAGGCGTGGATGGCGTACGCGCTCGCGATCACCGATCGCATCCACATCGGGTCGGGCATCATCAACATCACGCCACCGGTGTGTCACCCCGCGCGGGTCGCGGAGAAGGTCGCGATGCTCGACCAGCTCGCGCCCGGGCGCTTCGAGTTCGGCACCGGGCGCGGATCGTCGTCGGTCGAGGTGCTCGGGTTCGGCATCGACTCGATGGACGTCACCCGCGACATGTTCGACGAGGCGTTGCCCGAGATCGTGAAGATGATGGGTCCCGACGAGTACGGCCCCTACGACGGGCAGTTCTTCTCGTTGCCGCGCCGGCAGGTGCTGCCGAAGCCGGTGACCCTCCCGCACCCGCCGATCTGGGTCGCCGCCGGCTCGCCCGGCACGTTCGAGAAGGCGGCGCGCATGGGCATCGGCGTGCTGTGCTTCAGCTTCGCCGGCGCCGAGGCTCTGAAGCCGTTGATCGACATCTACAAGACCACGATCGAGGACGCCGATCCCGTCGGCGGGTACGTCAACAACAACGTGATGGTCACCACCGCGATGATGACGATGGAAGACGGGGACCGCGCGCGCGAGGTGTTCCGCAACAACCAGACCGACTACCACACGTCACTGGTCGCGAAGTACCTCGACTCCTTCCCACAGGCGGCGGGGATCGACAAGACGCCGACGCTGAAGCCGCCGATCCCGCTCGAGCACGTGAACAAGGCGATCGAGATGGGCGCCATCGCGGTGGGGACGCCGGAAGAGGCGATCAACACGATGCGCAAGTACGAGGCGATCGGTGCCGACCAGGTGTCGTTCGGTGTGCTGTCCGACGACACGCCGTTCGACGCCGCCATCGAGTCGGTCGAGACGTTCGGCAGGTACGTGCTCCCCGAGTTCGACAAGGACCCGATCTGCTCGACCACGCGCCAGCGCGAGGCGCAGCTGGGCGTCCGCTGATGGCGATCACCATCGACCTCTCCGGTCAGGTGGTGCTCGTGACCGGAGGCACGAAAGGCGTCGGACGCGGGATCGCGCAGCGGCTCGCCGACGCGGGCGCCGGCGTGGCGGTGTGCTCGCGGACCGAGCCCGACGAGCTCCCCGCCGGGTGGACGTGGTTCGGCGTCGACCTGCGTGACGGTGACGCGGCGTGGGCGATGGTCGACCAGGTCGTCGAGCGCATGGGTCGCCTCGACGTGCTGGTCAACAACGCGGGCGGCGCGCCCCCTGCCGATTCCACGACTGCGACGCCGCGCTTCACCGAGCGGATCATCGCGCTGAACCTCTTCGCCGCGATCTTCTGCTCGCAGCGGGCCAACCACTGGATGCAGCAGCAGGAGACCGGCGGTTCGATCGTCAACATCGGCAGCGTGAGCGGGCAGCGCCCCACGCCCCAGACCGCGGCCTACGGCGCGGCGAAGGCCGGGCTGGTGAACTTCACGCAGACCACCGCGGTGGAGTGGGCACCCAAGGTGCGGGTGAACCACGTCACCGCCGGGATGGTGCGCACCGAGCAGTCGCACCTCTTCTACGGCGACGAGGACGGCATCGCCCAGGTCGGTTCGACCGTCCCGTTGGGACGCATCGCCGATCCCGAGGACATCGGCGACGCCTGCGTGTTCCTCTCGTCGACGCTCGCCAAGTACGTCAGCGGCGCCAACCTCGCCGTCCACGGCGGCGGCGAACCCCCGCCCTACCTCGACGTCTCCGCGCTCTGACCCCTCTCCCCTCGTTTCGGCGCCCCTACTGCGTGAATATGACGCAGTAGCGGCGCCAAAAGGAGGCTGGGGGAGTAGTGGGGGTCGTCAGCCGAGCGTGGCGCTCGCCCAGTCGAGCAGCTGCGGTGCGAGGAGCGGCCAGCGCTCGAAGCCCTGCCACTTGCCGGCGGCGCGGTCGATCCACTCGGTGTCGGGCCAGGGCGGTTCGACCAGTTGTGCGTTCGGCAGGAGCTCGGCCACCTGCTCCGAGGTCTCGCGTGGGTGGTTGGGATCGGATGCGCCGCTGCGGAACACGAGCGCGGGGATGTCGAGCGCGCGCGCCTCGGCATCGGGCAGGCCGGGGACGAGCTCACCCCCGCAACTGCAGTAGGCCTCCATCCACCGCTCCATGGTGGCGATGAACTCCTGCGGATCCTGCGCCAGCAGCAAGTCGCGATTCGGCGGATGGCGCCTGAACGTCTCCTCGAAGCTCGGGATCGACGTCACCGCGTCCAAGCCGTCGTTCCACACCGCCGGCACTGCGGGCGCGCAGTAGTAGCCGGCCAGCGACAGCAAGCCGTACACCCCGCCGCTGATCCACCAGACGCCGAGGGCGCGTGCGACGTCACGGTGTCGATTGGCGGCCAGCAGCGAGACGCGCGCGCCGCCCGAGCCTCCGATGATCACCGCCGGCGCCAGGTCGAGCTTCCGGAGCAGCCCGGCGAGGATGTCGGCCTGCATCTCGGACTCCGAGTCGCCGCGGAAGCACACCTCCGACTCACCGCAGTTCGGACGGTCCCAGATGAGCACGCGGTTGCCGCGTTCGGCCAACGCCACCGCGAGCTCGCGGACGCCGGGGTAGTCCTTGCTGAAGCGACCGCCCGGGGTCAGGACCCACGGTCGCCCGTCCCCCACGACCTCGTACGCGATCGACACCCCGTCGACGTCAGTCCTGGGCATCGCCTGCTCAGTCGGTGAGCCGGTACAGCGCGATGGCGGTGTCGCCCATCACCTTGCGCTGGGTCTCCGGCCGGAGCGCGGCGATCTTCTCCTCGACCGCGGCGAGCGGGCTCGGGTACAGGCACGTGGGGTGGGGCCAGTCGGTCTCGAACATGATGTTGTCCTCGCCGACGGTGTCGATGAGGTTCTGCAGACCGCCGCGGCCCTGCTCGAACCAGAGCGTCGCGTACCAGTGGTCGCGGAAGTACTCCGACGGCGCCTTCTTCAGCTTCTTCGCGTACTCGGGCGCGTTCTCCTCGAGCTCGTAGTCCATCGCCTCGAGCATGAACGGGATCCAACCGATCCCGCTCTCGACTGACACCATCTTGAGATCGGGGTGGCGGTCGAACATCCCCGAGTACGCGCTGTTGAGGAGGACCCGCGAGTTGTTCTGGAACAGCGACGCGCCACCGATGGCGGGCTTCACGTATTCGTCCTGGCTCGGCCAGAAGGTGGTGCCGAAGTAGTTGAGCGACGTCTGGCTCGCGCCGATGTGGAAGTGCACCGGGAGTTGGAACTCCTCGCACACGTCCCAGAAGGGATCCCACTCCGGGCTCCCGAGGTCGGGTGAGCCCGAGTCCTGCGGATCCGAGGTCATGTTCACGCCGCGGTAGCCCATCGCCGCACAGCGCTTCGCCTCGCGCACGCACTCGTCGATGCTCCACGCCGGCATGATCGGCATCGGGACGAGACGGCCGTTGGACGATTCCTGCATCTCGGCGCGCGCGTCGTTGTAGAGCTGCACGCACAGCAACACCAGCGCGTGATCGCGCACCGTGTTCACGAGGTTCTGTCCACCGAGGCCGATCGAGTTCGGGTAGACCACCTGGAAGTCGATGCCGAAGTCGTCCATGATCTCGAGCCGCGCGGTGGGATCCCACGCCGAGCGGTGGACGTCGTCGATGCCCCACGACCCGCCCTGCGAGTCGGTCCACGGGTGCTTGTTGCCCTCGAGGTCGATGGTGCCGCCCGAGCCGGCCTTGCCGAACGTGTGGCCGTCGAGCACCCACATGTCAGTACCGTCGATCTTCACGACGTGCGGCACCTTGTCCTCGTAGCCCTTGGGCGCGCGGGACGTGAACAGGTCGTGGCGCTCGGTCATGTGCGCGTCGGCATCGACGATGCGAACACCCTCGGCCAGCTTCGTCATCGCTCGCTCCCTTCGAAGAGCAGTGCGTGCAGCTCGTTCTTCGGGTCGAGCCTAGGTCGCGTCGCGAACGAGCACCTTTCCCCGATTCCAGACGCGGAGCGGTCCGATCGCTGTGAAGCCGGCCGCGAGCGCGGCGTCCAGACCGCCACCGCGCTCGTGACCCACGATCCAGGCCTCGGGGTTTCGGTGGGAGACCGCGTCGGCGATGTCGGCCCACGCGCCGAATGCGTTCCACAGGCCGGCGACGGCGGTGCCGCCGATCTCTGTGCAGTGCACGATCGCGCCGTCGGCGAACCCGGCACCGCCTTCGCGGCCGAGCACGGTGACTCCGGGCGCGCGCCGCAATCCGGTTGGCAGCACCCCCTCGGGGCCGCCCCAGGCACGACACCAGGCCGCGAACGGGAACCTCTCGCGCACGACGGTGAACGTGGACGCGACCTCGTCGTCCGCGCCCGACCCGGGTGGACGCGCGACCCAGGTCGCGTCGAAGAGCACGGTCCACCCCTGGTCCGCGAGGTCGAGCGTCGCATAGGAGTCCTTGACCGACGCGCCGAACGAGTCGTTGATGCGGCCGAGCACGTCGAGCACGGAGACGTCGGGGACGAGGGTGACCGCGTCGGGAAGGAGGTCGGGGGTGCGCCGCGCCGACCACCACAGGCGCCCGTCTCCTTCCGGTGTGAAGCGGTGGAGCCGGCAGACCAGGTCGCACCACGCCGCGTTCTCGCGCACCGCGAGCGTGAGCGGGTCCGCGCCGGCCATCGGCCCAGCCTGACCAGACCGGCGAGAACGGTCAAGCGGGCCGAGTCGATGACGCAAGGGCTACGTGGCCGTGACCGGCGCGTCGAGTTCGTGCCCGGTGCGCTCGCGGTCGTCGCCGCGCCGCCAGAACACGAACTGCATGAAGATGAGCACGCTCACGACCGCGGCCCACGTGCACCAGAGCGACGTGAGCCCTTCCGCCTGCACGGTCGCGAAGGCCGCGACGGCCACGACGTTGGCGACGCCGAACCAGACGATGGCGCGGAACCCGGAGCACAGGGGCGCCCCGCACGTCGCGATGATGTAGAGCGCGGTGGCCGCGGTGGCGAACTGACCGGCGCCGCCGTACTGGACGGTGTGCTCGACCGCGTGCGCCGACACGTCGCCGCGAACTATCGCGGCGGCGAGGTACGCGCCCGCGATCGCGCCGAGGACGACGAACCCGCCGATCACGCGCCGGCGCCGTCCGGGCGGTTCGAGGATCATGATCGCGAAGGGCGCGAGGATCGGGAGCACGACCCAGGCGAACGCCAGGTAGAGGTACACGGGCACGCCGGTCGACCGCGCCACGCCCGAGTCGAGGTCGCGCCACACGAAGCCCTCGGCGACCTGGTGCAGCGCGAACGCGAGGGGCAGGATCGCCAACGGGAGCTCACGCGGCCGTTCGACCTGGGTCAGCGTCGCGATCCCGATCGCGCCGATCACGGCTCCACTCACGAAGTCCGCTTCGGCCGAGAAGCACACAGGCTTGCCTCGTCTCCGTCGGCGCTCACCGTAGTGGGTGCACGTCACCCCGGAATCTGACGCTTCGTCAGGTCGCCGGTAGGCTCCCCCGCCGTGGGGATCACGTGTGAGCGGGACGAGCGGGGGATCGCGGAGGTCGTCGTCGACGTGCCGCCGGTCAACGCACTGACGGTGGCGGGCTGGTTCGAGCTGGCCGACACGATCACCGCCGCGGGCCAGGACCCCGAGACCCGCGTCGTGGTCCTGCGCAGCGAGGGGAAGGGCTTCAACGCCGGCGTCGACATCAAGGAGATGCAGAACACCGAGGGCTTCGCCGCCCTCATCGGCGCCAACAAGGGGTGCTTCGCCGCGTTCGCCGCGGTGTATGACTGCCCGGTGCCGCTGATCGCCGCGGTCAACGGGTTCTGCGTGGGCGGCGGGATCGGCCTGACCGGCAACGCCGACATCATCGTCGCCAGCGACGACGCGTTCTTCGGCCTTCCCGAGGTGGACCGCGGGGCACTCGGTGCCGCCACCCACCTGGCCCGCCTGGTGCCCCAGCACAAGATGCGGGCGATGGTCTACACCGGGGCCACGGCCACCGCCGCCGAGCTGCACGCGTTCGGCTCGGTGCTGCAGGTCGTGCCGCGCGACCAACTGCGTGACGCCGCGCTCGCGGTCGCGGCCGACATCGCGAAGAAGTCGCCGACGGTGATGCGGGCGGCCAAGGAGAGCCTCAACGGGATCGACCTGTGGGACGTCAAGCGCTCCTACCGGTTCGAGCAGGGCTTCACCTTCGAGCTCAACCTGGCCGGCGTCTCCGACGAGCTGCGCGACGCGTTCGTCGAGAAGCGCGACGCCGACACTTCCAAGTAGCAACTTCGTAGGAGCAGCGTGGTCGACAAGCGGATGACGGAGGAGGACGTCGTCGCGGAGTTGCGTGACGGCATGACCATCGGGATCGGGGGGTGGGGTTCGCGGCGCAAGCCGATGAGCATCGTGCGGGCCATCGCCAACTCCGATCTGAAGGACCTGACGGTCGCGAGCTACGCGGGTCCGGATCTCGGCCTGTTGTGCGCGACGGGCAAGGTGAAGAAGGCGATCTACCCGTTCTGCTCGCTCGATTCGATCGCGCTGGAGCCGCACTTCCGCAACGCGCGGCAGTCGGGTTCGGTGC